>Ga0194132_10006031_pt1 | contig 19122 bp, 15 predicted proteins | sample TA2KigOf80mmetaG_FD_148612 | JGI IMG/M metagenome (GOLD analysis project Ga0194132, IMG submission 148612) | Freshwater microbial communities from Lake Tanganyika, Tanzania - TA2015054 Kigoma Offshore 80m | ecosystem: Environmental > Aquatic > Freshwater > Lake | place: Tanzania: Lake...
ATCGATCTTCTCAGCGTAGGCCTCACGACCGCGAAAGGTCCTGACGCGCTCGCCGCCCTGCACGAGGCCCGTCGCCGGATCGCGGATGAGCGCGCGGGTGTTCCCACCCTCTTGTATCGGATTTGATCCGAACATAAACTTTGATATGCTGAACATGCGAATCTAAGTATCTAGCTCAAACTAAAACGGCCGCCTGGGCCAGGCTGTTAGAGCTGATAGTTGGGGCTCAAAAGCAGCTCACGACCTCAAGGTGCGCGTCGTTGTCGAGGCACCACAGCACAGTCGCTCTCCACTTCTCGCGATCGACCTCGGTCGCGTAGCCCTTCACCTCGTAGAGCGTCTTCCCATCGAGAGTGAGGAAGTCCGGGACGTAGGCGCGCTCGATGCCGTTCGGATCGACGTATGGGATGCGGATCCCGTGCTGCTTGGTGACAGCGATGCCGCGCTCGATGCACTCGTCGAGGAAACGGATCTCCCATGAGGAGTGCATGTATTCCTCCTTGCCCGTGAAGGGGTTCAGCTTCCACTCGGTCCTGTAGGGAGCCTGGGGACCAATCTTACCCTGCTCGAGGAGGTCGATGGCACGGTGGGACTGGCGCTTTCGCTTTTCGGTGGACTCAGGTTTCCGCCAGTTCTCTGCGTTTGTTCTAGCTGAGCGCTTTCTGACCTCAGAGGTGATTCCTGAGTTTAGCTGCTTGTTCTTGACAAGTCGCAATTCAGGATTATTTTCATGTAATTTTTTTAAGTTAGCCCTATTCTTCTCGCCGATTCTTGCTTTTGAGTCGGCGGTTAGACGACCCTCAATTCTCGCTGAGTGTCCATGAATGTATCGCAAGAATCTCATACCTTGCGATTTCGAGAACGGAGTGTCAAGACCACATCCACATTCACACTTCGGATTGACCCCTCCAAAGTCATGCTCAAGCAGGTATGACTCATACGTGATCTCATGCGCAGATGATACGTGAGATGCGAGGCGCGTGAATGTTTTGTCGCAGATTTTGCAGGTCTTCATACACATATTATATTCATATCTATATGAATGTTACATGTTACGAAAAACAAAAGTGGCGCCCTTTTTAGGGGGCGCCACCTATATAGTTGATCTAATCGATTAGATTAGATTACGTTCAACTATATAATATTCATGTCTAAACAAGTGACCGTCCCGTAGAAGTCGCTGCGGACCATCTTCTTGCCGTAGCGAGTCATCACGCCCTTGCGTGGGGTGAAATCCTCGGGGGCGAAGATCGTCGGGGTGACAATCAGCGGGACGTAAGGAGCGTAGACGTAGCCGGTCTCCAGGTAGCTGCCGCCCTTGAAGCCGACGAGGATCTTGTTCCTGGGGAAGTAGGGATCCTTGTAGACCGTGAAGCGGTTGCTGAGGGTGCCGACCTTCTCCGCGCCGATCGAGAACGGGGCGCCGACCTGACCGGAACCGTCGACGCTGTAGCTCGGGCGGTAGTAGGTCGAGGCCTCGAGGATCGTCGCGACGTCCGGGCCGACAACGATGAAGTTGGCGGAGCCGCGGAGGGTCTTGCGGTGGATCTCGTTGCCGACGTCGATGATCGTCTCGGTGAGGGTCTCGTACCACTCGCGGACCGTGCCGGTGAAGCTCGGACCGGGTGCGGTGGAGGAGCTACGGCTGACCTCAACGCCTGTGGTCTTGTTGACGAACTTGCCCGGAGCGCGACTCCAGAAGTAGTTCGCGCCGGAGGCAGCGACGAGGAGATCGTTCAGGATCTCGCGATCGAGCTCGAGGGCGATCTGCTCGGAGAGGATCTGGGTGAGCTCAACCTCAGCGTCGATGCTGTGGTAGGCGTTCAGGTCCTGCGCGAGCTCCGGGGACCAGCGAGCGCGGAGCTTGCGGGTCGTCGCGGTGACGGCGAGCGACTCGATCTTGATGTCGATCTCGGGGATGACCGGCGAGGGGGACGAGCCGAAGTTCGACTCGAAGACCGGGATGGTGACCGTGGAGCCCGTGGAGCTCTCAACATCGAGAGCGGAGCTCTGCGGGTAGCTGAGGGCGAAGGCATCCGCGGCGTTGGCGCTCAACGTTCCGGAGAGCACCACGAGAAGGTGCGAGCCCGAGAGTGGGTTCGCCGTGAAGGTCGAACCGTCCCAGGTGCCGACCTGGTTGAGGCGGCGGAGGTTGAGGACGCCTGTGCCACCCTGGTAGCTCTCACCCCAGGCCGCGGCGGGGGTGTACCCCGCGGGGCGTGGGAAGAGGGCAAACTCCTTCATGAGGGTCTGGTCGGCGGAGCTCGAGAGCGTGCCGAGGGCGACGATGCCGAGCTTCACCTGCGCGGTGCCGACACCCGCCGTGCCACCTTCGATGAGTGAGGTGAGCGCCGGATCGAAACCGATGAGACGACCATCGGTGCCGGTCGCGAAAACGAACTTCGTCGTGGCGAAGGTGCTCGAGCCGCCGAAGGCGCCCGACGTCGTCATGGTGACGTCCGTGAGACCGTGGACGCGGCTGTAACCGACACCGGCGAGATCGTACATACCACCTGTCGCAAGCGAGCCCGTCTGGACGCCCTTACCGACCGGGTTGTTGTAGATCGACTGGCCGGCGGTGTAGGTCGACTGGGTTGCACCGGAGGCGAGATCCACACCGGCGTTGCCACCCACGTTCGAGCCGTAGGTGTAATCCAGGTAGAAGAGCAGGCCCGAGGGCAGGCTCATCGGCTGGATCGAGACGAGCTCGTTCGCCACGAGACCACCGAAGACACGGCGGACGATCGGGAACGCGATGTTCGAGAAGCCACGGATGTCACCGTTGCCGGAGGAGAGTGAACCACCACCTGACGAGAGGGCATTGCTCTCACGGAGGAGGTTGGCGGTCTGGTTCTCGAGGAGGCGAGCCATGTTCTCACGGCCGGTGCCCTCAAGGCCACGAAGCAGGCCGGTGCGGCTCCACTTCTCGACGAGGCGGCTGTTCTCCGCCCCGACGTCACGCCCGCGGATGCCTTCCGCGAGCTGCTCTAGTGTAAAAGACTTAGACATTTTCGTTACTCCAATTTGGAAAGTTTGTTAGAAACAGATCAAAACCAACGGGCAATCACTTGCCCGACTTAATTCCTGCGAGGATAGCCCAGCGATCCACCTCGACGGATTCATTCAGGCTAGCAGCGGGGCTAGCTGACCGCGTCGACCTGGAGGATGAACCGAGAATCCGGCCCTCAGTCATCGTGCCTGACTTCGACTTGAGAGACTCAGTCAGGCTGGTGTAGAGAAGCTTGGCCTCCCTCACCGACTTTGCAGCATCGAGCGATTCAACGATCGCGCGCTGCTGACGGGGGGTTAGGTCACGGTTCTGCATCAGCTTATTGACGTAGAGAAGCTTCGCATTGAACAGGTTGACCTCCTCGAGCTGCTCACGAAGCGCGACGGCCTCCTGCGCAGCTTCGACCAGCTTGGACTTGAGCGCACGATTGATGCGTGACTCCTCGACCCTGGCCGCACGTTCGTTCTTGGCAGTGACGGTCGCATCCTTGGCAACCTCGAGAGCCTTCGCGGCAACCTCCTCGGCCTTCGCGAGCTCCTCGGAAAGCTCCGACTCGGAGAGCTGGTTGAGCTCCTCGGGGAGACCCTCAACATCACCACCACCAAAATTTTTCGCCATCGCGTCCTTGATACCCTTGGCGTTCTTGCCCTTGCCGCCTTTCGCCTCACGGAGACGCCGGATCTCACGACGGAGCATCGACTCATCGACATGGAACATAGCGCCCTCGGAAGACATATCGTCCTCGTCTTCCATGACCTCTTCATCATCAAGTTCTTCGTACATTTCGTACCCCTCGTCCTCATACATGCTACTTTCTGAGGGTGCCGGGGGTGCCGGGGGTGCCGGGGGTGCGGCGTCAGCAGGCGCACCTGCACCAGTATCGGCCACATCAACGGGCATCTCATCGGCAGGGGCTTCCTCATCCTCTCCAAGATCAACCGAGAAGGTCATCGCCTTGAGCTTCTCCTTCACCGTGTCATCGAGTCCCTCAAGGTCCGCGGGTTCAAATACAAGCTTAGCCTCATTACGAAGCCGGGGCTTCCTCTCCATCTCCTCGAGTAACCGACGAAAACGTGCGCTGGTCGACATATCTCTCATCTCCTTAACAATGTGGTTAAACTTTTTCCTGATATCAGGACTGCTACCATTAGATATCATGTGTTTCCTGAAATCGTTGACATTTTTTACCAGAATAGAATACGCTGCTCTAAAGTTAGCGCTCTCTGACAGAGGAAGACCACGGGAGACCCTCTTCAGTGATTCGAACTGACGCTTGATCTTGCCAAGGGCGGGGCGCTCCTGCGTCCTCGCTCCCAGAACCATATCGGCCAGGGCGTGGAGGCTATCCTCGCTGAGATTTACATCCACATCATCACCCTCGGCGACATCGCTATCAGCGCTGGCGGATGCCTCACCATGCTTGTCAACGCGAACGTTGATCTTCACCTCAGTTCCGGAGGCTGTCTTCGTGGTGACGGTGTGGGTGACCTCCTCATCGGGATCGGGTGCGGGTGCATCCGGGGTAGCCTGCATGCCGGCGCTCCCGGCGGTAGGTGGAGAGGCAGCGAGATCATCTGGGAGCGGCTCAAGATCAAGGTTCGGTGATTCATCGCCCTCTTCATCCTGCTCGGTCAGCATCTGGCTCTCGATGATCTGCCTGATCCTGGGTGAGATTGCCTCGATAATCTTGTTACGGGCGTTGGCCTCAGCCATCTCCCTCAGGGCCCTGGCATCCGAAATTGCTTCATCATATAGATTTGACATGGGCGTTTCCTATGCTCATTAACTATATCATCGCTCAGTCTTTTTCGAGATCTTGCTGCAAATGAATCGCCCTGATGAGTCGACGCAGGCGTATCATCGTCAGATCATCAGGATCGGGAATCTCTTCCAGCGTGTAAGCGGGCTCCATTGAGCCCGCATCGCGAAGCGGAAAAGCGCTGGAGTATCCCGCTTTTGATCCAGCGAGTGAAATTCTTGCGGGAGCTGGACGGATCGCAGGCCCATCAGCACCTGCACCGAGGACGCCCTGCTTGTTCTTATACAGATCGGGAATCGGAGACATGCCCCGACCTGTCGTCTGCTCATGCATCCAGAAGTCAGCGCTGACGAAACGACGATTGTCAGCTGCACGATCGGCGTAGCTGTCCCAGCGAATGTGGCCCTGGCCTGCCTTATTTCCGATCGCGACCTGCGTGCCCAGGTCATCCTCATCATCAAGCGGGTCCTCGTCGTCGATATCGAACCTGACGGGCTCGACGTAAGGCCATGATTCCTGCCCACCACGTGGAACGCTAAAATGCCCATCATGACCGTATCCCAGGTCATGACGGGCATCGTAGTTCGAATTGTTAGCTTCGCTGATTCGACGAAGTGACATCAACTTACTAACTGACCAGGAACCCTTGGCTGTCGGCGCCCGGGTTGATGTCGTGGGTCGAAGAGGCACCAGCTCCGCTCTGACCTGCCGGCGCGATCGGGCCGGACACATCGACAGTGGTCTGGCTGATTATGGCCGCCGTCGCGCTGGGAGTGACCTCGGTGACCGGGCTGCCGGAACCGAAATTATCATGCGGTAAGAGCGGCGTGCCTGTCGCGGTACCCTCACCACCCGCCGGATCAGAGTTAGCGATAAGGTTCGGGTAGTAGGACGAATCGAAACCAGCCGGCGGGGTGCTGAGATCCGGGGAGCCAGCGTAGTTCATATCGACGCTTGGGAACTGAGTCGAATCGCCTGTCTGCACATCAGGCATCAATAATCCTGCCGCGGTGGTCCTATAGTCGGCGTCGGCGGTCGTGTAGATCGGAGAGCTCGGAAACATCGCGCTGAGCGTGCTGTAGTCCGACCTTGAAAGTGAGGTGGTAGACACGGTGGCATCTGCCACGCCACCGATGGTGCGAGCTCTCGTTGTGTCAGTGTCAGCGATCAGCGGGTAATTTCCAGGCATGTTGGTTCCTCCTTGTTAACTATGTAGCTCAGAGTTGCTCGAGGATATGAGCACGAATCTCCTGACGAGCCTCATTAAGCTCGGAGAGACGCCGGGTGAGCTCAACCACCTCCCTCTGAAGGTCCTTATAGTGCTGAACCTCCATTGCGAGTGTGTTGGCCATATCCTTCGCCGCAACCTCCCGTGTCTGCTTGGCGACCTTACTGACGTCCTCGATCTCACCGGACGGTGCAGCCCTACGGGACCGGATCTTCTGCTTCCGGATCTTCTGCTTCTCCTCGTTGATAATACGACGGAGGATTTCTGGGGTAAGGTTAACGATTCTTGACATCTACGACTCTCCTGTGTGATGCTCAACGTTTAACTATTCATGAGCGTCTATTCTCGTTCACTTTTTTGACGATGCGAACGCAAGATCAGCCCAATTTGACGCACCCTCGAACATTGACATCGGATCAACGTTCGTTGTCCCGTTCAGATCATCAGCCCTCTGGGCAAGGGCTACGGCGGGAGAGCGATCTGCCGTCATCTGCGCAGGGAGGGTGTTCCGAGCTGTATCTTCGAATATCTGTTTCATGATGCTCTGCTGCTCAGCGGGGAATGCTGAGGTAAGCTCATTCACGACCGGGGGTGGAAGTCTCCGTCCCTGAGCCTGATCGGCAACCTTCGATGCACCGGTCGCGAAGCTCACGCTGTCGAGATACTTCTTACCAGCTGGGGGTGGCTGGACTGCCGGACGACGGATCGTCTCCTGAACCCGTCGAACCTCTGGCTTCTCACCCGAGCGGATTCCGTCCAGCATCACCTCGAGTATGCACTCCTTGATTATCTCCTTGAGCTCCGATCTTGTCATCTACTTCTTCCATGTTAGAATATCGTTGAATATTCTATCGATCCGATCGCTTCTATTAAACGTCAGCGAGAGCTCGGACTGATTCACCTGACGCCCTTCGCGCATCATGAAAGCGCCGGGGGTCGATGGCTCGGATACGAAGTCCCAGCAGATGAGCTGGAAATCGTCCTGCACGATCTGATGCTCACCGGACTTCCTGGTTGAACCAACCCCACGGGAGGAGATTCCAAGCGTGACACCAGCTTCGATGAGACTCTGCAGGATCTTACCGCATGGAGTGTCAAGGATCTCGACGGTGCCATAGCAGATGTTACCCTCCATGTGAGCTTCGCGAATGATGTGACTCACCTTCTTCAGTTCGACAACCGAAGAGTCTGGGTGGTCACACTCTCCAAGCGCCCTATTCTCGCGGATGAACTTCTGGTAATTGCGAACCTCTCGCTCCAGGATGTCCTTTGGATAGACACGACCGTTCTGGTTGAGGGTCTCAGCTTTCTGCAGGATTCCCTTCATGATGAGCTTGCCACCATTCACAGCCCGCTGCTCGAGAATATTCTTGGAGTCGTAGTTGAAGGGTGCCCACTCAGTTAAGAGCGTAAGGGAGCTGTCACTCATCTTTGTTCTCCAGTTCCTGATACAGCTGGGTCAGGTGCATAAACTTAACGATGCCGGTATCATCCAACCCGCTGGGGTCGATCTCCTCCACGCTCCTTCTCACAACATCGATCTTCTCGAGAAGCACCTGACTTTCCGTAGACTCCTTCAATCTATGCAGACCACGGAGAGCACGATTCTTGATGGATTCAAGCGCGTTAACGTCGACCTTACCATGAATGTAATCGCGAATCAGGGAGCGTTGCGTCTCGTTCAGCTTCGATGACCATTTCTTCTCAAACTTTTCGCTCATGATCTTTACCGACAAAGGGGAGACTCGACTCTCTGCAAGCTCATTCAGAGCTGGTGCTTCGACCTTATCATGCTGTAACCACTCAAGAAGCTTCTGCTCATACTGTATCACGCGGCTGAGATTCGACTCACTATCTTGATGCCAGTCATTCATAAGTGTCTGAACGGTGGCGTAGAGACGGTAGTTCTTGACGGGCTGGTTGAAGAATCCGGGGTCATCAAGTGACTTGTTGATCTCACGGATTAAGCTTGATTTTTCCTGATCCAGCAGCCGGGTCGAAAACATGTAAACACCGCGCTTGGCCTCCTGCATGATTCTCATGCCAACGCTCTCTGACTTCACCGTCGTATCGATAAGGGCTTTGAAGAGCCGATGTTCCTTGAAAATTTCCGTTCCAGGACGATAGTAGCGCTTGATGATTTGTGAGCAGATCTCTGCCGTTTGGGCATCGTTGTCGATCATCGCGGCGGCTGCACGCAGTATTAGCTGCTCGTATATGATTCCAACGTTTCTTTTCTTATTGTGGTTACTCATCTGCGCTTCCTGAATTATTGAGAATGTCAGGCGATTCTTTGAGGACGCCGGTGCTCTCTATACCTATCTTGCTCCGCATATCTTTCAACGACATTCCAAGCTGGTGTGTTAACTTTGGTCTTGGAAATGGATCATCGTAGAGCTCACTGACAAGGCTCATCTTGCTCAGTGAGCCGAGCTCGTCTTCATCATACACCCTGTTCGAGGTGTCCTGATCACGTGCCCAGTTTCCAACGCCAGCCATCTTGAACATATCCGGCATCTCGATGGAAGCTTCGGTGCTCCTGTCACGCTTCGTGGTAATCTTAGACCCAAAAGCATTCCGGATTGTCTTCTCGGCACGGAGGGGTAAGCCCTCATCCTCGATCGATAGAACCGCAGGTCTTTCAATGCCAGCAGCGATGATATCACCCTCACGTTCGTTGCCTGCTGTGATCGGAACAGCCCCGCCTGCTGCCTCGCCGCCCGCCGCCGCGGGTCCAGGCATCGCCTCAAGCTCAGCGTCTTCCTCCTTATCGCTCTTGCGACCGTCCTTGATGTTATCAATCTCCTCATCAGACAGACCCATGATGTTCTTACGAACCCAACGACGATCGACCACCCCTTCAGGTGCTTTTGCAGCAATCTCAAAGCGGGATGAGATCAGCTCAAGCTTCTGCAGCTGGGCAACCGAAGATGGGTTGGAAAGTTTCAGGGTAAAATCCAGAAGGTCCTCTCCCTCATATCCGTGCGAGTAGAGGTGGATCATCGCGAGCTTATTGAGCTCAGAGATAATCACTTTCTGAATTCTAGTGATCGTCCTCGAGAACCTGATGTCCTCCTGCGCGAGGGTCGCCTTCGCTCCGATCTCCTCGTCGTAACCGAGGTATGCCTTTGGAATCTTCAGGGCTGCGAAGAGCTTTTTCTGGATATACTGAACGTCCTCGATGGCTGCCGCGTTTGAACCACCGGCAAGCGAATCGATCTTGGTGCCGGTCTCTCCACCTCGCACTGGAATGAAATAGTCCTCGTCGACCGCGAGCGGATTGTAGCGTAGGTCCATCTTACCGTTTGCCCTGTCCACGACCTTGTTACGCTTTAGGCTCGACTGCGCCTGCTCCATGAAGTTGGCAACCTCCTCTGGAGGTATGTTGCCGACGTCGATGTAGAAGACGCGACGCTCAGGAGCACGGACGATACGATAGACAAGCATCGCATCCTCCATCAGGATCAGCTGACGCCAGATGCGACGAGCCGATTCAAGGACTGATGATCCGTACGGGAGGAAGGCATCATTACCGAGAAGCCTGAAGTGAGAGATCTGCCAGTTCTCGAGAACCTGGTTTCCGCGCGTGATCCAGCGGAAGCGAACAGCCATCGGATCCTTTGGATCGTACCCCTCCTCCCGTTCCATCTCGGAGATTGGAATCGGATAGGCATTAACAACCCCGTAGTTGGGATGTATGTCGTTGAAGAGGAAGAAGTCTCCATACTTGCAGAGATTCCTCGTCCACATCGGCAGGTTGAATTCAATGTTCAGCGTATCATCGAACAACGTCCCCAGGAGCTCTTTGATCCTTCTATTCTCTGAGTGAACATGAAGGACCTGACCACGTTCATCCTGGGAGACCGTTTCCTCAGCGTAGATATCGAGAGCAGAGGCGATCTCGGGCGTCGCCTCCATTTCGCTAAAGTCGCTGTAACGACTCATCCTATCGAACGCGCCGTACGCAGAGACGGTGCTCGAGTAGATGTCGGACTGGTTTCTCTTAAACATCTCATAAGCTGACGATGCTGTCGGCTCAGAGTAGTTCTTGACCTTTCGACGTATGACCGGCCCAGACCTAAAGAGCTGGGTCAATCTCTGGAATAGATTTCTGTTGCTTTTTTCTGCCATCTCACTCTCAATTCTACGTGATTGTGCTGTAGCTTAAATTATCGTCCAAACAGCCAGCCGAAGTGCGTGTATGGATTTACCGCACCCTTAGATTTTTCTGGCGACGCGTCCACCATGATCGGTGAAAGAGGATTCCGCGGATGTGCGAACACGGGCTGCTCTGCAGCTTCTCGTTTGTTTACGGCGAATGCTGCGATCATCGCCCGCGTCATCTCCTGACTCTGTCGTGAGTGGTCTACGTCCGTATCGAAAAGCCAGACCCCAATTGCGAGCGCCATCACAAGGTCGTCGTTGTATCCCTTCATCGCCCTGGCTGTCTGCCCTATCCACGTGAACGTCTTCAATTCCTCGACCATGCGAGTTGAACGGATCCGAAGGCCCTTGTTCCTGATCACCTCTTCCAGCTTAGTCAGTATCTTCGTCCTGTTCGTAGGACCGGTGGTGAACCCGATGTTCGCGATCTCTCCTGATCCTGCGTTTGCCCCCATGAACGTGTATTTTTTGTCTTTGTAATACAGGTTCGGATAATTAAGCTCCTTCAGTTTCATGCACACCGCGTAACCGTAGCTGTTGTTCTCTGGACAGACAAGAGCCTTGTTGTAACGCATTCCTGCTTCATTCAGCAGCACAGCGAATTGGTCTGGCGGGACTTTGCCCTTGAACTCGGCGACCTGCTCACCCACCGTCGTGTCGATAACGTGGAAGCTTGAGTAGTCCGCCCCGTCACCACGAGCAACGTCGGCGCTGATTATGTATTTGTGATCCGTCAATGCGTATTTCCAAACCCACACACCCATGTCTGGGCCCCATCTCTCGATGGGATGCTGTGTCTGAGATATTATGTAATCAAGCTCATTCGCGCCCAGGAACGTGTCACCCGACGCCGCGAAGTCACACAGGAGCTCCTGCGCGATCTGCTTCCGGGTCATGTTCTTGGATTCGTTGTCGAACCATCCCTGGTCACGCTCGGGGTGGACGTCCCAGGGTAGCTTGATGGCGTTGAATTCGTTCAGACCTGCCTCACCCTCAGCGTAGAGCTTGTGATACTGACCACCGACGCCATTGGGCGTTGAAAGCACGATGGTACGACCACCGGTGGACAGCGTGGGATATAGACCAGTCCACAGCTCATCGAAGTTTCCGATGAATGCCGCCTCGTCAACTATCAGAAGAGTTAGGGCCTCGGAGCGTCCAGCATCGTCGGATGTTGGAATCGCTTTGATGGATGAACCATTGCTAAATTCCACGACCTGTTTCGTATCTGAGCTCACGGACGGCATGATCAGCCATGTTGGCAGATTCTGCAGCATGACCTTCACCTTCTTGATGAAGTTCTGCGCAACTGCCAACTTTGTAGCGATGATGAGGATCGCCTTGTCCTTGTAGAAGAGAGCGAGCCAGAGAGCGTAAGCGGCGGTGAGAGTCGAAATTCCGAGCTGGCGTGACTTTAGGATCACGTTGAATCGATGCTTCTCAAATTGGTCGAGGCATTCATCCTGAAACTTATATGTGTCGAACCCCACCAGACCACGGGTCGGGTGCTGAATCTTCACGTACTTGTTTATGAAGTAGGACGATTTCTTACCGCACGTGACAATCTCTGCGACCTGCCGATCCTTCGAAAGGACTGCCACGTCACACCACCCGCAACGTGACCTGCCTTCTATAGTATGCGACGCGGCGGGCAGAATTGTTTGTTGCTACAACAACCTCGAGAGAATCGGTATTGCTCAGCTCCTTCAGCTTAAGAGCCTTTCCGTCCATCGCTTCCTTGAACTGCTTTTTCATATCAGCGACGCACTTGGAGACGATATCAAGCGATTCATGCTTGATCCTATCAACCTGCGCGTGCAGCGCCTGCTCAGCCGCAAAATGAACAACGGTCATGTACTTCACGGTGATCGTGTCACCATGCATCGAGCAGTTAACAGAGTTGGGCATCGAAGATACGCCCCAACCCTTCTGGGCAATCTGCCCGAGAACATTCACTTCTTTCATGGACAAATGCATGTCAGATATCTCTCCCATCCTAAATATGCTTCCTCGAGTGAGGCGATGCAAGTCTTCTGGACTTGATCTCATTTATCTCCTCGGAAGCAGGTCTCCAGCCACCCTTCCACTTATCACGATTCAGATCTGCCACCTCATTCTCACAATCAAAGCAGCAACCAGTCCTCACGATAGATATCTCATCCATCTCATCCATCAAAACGCAATCGCAAAGCGGACAGGATAACGGAAAAGATTCAATTTCAGAATCGCCTCGTCGAGTGATCCTGTAACCGTCCTTGATCTGCGTTGCTCGCTTCATCAGAGCCTCACCCTCGCGTCGATACCATCATGAGAGATCTCGATCACGTTGTCGACGATATCCTTGATGCTGTCAACATGCGAGATGACGAGCATGTTCCTAAAGTTTCGCTTCAACGAGATCAGCAATCGAGCGCAAGCCTCGAGATTCGTATCATCCAACGCACCAAAACCCTCATCGATGATGAACAGGTCGGGTTTGGGGATGGCGGAGACCTCGATGAGCGCAGTCCTGATCGCAAGCGAGGCGATCATCTTCTCCATGCCGGATGCAAGCTCGATCGGTCGTCTCGAGTCACCGTAGTCGATGAAGATCTCGAGATCGCCACCTTCCTCGTCGGCGAAAAGCTCGATGCTGAAGTTGGACACGCAGTTGAGCACTTTCGAGATCTCGAGGTTGATCCTCGGAAGCTGAGATGCGATGATCTGGAGTGGGATCCCATCCTTGCCCGTCGCAGAAAGAATAATTTCATAGATCTTCCAGTCGGACTGTAGCTTCTCGAGGCGCGCTGTGTCCTTCTCGAGACGAGCTATCTCAGCGCCAATTGCGCCGATCCGCTGGCTATCCTTCAACACCCTCTTCTTCAGATCCTGAATCTTTCGCTCCTCATCCTCAATCTCGAGCTGCATCTTCTGTACCTCCTCGAGAGCGGAGAGGGAGTTCGCTGCACGAAGCTCCTGTAATAACTTGTTTACTCTTTTGAGCTCCTCTTTTGAAGAGTCTACGAGAGACTTCAAAGTCTCCACGCGACTCTCATGAGCTTGAAGCGAAGTTCGGGCGCCGGGAAGCTTCGACTGCAGACCGACCACCTTCTCAAGACGCTCCCTTGTCTGCTTGAGGGTGCTCTCATCGAAGGATTGCCGGAGCTCCTCAAGCGTTGCCGCGATATCGTCGAATGCCTTCTGCTTCTGTGGTAGAAGCTCACGGTCCTTGTGCGAATCCTTGATGTACTTGCAGGTTGGAAAGGAATCACCGCAGGGCACATCACCGAGCTTCTTGATCGAACGCTCAAGTCCCTTGATGGACTCAGATTCCGCCCGCGAGCGGTTCTCAACATCATTTATCATGCTCGAAAGACGCTCCAGACGCCCAACATCGCGGCGGAGCGAGTCAATGTCGAAGCCAGAGATCAGCTCCTCGGTCTTGTCGACCTTGAACCTCAGCTCATCCCTCTCCTGGATCGCCGACCGCAGATCTTCCTCGCTCTGTTTTATCCTCCGATCGAGCGCGCCGATCTCATCGTCATACCTCTTGATATCATCCAGGGTATGAGACGCTCCGGGTGATTCACGCTCGAGGATAGCACGTAGTTTCTTCACATGAGCCTCAAGCCCTGAGCGTGATGCCTCAAGAGTGTCAACCTCGGCATACAGATTTATCTCCTCCTGACGCTTGCTCTCAATCTCAGCCCTAATGTCGATCGCAGGAGCTCGCTTAAGCTCTGCCTTGATGGAGCTCGCGCTCTCCTTCGCCAGGAGATTGAGTGAGTCAAATACCTGGAGATTCAGGAACTTCGACAGAATGTTCTTCCTCGCAGTTGCGCGCTCCTTCAGGAAGGTGTTCATCTCCCCCTGGGCAGCGAAGGATGTCAGCAGGAAGTCATCCGGAGCTCCGATAAGGGTCTTCAGGACCTTGTCGGAGTCCCGACGCTGCTCTCCAGAGATGTCCTCAACCGGATTACCAGCAGCATCGAGTCTGAACAGGTTAAGATGGGTGACAGCATGCTGCAAACCCGCTTTCGTCTGATGCTTCACAGACTGACGCTCGGCAAGGTAAGTCTCATTACCCGCCTGAAACTCGACAGCAGCCTTGCAGTAGTCCTTCCTCGTGTTGATGATATGCAGGTTCTTAACGGGACCACGATCGGTGGCGTTGAAGAGGGAGTACATGATAGTCCCAGGAATCGATGATTTTCCCTGAGCGTTTCGACCGAAGATGCCAGTTATGCCGTTGAGATCCTCGAAATCGATCTCGTTGTCCTTACCGTAGGAATACGTGTTATCCCACCTGAGACGTTTGATGGACCACTTGACGTTACCGAGCCGCTCATCATCAGGTAGAGAATCGATAAGCTTAGAGACTGTGGATTCGAGCTTCGTCAGCGTATCACCGGTCATACCCTTCAACTCCGCGTAGCTCTTGAAGAGCGCCTTGATCGTCGCCGGGTCACGGAGGTCCTCACGGGAGAGGCTTGTCGAACCAGCCTTCATCTCCTCCTTCGACTGCTCGCCTACGAACTTCCAAACAACCTCGGAGGCTGACTTCCTCTTCTTGAGCTCACCAGAGATCTGGCGGGACTCGGATATGGTGACGTCGTTATCATTCAGGATTCTGAACCTGGATCCCGCTGGTAACGAATCGCAGGCCCGTAGGGTCAACTGCACGTCTCCTTGCCACTCCACGGTGTGGAATGGACGTGGATTCTTGAGCTTCACGAAATTTACACGATAGTCATCACGGTTCCTGATCTGCCAGAACAGGAATCCCTTCTCGATATCCTCACCGTAGTTCTGCTGAACGGTGGATCCAGGGTAGGCGATCCGAGTGTCGTTGTCAAGAAACTGTTGACGATGAATATCTCCAAGCAACGAGAAATCGTAGGGTCGAAACATATCGACTGTCACCTCACCGTCAACAGGCATACCTGTGTCGAGCAAGGATCCACCGACGGCGCCGTGGTAGAGGGCGATATTGAGCATCCCGTCGATTGGGCTGCACTTGGACCATCCTTCCTCATCGAAACATGAGAAGTTGGCAAAGTTGATACCCTCGATCGTGTAGTTTCCTGAGTCCCTCAGGAAGTGAATGTTATGATGGTCGAGCGCCGCCACGATGGGTGAGATTGCATCGAGGCGCGACCTGTTGTGGATGAGACCGTCATGGTTCCCAAGGATCACCACCGTGGGCCAGTTCGCAAGCTTCTGGAACCACCAGCGGAGACGATCAATGAGCTCGGGCGTGATGCCCTGGGTCTTGGAGTGAACGATGTCACCGCCGACGACGATCAGATCAGGACACAGGCCCTCCATCCGTTTAAAGAAGTCCTCGAATACCTCCGTGTACTCATCATGACGCTGCAAGCCCCTCCAGTGGATATCGGACAAATGGCAGATTTTTATCGGCTTAGGGCTCATACGAAATTCTATGCTCCAGTAAGTTATATTCAGCGCGGCGGTCAGCCGCTGCAACTTTAGCTTTCAATCGCTGAACGTCCCTGACGTATCCATTCGCTTCTTCGATGATACATCTTCCATCACTCATTTCCAAAAAGACATTCTGCGATGTGGGGTAATCTTGATCAAATGATACTCCCACTTCTCATGATTCTTGAAAGGTCAATAATACCCTGGAATTTGCTCCAAGTTCTAGCTTTAGATTTGGCTTCCAAAAACTCTTCCCGGTTCATCTCACCGACGTCCTTGTAACCACCGAGATCAAGGATTCGCACTGGGACATCAAACTCGGATAGTGCTTTCGCCCATTTATGCTGCTTCTCGGGCATATCGCTATCAAGAGCGAGGACGGTCGGTGTCCGATTCCTTGTGATCGCCTGGAAGAGCGCGGATTTCCTTGACATATTCGATCCGAGGACGGCGATCGCGTTGCTGTCGCACTTGGTGAGATCGAAAGGTCCCTCGACGAGGGTCACCTCCTGACGCCAGTCGATGTTGAGCTCGTTGAAGATGAACTCACCTCGTGGGATGGGCGGGTTGACGTACTTGCCGACCGCATCCTTATCTATCGATCTTGCGGTCCAGTAGTTGAGCTTACCGTCAGCATCGAAGGATGGCATGATGACGCGGCGGGCGAGACGGCCACGCTTGACGTACCCGAGTCGGAAGTACCACATCTCACGTAGGCCGAGCCCACGGTTACGCACATATCCGAGGCATTCGCGGACATCCGGGTCGTACGAATCGAGAGATTCCGCCAGCAGCTTGAAGCCCATCGGCAGCTCGACTTTTGGGACCTCGACGGCTTCGTCCAGGAACCGACGCTGGTGGGCCCCAGCGACCCCATCCCACCTCGCTGCGACCTCGGGTGATAGTTTCCTCAGGACCTTGGTAACCGAGGCTCCACGGGCATCACAGACCCAGCAGTGATACTGTCCCGTATCGATGCGGACGATGAACTTCTGCTTCTTCACGCCGCCGCACTCGGGACAGCGAAAGGCAGCGTTGATGCCCTTGCGATCGAGGGTGCATGCTCCAAGAGCGCGCGTCAGTATCTCAACTCTTTCCTTCGCATCTATCACATCGAAATAATAATCTGAAACTATCGATTTAACAAGTACGCAGCTCGGGCCATCACGTAGGCATCAGCAGCGTCGTTTACGCCTGAGGCAAAGAGGGTCATGCCTTTCTTCTTGCCAGACGTCGCGACACGACGCGGAAGCGCCGTCCCCGTGGCAGCCTCGACCCATTCCATTATCTGATCCTTCGTATCACGAGCCTTATCAATCTTAATGCCGAGACCACGACGGGCGGTGCTTGAATCGAAGAATATTGGTTTCACACCGAAAGTGTCATGGGCGAGCCAGGAGGCGATGCCGTTAAAACGAGCGAGAGTGAGGAGCGTGTGCGCTGAGCTCATTCCGCGGCGGAAACCCTGCAGGGGCTCCTCGATGGAGATCTTGGAGATGATGTAGCGCTCCCGCAGCTCAATGAGCCCTTCGCGGATCGCCTGCGCCTTGTCGAACAGGTTCTCATACTTGGTGAGCTTGAAGTTGCCCATCTCCACCAGGTTTCCAGCACCATCGAGGATCGCCCAGCCGGTGGAGCTTGTCGAAACATCGAGACCGAGTATCATCACCAGTCCATCTTGACCCTGAACATGTAACGATCCTCGGAGCGTTTGATCAACGGCTGCGCAAGGGCGACACGGGCGACGACGTTCAGGTTATCATCATGCAGGTTGAGACCGGTGATGATGACAGGACCGACCGAGCGCTCGTCAGGATCATCACTTGCGGTGAGCGGCATGAATGTCGGGTTTGAGCTGGAGTTGACCTGACCACCCGGGCAAGGGATGGAGATCTCCATCACATGCACCTGTCGTTCACCACGCATGGAAACGTTGAACTGATCTTTTCCAAACAGGAAAATCAGCGGTGATTTGATAACCGCGATTCCCTCATCGTATAGCACGGTTCCAACACCTGACCATTTCGCGTGCTTTGTCAACGAATCAGCCCGGTAGAGCCCGCCTCGACCGTTATCACGAAGTGTGATACCGAACGTGCCGTCGGATCCTGTGAACGATGTATCACTGATCTCGAGGCTCGTTGGATGGATTCGACCCCCGTAGAAGAGGTTGCTTGTGTCAAAGAAAGTGACAGAGTTGGAAGAGCTATCACGTTGACGCTGGAATATCGTGAGAACAGCGCCTGTCTGATTCTCGCTGTTCAAACTATCAGGACCTGCCCCCTCTATTTGATCCGAGACCGACGAGGGTAGATCGTCCCCCGATGCGATCAGACCCGGATACAATGACGACGTCGATATCAGGCTATTGAGGTTCACCAACGATAGATCGAGATTACCAAGGTCATTAACGAACTTAGACATCGGAGAGCTGCCCGTTGGGTGCTTATCGAACGTCCCGCTGATCAGCAGGGTGTAATCAGGCTTGGTCAGCCCGTTATCGCACGGTAGAACAGTGAGATTACGCTTTATGAATGATCCTGTCGCATACAGGAGAACATTTGCCTCCTCGAAATCTGTCACAGTCCATGTAATCTCTGACCCAGTCAGGTTGTACAGGAGCGGATAGCGTCCCTGCACAAACTCCCTGACAAAGTTCTCGACGTTGACCTCGTGACCACCTACCCCCAAGGACATCGTAACGTTGTGAGCGTCGACAGTGGAAACGTTGTCAGCAAGCTCAGTCTTCTGAAATGGTGTTACGAACACCTCACGAACCGGCGATTCCTTGGTGAACAAGACAGGCAGATGGAAGAGAAGTCCCGTCGCTCCCGATGATCCAATCCCGCTCGACATATAGGTCGCGATGCTCGTATCGTTCATAAATTCGTCCCAGATTCTCATCTCATGAACCTCGGCACGCAGTGGAAAGTCGAAGCTATGATTGAGTGAGCCCGCGCTTAGATCTGGGTACAGCAGTGATGCCATCAGGGACCCTGACACATTATTACCAGTGTAAAAGTTTCCTACACATAGCAGGTCCTGATCCTGCGGGCCCGATCCACCGCTGAAGGTAGGAGAGATCGAGCTGTCCGGCACCTCGAAGTACCCGCGCTCGACCCCGTCGATTACGAAAGATCCAGTTCCGTTATCATACCGTGGTGACCAACGAACAACAACGTGATGCCAGCTGTTCAAGCTGAGGCAGTTATCATCCGAGAAGAAAGTGTAGCTTCCTGGGGTTGCCTGGTCGGGTCTTACCTCAGCGGACGCAGACAGCTGCAGAAGAAGCCTGTACTTGTCGATCAGCCCATCAACGTCGCGTGACGAACCGGAGCATAGTGACAGGGCAAAAGTTGAGGATAGATGATAGATCGTTCCAGGAGCGTACTGCTGATTCTTATCGATATTCTGGTACCTTGGATTGATGTAGCATTCGAGCGAGAATGATGAATCTGGTGTGTATGGTCCTCGTGATCCACTCATGACACCGTTATCATACAGGATCACAGATCCAGTTGGAACGCTGGAAGCCGTGAA
>Ga0194132_10006033_pt1 | contig 19116 bp, 17 predicted proteins | sample TA2KigOf80mmetaG_FD_148612 | JGI IMG/M metagenome (GOLD analysis project Ga0194132, IMG submission 148612) | Freshwater microbial communities from Lake Tanganyika, Tanzania - TA2015054 Kigoma Offshore 80m | ecosystem: Environmental > Aquatic > Freshwater > Lake | place: Tanzania: Lake...
CCGCGCGTACGGCGACCTCCCGCCACCGTCGCAACGTCACGATCCGCTGCACGGCATCGACGAGATCGATCTCACGCATGCCGACGCGCCGGGCTTCAATGGGCACGACGCCGAGCTCTACGACCTCGAATCCGACGCGAACTCGTTCCCGCCGCCGGCCGCGGCCGGGATGCCCGACTTCGCCGATTCTGCCTCTCCAGCGCAGATCGATGACACGCTCGACGACGCGGTGCCGGCCATCGAAGAGGAAGCCGATGGGCAGCCCGCGATGGGTTCGGGCAAGAAGCGCGAGGGCGGCGCGTGGAAGCTCCCCGCGCTCTCGCTGCTCAAGCGTGGCGACGCCGCGTCGACCGATCGCAAGCTCGTCGACGAAGCCGGCAAGTTGCTCCAGGCCGCGCTCCATCAGCACGGCGTCGACGCGAAGCTGATCGGCGCCACCATCGGCCCCACCGTCACTCGCTACGAGCTCGAGCTCGCGCCGGGCGTGAAGGTGAACCGGGTCACCGGGCTCAATCACGACCTCGCGTACGCGATGGCGTCACCGGACGTTCGGATCCTGGCCCCGATCCCCGGGCGGTCGGCGATCGGGGTGGAGGTGCCGAACCGCCAACGCCAGCTCGTCACCCTCGGCGACATCCTCTCCTCATCCGAGGCCAAGGCGGCCACGCACCCGCTCGAGGTCGCCCTCGGCCGGGACATCAACGGCCGCAGCGTCATGCTCAACCTCGCCGAGCTCCCACACGTGCTCATCGCCGGAGCGACCGGGTCGGGCAAGTCGAGCTGCATCAACTCGCTGGTCACGTCGTTGCTGATGCGCAACACCCCCGACCGGGTGCGGCTCATCCTCGTCGACCCCAAGCGCGTCGAGCTCGGCGCCTACAACGCGCTGCCGCACCTGCTCACCGCGGTCGTCACCAACCCGAAGCGAGCCGCGAACGCGCTCGACTGGGCGGTGCGCGAGATGGACATGCGCTACGAGCTCCTCGCCGAGGTGGGCGTGCGTGACATCACCGGGTTCAACGCCGCGATCGATCGCGGCGAGCTGCCCACCGTCGACGCGCCGGACCGCACGACGGGGAAGGGCTACGAGCGCCTGCCGTTCATCGTGGTCGTGGTCGACGAGCTCAACGACCTCATGATGGTGGCGGCGCGTGACGTGGAGGCCAGCATCTGTCGCATCGCGCAGATGGCGCGCGCCGTCGGCATCCACCTCGTCATCGCCACGCAGCGGCCGTCGGTCGACGTGATCACCGGCGTCATCAAAGCCAACGTGCCGAGCCGGCTCGCCTTCAGCGTCACGAGCATCGCCGACTCGCGCGTCGTGCTCGACCAAGCCGGGGCGGAGAAGCTGATCGGCCTCGGCGACATGCTGGTAGTGACCGCCAGCGAGAGCCGTCCGCGTCGGGTGCAAGGCGCCTGGGTCGACGAGGGCTGCGTGCGCGAGGTGGCCGCGCACTGGAAGCGTCAGGCGGCCGGGCCCTGGTACGTCGAGGGCATCGCCGACGAGGCGGCGGGCAGCGGCTCGTCCGGCGCGCGCGGGAGCGCCGACGACGAGGACGACGAGCTGCTCGCAGAGGCCATGGATCTCGTCGTGCGCTCCGGCCTCGGCTCCACCTCGATGCTGCAGCGCAAGCTCCGGGTGGGGTTCGCCCGAGCCGGGCGGCTGATGGACCTCCTCGAGCGGCGGGGCATCGTCGGCCCGTCGGAGGGCTCGAAGGCCCGGTCGGTCCTCATGACCGCCGACGAGCTCGACGAGATGGAGCAGCGAGCGTCCGAGTAAGCACCCAAACCGCATTCTGGGGACGCTCAGGGTCGCTCGAGCGACCTGAGCGTCACGAGAACCGTCGGCGCGAGGCCCGGTGGCTCAAGGCCGGGACCCCGGGGTGCCGACACGCCAGTGGGGTGGGCCCTAGGCCCGCGGGGTTCCATTGCTGCGCAAGCTGTCGTTCCGGTCGAGGCTCGTCCTGGTCGTGAGCGTGCCTCTGCTCGTCCTGCTCGTGTTCGCGGGCGTGACGATCGCCGACCGCTTCCGAGCGTTGGCCGCCGAGGAGCAGTACGCGAGCGCCGTCGGCCCCTTCGAAGCATTGACCGCGGTCGCTCGCGCCACCGGCGACGAGGCCGTCATCGCGGCCGACCCGGGGGCGTCCCGCCGGGACCTTCGCGACGCGCACCGCCGCACCAACGCAGCCGCCGACGCGCTCGACGCGGTCATGCCGCAGCTCGACGGCGTCAGCAGCCCGACTCGCCGCGCCGTTCGTGACGTGACGAACCGGCTCGTCGAGCGCAGTGCCACGTCCGACCTCACCGCAGTCGGCGCCGCCGCGCTCACCGCGGCGTCGAAGGTTGCGCGCGAGGTCCAGGACCCGACGCTCGCCACCAGCCTCGGTGCGATCGTCGACCTGCGGCGCCTCCAGCTAGCAGTGTCTGACGAAGCGGTCGTCGTGACCGAGCACCTTGCTGGTGGCACTCCGAACGTCGACGACTGGGTGCGTGCCATCACCGAGCAAGAGGCGCAGGCGCGCCTGTTCGCCGAGGTGGGCAGCGCAGCAGAACGCAACGCCTATGCCGCCAGCGGCGCGACGAACACCCCGAGCGATCCGGTGCGAGCCGCGACCGAGACCACGCTGCCGCGTGAGTTCCCCGACGTCGCGACCACGACTGAGGAGTACCGCGAGCTCGCGCTGGAGCACCAAGCCGCGATCGACGGTGGCGTGGTCGCGGTGCAAGAGGTGGTCAACGCCGAAGCCGACGCGCGCCAGTCCGAGACCCGCGGCGTCGCGATCGTCGTCGCCCTCGGCACGGCCGCGGTCATCTGGATGGCGCTCATCCTCATGTGGGCGATGGTTCGCTCGGTGAGCAAGCCGCTGCGCGCGCTGACCCGAAGCGCGCGTGAGATGTCGGAGCGCCGGCTCCCGCAGCTCGTCGACACGTTGCACCGCGGCGGCGACCTCGGCGACGAAGGGCTGACCGACCTCTCTCCGATCAAGGTCGAGTCCAACGACGAGATCGCCGATCTCGCGAAGGCGTTCAACACGATCCAAGAGGTCACGGTCACGGTCGCCCGCGAGCAGTCCGAGCTCTTGAAGAAGGGCATCGGCGACCTCTACGTGAACCTGGCACGCCGGAACCAGAGTCTCCTCGACCGGCAGATCTCGCTGATCGACGACCTCGAGGCCGCCGCCGATCCCGACGAGCTCGCGTCCTTGTTCGAGCTCGACCACCTGGCCACTCGCATGCGCCGCAACGCTGAGAGCCTCCTCGTGCTCTCCGGCGCCGAGCAGCCCCGGAACTGGGGTGACTCCGTTCCGGTCCTCGACGTCGTCCGGGCCTCGGCCGCGGAGATCGCCGAGTTCGCCCGCTTGCACGCGCATGGCTTCGAGGGTGACGTCGCAGTCGTCGGTCACGCGGTTGCCGACCTGACCCACCTTCTCGCCGAGCTGCTCGAGAACGCGACTGCCTTCTCACCGCCGTCAACGCCGGTGACGGTCGGCGGTCGCCGGCTCGACCAGCGCTTCGTGATCGGTGTCACCGACCGCGGCATCGGGATGGACGAGCCGCGCATCGCACAGGCGAATGCACTCCTCGCTCGCCCGCCCGTGGCCGGCCTCGCGCTGTCGCGCACGTTGGGTCTCCATGTCGTGGCTCACCTGGCAGCACGCCACGGCATTCACGTGCAGCTCCGTCCGGCCGCGCCCTCCGGGGTGACTGCGCTGGTGGTGCTGCCACCCACCCTGCTCGTGCCCGCCGAGCATCTCGGTGGCGCCGATGCCGCGGATGGCACCCGGAGGTCGAAGCCGTCGGAGGCTCCAGCCACCACCGCGTCCGAGCCCCCGGAGCCCGGGCCCACCGCGTCGCCAGCCGCCGAGCCCATCTCGGAGGACGACGTGCCGGCGCGCGAGCCAGAGCCGGCGATGGCCGCGGCGACGGCGCGTGCGACGACCAACGGCACGGGTACGAACCTGGTGTCACGCGTTCCCGGCACCCACCTGACGCACCGGCCCTCGAGCCACCCCGCGAACGCGGCCACCCGTCGGAGCGCCGAAGGGGTGCACGACCTGCTCAGCCGGCACGAGCGCGGCAAGCGTGACGGCCGCAAGGGGAGCCCATGATCAAGCTGAGCTCGGAGGCGCGCAACCTCAACTGGCTGGTGTCGAACTTCGTGGCGGGCGTGCCCGGAGTGACGCAAGCGGCCGTCGTGTCGTCCGACGGGTTGCTCGTCGCCATGTCGGAGGGGCTCGATCGGGTCGCCGCCGACCGGCTCTCGGCGGTTGCCGCCGGGCTCCAGAGCATCGCTCGCGGGGCTTCCGGGCCGCTCGACGGTGGCGCAGTGCACGAGGTGATCGTCGAGCTCGAGCACGTGATCCTGTTCGTGATGAGCGTCAGCGAGACGTCGGTGCTCGCGGTCGCCGCGTCGCGACCGTGCGACGTCGGGCTCGTCGGCTACGAGATGGCGGTGCTCGTCGAGCGGTGCGCGGCGGCGCTCACGCCGTCGCTCGTCGCGGAGCTGCAGACCGCGCTGCCGCGGTGATGGATCCCAGCGCGCACCGTGTGCCCCGACGTCATCCCCGGCTCGTCCGCCCCTATGTGCTCACGCGCGGCCGGACGCGGGCGCCAGGACCGCTGATGGCCTTGGAGGCGAGCGTTCGTCGCATGCCCGAGCCGGCCGCCTTCCCGGCCAGCGCGCCCCCGGAGTCGCACCGCATCGTCGATCTTTGCGTGTCCGCGATGTCGCTCGCCGAGGTCTCCGCGCGCATGCTCCTGCCCGTCGGCGTGGTGCGCGTGCTCGTCGGCGACCTCGTGACCGCGGGGGTCGTGTGGGTGGACGACCCGCACAGCGTCGAGCACGCGACCGACGTCCGGCTCCTCGAAAGGCTGCTCGATGGCATACGCGCTCTCTGACCACGTGCGGGTCACCGCACCGCCCGTCGCGATGAAGATCGTGGTCGCGGGCGGGTTCGCCGTGGGCAAGACGACGTTCATCGGGTCGATCTCGGAGATCGAGCCGTTGCGGACCGAGGCGGAGATGACCGTCGAGAGCCTCGGGGTGGACCGCGGGGGTCAACCGGGCAAGACCGGCACCACCGTCGCGATGGACTTCGGTCGCATCACGCTCGGCGCTGACATGGTGCTGTACCTGTTCGGCACCCCGGGACAGGATCGGTTCTGGTTCCTCTGGGACGAGCTCGTGCGTGGCGCCGTAGGCGGCGTGGTCCTGGTCGACACCCGCCGAGTCGCGGAGTGCTTCGCGGCGGTCGACTACTTCGAAGCGCTCGGCATCCCGTTCGTGGTGGCCGTGAACCTGTTCGACGGGCTCGCGACGCACCACCCGCGCGCCGTGCGCGAGGCGCTCGCCGTGCCGGCGAACGTCCCGATCGTGCTCTGCGACGCCCGTCGCAAGTCCCACGTGCAAGAGACGCTCGCGCTGCTGGTGGAGAGCGCGCTGCGCCGCGCCCAGAAGGCCGCGGTCTGAGCGCTCGGAGCGTTTCGTCGGCTTCTGCCGGCATTGCGGGTGCTCGGTGCCGGGCGTACCGTGGCGGGCCGCGAATCGCAACGGGGGGCTACGCAATGCGACACCAGAGCGCGAGGACCCCGTGAGCGTCGAGCTCCGGCCGCTCGGCGTCGCGTGCAACATCCAGTGCCAGTACTGCTACCAGAACCCCCAACGCGATGCGGGCAACGTCCCGCGCTCCTACGACCTGGACGCGATGAAGGCGGCGGTCGAACGCGAGGGCGGCCCCTTCACGCTCTTCGGCGGCGAGGCGCTGCTGGTGCCGGAGGCCGACCTCGAGGACCTGTTGGCCTGGGGGCTCGAGCGGTACGGGTCGAACAGCATCCAGACCAACGGCGTGCTCATCAACGACGCGCACATCCGCATGTTCCGCCAGTACAAGGTCGATGTCGGGATCTCGATCGATGGTCCCGGTGAGCTGAACGACGCGCGCTGGGCGGGCACCCTCGAGCGAACCCGTGAGGCGACGGCCAAGGCCGAGGCTGCCATCGAGCGCCTGTGCCGCGAAGGCACCCCGCCGAGCCTGATCATCACGCTGCACCGCGGCAACGCCACCGGTGCCGCGCTGCCCACGATGCACGACTGGTTCCGGCGCCTCCAGGCGCTGGGCATCACGAATGCCCGCCTCCACGCCCTGGAGGTCGAGAGCGACGACGTCGGCGCCGCGTACGCACTCTCGGCCGAGGAGAACATGGCCGCGTTCACGAGCTTCGCGAGGCTCGAGGCCGACCTGACCACGCTGCGCCTCGACGTGTTCGACGACATGCGCAACCTCCTGCGCGGGGCCGACGACCAGACGACGTGTGTGTGGAACTCGTGCGATCCCTACACGACCCGCGCCGTGCGCGGGGTGGAGGGCTACGGGCAGGCCAGCAACTGCGGGCGCACGAACAAGGACGGGATCGACTTCGTGAAGTCGTCGGTCGAAGGCTTCGAACGCTACCTGGCCCTCCACGCCACACCCCAGGAGCATGGTGGGTGCCAGGGGTGCCGGTTCTTCCTCATGTGCAAGGGCCAGTGCCCCGGCACGGCGATCGATGGCGACTGGCGCAACCGCACGGAGCACTGCGATCTCTGGAAGGGGCTCTTCCGCGGCCTCGAGGAGCAGCTCCTCGACGCGGGTGAGGTCCCGCTGTCCGCGAGCCCCGAGCGCGCCGACGTGGAAACCGCGTTCCTCGAGATCTGGGCGAGTGGCCAGTCGACGTCGATCGCCGGTGTCAAGCGATGGATGACCGAACGCGAGTCGGCGACCGTGGGCGCGCCGCATGGCGACGCTCCGCACGGCGACGCGCCGCATGGCGACGCTCCGCACGGCGACGCGCCGCACGGCGATGCCTGAGCTCCCTGTCGCTCCTCCCGGCCCTGACACGGCACCGGCCTCAACCCGCTCGATGGAGCGGCTCGACTTCCGGCTCCCCGACTTCACCCGCGTGGCCTGGGTCAGCGATGCGGCACGCGACGCGTGGCAACCCCGCCTGACTCGCATCACCGCGGCATGGCTCGAGATCGAGTGGCGGGCGGTCGCGGCCGGCATCCGGCGTTGCGCGATCGCGACCGCCTCGCCCGAGGACTTCCTCACCGAGGCCACCCGTTGGGCCGATGCCGGGCTCAGCGCGATGCCGATCGAGATGATGGGCATCTCCGGTCAGCCCTACGCGGCCACACCGGTCGCAGCCGAGCCCGGCGGGCCGTTCGTGTTCAGGTTCGTCGTGGGCACGATCGACGACGTCGCGACCTTCAAGCGCGCGTGGGAGGCGGCCGACGACGAGACGATCGGCGATCTGCTCGGCTACCCCGCGTGCTGTCGCGAGTTCTTCCGCCGCGTGTGGGTGGACGACGCGATGGTCGACACCACGTGGCCCATGGCGGTCGGGAGCGTCGACTCGCTCGATGGGACCACCACCATCGAGGTCGCGGGCCCACCGCAGGCGAACATCCTCTGGCGCTGGATGGGTGCGCGCGCGGTGCCACACCTTCCGTGTCGCTTCGACTGCCCCGCGACCGTCGAGCTCGCCGACGCGCTCGTGGGGGTCGGGCGCGACGCCGGCTTCGGCGAGGAGATGGACTGGCTCCTCGAGGTGCTCTCCTGGCCGGTGGAGTGGTCGGCACTGCATGGCATCGCCGAGGTGAAGACCCCGGTGCTCAAGGTGTCGACCCGCACCGATGCGACCGCCGGACGGTACGTGGTGCGGCGCGAGGGCACCGGGTTCCCGGCCGAGGGCGCCTACGGCCTCGGCCCGCCGTTCCGGGTGCCGGTGAAGCTGCGCCTGAGCACCACCCGCGGGTTCCGGCGGGGACTCGAGCACGCAGCCGAGCCGCCGGGCCGTGCCCGGGCCGCGTGGTACGCGACCGACAATGGCTTCCCGAGCATCGCCGCGATGAACGATGCGCACCGCCCGGTGCTCGATGCCGCTGCCGCTGCGCTCGGGCGCCGGGGCGGCAACGTGCTCGACCTCGGCTGCGGCAACGGTGCGCTGCTCGAGAAGCTCGACGCCGTCGCACCGGGTGTCGTTCCCTTCGGGATCGACCTCGCTCCGGCCAGCATCGAGCACGCCCGGGCGCTGCACCCCGGCGCCGCCGAGCACTTCGTGGTGGGAGACATCTTCGACGACCACTGGCTCTGGCAGGAGCCGGGGCACTTCGCGTTGGCGATCGTGATGCCGGGGCGGATGCTCGAGGTCGGGCCGGACCGGGCCGCGGCGCTCCTCACGCGGCTGGGGAGCCACTGCGACCAGATCCTCGTCTACGCGTACGGCGACTGGCTCGACCGGTCGGGAGGTCTCCCGGCTCTCGCCCGCGAGGCCGGCCTCCTGGTGGTCGACTCCCAGCACGGCTCGGCCGCGGTGGCTATATTGCGCGCGGCATTCCCAGGGGGGGGGACGCGATGAGTTCGGACGCCCGCGACGACACCACCCAGTCGGCGGACGACGACGAGCGCGCGGCTCGCCAGCGCGAGTTCTCGCGCCGGGAGCTGCTCCGGGCCGGGATGGCTGCACCGGTGGCGCTCGGCGTCGGCGGCGCCCTGCTCGCCGCGTGCGGCGGCGACCACACCGACGCGGCGAAGCCGAGCGGTACGACGAGTACCGCGCCCACGACGCCCACCACCGCCGCGCACAGCGACACGCCGCATTCCGATGCGCCGCATTCCGACACCGCGCACGTGGACACCGCGCACGTCGACTCGCCTGGGGTCGTTGCGCACGCGGACACCGCGCACTCGGACATCGAACACTTCGATGCGCACGTGGACGTGGTTGGGCTCCCTCCATTCCACTTCGACACTCCCCACGACGACATCGCGCACGCCGACACCGCCGCGCACACCGACCACGGAGATACCGGGCACGGCGACGTGGCCCACGGCGACCAGAACTAACCGCGCGGCCGATAGCCTCGGGGGGTGCCCGAGGCGTCGACGTTCTGGATCGAGACGCTCGGCTGCCCCAAGAACGCGGTCGACTCCGACAAGGTCCGGGCGTCGCTGCTCGCCGACGGACTCGAGGCGGCGGGCGCACCCCACACCGCCGACGTCGTCGTGGTCAACACCTGTGCGTTCGTCGAAGCCGCGCGCCAGGAATCGGTGGAGACGATCCTCGCCCTCGCGGATGTGCGCGCCGCTGGTGCCAAGCTCGTGGTCACTGGGTGCCTCGCCGAACGCGAAGGCGATGCGCTCGCGGCCGCGATCCCCGAGGCCGACGCGGTGGTTGGGTTCGCGGGCGAGGGCGGCCTCGCGTCCGTCGTACTCGGCCCGACTCGCCGCGGCGCCGGAGGCGCTCGCCAGGGACCGAATGAAGGCGGGGTTCGAGACCTGCTCGAGCTGCCGCGGGCCGCGCCGGAGGCGCCGTGGGCCTACCTGAAGGTCGCCGAAGGCTGCGACCGGGCGTGCACGTTCTGCGCCATCCCGTCGTTCCGCGGCACGCAGCGCTCCCGCACCCCCGATGCCATCGTCGACGAGGCCCGCACGCTCGTCGAGGGCGGGGTGGCCGAGCTGGTGCTGGTGGCCCAGGACCTGGCCTGGTACGGCCACGACGTGCGCGAGACCGGGGCGATCGTCGCGTTGCTCCGCCGTCTGGACGCCGAGCTCGTACCCGACGGGCTGCGCCGGATCCGCCTCCTCTACCTCTATCCGAGCGAGGTGCGCGACCCGCTGGTCGCCACGATGCTCGAGCTCCCGAGCGTCGTGCCGTACTTCGACCTCTCGCTCCAGCACGCCGACCGGGCGTTGCTGACCCGGATGAAGCGCTGGGGGAGCGGCGAGCGGTTCGTGTCGATGATCGAGGGCATCCGCGCGGCGGAGCCCGAGGCCACCTTCCGGTCGTCGTTCATCGTCGGGTTCCCCGGCGAGACCGAAGCCGAGCACGACGCCCTGCTCGCGTTCCTCGCCGAGGCGCGCCTCGACTGGGCTGGCTTCTTCCCGTTCTCCCGAGAGGCCGGCACGCCGGCCGCAACGATGGACGGTGCCGCGCCTGCCGACCTCGTCGGCGAGTGGCTGCGTGAGTGCGACGAGGTCCAGACGCCCATCACCGAGGGGGCGCGTGATGCGCTCGTGCGCGCGGGTGTCGAGCTCGAGGTCTTGGTCGACGGCGTCGACGACGACACCGGCGATGCTGTCGGTCGTACGCACCGCGAAGCACCCGAGATCGACGGTGTCGTTCGCCTAGAAGGCGCGGCGTCGCGGCCCGGCGTGGTCGTGCGCGCAAAGGCGACCGACGCGCTCGGCGTCGACCTCGTTGCGAATCCGATCGAGGTCGTGGCATGAGCCCGGCGCGCCGTGAGCGCGCCGATGCACGAGAGATCGCCGAACGCGCCATCGACAGTGCGAGCGAGCTTGCTGCGATCACCAGCGAACGTGTCCGCAGGTTCGGCGAGAACGCGATCCGCACGCCCGCGAACGCGGTCACCATCTTGCGGCTGCTGTTCGCGATCCCGGTGCTCATCTGGATCCTCGACAAGGGCCGACCGAGCTGGGCGATCTTCACGAGCTGGCTGATCCTGTGGCTCACCGACTTCCTCGACGGCTACCTCGCCCGCCGCGACGGCACCACGAGATCGGGCGCGTTCCTCGACCCACTCGCCGACAAGATCCTCGTGCTCGGGGGCTTCATCGCCTTGGCCATCAACGGCGACTTCGGATGGGTGCCCGTCGGCATCATCACGGGGCGTGAGGTCCTGATCTCGGCCTACCGGATCTACGAAGGCCGTCGTGGCTACTCGCTGCCGGCGCGCTGGCTCGGCAAGTTCAAGGCCAACGTGCAGTTCCTCGTGGTCTCGCTGGTCCTGCTCCCGCCGACCGCCGAGGACCACAACCTCCACGAGGTCGCGGTCTGGGTCGCAGTCGCCATCACGGTCATCTCGGCGATAGACCTCTTGTATGCGTCCTTCTGGGAAGAATGAACCAGTGCGACTTGTGAGTGCGGCTGGAGCGAGCGAAGCGAGCGGAGGCTCGCCAGCGCGCGAAGCCGACGGCTTTGCCGATCGGCGGAGCAGGAGTCGGCCTTGGCCGACGACCAGTGGAGGCGAACGGCTGCGGGCGGGGTATCCCCGCCCGCAGAGAGCGAGTGCATAGATGCGATGTGACGTGCTCGCGATCGGCACCGAGCTGCTGCTCGGTCAGATCGTCGACACCAACAGTGCGTGGATCGGCGAGCAGCTGTGCACGGTCGGGATCGACACCTACGACCACCGCAAGATCGGCGACAACCTCGGGCGGATGGTCGAGTCGATGCACGACATGCTCACCGAGGCCGACGCGCTCATCGTGTGCGGCGGGCTCGGTCCCACCCCCGACGACGTCACCCGTGAAGCGATCGCCGAGGTCATGGGCGTCGAGCTCGAACGCCGTGAGGAGCTGATCGAGCACATCGCCGCGCTGTTCGGCATCCGCCAACGCGACATGCCCGCGAACAACTTGCGTCAGGCCGACATCCCGATCGGCGCGTCGGCGATCCCGAACCCGCTCGGCACCGCGCCCGGCGTGCGGGCCGAGGTCGCAGGTGCCGACGGGCGCAAGCGCGTCATCTATGCAGTTCCCGGGGTGCCCTACGAGATGCAGCAGATGGTGACCGACCACGTGCTGCCAGATCTCCTGGAGCTTTCGGGCGAGCAGTCGGTGATCAAGTCGCGCTCGTTGAAGACGTGGGGCACGTCGGAGTCGGGCCTTGCCGAGATGATCGCGGCGCGCGTCGACGCACAGCAGAACCCGACGATCGCGTTCCTCGCGCGAGGCATCGAAGGCCTCTACGTGCGGCTCACCGCCAAGGCTGCGTCCGAAGAGGAAGCGGCGGCCCTGATCGAGGCCGAGGAAGCCGAGCTCCGGACGATTCTCGGCGACCTCGTCTTCGCCGTCGACGACGAGACGATGGAGCACGCGGTCATCCAGCGGTGCTGCGACCGGGGCTGGACGCTGGGTGTCGCCGAGTCGCTGACCGGCGGTCTCGTCGGTGCCCGCCTCGCCGACCCGCCCGGGGCAAGCGAGGTGTACCGCGGCTCGATCGTGTCGTACGCGACCGAGGTGAAGCGCGAGGTGCTCGGCGTCACCGCGGAGAACGTGGTGAGCAAGGAATGCGCGCAGCAGATGGCGGAGGGCGCACGACGCGTGCTCGGTGCCGACGTCGGGATCTCGGTCACCGGCGTCGCCGGCCCGACCGAGCAAGGCGGTCAGCCGGTCGGCACGGTGTTCTTCGGGTTGTCGGTGCCGGGTGCGCCGCCCGAGGCGATGGAAGCCCATCTGCCCGGCGACCGCTTCCGCATCCGGCAGTTCGCCACGATCTCGCTGCTCAACCTGGTGCGACTGCGGCTCGACGCGCTGGTCTGACGAGGGAGCCGTGAGCGCCGTCGGCCGCGCCTTCGTCGCGGTCGTGCCCCCGGCGCCCGTGCTCGACGCGATCGGCGAGGCCGTCGAAGCCATGCGCGATGGCTCGCCTGCCGGGCGGTGGACGACCCGCGAGCAGTGGCACCTCACGCTCCAGTTCCTCGGGAACCACGCCGATCTCGACGCCGTCGCGGCCGCGCTGCGCCACGTGTCCGCGTCCGTGGGACACGCGCAGCTGGGCGGTGGCGGCGCCTTCCCGTCCGATCGTCGGGCGCGGGTCGTGTGGGTGGGCTGCACGACCGGCGGCGCGGTGCTCACGCAGGTCGCCAGCGCGGTGGCGTCCGCAGTGGCGCCGCTGGGCTACGAGCCCGATGCGCACGCATTCCATCCGCACGTCACGCTGGCGCGCCTGAAGCCACCGGCGGATGCGCGAGCACTCGTGGCGTCGCTCGATGCGTCGTCGTTCGGTCCTTCGTGGCCGGTCGACGAGGTCGTGCTGCTCCGCAGCTTCACCAAGCCGACCGGCGCCGAGTACGTGCCGTGTGCCCGAGTGCCGCTCACCTGACGGGGCCGCGGCCAGGTCCTTGACCCCGAACACCCGTTCGGGTACGGTGGCCCCCGGAATCACAGGGCTGTAACTTCCGGGTCCGAGGACCCGGGGTGGCTGTCACACCCCCGTGAGTTACTGACCGAGCGCTTCCCCAGCCGCACAGAAATCCAGGAGGAACCCCAGTGGAACGTCACGAGGCTCTCGAGATGGCACTCGGCCAGATCGAGAAGAACTACGGCAAGGGCTCGATCATGAAGCTCGGCGAGCACGGCAACGTCGGCGTCGCCGCCATCTCCACCGGCGCGCTCGCCCTCGATCTCGCCCTCGGCATCGGGGGCCTGCCCCGGGGCCGGGTCGTCGAGATCTACGGCCCGGAGTCGTCGGGCAAGTCCACCCTCGCCATGCACGTGGTGGCCGAGGCCCAGCGCAACGGCGGGGTGTGCGCCTACGTCGACGCCGAGCACGCGATGGACCCGGTGTACGCGTCGGCCATCGGCGTGAACGTCGACGAGCTCTACATCTCCCAGCCCGACACCGGGGAGCAGGCGCTCGAGATCGCCGACATGCTCATCCGCTCGGGTGCGCTCGACGTGATCGTCATCGACTCGGTGGCGGCCCTCACGCCCAAGGCCGAGATCGAGGGCGAGATGGGCGACACGCACGTCGGCCTGCAGGCCCGGCTCATGAGCCAGGCGTTGCGCAAGCTCACCGCCAACCTCAACAAGTCCCGCACGATCTGCATCTTCATCAACCAGTTGCGGGAGAAGATCGGTGTGATGTTCGGCAGCCCGGAGACCACGTCGGGCGGTCGTGCGCTGAAGTTCTACTCGTCGGTGCGGCTCGACATCCGCCGGGTGGAGACGATCAAGGACGGCGCCGAGATGATCGGCAACCGCACGCGCGTGAAGGTGGCGAAGAACAAGGTCGCGCCGCCGTTCAAGATCGCCGAGTTCGACATCATGTACGGCAAGGGCATCAGCCGCGAAGGCTCGCTGCTCGACGTCGCGGTCGACCTCGGCATCGTGAAGAAGTCGGGTGCGTGGTTCACCTACGAAGGTGAGCAGCTCGGCCAGGGGCGTGAGAACGCCAAGCAGTTCCTGGGCGAGAACCCCGACCTCGCGCTCCAGATCATGGACAAGATCAAGGTCGAGGCCGGCATCGACGACGTGCCCATCGACTTGGTGCCCGCCGACGACATCGACCTCACCGCGCTCGATGCGGTCGAGGAGCAGGCCGCGGCGGCCACGCAGTCGGACTCCACGGAGCCCACGGCGCCCAAGACCAACGGGCGCTCGCGGACGAAGAAGGCCGATACCGCGGAGGTCGAGTCCTAAGTCCCTTCACCACCAGCCCAGCCCACGAATGGAGACGGGGTGCCCGCCCCGTCTCCATTCGCGTCTGGATCAAGAGATGCCGCGAATGATCGCGGCGGTGCCGGCGATGCCTGAGAGCGTGAGCATCGCGGGGCGCAGCCAGCCGCCATCAACGTGCAGGTGGAAGTGGCGGCTCAGCCAGAGCCCGGTCGCCATGACCGGTACGAGCTCGAGCGCGAGCACCACTTGGTCGCCGGTGATCGTGCCGGCGGCGATGTAGCCGACGACGGACAGCGACGCGCTCACACAGAAGAACGCGCCCAGGGTCGAGCGCGCAATCGGGCCGCTGCGGTGCTGGAAGAGAAGCGCAAGCGGCGGCCCACCAACGGCCGTCGCAGTCCCGAACAGGTTCGAGATGAACCCGGCGGAGAGGGCAGTTCGGGGTGTCGTCGGGATCGGTGGTGACACCACGCTGAGAATCACGCTGCCGAGCACGGTCGCGCCCACGATGACGGCGAGGGCGCGCGCATCGGCGACGCGCACGATCAGGAGGCCCAGCGCCGTGCCAGGGAGCGCACCCGCCAGCAACCAGCGGATGGCCAACCGGTCGAGCGCATGGTGCTCACGCACCAACGTCGTCACCGCGATCGGCAACGCAAGGAGCACGAGCGTGGCCGGGAGCGCCTTCGGCACGATCAGCGCGACGAATGGTGCCGAGAGCATGTTGAGCCCGAGACCGATGGACCCTTGGATGATGGATCCGAGCAGCACGATCGAAACGACGAGGACGAAGTCGATCACGCTCACGTGCACGGCGGCGATCCTGGCAGAGTCGGCTGAACCGCCCGTACACTTTGCGCACTTCGGGGGAGGTGTGCGTGGTCGCGTTCGGCGGCATCGTCGGGTTCCTGATCTTCGCCTTGTGGATCTGGGCGATCTTCGACTGCATCTCGACGGACGCGTCGTTGTGCCGCAACTTGCCCAAGGGCGTCTGGCTGATCCTGGTGATCTTCCTTCCCACGATCGGTTCCCTGGCTTGGCTCCTCCTCGGACGTCCGGAACGCGCGGGATGGCGACCCGGGAGCACCCAGTACTCCGGACATCCCGGGAACCCGCTCGGGCTGGAAGACCACCCGCGCTACACCGGCTCGTTCGGGGTGTCGGACCGTCGATCCGCTGAGCTCGACGAGCAGCTCGCGCAATGGGAGCGCTAGCAAGCGGAGAAGCGAGCGCTCGAGTCCGGTGACAAGCCCGCGATCGAAGCGCCGCCGGCCGATCGTGACCTCGATGCGTGGGAGGCCGATCTCGCTCGCCGCGAGGACGAGCTGCGGCGCCGAGAGCTCGAGCAGCGCGAGCGTGACGTCGCCTCCCGGGAGCGCCAACCCGACGACGAGTGACGCTGGCGCAAGGCCAGGCCGCTGGAGCGCGCCGCCGCGGACCTCATCGTCGACCGTCTCTGACCGACCGGGGGGCGAAGCGCAAGCGGAGACTCGCGGCGCGACCGCCTGACACCATCGCCATGGGCTGACGGGTTCTTCGCTCGTACACTTCGGGACGTGAATCGGCGGTTCCACGTGCGCACCTTCGGGTGTCAGATGAACGAGAACGACTCGGAGCGCATCGCGGGCTTGCTCGTTGCGCAGGGAATGGAGCCGACGGCGGAGGCCGAGGACGCCGACGTCATCGTGCTGAACACGTGCTGCATCCGGGAGAACGCCGACAACAAGCTCTACGGAAACCTCGGTCGACTGAAGGAGCTCAAGGCTCGCCGCCCCGACCTTCAGATCGCGGTCGGCGGCTGCCTCGCCCAGAAGGACCGAGAAGCCGTTCTCGAGCGGGCCGGGCACGTCGATGTGGTGTTCGGGACGCACAATCTCGGTCGGGCAGCCGAGCTTCTCGAACGTGCACGCGCCGAAGGACCGATCGTCGAGATCCTCGACGAGCATGACGCCGACCCGGCCGTGCTTCCGGCGCGCCGGGAGTCGAACCACTCGGCCTGGGTGACGATCCAGATCGGGTGTGACAACTCCTGCACGTTCTGCATCGTGCCGATGGTGCGGGGGCCGGAGGTCAGCCGTCGGCTTGGCGACGTGGTCCGTGAGGTCGAAGAGCTCGTGGCCGACGGGGTCACCGAGATCACGCTCCTCGGCCAGAACGTCAACTCCTACGGGCGTGATCTGGGCGCCGGGCAGTACCGACCGCAGTTTGCCGACCTTCTCCGCGAGGTGTCAGCGGTCGACGGCATCCGCCGGGTGCGGTTCACGTCACCGCATCCGAAGGATCTTCGCCCCGAGACCATGGCCGCGATGGCCGAGAGCGCGGCCGTCTGCGAGCAGCTCCATCTCCCGCTTCAGTCGGGGAGCGACCACACGCTGGCGCGCATGCACCGGGGCTACACCGCCGCTCGCTACCTCGATCGACTCACCGCCGCGCGGGCTGTGATCGACGACCTCGCGGTGACCACCGATCTCATCGTCGGCTTCCCTGGCGAGACCGACGATGACTTCGAGCGCACCCTGGACGTCGTCGAGGCCGTTGGCTTCGACTCCGCCTACACGTTCGTGTTCTCGCCGCGGCCCGGCACGGTGGCCGCGACGATGACCGACGACTTCGTGGCGCCCGAAGTGACGCGGGAACGAATGGGCCGTCTGACCGGGGCCATCGAGCGTCACGCTCTCGCCCGCCACGCGGCACGGGTCGATCGAGTCGAGGAAGTTCTCGTCGAAGGTGCATCCAAGAACGACGCGACGCAACGTTCGGGTCGCACCCGCCAGGGCAAGCTCGTGCACTTCCCCGGTGGGGAGCACAGCGCTCCGGCTGGCTCGTACGTCAACGTGCGTATCGTGCGAGCGGCGCCGCACTGGCTCCAGGGCGCGATGGAGCGGCCGGTGGAGCTGCGCCACGACGGTCGCGTGCGGATCCCGGTCGCGGCTGGCTGAGGGTGCCCACCCACCTGGCGCTCGTCGGGCCGACGGCGTCCGGAAAGTCAAGCATCGCCCTTCACCTCGTCGAGCGTCTTGGGGACATCGAGATCGTGTCGATGGATTCGATGCAGGTGTACCGAGGCCTCGACATCGGAACCGCGAAGCCGAGTTGCGCAGAGCGTGAGCGCGTCGCCCATCACCTCGTGGACATCGCCGATCCGGAAGAGGAGTGGTCGGTCGTTCGATTCCAATCCGAGGCACGCGCCGCGGTCGCGGCAATCGAAGCGCGCGGCAACCGAGCACTCCTCGTCGGTGGGACCGGGCTGTACGTGCAGGCCGTTGTCGATGACCTGCGCTTCCCCGGTGAAGACCCCGATCTGCGACGAGAGCTCGAAGCGTGGACGGCGGAGGCTGGTGGCGTCGCAGCCGCGTACTCCGAGCTCGAAGCGGCCGATCCTGACGCCGCGGCACGTATCGACCCGCACAACGCCCGACGCATCGTGCGGGCGCTGGAGGTGATCCGGCTCACGGGTGAACCCTTCTCGTCCTTCGGTGCCGGCGTCTCTGCTTTCGGGCCGACCGCGTTCCCGGTGGAGATGGTGGGACTGTGGCTTCCCCGCGAAGTGCTGGCGGCGCGCATCGACGCCCGGGTCGAGCAGATGCGCAACGAGGGACTTCAGGCGGAAGTCGAAGCCCTCCGCGAAAGGTTCTCCCGGACCGCGGCGCAAGCGATCGGCTACAAGGAGCTGCTCGAAGCACAGCGCGGCGGCAGCACGATCGACGAGGCGTTCGCGCTGATCGCCCGACGCACCCGTTCGTTCGCACGTAGGCAGCGCATGTGGTTCCGACGAGATCCCCGGATCACCTGGCTCGGTGCGGCTGAGAATCCGTGCTCGTTGGCATCGGCGCTGCTGGCATTGTGGAAGGTATGAGTGTGCGTCTCAGCAAGCTCCACGGCACCGGGAACGACTTCCTCGTGACCGTCGCGCTCGACGGCGGGCCTGCGCCCGGCGCCGACCTCGCGCGCGCCGTGTGTGATCGAAATCGCGGGGTTGGTGCCGACGGGTTGATCACCTTGCTCCCGGGCACCGAGGGCGCCGACTGCACGATGGAGCTCCGCAATGCCGACGGTGGCATTGCCGAGATGAGCGGGAACGGCATCCGCTGCCTGGCGTGGGTGGCCAAGCGCGAAGGGCTGGGAGCGAACGGGCAGCTGGCCGTGGCGACCGGCGGCGGACGTCGGGACGTGGTCTTCGGCAACACCGACGGTGAGCTGCGCTCGGCGACCGTCGACATGGGGCCCGTCACGTTCGAGCCTGCCGAGATCCCAATCAACGCTCCGAGCGCGTTCGACGTCGCGGCCGAGTTCCATGGCGTCCAATACTGCGGTGACGCGGCCGGAGTCGGGAACCCGCATTGGGTGCTGTTGGTCGACGACGTCGAGTCGGCCCGGGTGACCCAGCATGGTCCACGCCTGGAGACCGACGAGCGGTTTCCGCAACGCGTGAACGTCGAGTTCCTCCAGGTGATCGACCGTGGGCGGCTCAAGATGCGTGTCTGGGAACGAGGCGTCGGCGAGACGTTGTCGTGCGGCACCGGGGTGTGCGCTTCCGCAGCAGTCGCGCATCGCCGTGAGCTCGTTGACTCGAACCTCGTCGTCGAGGTGCCGGGTGGTGAGCACACCGTCGAGCTCGGCGACACCGCGCGCTTGGGCGGCGAGGTACGCCACGTGTTCGACGTCGAGATCGATGCGAAGGACCTCACGTGAGCGCCCGCGGCGGACGGGACCGGCGGCGGCTGACCGCGACCGAAGTCGACCTCGAGGTCGTCCAGCAACGCGCGCTCCTCGTCGGCACCGGCGTGGGCACGCGTTCGCCGGCAGCCGCGGAGGCGTCGCTCTCGGAGCTCAGTCTCCTCGCCGACACGGCTGGGGCGGATCCGGTCGAGGCCGTGCTGCAACACCGAGACCGACCCGATCCTGCCACCTACATCGGACGTGGAAAGGCCGA
>Ga0194132_10006035_pt1 | contig 19114 bp, 20 predicted proteins | sample TA2KigOf80mmetaG_FD_148612 | JGI IMG/M metagenome (GOLD analysis project Ga0194132, IMG submission 148612) | Freshwater microbial communities from Lake Tanganyika, Tanzania - TA2015054 Kigoma Offshore 80m | ecosystem: Environmental > Aquatic > Freshwater > Lake | place: Tanzania: Lake...
TGCTCGACCGAATTCCTCGTGCAGCCTCAGCGCCCTTTCTGCGTCCGCTGTTGCCTCGCTCTCGCATGCTTCCAGGATCGCGCCCCGCGCTGCGAAAACGATAGTGGGGTTCCCCAGACGCTTTCGCGGTCACCCCGACCCAGTACCTTCCGCCCGGTGGCAATGCGAACTTCCCGGCGTTTCAGTTCAAGGACGGATTTCCCACGCCGCTCATCCAGCCGCAGGGCGCAAGGCTGGGTCCGGGTGCGTTTCTCAGCGCCAATGTCGAGCATGACGAAGCCTACAACCGCGTGCCGATGTCGCAGCAGTGGACCGCGTCGATCCAGCACCAGTTGCCGGGCGGATGGCTGATCGACATCGGCTACAGTGCCAATCACGGGACCAAGCTCGTCGCCGCCGGGTACGACTTCAACCAACTCGATCTGCAACACTGGGATCTCGGACTGCGCCTTCAGGACCGCGTGGCGAACCCGTACTCAGGTGTCGTTCCAGGCACCTTCGGTACCGCCACCATCACGCGTCAGCAGTTGCTGCGGCCCTATCCCTACTACAACGCGGTCACGGTGCGGACGCCGCATCTCGGCAACTCGATCTACCACGCGCTGCTGTTGAGCGTCGAGCGCCGGCTGACCAACGGACTGGCGATGCTTCTCTCCTACACCAACGGGAAGGTGATCAGCGACAGCGTGGTCGCGCCCCTGCGGTTTGGCACGGCGGAACAGGTCGGCGTCTATGCGTATCAAAACGGCAAGTTTGACAGGCGTGCGGAGCGGTCGATCGATCCGGCGGACACCTCGCAGCGGTTCGTCACCAGCGTTGTGTATGAGCTGCCGTTCGGCAAGGGCCGCTTGCGGGGAGGCTGGCAGGTCAACTCGATCGTTACGATGCAGACCGGCCTGCCGCTTCTCATCCGCGGTGCGGACAACCTGCGCGCGGACCGTCCGAATTCAACCGGATCGCGCGCAAGCATCGGCGGTCCCACCGCCGCGCGGTGGTTTGATCCGCGGGCATTCGTGAATCCGCCGCAGTTCACGCTCGGCAACGTGGGCCGCGTGATCCCGGACGCCCGCACTCCCGGAGCGTTCAACATCGACTTCTCGCTGATCAAGGACACGCGAATCCGCGAGCGGCTGCGGCTGCAGTTCCGCGCCGAGACGTTCAACCTGACCAACCAGGTGAACCTGGGGCTTCCGAACACGGCGTTCGTCCCGGGTCCGGATGGATTCAACCGGAGCGGGACCTTCGGCGTGATCACCTCGGCGCGGGACGCACGGATCGGCCAGCTTGGACTGAAGCTGGTGTTTTAGGGCAATGGTGCGGCGCCCGGCCGGCCTCATCAATCGAGTTCATCGCCAGGCGCCGGCGGCTTTCCTTTGCCAGCTTTCTTGAGGATCCGCTTGGCCTTGGCCACGCTCCCGCGTTCGGCACGCTCCCGGAAATAGTCTTCGGTACGCAACACCGAGAGCTTCTCCGCTACGGCCACATTGATGAACTGATTCAGGGCTACGCCTTCTGCCTCGGCGACGCGCCGCGCTTCCTCCAACAGGGACGTTTGCAGGCGCAAGGCCACGTTACTTCTTTGTCGCATTTCGCCGTTGAATCTCCTTCCACACATCAGAAACCCGCAGAGATCACCCGTGATCATATCACGGGTGATTTGCTGTCCTCGCTCATCAAGAACACGCGGATCGCGCAGCCCATTCCGGTGCGTAGTAGAATTGACGTTCATGGCGACAATTGATAATCAGCGATCGATGACCTGGCTGGCCCTGGCCCTGATACCGTTGTTCGCGCAGGCACAGAGCCATCTGAAGGACGCACGCGGGAGCTCCGATCATCCCCTGTTTCCCAACCGGATGCCGGGATATTCGATCTCCCTCTACCAGCCGCAGGAGTTCACCAGCTACACGTTCAAGTCGAGGCCGGCTACGGTGGTTGAGGGCAAGTACACCAAGATTGGCTACTATCTGCAGGACGTCAAGACCCATCCGGGCGGCCTCGCGATCCGCCGCAATTACGAATCCGCGATACAGTCAATCGGAGGCACGGTGGTGCACTCTGACAACAACGTGAGCGTATTGAAGGCGGTGCACAGGGGACTGGAGGTCTGGGTCGAGTTGCAGGCGCCGCTTACCTATTCTGGCCGCTACTACCATCTCCACATCATCGAAAAGAAGGCGATGCAGCAGGTCATTACGGCGGATGCCATGGGGGCCGCGATCGACCGGGACGGTTTTGTCGCGCTCGACATCCGGTTTGCAACCGGGAGCGCCGATATCCTGCCGGAGTCCATGCCCATCGTGAACGAGATCGCCGGCTTGCTCCGTAAGCGCCCCGCTCTCCGGGCCGGTGTCGAGGGCCATACCGATGACACCGGTACTCCCGAGGGCAACATGGTCCTCTCCCGCCAACGGGCCGAGTCCGTGGCGGCCGCGTTGCGGAACGCCGGAATCACTGCGTCACGGCTGGTCCCCGCCGGATTCGGGCAAGGTAAGCCGGTGGCCGACAACCGGACCGAGGAGGGCCGCGCCAAGAACCGGCGCGTGGAAATCGTCCGCAAGTAGCGTCAGCGGCCGGTTTCCCTCACTGGCCTCAACCGCGGCGTAGATCTCGACCCGCTTATGCAGCGGCCGCAAACGCGCAAAGCATCCACGCGGCGCTGTACAGTATTGTCTGGCTATGAAATTCGACCGCCGCACGATCTTCGAATCTCTGCTCGCCTGGTTCACTCCCACGGCCGCGTCCGCAGCGCAGTCCCGGCCCGCGCCACAGCGTCCCGGGGCGCTGGGAGGTTACATCCTCGCGGACAAAGAACCTGTCGAGCGCCGCGACTTCGACGTCGTGGTCATCGGCGGCGGCATCGCGGGCACCTGCGCCGCAATCGCCGCGGCGCGCACGGGAGTCAAGGTAGCGCTGGTTCACGAGCGCTCGATGCCTGGCGGGAACTCGTCGAGTGAAGTGCGGCTCTACCCCGAAGTCAGCACGAACCACAACGTCTGGTCCAAGGAAATGGGAATCCTCGAGGAGTTCCACACCGAGGAGCGCAAGTTCAACCACGAGCCTTACATCGAAGGACTCATGAACTCGCAATGGGACCTCGTGCTCTACGACCGCTGCGTGCGTGAGCCGAATCTGACGCTGTTTCTCAACACCACCGTCCGCGAAGTCGAAATGAAGGACGCCTCAACGATCCTCGCCGTGCACGGCGTCCAAATGGGCTCCGAGCGTAAGTTCCTGTTCACCGCGCCGCTGTTCGTCGACTCGACCGGCGACGGCGCTATTGGATACCGCGCGGGCGCCGAGTTCCGCTGGGGCATGGAGGCGCGCTCGGAGTTCAACGAGCCCGAAGCGCCGGAGTCGTCCGCCTCGCAGCCTCAGATGGGCAGCACCCTGTTTTTCCGCGCCCGTGACGCGGGCGTGCCGGTCGAGTACCGCCGCCCCGCGTGGGCTCCGGCATTTCCCACCGAGGCCGACCTTGTTGGCCGCTCGCACACCCGCATCGACGGCGGCTACTGGTGGATCGAAGTCGGTCTGCCCCATCATCAGATCCATGGCAACGAAGAGATCAAGCACGAGGCGCTGCGGCAATTGCTCGGCGTCTGGGATCACATCAAGAACCACTGCCCGAACAAGGTGAACGCAGCGAACTTCGGACTCGATTTCGTCAGCTTCTGGCTGTACAAGCGCGAGGCACGCCGTTTGACCGGGGACTACATCCTGACCCAGCGCGACCTGCAGGACCCGGCGATCCACCCCGACTCAATCGCCTTCGGCTGCTGGTACATTGATGTCCACAAGCCAGGCGGAATCCTTGCGCGTTCCAAACCCAACACCAAACCGCCGTGGGAAGCGGCCGGCACACTCCCCTACGGAATTCCCCTGCGGGCTTGCTATTCGCGCAACATCGGCAACCTGTTCATGGCCGGACGCCCGATCAGCGCGAGCTACGTCGCATTCTCCTCGACCCGCGTACTGCGCACCGGCGCCATCGTCGGCCAGGGCGTGGGCGTCGCCGCCGCTCTTTGCCGCCGCCACAACTGCCTTCCACGCGAACTCGCCGCGCGGCACGCGCCCGAGCTCCGCCGCGAGTTGCTGCGCGCCGATTGCTATCTCCCCGGCTGGACCAACGACGATCCCGCCGACCTCGCGCGCGAGGCCCGCGTCACATCAAGCGGCGATGCACCTCTGGAATTCGTGGAGAGCCGCGAGTTCGACGCAGTCAGCCTCCCTACAGCGCAACTGTTTCCGGTGAGCGGCTCCCGGATCGATTCGGTGGAACTCTTACTGCGGTCCACCGCGGACCGGCCCGTCACGCTGACGCTCGGACTCCGTCCCGCCGATTTCGTGTTCGACTTCCGCGCGCCGCGTGACATCGCGGCCGCCCAAGCCGTGGTTCCCGCGCGCTCGACGGGCGGCTACGTGCGGTTCGATTTCAACCAGGCGGTCGAGCCGGACCGCTTCTACTATGTCCACCTCCCGGCATCGCCCGGAATCGAGTGGGCGCGCTACGCCGATCCGCGCGACAACGCCGTGGTTTCACCCACCGGCTGCACCGCCGCGCAGATCACGGGACCCACACGCTGGGAACCGTTTCGCAATAACGTGCACTACTGCCTGCGCGTGTCTCCCCAGCAGCGCCCCTACCAGGCGGTGAACGTGATCCGGGGCACGTCGCGCCCGGATCGCTGGACGAACCTGTATATCTCGGACTCGCTTCCCGCATGGATCGAGCTCACCCTGCCGCGCGCCCGCCGGATTGACACGGTACAGTTGGTCTTCGACACGGATGTCAACCGCCACTCACGCTTGCCGCTGTATGTGTATCCGGATTGCGTGAAGAGCTACGATGTGCTCGTTCGTTCAGGGAGCGGATGGAAGCGCGTGGCCGGTGAGACCGGCAACTACCTGCGCCGCCGGGTGCATCGATTTGATCCCGTGGCGGCCGAGGCGGTGCGCATCGAGGTCCGCGAAACAAACGGCGCGTCACGGGCGCGAATTTATGAGGTGCGGCTGTATGGAGAGCCGTCACCTGCTTAGCCTTTTTAGCCCCGCCTCGCCGCGCACCGGACGAGGCGGAGCGAGAACGCCCGGCTGGCCCGGACCGGTCCGGAACGGCCTGCGTCCAAAGCGGCGGTCTCGCCTAAGTGCGCAAGCGGCGTAGGACGGCTGCGCATGCCCCGAGAGCGGAGAGCCAGATCGTTCCCGGCTCCGGCGTCGCGACCAGTCCGAATACCCCAGTGAATGGCGGTCCCCCTCCCGGCGGCACGCCCGGGTCGTAGACGCCGGCGAGAGTCGTGGCGCCCGTGAGCCGGTTGATCAGCACAATATGGCCTTCGTCCGTGAACCCGTAAAACTGGCCGCCTGCGAAGCCCGATCCGATGACGCGCGAGGGCAGTCCTGTCAACGCCGTGGTGGTGACCGCCCGGGTTACCGGGTCGATACGGAACAGACTGGGGCCAGTCGCGTTCGGACCGCCAGAGATCTCCAGCGTATAGTACAGATAGGTCCCGTCCCCATTCAGGCTGGTGGTCATGTTGCCGTCGTATTGGCTTTCTTGAGGAGGTAGCAACAGGTTGCCGAGGAGAGACAGTGCTCCCGTTGTCCGGTTGACGGAAAATAGATTGTTCGAGAAGTCGAGCGCGAACACAGCGCCAGTGGTCAGTCCGCCCAATACGCTGATGCCATTCGGACCCACGCTCGCTCCGGTCCCGGTGTCGCCCACCACCGTCACGCCGCCCTCTGGCGCGAACCGCAGCAGGACTCCACTGGCATCTATGCCGTAAAACGGACCGCCGGGTGCACCCGCCAACCCGCCGGCGCTGTTAGAAGCGACGCCGGGACCGAGCTGTGTGAACACGCCCGAGGCGAGGTCCATCGTCCCGAACTGTCCGGAGAAATTGATGACGTAGCCGATCGGTCCCGCGAAGACGGGCGCGGTGGCGAGTTGCAATGCAATCAGGATTCGTTTCATGGCGGTAGTCCTTTTCCCGTCCTACTTCAGACGGGTCACGAATTCCGCCAGAGACTGCCGGAAGACATTCCAAATGTGTCCACCCGGAAAGCTGCCTTGCTCGAAACGGATTCCCCGTTGCGTCAGTGTGCCGATGCTCCGCTCGTAGCCCGGCCTTTGGTCGGAGTCCTCCGTTCCGCAACTATAGTAGATCAGTGGGACTTGGCCGTTAAGAGAGGATGCATCGGCGGCCATTGGATACGCGTCCGGGAAGGTCCCTGGCAGGGGAATGCTGAACGCTCCGAGTGCGGAGAACATCTCAGGATGCCGGAAGCCCGTGTGGAAGGTCTGGCCGCCCCCGCGCGACAGTCCCGCCAGCCAGCGGCTCGACTTCGCGGTGTCCACGCGGTACCGGCTCTCCACGAGCGGGATTACCTCTTCGAGCAGGTACTTCTCGAACAATTCGTAAGAGGCGAGTAGGGGCAGCGTGGCCGTTGCTCCGGGCGTCTGGCTGTCCACCATGGCGACGATCATCTCCCGCGCCTTCCCCGCCGCTATCGCGTTGTCGAGGATTCGATTGGCGAATCCGGCGGCCATCCATTCCCGGGATGTGTCGCCGAGCTCGCCTGTGCTTGCTCCGTGAAGCAGGTAGAGGACCGGGTACTGCCGGGCTGTCTCCTTGGAGTAGTTCGGCGGAGTGTAGACGTAGGCGTTGGCAAAGCGGTTGAGGGTCGGCGACCAGAACTCTTCGAACTGGACCGATCCACGCGGCGTGTCTCGGGAGATGTCCCAAGGACTGGGTGAATCGCCTCTGACCTTCAGGACATTGTTGAGCGGTGTCTGCCGGATGAATGGCCGGTACCGGGAGTTGGTCGGATCGATAGAGAACAGTCCGTCGACGGTGAAACCGTAGTAGTAGATGCCGGGCTCAAGAGGTTGAGACGTGTAGGACCACACGCCTCTGGCATCCTTGGTCATGGCTGCACCAGGGGGCCGGTTCAACTTGTCGTCGAACTCCCCTCCGACGAAAACCTTGTCGGCGAAGGGTGCGGTCAGGGTGAAGGTAACGGACCGGTCCGGATTGACCGTTGGGGTTCGGGGAGCCTGGCTGAAAGCCGGTAAGGCAGCCAAGGCTGCCAGGAACATGGTTGAGTTTGGTGCGCGAAACATGGGATCTCCTGGTTCGAAAATCTGGTAGCATGGGGCTACCGTGACCGATCATCGGACATGGCGGCGGGAAGAGTCTTGAAACCGCGTTAAGAAAAGTCTTAAAGAGTTCTTGCAGGTCCCTATGCTGCTAGATTCAAAGGGGTTATGTGAATTCGGGCCGTTCCGGTTCGATAGAAGGGACCGTACCCTTTGGCGGGACGGAAAGCTGATTCCGCTCACTCCCAAGGCCCTCGACACGCTGGCCGCGCTGATCGCAACCCCGGGCAGGCTGGTCGAGAAGGACGACCTCATCAAGGCCGTATGGCCCGATGCTTTCGTCGAAGAGGGAAATCTGGCGGTTCAGATCAGTTTGCTTCGGAAGACTTTTGGCGGTGAAGGGTACATCGAGACCATCCCCCGCCGGGGCTACCGCTTTGTCGCCCCACTGACCGAGGCCGCTGGTGCCGTTGATCCCCTGCCGCCGGCCCCCACGCCGCACCAAGTCGCGGTTGGGACCGCGACCGTGACCCGCCGCCTGCTGACCGGCGCCGCCATCGGCTCCGTAGCCGGTGCGCTGTTTTGGGGATTTCGCTACCGCCGCGCCCCTACCCGGGAGATCGGCATTGCCTCGGTCGCCGTTCTGCCGTTCCAGGTGATCGAGGGCAAGCCGGAGGACGCAGGGACAGGTCTTGGGTTGACTGACGCCGTGATCACGCGCCTGGGCAGCCTGAACAAGTTCATTGTGCGGCCCACCAGCGCGGTCCGCCAGTTCGACCAGCCCTCGCGGGACCCCGCCGCCGTGGGCGCCAAGCTGGATGTCGAGGCAGTGCTCGACGCCACCATCCAATCGGCCAATGGCAGGATCCGTGTTAACGCTCAACTGATCCGCGTGAGCAACCGGCAACATGTATGGGCCGACACGTTTGACCTCGAACGTAGCGATCTGTTCACGTTAGAGGACCAGTTGTCGAGCCGCCTGGCGCATTCGTTCTTTGGGCAGCCGGCTGAGAGCCTCCGCTACCGCCCCAATCCGGAAGCGCACCGGCTATACACGCTGGGCCAGTATCACAGGAACCGTTGGAATCCGGCGGGCCAGCGGAAGGCGATCGAGTACGCCGAACAGGCAATCGCCCTCGATCCGCGCTATGCCGCGGCTCACGCTTTGAAGGCTCAGTCGTGGTCCCAGCTCGGCTATTTCTTCGGCGTGCCGCCGCGGGAGGCCTACCCGAAAGCGGAAGAAGCAGCGCAGGTCGCCCTCAGCCTGGACGAGAAGCTGCCCGAGGCCCACCACGCCAAAGCGTTGGCTGAGTTCTTCTACCGTTGGAACTTTCCCTCCGCTGAACACCACCTGCGGCGCGCGCTCGAGTTGAACCCGAATAGCCCCGACTCCCGCCACCTCTTTGGCCTCCTTCGCACGGTTCAGCATCGAGGCGTCGAGGGCTTGACGGCGATGAAGAAGGCCTTGGAGATCGATCCGGCTTCGGCTTGGCGGCACGTTGGGATGACTTTTCAGTACGCGTGCGCGAACCAACTGGACGCCGCCATCGACGAGGCTAAGCGCGCCCACGAGCTGGACCCGGCGCTTCTCCCGCCGATGTTCGATCTCTACAACCTTTATATGACACGTAGTGACCACCGCGCCGCGGCGGAGTGGTTCTTCAAACCAATGGCTCTCCCAGGCAGCGACCTTGCCTATGCGGAATCCATGCGGGAAGCCTTCGCTAAAGGCGGAATCCGCGGTTTGCTTGAAGCGCGCATCGCCCGGAGCCTCGATCGCAAGCGTCCGGGTGCGGCGGTGCCCGCATTGATAGTGGCGCAGCAGTTCACTTTCCTCGGAAAGAAGGACGAGGCCATGAACTGGATCGAGCAGGCGGTCGAGGACCGGCAGTCGACCGCGCTCTTCATCAACGTCCACCCGATGTATGCAAGCTTGCGGGATCACCCGAGGTTCAAGGCGATCGTTCAACGCATCGGCCTGTAGCGTTGAATTCACGCGTCATTCGCTCAGATCTTTGATCTCGCCGAAGCCCGCGCGGGGAGTCCCTTGTTCCACCCGTTCGAACGGACCGCCACGATCTCCGCCAACCGCTCCTCCCGCCAGTGCTCCACCTCCCATCCCTGGAACCACTCCAGCAACTCCCCCGGCTCCACCGTGAACGCCGGATTCATCGTCCCCTTCACCGGTATCGCCATCGCTACCCGCCCGCCTTCCGCAACCCCCTCCCGGATCGCCGGAATCAGATCCCGCTGCAGGTAACAGGTGCACACAATCAAGTCCCACGCACCCGGCTCAATCACAAACCCCCCGCGCTCCAGATCCGCCCGCACACACCGGACCCGCGAATCGCCCACCAGTCCCAATCCCACCCCGGACGCATCGACCGCCGTCACATCCCAGCCATGCTCCGCCAGCAGCCGCGCGTGCCGGCCCGCTCCGCAAGCGGCATCCAATGCGCGGCCGGGTGGGATCCGCTCCACCAGCGATGCCAAAAAATCCATCGGCGCGAGCTCCACATGTTCGCCCCGCGCGAACCGCTCATCCCAGCTCGCATTCACTGGACCGGCTGCTCCAGCCCCTCCAGGCTCGACACCTGTGTCCCCGAAAGGACCACGCGGAAAAAGCCGTCCTCGCTTTTCCCACTGAACCGGTCCTCCGCCTCGCCGGTGATCTCGCACTTCTTCCACTTCCCCTGCACCACGTCGCGATAAGCCAGGAAGAACTCGCGTGCCTTCACCGGATCCTCCCACGCCGACGCATAGGCCAGCACGGAGCGGCGGTCCTGCTTCCGCTCCCATACGTGATACCGGCCGCCGCGCCAGAACTCGGCCACGCCCTGCTTCGCATTCGCGTACTGCCGCAGCAGCATCCCGTGGTCGAACTCACCTACCGTCCCATCGGCCACCTTCTTCCATCCCTTCCCGGACGGCAGATCGGGCACCCTGGGATCAACCGGCGTGATCCGCAGGAAATACTTGTCGGGATGGAGAATCTCCTGGGTCGTCGCCGGCGGACGCGCGAATACTTCCGCGTACCCCTTCTGTCCGTACTTCTCCACCACCTTGTGCTGGAACAGCATCCCCTTCGCGTAAGGGAACACCAGCGATTCGCGCATGTACAGCGGCATGCTCTCAAACACCGGATACCCCGATCCACCCGCACCCGCCATCCGTGCCATCGTGTCCATCATGGCCGGCGACTTCACCAGCGACTGTCCCGACTTGTTCGCCAGGTACTCAGACATCACGTAGGTGGCTTGGCCTTCCATCACCGCCGCCCGCGCCACCGCCGAATCGTCGCTTGAATGTCCCTTCTTCAGGAATCGTTCGAGGTGGAAATGCTGATCGGCGAGCGCATGCGCCAGTTCATGCACCAGCGCCATCTCCTCCATCATCCCGCCTCCACCAGTGGACTCAAGCAGGACCATCTTGTGCTTGCGGTAGTCGTAGAACGCCGCCGCCTGTTCCGCCATCAGTTCGACCGTGTTCTTCTTCAAATCGAAGTCCGGCGGGACAAACCCAAACTTCTTGAGCGTCAGCTCCTCGATCCGGATCTCCTCCGGTTTGATCACTTCCTTGATGCGCTGATCGAAGTAGTCCTTCAATTCCTCGCGCTTCATCGTGGACTGCGCCACGGGCTTCAGAATCGCCAGCCCGGTGATCTCCGTCAGCTTGTCGAGGATCTCCTTGGTCTCCTGGGCGGCGGCCGCATGGACCGCCAACACCAGGAGCGCTGCAACCCTCATCCGCTTACTTGGCAGACAGCCGGATGTTCCGCAGGTAGACCGAGTCGCCCTTCACCGGGAATCCGATATCTGCCTTGTCGACATCAATGGCCTCGTGCTCTCCGCCCACGGTGATCTTGCCGTCGAGCGTCGCCGTCATCTTCTTGCCGTCGACCACGACGCGCATCGTGTGCCACTCATTCGCCGGCACAGCCGCGTCGGATTTGCCCAGCACCACTCCGGGCGTATCCTTCTGGACCCGGAACCCTGTGGGACCCACAACCACCCGGCTCACATGCGCGCCCTTCTTGTTGATGCTGAGCGCCACCCAGTCGGCGCCCGCCAGCTTGAAGTCAAACTCGATCACCGCATTGCGATAGTTCACCGCCCGCCGGATCACCGCCGCGTGCTTATCGGATGCGAGCTCGGTGCCCTTGACCACGCCTCCGGAAACTTCCCACTTGCCCTTGTTCACCTTCCAGGACGAGTCGAGCGCCGCCCCGGGAAACTGTTCATGAATGAGGATGGCGAACGCCAGCCACGCTGCGGTCATCGCAATTCTCCTTAGCGGATGATAGGTTGAAACGGCCCCTGCTTCACTGTAGCCGAAAGCGTACCCACGCCGTCAATGCGCGCGCGTACACGGTCGCCCGGCTTGATCCGCGCGCCTTTCGGACACCCGGTGGAGATCAGATCGCCTGGGTGCAGCGTCATGTAGTCGCTGTGGAACCGCACCAGTTCGTGCGGCCGGGTGTGCATGTTGTAAACGAAGTCGCGGGAGCAGATCCCATCGTTGTGTTCCGTGATCACCTCGAGCTGGTCCACGTCCGCGATCTCATCGGCCGTCACAATCACGGGACCAAAACTGAAAAACGTATCGAAGCTCTTCGACCGGGTCAGGTAGCGCGGATTCTTCTTGAGCACGTCGAGCGCGGTCAGATCCAGCGTCGTCGTGTAGCCGAAGATCACTTCCTTCACGCGGTCGGCGGGTACGAACCGGCACGTCTTGCCGATCACGACACCGAGTTCACCCTCGGCGTCCACGTCATTGGTGATGTGTGTGGGCGGCAGCAGGATCTCCGTGTCCGGCTGCATCATGCACGACGCCGGCTTCATGAAGCTGCCCGGTTCATCCGGCTGCACCGCGTTAATGTCCGCCGCGTGCGACTTGTAGTTCAGCCCGATGCACCAGATTTTCGGCGGGACCTGGTACGGCAGCACAGGCGTCACCTCGCTCAGCGGAATCGCGGCGCACCCGGCAGTGTCGGTAAGCGCCGATACGTTGCCGCCGCGAATGATGTCGAGCACGCTGTCCGGCACATGAGTCCCGCGCCGCGCATTGATCTCCTCCACTGGAACCACGCCGCCCTCCGCCAGCACTCCGGCGTGGACGGCGCCCTGATGAACGAAACGAAGTATTTTCATGAAAACCTTAAGAATAACGTACTCGCCGCGCGTCGAACCACCGCATCGACGCGTAGATCGCGGCGAACAGCACCAGCGCTGCCAGACCCAGGTCGAGCGCATGCGATCTCAGCCATGGCCAGGCGCCCTCGCCCAGCCGCATTCCGAGCAGCGCCAGCCCGTAATACCGCAGTACGCGCGCAACCAGAACGACGCCCAGGAAATGCAGCGGCTTCACGCCCAGCGCGCCCGCGCTCAACACGAACACCTTGAGCGGCAGCGGAATGATCGGTACCAGCGCCGGGACAAACACGGTCGCCAGCCCGTACCGCGCGAACCACTCCCGGAACTTCATCGCCTTGGGCGAGCTTGCCTTGCGTTCCAGGTACATCTGTCCGCCCTTGCGTGCGATCGAGAATAGGAACATCGAGCCGATCGCCGAGCCCAGCACGCTCAACCCCGCGCTCAGCATCGCGAGTCCCGGATTGGTCGCTGCCACCGCGATCAGCAATACGTCGACCGAAGCCGGCAGCGGCACCCCCGCCGAATCGAGCACCGCCAGGCAGAACGCGCCCAGCGGCCCCCATCCCTGGAGGAAGACCACCAGCTTACGCACCGGCGAGTTTCCTCAGTTTCGCCTCATCAATCACCGGGATTCCCAATTGCTGCGCCTTCTGCAGCTTCGATCCCGCCGCCTCACCGGCCACGACGTATGACGTCTTCTTGCTCACCGAATCGCCCGCCTTGCCCCCGGCCTGCTCGATCAGCGCCTTGGCCTCCTCGCGGCTGAGTGACGGAAGCGTGCCCGTCACCACGACCGTCATTCCCGCCAGCGGGCCACCCTCCCGCTTCACCACCGTGTGTGTGAACTGCAATCCCTCGGCCCGGAGCCGTTCGACCAGCGCGCGATTCTTTGGATTCTCAAAGTACGCGCGGATACTCTGCGACACCTTCTCGCCCACCTCATCGGCACGCTGCAGCGTCACGTCATCCGCGCCGGCGATCGCATCCAACGATCCGAATGTCTCGGCGAGCAACTGCGCCGTCCGTTCGCCGACAAACGGAATCCCCAGCCCGTTCAGCACACGCGGCAGTGGCTTCTTCCGCGACTCCTCAATGCCCCTCAGAATCCGTTCGGCGGACTTGTCGCCCATTCGTTCGAGCGGCGTCAACTGCGCCGCCGTCAGGCCGTAAAGGTCCGCGACACTGCGCACCAGCCCCTGGTCGACCAGTTGATTCACCAACACCTCGCCGACCCCGTCGATGTCCATCACACCGCGCGACGCGAAGAACCGGACCGTCTCCTTCAACCGCGCCGGACAATCGGGATTGATGCACCGGCTCGCCGCTTCGCCCTCGGCCCGCACGACGCCCTCGCCGCACACCGGACACTGCTTCGGCATCTCAAACATCCGCCGCTCCGCCCCGTGCGACTGGACGCGCACGACCTTCGGAATCACGTCGCCGCTCCGCTCGATCACCACCGTGTCACCGATCGCCAGCCCCAGCCGCCCAATCTCGTCCTCATTGTGCAGTGACGCGCGCGACACCGTCACTCCGCTCACCACCACCGGGCGCAGGTGCGCCACCGGGGTGAGCGCCCCGGTCCGGCCCACCTGGACCTCAATGTTCTCGAGCACCGTCTCTGCCTGCCGCGGCGGGTACTTGTACGCAATCGCCCAGCGCGGTGCCTTCGCGGTCCAGCCGAGCTGCCGCTGCTGGCTGATGGAATTAACCTTCGCCACCACGCCGTCGATCTCATACCCCAACCCCTCGCGCCCCTCGTGCCACTTCTGGATGAACGCCGCCAGCTCATCCAGCCCGCGGCACAACGCGCGCGCCTTGTTGACGCGGAATCCCCAGACGGACAAGCGGTTCAGCGACTCCCAATGGCTGTCGAGCGCTGGCTCGCCATTCACGAGCAGCAAGTACGCATAGAAGTCGAGTTGCCGCGCCGCCGTCACCGACGGATCGAGCACCCGCAGCGATCCCGCCGCCGAGTTGCGTGGATTCGCATAGCGCGCCAGCCCCTGCGCGTCGCGTTCTGCGTTGAGCTTCTGGAACGCGCGGTCCGGCATGATCACCTCGCCGCGGACCTCGAATTCCTCCGGGCCGCCCTCAACCCGCAAGGGCAGGGAACGGATCGTCCGCGCGTTCGCCGTGACGTCCTCGCCAGTCTCGCCATCCCCCCGGGTAACCGCCTGGACCATCACGCCGCCGCGATAGCGGACCGCCATCGACAACCCGTCGAGCTTCAATTCGCCCACGTAGGCGTAGTCCGCCGCGCCCAGCAGCTCGCCCACCCGCCGGTCGAAGTCCCGCAGTTCACCATCATTGAGCGCGTTGTCCAAACTCAGCATCGGCGCACTGTGCCGTACCTGGACGAACCCCTCCCGCGGCGCGCCTCCGACTCTCTGTGTCGGCGAATCCGGCGACCCCATCTCCGGATGCTCCCCTTCGAGCGCCTGAAGCTCCCGCACCAGTGCGTCATATTCGGCATCGGAAATCTCGGGAGAGTCGAGCACGTAGTAGCGGTGCTCGTGATGGCGGACCGCCGAACGAAGCTCTTCAATCCGCCTTGCGGCGCCAGACTGCATGAACTTCTATGATACCGGCACCCGCGCGATAATCATCCCCATGCTCCACATTACCGAAGAGGACGTCCTCCGCCTCCTCCCCATGTCCGAGGCCGTCCGCCTCGTCCGCGAATCCTTTGAATCCCTCGCCACCGGCTCGGCCCGCAACCAAGCCCGCCGCCGCCTCCACCTCCCCACCGGCGCGGTCCTCCACCAACTTTCCGGCCAATTCGGAAACTACTTCGGCTGTAAGATCTATTCGACCCATCCCAAGCACGGCGCGCACTTCCTCGTCCTGCTCTACGATGCCGCGACCGCCGCCCCCCTCGCCCTCATCGACGCCAACCACCTTGGCCAGATCCGCACCGGCGCCGCCACTGGCGTTGCCACCAGCCTCATGGCCAACCCCGCCGCGGACACCCTCGCCGTCATCGGCTCCGGATTCCAGGCCCGCACCCAGATCGAGGCCATCCTCACTGTCCGTCCCATCCGCGAAGTGCGCGTCTGGAGCCGCACCGCCACCCGCCGCGCCGAATTCGCCGCCGCATGCGCCCGCGATTTCAACTCGAACATTGTCCCCGCTGACTCAGCCGGGGCCGCGGTCACCGGAGCCACCATCGTCGTCACTGCCACCTACGCGAAGGACCCCGTCCTTGAGGCCTCCTGGATCTCCCCTGGCGCCCACATCAACGCCATTGGATCCAACAATCCCCAGCGCCGCGAAATTCCGCCGGACCTCATCGCCGCCGCTTCCACCATCGCGACCGACTCCCTTGAGCAGGCGCGCATCGAATCCGGCGACCTGCTCCTCGCCTGGTCCGAAGCGGACTGGCAATCGCCCCGCCTCACCGAACTCTCGCAAGTCGCTGCCGGGCTCCGCCCCGCACGCGCCTCCACGCACGACATCACCCTTTTCAAGTCCAACGGACTTGGTGCACAGGACATCGCCGTCGCCGGCTACGTCTTTGAAAGAATGCGGGCTTGACTATTCCTGCGCGTTGGCCTGGAGGTCGGCATCGCGCCACGCGCTGATCTTTAACCTCCGGCAGACCCAGCACAACTGCTCTTCCGGGTGGGGAGCACACTCGCCGCCGCACACCGAACAGTGCGCCGACCGGCGGAACTTGTCCGTGTCGAGGTCCCGCTTGGCCGCCTCAAGAATGGCGGGCGCAACCACCGGCTCCGCGGCAGGGACAGGTTTCTTTCTCATTGGGTCACCTCCACTATAGCGTCCCGGCACGTTTATGGCAACAGCGTTGTGCCCCGTTTGTAGCCGACATACTTTTCACCGAACGTGCGCTCCAGGTCCCGCTCTTCGAAAAACACCGCGATCACCACATACAGCGTCATGAACCCGGCGAACAGCGCCCGCCCACGTGTCAGCTCCTCGCCGCACCACAGTACGAGCAACGTCCCCAGCATCATCGGATGCCGGATCCAGCGGTACGGCCCATCCGTGGTCAACCGCGCGGCCGGCGGGTCAACCTGCCGGATCCAACACAGCACCGTCCGCAGCCCCAGAAAGTCCGCCGCTCCCGTCGCCACCACGGACCACAGCACCAGCCCGCCGCCCGCAAGTGCCAGCCCATTCATCAGCATCCCGGCCCAACTCCCGCGATGATCCCACACATAAGACGGCAGCGGTTCCCAGCGCAGAAAGATCCAAAACAGCACCGCGCCCGATGTCAGCCAATACGTCGCGCGATGAAACCAGGCTGGCACCCACGCCTTCACGAACCGCCGCGCCAGCAGGCTGTGCTGGACTCCGAACGCCGCCAGCAACGGCAGATTCGCCATCAACGCTTCGGATTCGCCAAGATAGGTCCGGAAGCCTTGATCCACCGTGACCGGAACCCGCCAGTTGGCCAGGAACAGCACCAGATAGACAATGGACGCCATGCCCACACTGACACAGGCAAACCAATAGGGCAGGGCGAGCAGCCGCATGAATTCCGATTATCGCAGCCGGAGCCGCATCGCCGTGGCGGACGCCGGACACGCCGACGCCCACTCAACAGAGCGCCGGATCTCCGCCGGCGCCTCATCCCGCGCGATCCGCTCGAATCCGAACCTTGGCCAGTACCCGGCAGCGGTCGTGGTCAGGAGATAAAGCCCTTCCAGGCCCTGCTCGCGTGCCCAATCGATCCGGCTCTGCGCCAGTTCCCGGCCGGTCCCCGCCCCCCGCAGCTCCTCCACCACCGCGACGGACCGCAGCAGTCCATCGCCACCCCACACCTCCAAGCCCCCGCATCCTACCACCGCGCCTTGAGCCGACTCGGCCACCACCCACTGCTTGCCGAACTGCGACGCCTCATCCACCGGCACGAGCTTGGCGCTCGCCAGCAAAGCATCCACCGCTATGCGGTCTTCCGCCCGCGCCACACGGATCGCCGGAGGAGGGAACGCCCGAAACCGTGCGGCGATCTGGTCGCGCACCCTCCGGAATGCCGCCAGCCGCTCTTGTTCCGGTCCCTGCACAGCCGCCGGATCTTCAAACGGCCAGTGGATCCGCCGCACCGCCTGAGGGAACACCGGGCAGTTCTCCGCCGCGTGTCCGCACACCGTGATCACGTAGGCAATCTCCCGCCCCACGAACTCCTCGGCGGACTTCGATCTTTGCCCAACGATGCTCTCGCCCCACTCCTCCATTACGGCCACCGCTTCCGGCCGCACGGACGATGGATGAGTGCCGGCGCTCGACACCTCGTACCGGTCGCCCACGTACTTGCGCAGGATCCCTTCCGCCATCTGGCTCCGCGCCGAGTTTCCCGTGCACAGCACCAGCACCCGGGGACGCACTTCAGGCCGCCTTGCGTGCGCTCACGAATGCGCTGATCAGCTTGTCTGGCGCCATCGGAGCCACGTCCGCACCGTAGGAGCGGATCACCTCGATCCGGATATTCTCAAACCCAGCCGACCGCAGCTTCGCCCCGAACTCCTCCTCTTCAAGCGCACCCGCGATGCAGCCACACCACAACTCGGCGCTGCGCCGGATCGCTTCCGGCATCCCGCCGCGCACCACGATATCGGCCACCGCGAAACGCCCGCCGGGTTTCAACACCCGGTAGGCCTCGCGCAGCACCTGGTCCTTGTCCGCTGAGAGGTTGATCACGCAGTTGGACACAATCACGTCCACCGAGGCATCCGGCAGCGGGATCTCCTCGATATGGCCCTTGAGGAACTCGGCGTTCACGACTCCCGCCTTGGCCTGGTTCTCCCGCGCGAGCGCGAGCATCTCATCGGTCATGTCGAGGCCGTATGCTTTTCCCTCCGGACCCACACGCCGCGCCGACAACAGGACATCGATCCCGCCGCCTGAGCCCAGGTCGAGCACCACCTCGCCGGGATTCAACTGCGCCAGCAGCGTGGGATTCCCGCAGCCAAGCGACATCCGCGCTGCTGTCTCCGGGACCACCGCCAGCTCGCCCGCCGCATACAGGTTGCTCGAAATCGGGTCACAATCGGTCCCGCATCCGCATCCTCCCGTCTTTGACGTGGCAGCGGCTGCATAGTGCTGCCTCACTTGCTCACGAATCTGTTCCATTGCTGACTACCTCTTTCCAATTTGAATCACCGACTCCGCCTTCACCGCCGTGCTGCGGGAACAGCAGGAGGAGAACAGAAACTGAAGAACCTCGCGCAGCGCTTCCGCATTCGCGTTGTAGCGCAGGAACGTTCCTTCGCGCGACACCGTCACCAACTCCTCGTTCTTCAACTTTTCCAGATGATGCGACAGGGTCGACGCCGCGATCCCCAGCTCTTCCTGCACCTGGTTCACCACCATGCCATCGGGATAGGCCTCGAGCAGCAGCCGGACAATCCGCAGCCGCGGCTCGTTGCCAAGCGCCTGCAACATTCCGGCGTAGCGTGGGATTGGATCGGGTTCGCGCCCCTGCTTCATTTCTATATTTCCATTATACTGGAAATATGGAATCTGTCAAGCTCTTCGTTGTAACACTGCAAGCCATTCTCGAAGACGACGAAACGCTCCTCGCCGGTCTGGCGGACTTCGATCCCGCGGGCATCGAGGAGCGCGACACGGAAGTAGCGGTCCACTTCCTGGACCGCGCCACGGCCGAAGCCTGTGCCGCCCGCTTTGGAGGATCCATCAGCGAAATCGAACCGCGCAACTGGGCCGCCGGGTGGCAGGCGCAATGGACCCCCATCGCGGTAGGTTCCCGTTTCTGGCTCTGTAGCGGAATCTGTGGGCCTGAGTGAGTGCAGAGAGAAAGGTGACGATAGGGGTGCGGTGGGTGGTAGCAGCATTCACCTGCCGCTTGCGCGGCAGGGCAGACGGGGGCGGGGAGTGGAAA
>Ga0194132_10006037_pt1 | contig 19109 bp, 15 predicted proteins | sample TA2KigOf80mmetaG_FD_148612 | JGI IMG/M metagenome (GOLD analysis project Ga0194132, IMG submission 148612) | Freshwater microbial communities from Lake Tanganyika, Tanzania - TA2015054 Kigoma Offshore 80m | ecosystem: Environmental > Aquatic > Freshwater > Lake | place: Tanzania: Lake...
AACAGGAATAGTGCGCCGGCACCGCGGTCTTCAGCCCCAGGGCCACCGCCATCTTGGCCGACCCCGCAAAGGAGGGAAACTCCCCCTCCCCCGGCTGGCAGGTCAGCATGCCGATCTGGGGCCGCAGAGCCCGCACCGGCCCCAGCAGCGACTCGTGCTCGCCAAAGGTGTGGACCGGGTCTCCAGAGATGTAGACCCGCACCGATCCGGTATCGATCACAAAGCCCAGGTGGGTGACGTCGGGTGGCTCGATCTGGTCCTGGGGCAATCCGCCCGGCGGCTTGGCCCAGACCGCGTGCACCTTCAGGGTGCCCACCTGCACCTGGTCGCCGGCCCGCACCACCGTGAAGGGCGCGCTGCCCATACCCTCCTTGCGCATCTCAGCTTCGCTCTCGTGCGGACCGAAGTATGGCGCCTCGGGGAAAGCGGCCCAGATCCGCAGCAGGGACTCGGGCCAGGTGTGGTCGCGGTGGTTGTGGGTCAAAAGGACAAAGTCCGGGCGCAGGCTCTCCTCGGCCAGGGGAGAGCGGAGGTGGACGAAGCGCTCGGGCGTCCGCTCGCGGGGAAAGTAGGGGTCGATCAGGACGATGGCCCCGGCCTCGTTCTTGAGGGCGTAGCTGCTCTGCCCAAACCAGTGGATGCCCAGGCCCCCGGCCGGGACCATGAGGTCTTCAAAAGGGTGCATGGAGGTCTCCTCCTCTCAGGATGGGGATAAAAATAACCCTTCCGGCCCGCCGGCAAAACACCCGATTGCCACCTGCCCCCCAAATCTCTATCCTAAGAGATATGAGCACCCTCTTCGACTCCTCCTACGAAAAGCGCAAGCAGGCCCTGCTGGCCCCGCTGCTGGTGCAGTTGCATGCCCTCTACGCCCCCGAGGAGATGGCGGCCCTGCGCATCGACCCGGTGGACCCGGCCATCCTCTCCCAGCGCTCCGGCCGGGGTTTCGTCAACCGCGACATCCTCGAAACCCTGCTGGGCAACCTGCTCGAATGTGTGGCTCCCGGCTCCCACAACGCCCTGGACCCCCACCTCCAGAAGCACGATCTGGACGAGGCCCTGGCCGAGATCGCCGACCAGCTCTACGCCATGATCGCCCAGTCCCTGCTGGCCGCCGGCGAGGGCAAGGGCCTGGAGGAGCGCGCCCTGATGGCCGCCTTCGCCCTGCTCTGGGAGTTGCCCCAGCTCAAGGAACGGGCCCGCTGGAACCGTTTCGCCTCCCTGCGCGACCCGGCGGTCTGGGACGCCTACCTGATCCACGCCTGCCGGCTCAGCCCGGAGCAACTGGCCCAGTTCGACTTTGCCGCGCCCCTCGACGAGGCCATCCGCCGCCGCGACCTGGACGTGTATCGCCGCTCCATGAAGGAGTTGGGCTGGGAATTCGCCTTCGACTACCAGATGCAACTGGTGATGAGCACCTATCCGGGCTGGCGGGTGCTCTTCTATCACGACCTGGCCCACGCCCTCACCCGCACCGGCGCCATCGACGCCAACCCCGCGCTGGAGCGCCTGCCCGTGCCCCTGCTGCCCAGGGCCATTTCCGAGCTGGGCGGCCGCTACTACCAGGCCGACCTGCACCCCGAGACCCGCATCGGCGACGCCAACTTCCTCGACCACCCCCACCGGGGCATCACCACCGGCCAGACCGGGATCATCGGCTCGGGCTGCCATCTCCTGCCCTGCACCATGGGCGGCCTGAGCGAGAAGGTGCAGCAGCGCCATCCCATCATCGGCGACTATGTGTCTATTGGGACCGATGCGGGGCTCTTCGGGCCGGTACACATCGGCGACCACTCGGTGGTGGGGGCCAACACCGAGATCTACGGCCTGGTGGAGGTAGGGGCCGGCTGCCGCATCGGCTCGGCCACGGTCATCGGCACCATCAAGAGCGGCGAGCGCCGGCCCGGCAGGGTCTGCCTGGGCGAAGGGGTGCGGGTAGGGGCCGGCACCATCATCGAGAATAGCTCCGAACTCGATCTGGTCATCCCCGGCCGGGCCGAGATCCCCGCCCGTTCCTACGTGATCAACGACGGCTTCGGCACCCCGCGCCTGGTGCGGGAATAGCGCAGCATTGCCGGTTGACAGTCTTTTGCCCAGGGTGTACTATCTCCAAAACAACTGACCGACCATCAAAACATTCCGATGCCCCGCAAACCCCGGATAAACCGCCTCTGCCTGTTGGTCGTCTGGCTGAACGCCGCCCTCCTGGCCGGCCAGGGACTTTCCCACATGGCCGTGCTCTGCGTGGGGGCCGACGGGCACGTGGCCCTCGAAACCTCGCCCACCGGCCAGCGCTGCGGCGACTACGGCCCGGCGGGGGGCGTTGCAGCAGCAGTGCTGACCCCGGCCCTTCCCGCCCACTGCGGCGCCTGCCTCGACCTGCCCCTCGGCAGCGCCGGGGCCTCCCTGCGCCCGGCCCCTCCCGCCGGCCTTGCGCCTCCTGCAACAACGGCCCTGGCTCCAGCGGCCTTCTTTCCCCTGCCTTCGCCTGACCGTATCCGCCCTGCCCCTGCGCTGCGCCATCTTTCCCCCTGGGCCTCTGCGCCCTCTCTCCGCACTACCATCCTGTTAATCTGATCCTCCGCGCCTGAGGTTTCGCCCTGCGGCCGCGCTGATCCGCGCCAGGGGGTGTTGTCTGTCCCCCCGACCGGTCCGGCCCCGCTTATCCCTTTCCCTTCTGCACCGCGGAGGATCTCCATGCGTTTTCGCCATCTGGCCCCCTTGCTGGGCTGGGGGCTCTGGTTCTGCCCCTGGCCCGCCTGGGCCCAAGCCCTCACCCGGGAAGAAGCCGTCCAGCTCGCCCTGGCCCACAACCCCGGGATCATCGCTGCCCGCCAGTCCTGGGAGGCGGCCCGGGCCGCCGTCTGGCCGGCCCGCCTGCTCCCGGACCCGGAGCTCAGCCTCGAATACGAAACCCTGCCCAAGGCCCTGAGCCTGGGCCAGTACGGGGAACGCAACCTCGGGGTGCGGCAGATCCTCGAAGCACCCACCAAGCCCTGGCTGCGGGGGCGCCTCGCCGCCGCCGCCGCGCAGGTGGCCCAGAGCGAGTACGAGGCCCTGCGGCTCGAGGTCAGCGCCGAGGTGGAGAAGACCTGCGCCCGGATCTGGGCCGGCCAGCGCCGCTGCGAGTACGCAGCGGAGGATCTGCGCCTGGCCGCCGAGTTTCGCGACAAGACGCGGCTGCGGGCCCAGGTGGGGGACGTGCCCCAGGTGGAGGTGCTGCGGGCCGAGGTGGAGGTGGGGCGGGCCGAGGCCGGGCAGGCCCTGGCCCAGCGGCAACTGCGCCTGGACCAGACCGCCCTCAACGCCCTGCTGGGCCGGGACCTGGGCGCGGCGGTGGACCTGGCCGGCGAACTGGATTTCCAGCCCGTCGGAGCCGAACTGGCAACCCTGCGGCAACAGGCCCTGGCCCGGCGGCCAGACCTGCAACGCGCCGGGGCGCAGGTGGCCGGGGCCCAGGCCGGGCAGCGGCTGGCCACCTCGGCGCTGCTGCCGGATCTGAGCGTGGCCGTGTCGCGGCAGCAGCTCCGGGGGGAAGGGGACTATTGGAAGACCGGTCTGTCCCTGGCAGTGCCGCTGTGGGCCCTGGGCCGCCAACGGGGGGAGATTTCCCGGGCCGGTTCCGAGCTGGGCCGCGCCAGGGCGGAGCAACTTCAGGCCAGAAACCGGGCCCTGCTGGAGGTCGAGCAGGCGTATCAGGAAGTAAAAGCCGCCGAGGAGCAGGTCCGGCTCTACCGCGACCGGGTGCTGCCCAACGCCGAGGAGACCTACCGGGTCTTCCGCCGGCGCTACGACGAAGGGCGATCAGGGTACCTGGAGGTGATCGACGCCGGCCGCACCCTGGCCGAGAGTCGGGCCGCCGCCACCGAAGCCCTGCTCATCTACCACACCGCTGCCGCGGACCTGAACCGGGCCGTGGGCGGAAGCTCAGCAGACTACCAACGAGGAGAGGCCCGGTGAAAACCAGGAACGCGGCACCCGCCGCCCTGTCCACCCTGCTTCTGAGCCTGCTTTGGGCCTGCGGCAACCAAGGGGTGGATGACCACCACGACCACGGCCACGACCACGCAGAGGAACACGCCGGGGTGGGCGAGGATCCCGTCGCCAAAGGCCCCCACGGCGGCCGGCTGCTGGGGGACGGGGATTTCCAGGTGGAGTTGAGCATCTATGAGCAGGGGGGCCCCCCTCATTTCCGCGCCTACACCTATGCCGGGGGCAAGGCCCTGGACCCCGGCGAGATGAGAATCAGCGTCGAATTGCACCGGCTCGGCGGCAGGACCGAGACCATCCAGTTCCAGCGCGAAGGCGAGTACCTGCGCGGCGACCAGGTGGTGGGTGAGCCCCACTCCTTCGAGGTCCAGGTAGCGGCCCAACACCAGGGCCGGACCTACCAGTGGGCCTACTCCCAGGTGGAGGGCCGGGTCGAACTGGGCCCCGGCGCCCTGGCACAGGCCGGCATCGCCGTGGCCACTGCCGGGCCGGCCCGGTTGCAGAGGGTGCTGGAACTGCCCGGCGAGATCGGGCTCAACACCGACCGGGTGGCGCACGTGGTGCCCAGGCTGCCCGGGGTGGTGGCCCAGGTGCGCAAAGGGCTGGGTGAACCGGTGCGCCGTGGCGAGGTGCTGGCGGTGCTGGAAAGCCGCGAACTTGCCGACGCCAAGAGCGAGTACCTGGCCGCCTTCAAGCGGGTGGAACTGGCCCGGACCACCTTTGAGCGCGAGGAGCGGCTGTGGCAGCAGCAGATCTCCGCCGAGCGCGACTTTCTGGCCGCCCGGCTGGCCCTGGCCGAGGCCCGGATCAGCCAGGAGTCCGCCGAGCAGAAGCTCCACGCCCTCGGTTTCTCCGAGCAATCCCTGGCCGCCCTGCCGGAGCAGCCGGACCAGGACTTCACCCGTTACGAGATCCGCGCCCCCTTCGACGGGGTGGTGATCGAGAAACACCTGACCATCGGCGAGGCAGTGGCGGCGGATGCCGATATTTTTGTCGTCGCCGATCTGTCCACCGTCTGGGTGGAGGTAACTGTCTACGCCAGGGACCTGGAGATCGTCCGGGTGGGCCAGGCTGCCAGGGTCCGCTCCAAGGCCCCGCGCCTCGAAGCCGCCGGCGCCCTCGAATACCTCGGCCCCCTGGTGGGGGAGCAGAGCAGAGCCGCCCGCGCCCGGGTGGCCATCCCCAACCCCGAAAGGGCGTGGCGGCCGGGGCTCTTCGTGAGCGTCGAGCTGGTGGCCGAGGAGGTCGAGGCCCCGGTGGCCGTGGCCGCCGAGGCGATCCAGACCTTGGGCGACTGGTCGGTGGTCTTTGTGCAGTACGGCGACCACTTCGAGGCCCGCCCCCTCGAACTGGGCCGCAGCGACGGACAGTGGGTGGAGGTCCTGGAGGGTCTGGAGCCCGGCGAACGGTACGCCACCCGCAACAGCTTTGTGCTCAAGGCCGAGCTGGGCAAGGCCGGCGCCGCCCACGACCACTGAGCGAGGTGAATCGCCATGCTCGAACGCATCCTCTCTTTTGCGATCCGACAGCGCTGGCTGGTGCTGCTGGCCACCCTGGGGGTGGCGGCGCTGGGGGCCTACAACTACCAGCGGCTGCCCATCGACGCGGTGCCCGACATCACCAACGTGCAGGTGCAGATCAACGCCGAGGCCCCCGGCTTCTCGCCCCTGGAGGTCGAACAGCGGATCACCTTCCCCATCGAGACGGTGATGGCCGGCCTGCCCGGCCTGGAGCAGACCCGCTCCCTGTCCCGCTACGGGCTGTCGCAGGTGACGGTCATCTTCCGCGACGGTACCGATATCTACTTTGCCCGCCAACTGGTCGGCGAGCGCATCCAGAAGGCCAAGGGCAACCTGCCCCCCGGCGTCGAGCCGGCCATGGGCCCCATCGCCACCGGCCTGGGCGAGATCTTCATGTGGACGGTGGAATCCCAACCCGGCGCCCTGGGGCCCGACGGGGCGCCCTACAGCCTGACCGAGTTGCGCACCCTCCAGGACTGGGTGGTCAAACCGCAGTTGCGCAACGTGCCCGGCGTCACCGAGGTGAATACCGTCGGCGGGTACGAGAAGCAGTACCAGGTCGCTCCCGACCCCGGCAGGCTGATCGCCTATGGCCTGAGTTTTCGCGACCTGCTCGAAGCCCTGGCCAGCAACAACGCCAACGTCGGGGCCGGGTACATCGAGCACCGGGGCGAGCAGTACCTGATCCGCGCCCCCGGGCAGGTGAGCGGCATCGAGGATATCCGCCGCATCGTGGTGGGCATCCGCCAGGGGGTGCCCATCTACATCCACGACGTGGCCGAGGTGATCCTGGGCAAGGAGTTGCGCACCGGCGCGGCCACCGAAAACGGCCAGGAAGTGGTGCTGGGCACGGTCTTCATGCTCATGGGGGAGAACAGCCGCACCGTGTCCCAGCGGGTGGCCGAGAAGATGGTGGAGATCAACCGCACCCTGCCCGAGGGGGTGGTGGCCAGGACGGTCTATGACCGCACCGCGCTGGTGGACAAGACCATCGCCACGGTGCGCGACAACCTGCTCGAAGGGGCCCTGCTGGTCATCGCCGTGCTCTTTCTGCTGCTGGGCAATCTGCGCGCCGCCCTGATCACCGCCCTGGTCATCCCCCTGTCGATGCTCTTCACCATCACCGGCATGGTGGCCAACCGGGTCAGCGCCAATCTCATGAGCCTGGGGGCCCTCGACTTCGGCATCATCGTCGATGGGGCGGTGGTGATCGTCGAGAACTGCATCCGCCGCCTCGCCGAAGAACAACGCCGCCTGGGCCGGCGCCTGAACCGGGCCGAGCGCTTCGAGGTCGTTTTCGCCGCCTCGCAGGAGGTGCGCCGGGCCCTGCTCTTCGGCCAGTTGATCATCATGATCGTCTACCTGCCTATCCTCACCCTGACCGGGGTGGAGGGGAAGATGTTCCACCCCATGGCCTTCACCGTGCTGGCCGCCCTCCTGGGGGCCATGATCCTCTCCATCACCTTTGTCCCCGCGACCGTGGCTCTCTGTCTCTCCGGCCCGCTCAGCGAGCGGGAGAACCCCCTCATGGGCTGGGCCCGGCGGGCCTACCAGCCTTCCCTGGACCTGGCCCTGCGCCACCGGGGCGCGGTGGTGGCCGCCGCCACTGCCCTGGTGCTGGGCTGCGGCCTGCTGGCCACCCGCATGGGCAGCGAGTTCGTGCCCAGCCTCGACGAAGGGGACCTGGCCGTCCACGCCCTGCGCATCCCGGGCACCAGCCTCTCCCAGGCCATCGCCATGCAGCACGCCGTCGAGGAGGAGGCCGCCGCCTTTCCCCAGGTGGACAAGGTCTTCGCCAAGATCGGCACCGCCGAGATCGCCACCGACCCCATGCCCCCCAATGTGGCCGACGTCTTTGTCATGCTCAAGCCGCGCGCCCAGTGGCCCGACCCGGATCTGCCCACCCCCGAGCTGGTCCACGCCCTGGAGGACCGGCTCCGCCAGGTGCCCGGCAACAACTACGAGTTCACCCAGCCCATCCAGATGCGCTTCAACGAGCTGATCGCCGGGGTGCGCAGCGACGTGGCGGTCAAGGTCTTCGGGGACGACCTGGAGATCCTGCTGGAGACCGGGGAGGAGATCGGCGAGGTGCTGGAACGGGTCCCCGGCGCCGCGGACGTCAAGGTGGAGCAGGTGACGGGGCTGCCGGTGCTCACCATCCACCTGAACCGGGCGGAGATGGCCCGCTACGGCCTCAACGTCTCCGAGGTGCAGGAGGTCATCGAGATCGCCCTGGGCGGCAAGACCGCCGGCGAGGTCTTTGAGGGGGACCGGCGCTTTGACCTGCTGGTGCGCCTGCCCGAGGAGTTGCGCGGCCGTATCGACGCCTTGGACCGCCTCCCCATCCCTTTGCCCGGCCGGGGGGAGAATTCAGGGCTCCTGCTGGCCTCCCTGGACCCGCCCGCCCCGCGGCCCAGCTATATCCCGCTGGGGGCGGTGGCCGATTTTGTCGTGGCCCCCGGCCCCAACCAGATCAGCCGCGAGAACGGCAAGCGCCGGGTGGTGGTCACCGCCAACGTGCGGGGCCGGGACCTGGGCTCCTTTGTCGCGGAGGCCGAGGGGCAGATCCGGGAGCGGGTTTCTATCCCCGCCGGGTACTGGACCACCTGGGGCGGCCAGTTCGAGCAACTGCTCGCCGCCGCCCAGCGCCTCCAGATCGCCGTGCCCCTGGCCCTGCTGCTGATCTTCCTGCTGCTCTTCACCACCTTCGGCACGGTCAAGGACGCCCTGCTGGTCTTCACCGGGGTGCCCCTGGCCCTGACCGGCGGGGTGGCGGCCCTGTGGCTGCGCCAGATCCCCTTGTCCATCTCGGCTGGGGTTGGCTTCATCGCCCTGTCCGGGGTGGCGGTGCTCAACGGCCTGGTGATGATCTCCTTCATCAACAAGCTGCGCGGGGAGGGCAGCCCGCTGGAGCAGGCCCTGCGGGAGGGGGCCCTCACCCGCCTGCGGCCAGTGCTGATGACCGCCCTGGTCGCCTCGCTGGGCTTCGTGCCCATGGCCCTGGCCACCGGCACCGGCGCCGAGGTGCAGCGCCCCCTGGCCACGGTGGTGATCGGCGGCATCCTGTCCTCCACCGCCCTGACCCTGATCGTTCTGCCGGTGCTCTACGGCGTTTTCCACCGCCAGGAGAAACAGGCCACCTGAGGCCCCTAGTACACGACGGCGAACCTCCCGTCTGGGTAGGCGATGGCCGCCGGGTGGCTCCAGACCGGAATCGCCTCGGGGATCAATCCTTTCGCCACGGTGGGTTTACCCTGAGCGTCGTAGTGCTGCCAGGCCAGGGCCCCGCCCTGTTTCCAGGCCGTGCCTTCGTCCCACACCAGCAGCACCTCCCCCTGCGGGTTGCCCACTGCGGCCGGGTGTTTGCGCCCCTTCCCCTCGCCGGGGGCGGGTATGGGCGCGGTTTTCAGCCCGCCCTGGTCCGCCCGGGCATAGTAGACCTGGCCCTCGGTCTCCCAGGCGAGGAGCATCCCCGTTTTTTCTGGGGAGAGGGAGGCGCTGCTCATCGGGCAGGCGCGCAACTCCCAGGGATGCACCGGGATGTCCGCGAAGTGTTCCCCCTGGTCCCCGGAAACCAGCAGGCGCATGTCCCGGTGGACCCCGCCGGTCGCCGCCCGGTAGAGCAGGTACAGGCCGCCCTGGCGATCTGCCCCGGCCTTCATGCCGCAACAGCCGCAGGCCCCGGTCTCGCCCGGATCGGCCCGCTCTTCCGGGGAGAAGCTCTGGCCCTCGTCGCCGGAGCGGGCCACCCACACCCGCCGGCGTTCCTCCCCCTCGGTGCCGGCGTGCCAGGCCACGTACACCCCACCCTCCTGGTCGGCGGCCAGGGAACCGCCCCCGTCGAGGCCGTAGGCCGCGTGGATAAGGTTGCGCTGGGTTTCGAAGGCAACTCCCTTTTCGTCGGCGCGGCTGTAGAAGAACTCCCCGCCCTTGCCCGCTCCCATCCAGGCCACGTGGACCCGGCGGCCCAGGGCCAGGTGGCCGCCGCGTATGGTGCCGACGGCGATGGCGCTGCCGGGCTGGCTGTTGACCCTCACCGGATCGGCAAAGGCCGTGTCGCCCGGCGCCCGGCGCTGGTAGAAGAGGTCCCCCCCGGCTGGCTCCCCCTTGAAATACAGGACGTGAAGGGTCCCCCCCTCGTCGAGGACAACCTGGGGCTGGAGCCCGCCTGCGGGCAGTTGGATGAACTCGACGGGGCCTGTCTGGCCCCAGGCCCCGCCGGCCAGCAGCGACAGCGCCCAGAGCAAGATGGCAGCGCTCCGACTGGAGAGTCCCATAATCACCTCTTTGGGTTATTGGTAAAGCCCATGCCAACCCTGCCAGGCCATGTACCCCGCCAGCAGGACCAGCAGTCCACACGAGATATAAGGAGCGCGGCGCATCATCTCGCCAAAGCCTCGGAAGCGCTGCTGGGCGCGTTGCACGCTCCAGGCAGCCAGGGCGCCCGTGGCCACCATCGTCAGGGCAAGGCCAAAACTGAAGGCGCCGACCATGGCAAAACCCAGGGTCGCACGTTTGAGCTGCAGGCAGACGAGCAAAACCGTGAAGGCCGCCGGACAGGGCATCAGCCCGCCGGTGATGCCGAAGAGCACGATCTGCGGCGTGGTGACCGGGCGGCCGCCGAAGCGCTGCAGGATCTCGGCGGCGTGCTCGCGTTCGTGGTCATCCTGGTATTCGCCTGTCTCGTGGGGATGGCCGTGATCGTGACCGTGATCGTGGGGGCGGAACACGCCCTGTCCGCGGCCGGGGGGATGAGGGGGGGGGCCGGCGGCGGCGCGCAACTCCCGGCGGGTGCGGACGAACATCCACAGGGCCAGCCCCAGCACCGCGGCCGCGGACCCAAGCTGGAGGTAGGGCTCGACCTCCTCGACCCCCCACTGGCTGCCGAAATACAGCACTGCCCCGACCAACACCCAGATGACCAGCGAGTGGGAAATCGCCGCAGACAGGCCCAGCAGCACCGCCTGCCCGATGGTGCCGCGGATGGCGACGATAAACGCGGCCATCATCGTCTTGGAGTGGCCCGGCTCCAGGCCGTGCAGCGCCCCCAGCAGGATGGCCGCAGGGATGAAGAGCCACAGGTGGGTCGCGCCGCTCTGCAGGGCGTGGAGAAAGTCGGGCATAGTGCCCCCTTTCAACCGATGAAGCGTTTCAGCGCCATCTTCAACTCGTCGATGGCCTGCTGGCCCTTGCCTGCCTCCACCGCCTCCCCGATGCAGTGCTCCAGGTGATCTTCGAGGATGGCGTACCCGGCCCGGTCCAGGGCGGCGCGGACCGCCGCCATCTGCACCAAAACCTCGGCGCAGTCCCGCCCCGAGGCCACCATCTCCTTGACGCTGTGGAGGTGGCCCTCGATCCGGGAAAGGCGGTGGACGATCTTCTGGTTGACATGTTGGTGTGCCATTTTTATCCTTTGGTCGAGATCCCCCCCAGAGGGATAGGGAAAATATAGGAACCCATGCTGCCCTGGCCAAGGTAGAAGCATGCGCCGCGCTTGATCCAATTGAGAGGAAGAACGAGGCATATCGATGGAAACGGTGTTCAGGGTAGCACTCCTCTGGCACGGCGACTACGAGGCCAGAGATAGGGCGGCGCTGGCGCAGAGTCGGTTTTCGGGCGTGGCCGAGGCGCTTCGCCAGGCCGGCATTGAAGCGGAACCCGCAATCTACGCCGACGAGTTTGCCGACAAGGTGCGAGGCCAGCTCCTGAAGGTCCACGGGGTCCTGGTCTGGGTGAATCCCATCGAAAAGGGCCGCGACCGCTCTGCGCTCGACGCCATGCTCAGGGAAGTTGCCGAAGCCGGCGTCCTGGTCAGCGCCCATCCGGAGGTGATCCTGAAAATGGGCACTAAGGAGGTGCTCTTCCAGACGCGGGACATGGGCTGGGGTGATGATATTTACCTGTACACCACCCTCCGGGAACTCCGCGAGCAACTTCCCCTCCGTCTAGTCGAGGGAAAACCCCGGGTCTTAAAGCAGTATCGCGGCAACGGCGGCAATGGAGTGTGGAAGGTCGAAGCACATCCCAATGGCCGCGCGCTGGTGCGCGTGAGGCACGCCCTGCGCGGCAGCGTGGAAGAGGAGCTGTCCTTGGAGGAGTTCCTCGCCAGGTGTGAGGGGTATTTTGCGGGTCCTGGCCGGATCATCGACCAACCCTATCAGGAACGACTTACCGAAGGGATGATCCGGTGTTACCTGGTGCGGGATCGGGTTGTCGGCTTTGGGCATCAGTTGATCAACGCCCTCTTCCCCCCGCCGCCCGGAGCCCCGCCCAGCGAAGCGCCAACACCGGGACCGCGCCTCTACTATCCCCCGACCAGACCGGATTTTCAGCCCCTCAAGGCCAGACTGGAAGAGCAGTGGCTGCCGGCCATGCAGCAGGTGCTCGGCATCGACGTCCAGGCGCTCCCGGTGATCTGGGATGCGGATTTCCTCTACGGCCCCAAGACCGCGTCGGGCGAGGACACCTACGTATTGTGCGAAATCAACGTCAGTTCGGTGCATCCCTTCCCCGACGAGGCGCTGGAGCCCTTGGCGCGGGAGACGGCCAAACGGCTGCGATCTTAAAAATCCTGGCGCAGGTGGCCAGGAACCCTGGCACCACCTACAACGTCGTCCTGTGCAAGGACATCGATGCCTACTGGAGAAACCAATAATGAAATGGAACAACCGCGCTTCCTCGCTCGGCGCGGGTCTCGATCTCCACCTCCCCGGTGCCGAGGGATTCCCCAGGGATCTGGGCCACCACCAATTCCGTCCAGTTGCGCCCCGCGCCGCCCACGGTTTCAACCCGCCCCACCTGCCGCCCCTCACAGAGCACCCCGAAACGCTGTCTTGATCCAGCCAAGGTCCGCATCACCATGAGCGCCGGTTCGCCGGGCCGCAACCGGACCCGCATCCTCTCTCCTCGGGTCACGGTGCGCCCTCCGTCGATCACCGCCAGGTTTGACTCGCCTTCATAAGTGGCAAAAAGAACCAGATTGGCCTCCCCCTGCCCCACCTCCCAGGTCTCCGAGCGATAGCCGTGTCGGTCTTCGCTCTCCAAGTCGGCGACGTCGATCTGGTCCACCACCTGCCGGTCTCCCAGGGCCTGGAGCAGGCGGGGGCTGCGCAGGGAGTCGCCGCTGCCGGCCAGGGTCCAATCCGCCCGGTAGAGCACCGCCTCCGCATCGACGATGGAAGGCTCGTACACCCGGTTGTAGTACACAGGTTGCAGAAAACGGGCCTCCTCAAAGGAGAACCAGTTGGGAAAGATGGCGAAGTGTGACGGCCTTTGCGGCGGGGCCATCCCTTCGAGGTGCTCGTAGAGGGAGCCGCTCCCATGCCGCCAGGCCCTGGCCAGGCCGGGGCTGGTCAGGCCGATCAGATCAACGGTATAGCGGTTCACGAGGTATTTCTGGATTCCGGCGTCGTTGATGGCAACACTGGCTCCGGGGGGCAGTTCGCGCTCGATGACCTGGGCCATGGCGACCTGCTGGTGACGGATATCGGCGCAGTTCTCCCCGTACGCCACAGCAAAAAAACCCGCCGAGGCCACCCCCCAGATCCCGTAGAACACCCGCCACCCCCACCACAACCGCTCTCCCCATTCCCCCAGCCGCAGCCCTATCTGCCTGGCGCCCAGGACCGCAAAGAGAATGAAAAGCGGCAGCAGAGGCTGCTGGTAGCGATAAAAATGGGCGTCGGGCTCCGTCAGGGTGCAGGTAATCAGCACCCCGCCGAAGAGCCAGAGGAAGGCCAGGGTTGCCGGGCCGGCGACGCGCTGACACCACTCACCCGCCAGACGAGGCAGCACCCCCGCCAGGTAGAAGAGCAGGAAAAAAGGACCAAAAAAAATCTGCCGGGCATTGCCGTCGTAGGCCAGGAGTCGGGCGCTGGTCTGCGGCCCCAGCGAACCTGCCAACACCCCCTTGAAAAAACCTGTCCACGCCTGCAAGGTCCTGCGGAACTCCTCCGGGGCCGAGGTATGGGGGGCCGAGAAACGCCACTTGGCCTCCATCCCGGCGGAACTGAAGGAACCGGTCAGTCCCAGATAGAGCAATCCCTGGGCGAGGAAAACCAGCAGGGGAGGCGCACAAACCCACAGGCACTTCCACTGCCTATACTTCAGGGCACGGAGCCCCCATAACCCGACCAGGCAGGCCGCCAGTCCCGCCCCTTCCGGGCGGGCCAGGACCAGCAGGGCCGCGGCCCAGGGGGTGAGGCGGAACCGGCCGGTGGGTTCTTCGCGGATAAACAGATACAGGGTCAGCAGTACCGCGCCTGTGAAAAGACCGATCTCCATGCCGCTGAAGAAGCCCCAGAGCAGGGGGCCGCACAGCAACAGGAGCAGGGCCGCGCCTTTTCCGCTTTCCTCATCCCCCAGCGACACCCCCACGCGGCGGACCAGCCACAGGCTCGCCCCCAGGCACCCCAGGCCCAGCAACAGCGCGTACACCGCCAGGTACATCCCGTGGAACCCCAGCCAATGTCCTGGCGCCAGCAGCAAGAGGTAGAGCAGGCTGGTGGCCCCGGTGGTGGGTGGGTCGCCGCTGTTGTAGCGCAGGAAATGGCCCTCGGCGAGCTGCCGGGCGTACTGGAAGTAGATGAAGGAGTCGTCCAGGGGCAGGCTGAGCTGGCCCCTGGTATGGTGCAGCATGGACCCGCAGAACAGCACCAGGAAGAAGACCGCCCCGACCCAGCAGGCCAGGTCGAAGCGGTCGATATATCCGCGGCTGCCCGCGTCTTTGTCCACAGGAACTAGTTGGGGCAAAGGAGGAACATCATCCCCTCGGCTTCAGGTCGGCCACCTGCTTTTCCTGCCGATGGCTCAGGTGGGCCTCCTGGACTTTTTTCCGCAGCACCTTGCGCACCACGACGCGCACCGCGCCGCGTTCGACCACGTCCCCGCCGCGCACCTCCCGGCCCAGGTGCCCGCTGACCCAGTCGCTCAGCGTGCGGATGCCGCTCGGCGGCGCCTCCGCATTCAGGTCGATGCCGGTGGCAGCCTGAAGGCGCTCGATGGGCACCCCCCCGCCGGCAACCCACGCGGTCCCGGAGGCGACCAGGTGGGCGGGCAGGCGGTCGTATTCGTCTTCGATCTCGCCCACCAGTTCCTCTATGATATCTTCGAAGGTAACCATACCCACCACCCTGTTTTCGGCGTCCCGCACCAGCGCGATGTGGGTGCGTTCGCGCATCAACTGTTCGAGGGCCAGGGCGATGGCCTGATCATCCTTCAGGGAAAGGATGGGGCGGACGATGGCGCGGAAGTCGGCGCTCTGAGGGTTGAGGCGCATCGCGGCGGCGATGTCTTTGAAGTTGACGTAGCCGATGACGGTCTGTGGCTCTCCCTGGTGTTCGACGACCGGGAACCGGGTATGCATGTCGAGGTGGGCGGCGATCAGGTTGTCGGCAAGCGCGGCATTGGCGTCGAGGGTGCCCATGTGTTCGGCCGGCAACATGATGTCGCGGACCACGCGCGATTGCAACTGGGTCGCCCCGACGATGATCTGCTCCTCCCGGTGGCCGATCAGGCGCGAAGCCCGGGCCAGGGCGGCGGTAGCCCGCACCTCCTGCAATTCGGCCATTTCGGTTTTGGCCGGCTCGCCAGCGCCCAGGTGGCGCTCACCCCAGGACATCACGCCGGTGACAATGGTCTCAAAGAGCCAGACCGCGGGCCAGACACTGAGGGAAAACCAGCGCATGAAGGGCGAGAGGGTCAGGCATACCCGCTCCGCGTTGCGCAGCGCGAACACCTTGGGGATCAGCTCCCCGACGACGATGGTGCAGACGGTGAGGGGAACCACCACCAGCACGATGGCCAGCACCTCGGCAACGGCCTCCGAGACCCCCAGGCGGCCAATCAGGGCAGGAGCCAGCATCTCTTCGGCCCCGGCCCCGCCGACGGCCGCGGCAATGGCCCCGACCAGGGTGATGCCCAACTGCACCACCGCCAGGCTGGCCTCCATGTTCTGCTTCATGTACCGGGCGACTTTGGCCCCGGCCCGCTGCTCCTGTACAAGTTGCTGCAGGCGGGCCAGACTGACCGAGGCCAACGCGATCTCGTACCCGGCGAAAACGCTGTTGACGCCGATCATAGCCGCCATTACTGCAAATTCAAAGCCTCCCATAGACCGCCTTTGGCTACCAATTACACCCAGAGCAAGAGGGTTTAAAAGATACACAAGTGCGGCACTGCCCGCCAAAAGACCGCCGCCCCGATCAGCTCGCCTCTTTTCGGACCCCGAATTTGTAAAACAGGCTCGGCACAACAATCATATTGAGCGCCGTGGAACTGAACAACCCCCCGAGGATGACGATGGCCATCGGGGTCTGGATCTCCTTGCCCGGCTCCCCGCCTCCCAGCGCCAGGGGGATCAGGGCCAGGCCGGCGGTGAGGGCGGTCATCAGAATGGAATTGAGCCGTTCCAGCGAGCCTTGCACAATGGCTTGGCGCAGGGTTTTCCCCTCGGCCAGCAGGTGCTGGTAGTGGGCGATCATCAGGATGCCGTTGCGGGTGGCGATGCCGAAGAGGGTGATAAACCCGACCAGGGAGGCGACGCTGATTATGTCGCTGGTGAGGTACACGGCCCACAGGCCGCCGATGAGGGCCAGGGGCAGGTTGACCATGATGAGCAAGGCAACCCCGGTGTTGCTGAATTCGACATAGAGGATGAGGAAGATGGCGGCAATGGCGATCAGGCTGAACATTGTCAGGTTGCGGGTGGCGCTCTGCTCGCTCTCGAACTGGCCGCCGAATTCGATACTGTTCGGTCGTGATCAGCACTATGCGGCGCTTTTCAAGGCTGAGGGTGGTGCAAGGGTGATCGGAAGTACCTTGCGTTCTTCTTGATACAACGGGTGCCGCATCATCTGGGCGTACAGTTCCAGTTCTATCGCCTTTTTCAGGGTATGAGTCCTGCGGCGCTTGTAACGGGTTTTCTGCATCATGCGGAAGACGCGGTTGTTTCGCTCGACGTGGTTGTTGGTGCAATCGACGTTCTCCCAGGCAAGGAAAACGATCATCTTGTTGAAGTTGTCTTTGGCCAGCTTCTTCATCGCCCGCACCAGGAAGGGGTTGTCCTGGTAGGCCGCGTTGTTGACCAGACGGGTGCGACGGTGGCGGGCCGCCTGTTGGGAGAGGCCCTTCTCGAAGAGCCGGTAGAACTGCTGATTGAAGCGGCGGAAGAGTTCCAACTCCGGGGCGATGAGCAGCATCAGGGTCAAGTCTTCCTTTTCCTCGTCGGTCAACTCAGTCTCTTTGCGGACGATGAGGTACTGGTGTTCCCAGAGGAAAGTGGCCTGCTCCTTTTTGCTCAACCCTTGGCGCCGTTGGCGTTGCTGCTGGGCCCTCTTGCCCGGCCGACCAGGCCGCTTCTTGCGGCCCTTGTTACCCTGTCGTCGCAGGCTATTCTTGATCGCCCGCACCCCGTCGAGAATGAGCTTGTTGACCTCTTTGATGACGTGAAAGATGCACAACTGATGCTCCATGTCGGCCCAATGACTTTGCAGGCTGTCCTTAGACAAGGGCGAGCCGTCGGTAATGACCACCAACACCTCAAGACCGTGGTCTTTGAGTTGCTGGAGAAAGGCATCCATGTGCGGCTGATCGTTCCTCTCGACCACCTGGAAGAACACCGTGAAGTTGTTGAGCGGGTCGGTGGCAAACAGGATGGTCCGGCCGCTGTCGTGGACTTCATCGACGCACAGCACCCCCGAAAAGGTGGCCTGCACAAATCGCCAATACGCCTCCCGGTTGAAGCGGGTATGTGCCCACAGGAAGCAGTCCTGGATATACCCCAGCGACACCCGCAAGAGAAAGTCTTCCTCCAGCCGCTGCTGCACCAATCGGTAGGGCAGGCGGTCGCGGATCAGCGCAGTGGCCACCGCGTTACGCACTTCATCCGAATACTTCCCCCGAGGTGCCACCCCGGGAATCGGCGACTGAAAATATTGGCTGCACCCGCACCGGGCGCGATAGATCCCCACCGTCCCTTCGATCCACGACCGCCGATTCAGCCGGCTCACATGAGCCACTCGGCGAGTAGTGATGCTCACCCGGCGACCTTTGCGCCGACACTGCGGACAACGATACAACCGGGGGGCATTAACCCGGCGCTCAATGAAATCACCTTCCGTGCCGATATCTTCAACGTAACGCATCAGGGGCTCCTTTCAGGGAAGAGATTCGACAATCTCCCTATCGGAAGGAGTCCCTTTTCCTTTGCTCCTTACGGCAGACTATGACGGCCCAAAAGCCCGGCTACCTCGATAAGCGCGACTGAACAGTGTCCGGAAATCCGCCTCCGCCCCCTTTCGGCGGTAGTGGTCCACCACCGCGTTGCGGAGCAGGCGGTAGAACCAGGCCACCGCGCTCTCCTGGTCGCGCAGTTGGCCCTCCCGCTCCATGCTCTTGAGGTACGCCGCCTGCAGCAGATCCTCAGCCGCGGCGCGGTCCCCCACCCGTTTTTCTAGAAACCCCAGGAACTGTTGGTGGCGCTCCACCAGGGTCTCGACCAGATGGGGCGCGACAGTTTTGACTGGCATGGCTCTCTCCCGACAAAAAGCAAGCGCCCGGCCATCCGTGGCCGGGCGCTGGTTTGTTGTGCTGCTTTGCCCTGCGGGTGCTTACTTGGCGGCCAGGTAGATCAGGGTGACGCCGAGGCCCGGATCGGCCTGCTTGGCGTCGCCGGCCAGGCCCAGGCTGACGCCGGCGTTGAGCACCATCGTGTCGTTGAGTTTGATATCGACGTTGGGGCCCAGGTTGACGCCCAGGGTGTTCCCAATGTCGTCGGTATTGGTGTTGACGTAGAGATCCAGATAGCCGATCATCTTTTCCCCGAATGCCTTGTAGGGCTCAAGGAAGAGGTTGAGGTTGACGCCTGGGTCTGCATAGCCTTTGAGCAACTGGGCCTGCAGCACGCCATTGACAGAGACGCCGCCCACGGAGCAGGCATTCATGTACCCCACTGCCAGCCCAGGGTCATCGACTCCGCCGAGTGGAGCCAGCAGGTTCACGGCCAAGGCGCTCTTCTCGCCCAGGCCGTACTTGGCGCCCACGTCCAGCCTGTTGAATGTATCCGCGCCCTCGAAGAGGAAGCCCAGGGTGGCCCGGGCGCCCACTTCGAGTTTGTCGCTGACCGCGTACTTGCCCATGACAAAAACGTCGCTGGCATCGCCAATAGCGCCCAGGTCGGCACTGGCCAGACCGGCATCGACGCCCATGGTGCCGGTCTTGCCGGGCAGGCCGAAGAACGGATCGTACTGAAGCTGGGCATCGGCCTGGGAGGCGCAAACCGCCAGGGCCAGAGCACCAATTAGGCAAAACTTCTTCATGAGAAAACCCTCCTTGAGAGTGTGAGTGAGAGCATAGGGACGCGCAGAAGCTGCGCTGGTACTATCGTGAGGAGGAGCGCCGGGCGGGGAGAGGGGGAATGCAGGGAAACCCGACCGACGAGCCAATGATAGGAAGAAGTGCCAGAATTGGCAAGAGGGTGTTGACCGAAAAAATCGATTTTGGATATTTTACTAAGGTTTGGACAATTTCGGGGTGATCGAGAGCTGTAAAGAAAAAGCAGGGTCCGTTAGATTATCCTTTTTATCGGCCAAGATAAAGGAG
>Ga0194132_10006039_pt1 | contig 19104 bp, 11 predicted proteins | sample TA2KigOf80mmetaG_FD_148612 | JGI IMG/M metagenome (GOLD analysis project Ga0194132, IMG submission 148612) | Freshwater microbial communities from Lake Tanganyika, Tanzania - TA2015054 Kigoma Offshore 80m | ecosystem: Environmental > Aquatic > Freshwater > Lake | place: Tanzania: Lake...
GGGCGGCGCGGGCACAGCGCAATCACTTAGCATGTTGTTATCATGCGTGGGTATCCTTGAAAGTGAAAGCTCAAGAACTGGGCCAGACCCTGTATGCCGTGCGGGAGAGTTTGTTTAGTCATTACCTCCGCGCTGAACTACAAAACCCTCATGTCACGGCTTGTTAAGGTCCAAAGCGTAAGTCCTGTGCATCCATTCCATGCTCAGTTTGCATCTCATGGAACTTTTGGAAGGCTCGCTCAACGATTTCAGCATCCTCCTCAATACGGCGAATCGCCTTATCGGTCTCACCAAAAAGAAGCCGACCTTGCCCGGACGTTTCCTGCTCCGCTGCCCGACGAATCTCAGCTAGTGAAACAAACCCCACGAGCGTGTTGCCTGCCCGGATGTTGAAATCGACGTCTGGTAACGGCTCCAGGTGCTTCACCTTGTCGACCTGAGCCACCAGTTTGAGAAAGAGCCGGAGTTTACAGATCTCCACCGCCTCTTCCATGATGCCCACACCGTACAGATTATTGACGATGATCGACTTCAAGATGAAGTACGCGCGGTTGGGGTGACGCTCAACCTCAGCCAAAACTTTACGAAAGTCTTCAAACTTCTTGGAGGAATGGCGTTCACTTGAACGGTCTAAATCTTCGACAAATGCTTGCATCCGTTCCAAGCAGGCTTCGTATAGCGGCTTCAAGATATTGAGCGCAGCAAAAAGAAACGCACCGGAACCACAAGTCGGATCAAGGACGGTAACGCTGGAAATCGCTTGAAAGAAAGCTCTCAGCAGCTCTGGCCCTTCGCATCCGGCGATTACATCTTCAGCAAATTGGCGGATGTTGAGATTGTAGGAAATCAAGTCGTTGATCTGCTGAATGGCGCCACCTGTAAGCTTCTTCCGTAGTTCCAAGCAACGTTGTCGCCGGGCAATATACTCGCGCCAGGTTTCAGTGGGTAGCGCCAAGTTGTTTCCGGTCTTGTCGGGAATAGACGCTGAGCCAAGGTTATACTGTTTGTGAAACATGCGTGCCTTGGGGTCGTGCATGCCAGTCTGGACAAACTCAGGGAGCGCTGACTCCGGAATCACTTCACCATGCTCGTCAATCACACCTTGGCGAACCGCCGGATAGATGTAACGGTCGGGATCATCCCGTAACAATCGCCAGAGAGCGGAGTTCGGTTGAAACGCTATGGCACACTTTTTCTCGGCTGCATCGAATAAATGCGGAAGGATTGTATTTTTGCTGATGTACTCGGTGATGTCCTCTTTGGTGTAATACGCTCCCATCTCCTTCTGGTTGATGTATTTCTCGAAGATGTAGCCCAGGACATCAGGATTGATTTCCTTGTCGTTGCGCAACGGGCGCGTATCTAATGTCCATTCGTATTGGTCAAAGAAAGCAAACAAGTTGTTAAATGCGTCGTCAGGAACATCGATCTTAGGATAGGTCTCTTCCAGTTGGTGTACCTCAAAGAGACCACCATTGAGATACGGCACGTCGCCGAGCAGCTGTACTAAATCGGCATCCAACTTTCGATCTTTCGGCTGCTTGGCAGAGCCTTCATGAAAAAGCGTCAACAAAAAGTAACGATAGAAGGTGTGAAACTTACCCTTACCTTTGCGTTGTTGCACGGCCTCAAGGCGATTCCGTAGATAGTTCGTATCACCAGCTAAGAAACCTTTCTTTTGGATGAAGTACACGAACATCAGCCGATTGAGCATCAACGACGCGTACCAGTCCTTATCCCCCTGTTCAGTAATCCCAGTAATGAACTTGAGAAATGCCGCATGTTCTCTCTTGAACTGGTCGTAAAATTTCTTTGTGACTCGGTCACGATCGAAGGCATCGCGGAGTTTGGGAACAGTACCAGTAAGATCAAGCGCTTCTTCTTGGTCGAGAGGGATGGTAATAGCGTTGAGCTTTTGGATGAGCGCGTCACCGGAATGATGCTGGGAGTCATACGAATGTTCACGGTATGCTGCAGGTTGCCCTGGCTGTCGCGCTACCCATTGCCAGATTTGCGTTTTCTTGTTGCTATCGACAAATATGATCACGTGCTCGTAGGCAGACTTGGCCACGTGCTTGTCGATTTTACGGCGTGTGGCGTAGTTGGGAATCTTGTCATCGCCATGCGACTGACAGATAAAAATCTGCACTCCGCGCTTCTCTGCGAAGGCACGTAGCGGATACGTTTTCCCGTCGATTTGCACGTCGAGGTTTGTGGAGTATCGATCCCAGCCTAATTCTTCAATGAAAAGTTTTTCTAGCTCACAGTTCTTCAGATAGTGCCGAACCCGTGGCACACTGAGCGTCATGCCTCACCTTCCTCAACAGAGCTGGAGAGACCAAGCGAACAAATAATGCGTGGCTCCTTCGACTCTTCCTCCTCATGGACAATGCACAGGCGGTCTTCTTCACGTAGCTCAATCACACGCCGAGCGAGTTCTGTATCGCTAATGCCACTGCGAAGCTGACGATTGAGTGAGTCAACCGCAACCTGGCGCAACGGATAGTTATAAATATCTTCAATCGCTCGATGGAGTTGTTGGCTATCGAACAACGTCCCTTTCACCTCTTCGGCATATCGCTTCAACCGTTCATAAGTCCGGAAACGTGCCCCGGAGGGCCGTCCCAGTTGCCCGCCTAATGTCTTTTCTTCGGTCGCAATAATGTCAACGGCGTTCTTGACCAAATCGTGATGATTCTCTTGCCGAGGGAGTGCTGGAGTATCAGGTTCACACGCAGATGCTTTCAGGATAGCAAACTGTGACTCTGTGACTGGCGTGCCACCTTTATCGAGCCAAGCCAGTGCATTATTTCCTTCGGCAGTAAGAACGTACGCGAGCACCCCTTCGGGTTGTCCTGAGGTAGCCACATGCGGCTTGGTCGAGTACACAACATTAGGCAGATCAGGAATGATCTTTTGCAAGGCTGGATCGCGGTCGATCGCATTTTTCCAAATCTGATAGGCGTAGGAACCTAGATCAACCTCAGTGTCAGCGTCACCATCCAGAATGCCAGATTTCTCAGTAAAAAGGTCCCGAATGGCCTGCTCATTCTGGTCGTCCTCAAAGAACATCTCATCGGTTCCAACGACCTCTGCATTTTCGCGCAACCGTTGACGTACGCGAGCACGCAATCGAATAATGCGTTCAACTCCATCGGCAGGTAGAAACGTGTAGCAGCGTATTTCCTCGGCCTTTTGCCCGATACGGTCCACACGTCCGGCTCGTTGGATCAAGCGAATAATGGCCCAGGGCAAGTCGTAGTTCACGATGATGGCCGCATCTTGCAGGTTTTGTCCTTCACTCAACACGTCGGTGGCAACGAGTCGGTCAAGTTCCTCAGTAGGCGGAACTTGACTGCGTTTCTGATTACTTTCAGGACTGAAGCGCCAGGCAACTTTTGTGGGGTTTTCGGTATCACCCATGACTGCCATCACGCGTTGAATACCGCGAGCCTGTAATTGTTCGGTGAGATACAGAACAGTGTCAGCAAACTGCGTAAAGATGAGCACCTTCTCATGCGGGTGCTTCTGCATCAGCAGTTCGCACAGTTTTGTTAACTTGGCATCACGCTCTGGCTGCCAGTCGCCACATTTTTCCAGTATGCCTAACAAGGCCTTGATGTCAGCCTTTAAGTCCTTGATCAGTTGCGCTTGAAACCGATCTGCCCGTAACCAACGGAACCGTTTTTTCAGTGGCCCAGCATAGGTCCGGTAGATTTCCACGGCTCGCTGATAAAAATCTTTGTCTGTACGAAGGTGACCGTTAGAGTTGTGGGTCGCCTGGCCGGTTTCTTCCTCTTCCGTTGTAAAGAGGTCGTTATCGGTATCGTCGAAACGAGCATCAAGCAGACTCGCGTCCTGTGTACCAATCGGAATGGCTTCATTGTTTTCTAGTGCGTACACATAAACGTAGTTACGCAGAATGTGACGCTCAATCGACAGCAAAAATGCCTGCCCGCTGCTCTCCAAGCGTTTGAAGAGATTGGTGCGACAGAACCCCATCAGCCGTTTTCCGGCACGGGATAGGTCAGCAATGATTCTGGTCTCTGCAGCAGTTGGCGGATCGTGCGGGCGCTCATTAATATAATTACCCAATCCATAACGAGGTAACGTGAGCTTATTGATGGTGTCGACGATGGCGGTTGAATAGAGACGTGCGTACTGATCGCGTGGATCTTTTTCGTCAATCGTAAACTTCACCGTAAGCGGCTGGCGCACGGGGCAATATGACCGAGAGCCATCCGCAAAGGTCAGATATTTGCGACCAGAGCGAGGATCAGTTTCCGCATAGTTGTCTTGAATAAAACTGCGAGTGCGACGCACCAGATAGAGTCGCATGAGTTCTCGCCAGTCATCAGCGTGCTGACTTTTTTCAAAGGCAGCAAGTGAACGAACGGCACACTGATGACGACGAATGAACTCAGTCTCGCCAATGTCACGTAAGAGGTTTTCTGGACGAATCCCAACGTCTGCGTCTTCAGGAATGAACAAGCGCAGTTGATTCGATAAGTCGATGTACGTTTTATTGTACGGAGTAGCGGAGAGAAGGATTACCTTACTCTCATTCTTACGAATGTATTCCTGAATTACTCTGTAACGTTTTCCTTCCCGATTTCGCAAGTTGTGACTTTCATCAATGAGAACAAGCCGATGGCGAGGAAGGTCAGATAACTCAGTGAGAGCCCGACTGATAGAAAGCACTTTAGCACGCAACCTATACCGCATGCGGTAATCTTCCCACATTGGCACGAGATTTTTAGGGCAGATGATGAGCGTTTCTAGATACTGGTCTTCTTCAAGAATACGGGCAACTGCGGTTGCCATTAACGTCTTACCAAGACCCACAACATCGCCAATCAGTACCCCTCCACGTTTGTTTAAGTGGTGCGCGGCAATTTTTACTGCCGCAATCTGAAAATCGAAAAGGTATTTATCGAAGTCGCGTGGCACCCTAAACTCTGAGAGTCCGGCACGCGCTTCTTGTGAGAGGTGATACGCCATCTTCAGATAGACGTGATATGGAGGCAGCGTCTCCTCTCGCGCCCAGCTTTCTTCAATCATGTCGATCAACTCTTTCGAGATATCGACGCACCAGCGATCATGCCAGCGATCCTCAAACCACTGAGCAAGTTTCTGGCATGCATCATGGTCAAGCACGTCGATATTCAGCTCGCCTTGCTGCGCAAGACCAGCAAAGGTCAGATTGCTACTCCCAAGGTAACCAATTGTTGGGCTGATAGGATCAGGACGAAAAAGTAAGTACAGCTTCGCATGCAAAGGATGGCGCAGGAACAGCTTGACAACCACCTTCTTGGCCCGAATCTGTGTAGCGAGACGCCGGAGTCCTACTTCATCTTCATTGGTCGGAATACCGATCATGAGTTGATTGCGGAATTCTTCGGCCAATTTCTTTTTCTCACGAATTGCGGTCTGATTATCGATGCCTCCATCATCCCCTTGGCTACCAAAGGCGGCACTCAGATCTTTCTGTGGCAGTCGCTGCATTCCCACCAACAGACGGCAGCAACTGCCCTCGCCTCCTGCCCAACGGTCAATGTGTTCATCTATGGCCTTCCAGCCACGGAGGTTAAAGTAGCCGACACAAAAATCGGCATGCTCTGAAAGCGCAAGTGTTCCCCGTAAGGCTGGCAGAAGCGAAAGGTCAATGTTGTCGAAAATGCGCGGCATTTCTCCCCCTACCACTTCACGTTAGCAAATAGCGACGCTAGAGAATATCGTCAAACGTCACTTTGCTTTTGATCTCTGGCCTAGAGTCCCTCCCCTGTGCTACAGTCCGCTTCAATCATACCCATTGCTAAAGGAGGACTGCCGTATGCCCAAGCCGTTAGAAGGAATTCGCGTGCTCGATTGGACAATTTGGCAACAGGGGCCAGTTTCTACCATGATGCTCGGCGATCTTGGCGCTGAGGTGATTAAGCTTGAAGAACGCGTTGGCGGAGACCCCGGTCGCGGGGTCATGAGCATCGGTGGAGCGTCAACCAGCGCTGCAGGGCAAAAGAATTACTACTTCGAGGCCAATAATCGCCATAAGAAAAGCCTCACGCTCAACCTGAAAACTCCAGAAGCGCGCGAGATCGTCTATAAGCTAGTCGAGAAGTCTGACGTCTTTGTGCAAAACTTCCGCAAAGGTGTCGCTGGAAAACTTGGTCTCGGGTATGAAGCCCTCTCGAAGTACAACCCCAAACTCATTTACGCCAGCGCAACTGGCTATGGCCCGGAAGGCCCTGACTCAGGCGAGCCTTCGTTCGACTACATGGGACTTGCCCGCTCCGGCATTATGAATGCCATTGGCGAACCGAATATGGAGCCGATGAACATCGCTGGCGGCATTGCCGATCAGATGGGAGCAATCATGCTGGCCTACGGAGTCATTACCGCATTGTTTGCGCGTGAGCGGTTCGGCGTTGGCCAGGAAGTCGATACCTCACATCTTGGTAGCATGATGATGCTGCAAGGACTCAACTTGTCTTCACGTCTGATCCTCGGCAAAGAATTCCGTCGTGCGTATCGTACCAAGGCGCCAAATCCATTGTGGAATCACTATAAGTGTAGCGATGGACAATGGGTCTGCCTGGCGATGATTCAGGCTGACCGCTACTGGCCAGATTTCTGTAAGGCGTTGGGTATCAAAGAGTTAGAAAAAGACGAACGCTTCGCCAATATGGCAATTCGCACGAAGAACGCCGAAGCGTTGATCGCCGTCCTCGATCAACGCTTTGCGTCTAAGTCACGTGATGAATGGATGTCGATCCTCAAACATGGCGGTGACTTCATCTACACCCGCGTCAACACCATTAACGACCTCCCTGAAGACCCACAAATGCTAGCGAATGATTATGTGGTTCCGTACGACCATCCGACCTGGGGAAACGTCAATATCGTCGGGGTTCCGGTACGATTGAGCAAAACTCCTGGTGACCCACGCGGTGCGGCTCCAGAGTTCGGCGAACATACCGAACAGATTCTCGTTGATATGCTCGGCTATTCGTGGGAAGACGTAGGACGGATGAAGGAGAAAGAAGTCATTTAGGGGTTGGGGGCTAGGGGCTGGGGGCTAGTCAAGACAAAGAAGGTTCACTCTGTCTTCAGCACTCATTACTCAGCCCTCATTGCTCATTACTGATATAAGGAGGGCAACATATGTCACACAAACCATTAGACGGAGTACGCATCATCGATTGGACAATCTGGCAGCAAGGGCCGGTATCAACCATGATGCTCGCGGACCTTGGCGCTGAAGTGATCAAAGTTGAAGAGCGGGTCGGTGGCGACCCAGGACGCGGAGTCCTCAGCATTGCTGGAGCCATGGTCGGTGCCACCAGCGGACCGAATTTTTACTTCGAGGCCAATAATCGCCACAAGAAGAGTCTCACCGTTGACCTGAAAAAGCCAGAGGCTTTAGAGATTATCTACAAACTCGCGGCAAAATCAGATGTATTTGTACAGAACTTCCGCAAAGGCGTCGCCGATAAACTCGGTATCGGTTACGAAGCCTTAAAGAAACATAACCCCAAACTGATTTACGCCAGCGCCACTGGCTACGGACCGTTTGGACCAGACTCAGCCGAGCCCTCATTCGACTACATGGGCTTAGCACGCTCGGGCATTATGACTGCCGCTGGCGAACCCGATATGGACCCGCTCGCGATCACTGGTGGTATTGCCGACCAAATGGGCGCAATCATGATGTCATATGGCATATTGGCCGCGCTTATTGCTCGCGATAAATACGGTGTTGGACAACAGGTCGACTGTTCGCACCTTGGTAGCATGACGGCCCTACAAGGTCTCAATGTCTCGTGTAAGGCCATCCTCGGCAAAGAGTTCAAACGTATGCCACGGGCGGCAGCTCCGAGTCCGCTCTGGAATCACTATCTGTGTAGCGACGGCAAATGGATTTGCTTAGCTATGGCGCAACAAGATCGCTACTGGCCATCGTTCTGTAAAGTGCTTGGCATTGAACAGGCGCTGAAGGATGCACGCTTTGAAACGATGGCGAAACGCGCAGAGAATGCCAAAGACTTAATCCCCATTCTCGACAAAGCGTTTGCCTCCAAGCCGCGAGACTACTGGATGAAAGCGCTCAAAGAGGGCGGCGATTTCATCTATACGGTTGTGAACTCGATCGATGATCTCATGCGCGACGAGCAGATGATCCAGAACGACTATATCGTTGACTACGATCATCCACGCATTGGCAAAACCAAACTCGTCGGGTTCCCGCTGCGGCTCAGCGAAACGCCTGCCGACCCGCGTGGCGCAGCCCCAGAGTTTGGCGAACACACCGAGATGATCCTCACCGAGTTGCTCGGCTACTCGTGGGAAGAGGTTGGTGAGTTGCGGGAGAAAGAAGTCATTTAGGTGTTAGGGGTTGGGGGCTAGGGGTTAGGGATTAGAAAAGAACACAAACCAAAGAGTTTTTTCCCAACCCCTTTTAGCCCAGCACCCAACACCTCACACCCAGCACCTTATGTCGACTCAACGTTTCACACTGACACCTGTTCCCCCTTATAATTTCGACCTCACCGTTCACCGCTTTCTCCGCTTCAAAGACGAGATTGTAGACAGGGTTACTCCTCGCCAGTATCAGCGCTTACTGTCAGTTGATGGAAACCTGATCCTCGCAACGGTGACGGACGAAGGCACCCCAGCAAAACCACAGCTCGGCATTGAATTACAAAGTAAAGGCAGGGTTGGTCTCGAGCGCCCAGAAATCGTGGCCCAACTTCGCCACATTCTCTGTACGGATCTCGACCTCAAACCATTCTATCGCCTGGCAAAGATCGACGAGGTTCTTACGACGATCGCCCCACGGTTTCGCGGCCTCAAACTCGTGCAAAGTCCGACCGTGTTTGAAGCACTCGTGGGAGCTGTTTTGGCACAACAAGTGAATCTCACATTCGCATATTCGATCAAAAAGGAACTTGTCGAGACCTTTGGCGAAAAATGGCGAACCAATGGTGAGATACATCATGCCTTCCCTGCCCCGGAGCGTTTTGCTGAACAGAAAGAAGAAGACCTGCTGCATTTTCGTTTGAGTCGTGCCAAAGCAGGTACGCTGGTTCGTCTTGGACAAGCATTTGCCTCGGGTTCCGTGCAGGACACTGACCTAAGACAACGTTCGGACGAAGAGATCATTACTCAACTGACGCACATCAAAGGTATCGGTCGCTGGAGCGCTGACATCGCCCTGATGCGCGGCTTAGCCCGATTCGACGCCTTTCCTGGAGGGGACTTAGGCGTAGTAAAATATGTTGCTCAAGGATTGCTCGGTAAAGCCGAGAAAGCGACAGAAGCCGAGATGCGCGCATTTGCTGAACGGTGGAAACCGTATCGTGGATTGGCGTTGATTTATTGCTATGCGGAGTTGATACGGAGAGAAGCTGAGAGAAAGGCCGTAGGCTGAAGGCTGCAGGGCGAAAAGTCAACAGTGGAAACAGTTCTCTGTTCCAACTGTCTTCCTTGTCCTTGGTCTTTTGCCCTCCCTATAGCCTACGGCCTATAGCCGTAAAAGTTCAGGGGCTGGACTGCTGTTCCAGTGCGAGCTCACCTCAAGTTTACGGGACGAGCGAGGGCACTGGACGCTGGGTATAGAACGCCTGACAACAGGCGGTGAGATAGCTCAAGGCATTGCGGTGTTGTTGTTGACAACTCATCAACACCGTCAACATCGAGGCCACAAAGCGACTGCCCCTTTCACTCTGCGTGCCAAAACTCACTTTGCGCCACAAGACGGCGCCGCGGAGACTTCTTTCGGCGGCATTATTTGTGGGGTCGATTCCTTCCACCCGCACGAACGTCCACAACGCAGCCTCGCGCGCCAGTAATTCTTTACACGTGGCGGCCGTCTTGGGACAGGCGTTCTGGGTGCCCCATTCTAACTCCATCTTGAAGGAGGCCCGTAACGTGCCCACATAAGATTGCAAGGTCGAGCGTTTCCACGTGCCATCACGGGCCCAATGCCACCAGGCAAACAACACGTGGGCATGTTCAAGCAGCGCAAGCCCGACCACTTGCCCCGGCCCTCCGCGATCAATCATGGCTTGGAAATCTCTCACTACATGTGCCCAACACAGCTGGCGTCGGCGCAACGGCTGGCTGTCATAGGCTTTGGCGCGATCGCTGGTAATCGTCCCGCTATACCAGTCGCCGACTAATTTCTGTAGCTCCGCCGCGCCTCGTCCGCTCGCCACTGTGAAGACACTGAGCTGCGTCGTCACCAGCGTCCACAACGTGCGCCGCTTCCAGCGTTCCTTCCAACTCGTCTCATCAATATTGAGATCACAACTCTGGACATACACCGCCGCTTCTTCTACCGCCGGCGCCACGGCCTTCGTCACCGTCTGTTCGATCTGACAAATCTCGCCCACCGACAACTCGATTCCTAACACGTCGCGACAAAAACTCACGACCATGCGCTTGCTCATCCGAGAGCCGCCCGTACAGAGCGCGACGATACTCGCCAAGCGCGGGCCATAGCAGGTTGCTAACACGCCGGCGGGCAATTCCCCGCACGTCGTGATCCCACACCCCGCACACCGTAATCGATGGAGTTGATATTCGGTGAGCTGCGGTTGCACGGGCGGCAGGTCCACCACTTGGTGCCGGATCGGCGCGGGATCACTGCCCGTTAAGTGTCCCCCACAGCGCCGACACTGCTCGGGTTTGCAGGTCACCACTGTATCCACTTTCTCGAGGGGCACGAGTGCCCGCTGATGCGGGGCATGCCCAAGCTGGCCGCCTGCTTTCCGTCCCGACGCCGGTTTCGGCGGCTTACGCTTGACGTGCGGCCCATCACTCGAGGGTGGCTTGGAGGAGTTCTGCGAATTCTGATTGAGTCGCGCCGTGACTTCTCGCACTTCGGCTTCCAATTGCGTAATGCGCTGCTCATAGTACTCCACCATCGCATGCATCACGACTTGGACAGGTTCGGGAGCTTGCTCCCAGACCTCGACGGGCACAATGGCAGGGCGCTTCTGCGTCACGCCGCTCTCTCTATCTCATCTCTCACTTTCCCTCAAGTCTGAGGGGTGAACATTTACGAGTAGAGGACCCGTCGGCAAGCGTTTCGTCGCGTCCAGACACCGCCGATGATTCGGCTCGTTCCTATTGACCAGAGCGGCCAGAGGACCGGCTTCCGTGAGTGTCACACGTGTCCTCGGCGCTGTCTGTTCACAAACCCTTGGCCAAAGCGTTGCTCGCAGTTTTCTCAGAGCGCTTCGGTCGTTCCACTGACCGTGCCTGCATAGCCCGAGTGGAGCTAATCCCTAACTTCTTGTTTCCTCTCGCTCTGTTCTTTCTGCTTCGACCTTCGCTCTCGGCTTTTGCTTCCGACTCTGTGGGCTCTCGTCACGTACCTTTCGCTTCGGTCTTCCGTCTTTATCTGGGCCCTTCATGGCCGTTGGGCTCCGGGGGCTATGGTGGCTGTCGTTGTAGGGGTTCTCGGTAGGAAGCTTTTTCTTCCTCCTGTATGTGGCCTTCCGAGAGTTTCCCGCGGTTTTCTTTCAGAGTCCCCCCTAACATTCGCGCTACCCAGCTTGGTGTGTCGGGTTCGGTGGCGCGATGGTTAAGTACCACGTTCGATCCCCTATTGCCTGCTAGCCCCTCCCTCGTAGTTGCCCTTGTTCAGCTCGATCACCTGCCGCTGAATGCTACGGCGACAGAACCTTTGTGCCTCTTTCAGCGTTTCGTGCCGGTTGCAGGCAAGGAGTCTCAAGCTTACGTTCCAATCCCCAAGAAATTGCATACGCTTCAGAAGAGTTCCGATCAGACCAAGGCGTGGTGGGTCCGCTCTGCGCTGATCGGGTCGCCGAAACTTGAAGCACAGAATCGACGCGGTATCGCCAACTCCCAGGGTTACTCGCCGGATGTCCGACCAAGGAATGAAGCTGCACTTCTTCCGAACGTCCGAGATGCCGTCAATGTCGATGGTGACGACCGGCCCCTTGTATCGCCAGGGATGAACAATAGTGGGCAAGAAGGGAAGAACGAGCGGCACGCCAAAGACTACGGCAACTCCGCCAACGAGCTGGGCGAGGAAATGGCCACTGACCAAGCCTGCGAACGTCCAGAAGACAATCCAGCCCACCATCCAAACGAAGAAACCCGTGGCCGCGATGACCGCAACGGGCGAGTAGTAGAGCTCTAGCTTGTCTTTTGCCTGAGGAGTGCGAGTTGAGCTCTTTGACATCGAGGCCTGCCTTGTCGTTTTGGGGCCTAACTAAAATTGAACGTCACTGACTGTTTCCATTAGCAGAAACAAGTTGCCAGTACGATACACATGTTTCTAGATCCACCAACTCTGACGTTGCTATACGTAGAGACTCGTTAAACATGGCCGGGATATGTAGATGCACGAAGCTGATGTTCGGCATCTACATATAGGTGGTTCTTCGGTGGGAATTGCCTCGGTCGTCGGCAGCGAGATTCTTATTTTGCCACGGCTGCGGCAGCGGCAGGAAGCACGTTCACTGGTTGACGACGGGCTTTGGGTTGCCAGCTCTTTACCTCAGGCGCGACTTCTTTGGCAAAGAGGCGCATGTTTTCTTCGACATCAGCGTACGGTGTGCTGAAATAGCTGAATGCACCGTTAACCTCAAAATCACCGACGATTTCGCGCCGATGTCGCAACGTCTCGGAAATCATGTCTGGTGTGCCCCACAGATTCGAGGCGATGAACTGTTCAATGACTGCGTCGTGCCCAGCAGCGTTGATCTGCTCAGCTGCTTTGGCGTAGTGCTGGTATGAACTCCCCGTCGATGCGAAATTGGCCGCATCATCCATGCGATAGTGTTCCATCAAGGTCCAGTAGTAGCCAACGATCCCGCGTCGCGCGATTTCTTCAGCCTTTTTCTTGGTCGGGAAGCAGGAGATGAAGTCAACGATGCTGATCGGTGGTGCTTCTTCGCCGTTGTTATACTTGCGATACTCGGCCCGGTAGTCTTCGAGCAGCGGAGCAGCGGTTTCCCATGGCCCTTGCGAGAACATCATCGAGCCAAGCCCAAGCTGGGCTGCGACTGAGAAGGACTCTGGTGACATGCACACCATGTAACGCCGACCTTTGAAACTCTTGAAGGGTCGTGGGCGCACTTCGATGCGGTTTTGCTGGAAATACTTGGTATTGGCTTCGACGACACCACTCTCCAAACCATCAATAACGATTTTCGCCGCTTCATTGAAGCGTTCACGGGCTTCGTTCATGTTCACACCAAAGCCAGCATACTCACGACGGGAGAGCCCGCGGCCAAGACCAAGAACGGCGCGCCCATCGGACAGATGATCCAACAGCGCCATCTTCTCAACCACGCGCATTGGGTTGTTCCAGGGCAGGATAATAGCACCCGTGCCAAGTTCGATCCTCTCTGTGCGGGCGGCAATGTAGCTGAGGTACTGCATGTTATCTGGGCACATCGAGTAGTCAAAGAAGTGATGCTCCACCGGCCAGATAACATCGAAACCCATCCCTTCGGCTTCGATCAGTAAGCGCGTCTCGTGCTTGTACATGTCGCGATCGTTGTAATCTTTATGCGCAGGAAAAACGTTTTGGATTCCTATCTTCATACCGTCTCCTCCTTCAGTAGTTCTGGCTCATGGCCTAATCATGACCTATCCATGATGCGTCATATTTTATTGGAGAACAAATCCCTCATAGCCGTTGGCTGCCACGTCCAAACACTTCTGTCGATACGCTGGAGCAGTATTGGCATACAGAAGCATCGTGCGCTTCTTACCCGGAATGTTCTGCCCCATGAACCACGACTTGGCGTCGCCCAACAGGGTGTACGACCCCAACTCATTCGCATGATCCACCCACGCTTCTTCCGCTTGCTGGGTTGGCGCAATACGTTTGTACCCCTTCTCGCGAATATAACGAATACAGTCGGCAATCCATTCGACAATCGACTCTGCACAGACTGTGTAGTTACAGAACGCAGCGTTGGTGGCGATGAACATATTCGGGAAGCCTGCGGTTTGCAGTCCTAAATAGGTGCTGAGTCCTTTATTGACCCATTTCTCCTTCAGCGATACTCCACCTTCGCCGCGAATATCTACAGAAGTCAACGCCCCAGTAATGGCATCAAACCCCGTGGCATAAATAATGACATCGAACTCGTATTCCTTCTCACTCGTCTTGACGCCCTTCGCTGTAATCGCCTCAATCGGTGCCTTGCGCACGTCGACGAGCAAGACATTGGGCTGGTTGTATGTCTCGTAATAATTGGTTTCCAACGGAATACGTTTCGAACCGAACGGATGATCCTTCGGACAGAGCATCTCCGCCACCACCGGATCTTTGACCCGTGCACGGATCTTATTGCGTACGAATTCGGCGAAATCCTCGTTGGCCTCGCGGTTGGTCATGATGTCGTGAAAGTTCGATAACCATTTTGTAAAACCAGGTTGCGCCCACAACTCTTCATAACGTTTGAGTCGCTCTTCTTTGGACACGTCAAAGGTGTTGCGCGGATCGAAGTTATAGGGAAAACCCACCGGCGTCTGGCGAATCTGTTTGTGGATGTCGTCGTAGTTGGCTTTCCATTTTTTCTGGGTCTCGTCGGACACCGAACCATTGCGCAACGGTGCGCAATAATTGGGCGTGCGCTGGAAGACAGTGAGATGGGCAACTTCTTTGGCGACGATCGGAATCAGTTGCACGGCAGTAGCGCCAGTACCAATGACAGCCACGCGTTTGCCAGTAAAATCGACTTTCTCTTTCGGCCAGCGTGAGGTGTGGAACGACTGGCCTTTGAAACTGTCGATCCCTTGGAATGGCGGCGTATAACGCGCCGACAGAATACCCATCGCCGAGACAAGAAATTGTGTTCGTACCCGCTGGCCACTTTCCAGTTCAACATCCCAGCGATTAGTTTTCTCATCGTACGTCGCCCCTTTAACCCGTGAGTTGAACTGGATGTGAGGGCGGAGATTGAACTTGTCGGCAACGAAGTTGAGGTATTTTTCGTTTTCCGGTTGGCCGGAATAATGCTCCTTCCAGTTCCACTCCTGCAACAATTCCTTGGACCAGGAATAACCGTAGGTTTCACTCTCGGAATCGAAGCGGCAGCCCGGATAGCGGTTCCAATACCAGGTGCCGCCTACCCCACTGCCATCCTCAAAGCATCGTACGGAAAGCCCGAGTTCCCGAAGTCGGTACAGTTGGTACAAACCAGAAACACCGGCGCCGATAATTATCGCATCATATTCGTTCACCACTCCCACTGGGGCAGTCGGTGTCGTCTGTTGTGCAGTCGCCATGTCGTCCCTCCTCTCGTCTGGGTCTGAAATTCTTTGCCAATCCTGCTTTTCTAGCCGAAATTGCACATTCGGCGCAAGGGTTCACTACATGATCACGTCAGGGCGCACATTCGGCGCCGCTACACTTCACGCCGCTTCTGCCTGCATCGGCTGCGGATACATCTCTTTCAGGGCTGGCATGACTTCGCGTGCGAACAATTGCATACTCTTCTCAGCGGCTTTCATCGGCATGCCACCATACCTGAAAATGAACATGATTTCGGAAGTGCCAAACGCTTCAGCCAAGCGTTTGACCTTGGCAATGATTTGATCAGGCGTCCCCCACGGATGTTCTCTGACAAACGCTTTGCGGAAAATATCGACATCCTTGTGGAGAGCCTCGGTCATCGCCCCGTACGACTCATAGCCATGAATCCCGCCCAGATGTCCCCTGAGAAGTTCATAGTGCCGCAAGGCAGAGTCCGCGTATTCAACCATATACTGCTCAGCGCCAGCGCGCGCGTCACTTTCCGTTTCACCACAGTAGGTCCACAACGCTAACTTGGTATCCGATGGTGCATGACCCGCTTGGCTGCGGAGCTGCTGATACATACGAGCGTTCAGCAGTGCATTTTCTAGGGAGGTTGTCGGAATGATCAATGGCCGCACATCATGTTTGGCAATGATCTGTACGGTCTCGGCGGTACCACCTGCGCAGTACAGGTTGGCACTGAGATCACCCGCAGGCTGCGGACGCAGCCGCACATCTTTGAGCTGATAATGTTTGCCGGAGAATGTGCAATGCCCTGTAGCGAGCAGTTGACGGACAATCTGTAAACTCTCGTCAAACAGATCACGGGCGTCACCCTGATCTACACACATACCGGCATATTCACGTCGTCCAAGACCACGACCGACGCCGCAGATGATCTCACGGTTCGGCCCCAGCAACGCGTCGAGCATGTTGACATCTTCGGCGACACGAACCGGATTGTGCCACGGCAAGACCACAACCATCGTGCCGAGATCAACACTTTTTGTGACTCCAGCCAGGTAGGTGAGAAATTGTAGTGGATTGGTCACCATCGTATAGGGAGTGAAGTGATGTTCCACTGTCCACACGCTGTCGAAGCCGGTGTCGTCGGCAATACGGGCGATGTTGACCTCTTCGAGGAAGATCGAACGATCTGAGATCTCCGGTCGCGCCGCGGTCTTCTCTCCGCGCTCCTCGGCCTCGTAACGGTCCCAGTCTTTATAGTTCTGTACGAATATCGTGGCTCCAACACGCATGCGAACGTCCTTTCTGTCCCTTCCATTCAATGGTCCGCACCTCAGGGAACAAAGTGCCTGGTAAAGGCCGTAACAGTCTCAGAAGCAGTTGTCCAGAGAGACGCTCGGGGACAAACCGTGCCGCGGGCAAACAAAGCGTTAACCCCTCTCCAATACCACTGCTCCATGCTAGGATGCGCAGTATGTCAGAGGCGAGTTCGTTCACACCGTTAGAGCAGGCGTACCTTAATTTTGATCAAATCCGCCCCATTGATCCCAAGGGAGAGGATGCGAAGTTTCATATTGAATTGAAGGCCAAGTCAGTCCAACGACTCTTTCTTGATCTGAAGCTTCAAGCACGAAATAACCTCAAAATTCTCTTCTCTGGTCACAAAGGTTGTGGCAAATCTACGCAACTCAATTATCTTGCCGCGACCCCAGAGATCAAATCCGAGTTTCTCGTCGTCAAGTATTCGATTCAAGATTTGTTGAATCCAGATGATTTGGATCATATCGATCTCCTCGTTTCGATGGCACTCAAAACCTATGAAGCTGCGCAAGATGCAGGCATTAGGGCCTCTTCACAATTGCAGAAAAAGATCCAGGAGTTGGCCGATCAATTACACGGCCTGATTGCGCGAACTACTACCACCAGTAGCGGGCGTAGCGGCAACACCGGCGCCAAAGGCAAAGTTGGACTGCCATCGATCCTCGATTTCATTAAGGCGCAGTTTTTTGCGCGCTATCAGGTTGAGTTCGCCACACGGGATGAAATCCGTAAACATTATCGTCCCCGCCTCAATGAGTTGATTGATACGCTGAACGCGATTCTTGACGAGATACGTCTGAGCTTACCGACGCAAAAAAATATCCTGATCCTGATTGATGACACTGACAAAGCGCCGCTGGACAAAAGTCTGGAAGTCTTTGAGCGTGACGGACTCCATTTGGCCAAACCAAAGTGCTGCGTGATCTACGTTATCGATATGGCGTTGGTCTGTTCGGCCCGCTTTCGCGCCACTGCCAACACGATCGGCAAGGAAACTATTCTGCCCAACCTCCGTCTGACCAATGTTACGGGTGACATCGACGAAGAAGCAAAAGCCAATCGTGCCCTGTTCACACAAATAGCGTACAGTCGCATGGATCGCTCGTTGATTGACGAGGATGCACTCAATGAAGTCATTACCATGAGTGGCGGAGTGATGCGCGAGTTCATGGCGTTAGTGGCAAAGAGCTTGAGTAACGCACTGATAGAACAGCGACCACGAGTCAGCCGAGTAGATGTGGACCGGGCAGTGATCGATACCCGCAACAGTTTTCCGTTGCGCGCTGACCATATCGAGATGCTCCAAGAGGTATTACGCGACCCACGATGGTATACCACCAGTCGTGTGGAAGATGAGAAGTCGCCAGTCTTGGAACTGCTGCATACACTCGCCTTGTTGGAGTATCGCAATGGTGAGGAAAAGTGGCGGCAACCGCATCCCTGCTTGAGAAAACTGCTGGAGCGACCGCGTGTCGAGCAGCCATGAGCGAAGTATCGCCCCTCGAACTGCAGGATCGTTTAGAAATCCCCCGCATTGCACTGACCATGCGGCTGCGCCTGAACAAAGGTGGGCTCTACATCTTTGCCGCGGAAACAGAGGATGCGCGTCAGGCGGTGCTCAATGCTCTGGCAAAAGAGATCAACACCAAGGTCACGTGGCGTGAAGTCGAGATTACCTCGCGACGTTACGACCTCTTCCTCTATCTTCAACATCTTGTGCAGAAAGAACGGATTGATACGCGGCACACCATCTTTTCTGTCACCGGCTTGCCGAAGGCTATTCGCGCGCAGCAAAAAAAATCCCCTCAACAACAGCCACCGCTGTGTGTGAATGCGCTCAATGTCCGTCGCGAGGTCATTGCCGATCACAACCTGTCAGTCGTGCTCTGGGTTGATGAAGAAACACGCAAGCGACTGCCATACGACGCGAAAGACTTTTGGGCATTTCAGTTGGAGACACGTTGCTTTCGTGACGCCGCGGCGCGACAACGTGAGCACTTCGCTCCGTCACCACCAGTGCCGTTGGACCAAGAGATTGCCGAGTTGCGGGATTTGTTGCAGCGCTATCGCGAACGCCGGTCCGATGACAAGGGAGGGATGGCTGCCATCGCCTGGGATCTAGGCGTCAAACTAACGGAACGTTCTCAGTTTCTAGCTGCACAAGAAGCCTTAACAGAATCCTTATGGTTGTATCGCGAGGTCGGCGATGTCCGGGGTCAAGCCTTTGCCGTGAGTGAGCTGGGGACTATTGCGCGGGTGCGGGGCGAGCTGGACGCGGCCCAGCGCTCTCAGCACGACGCGTTGCAGTTGTTTCGCGAGGTCGGCGATGTCCAGTGCCAAGCCTTTGCCGTGAGTGAGCTGGGGACTATTGCGCGGGTGCGGGGCGAGCTGGACGCGGCCCAGCGCTCTCAGCACGACGCGTTGCAGTTGTTTCGCGAGGTCGGCGATGTCCGGGGTCAAGCCTTTGCCGTGAGTGAGCTGGGGACTATTGCGCGGGTGCGGGGCGAGCTGGACGCGGCCCAGCGCTCTCA
>Ga0194132_10006040_pt1 | contig 19098 bp, 20 predicted proteins | sample TA2KigOf80mmetaG_FD_148612 | JGI IMG/M metagenome (GOLD analysis project Ga0194132, IMG submission 148612) | Freshwater microbial communities from Lake Tanganyika, Tanzania - TA2015054 Kigoma Offshore 80m | ecosystem: Environmental > Aquatic > Freshwater > Lake | place: Tanzania: Lake...
CCAGGTCGCCGGGTCCGTGCTGCTCGCGGGTTTCCCGGTAGCGGGGGTGAAGGGAATCTTCGTAGGCTTGCCGTCTCGGTTCTCCATGCGCCAGCAAACCCATTGCGGACGGTCGCGGAGTTCGGCGGGAATCTTGGAGAAGCGGGGCGTCATCGTGCGGCCTTCCTTTCCTGCGGGGCAAGACTCTTGCGGGTGCAAGCGGGACAGCGGAGAGAGAAGGCCCGCTTCGACATCTCCCCGGAGTCGGTCGCTTCCCATGTCTCGCCACAGAAGCGGCCACAGTCGCGGCAACGGTTTGACGCGGGCGGGCCGGGGTCGCGGGCTGGCGTGCGGCGGGTCATGCGTCCCCCGCTTTCTTCGCCTCGTGCGCCCGCCTCTGTTCGTTCAGTTCCACAATCCGCGCCCGGCAGTCTTCGGACTTCAGGTAGTCCAGGACACGGGACAGCTTGTAAGACCGCCGCCCGGCCAGCCGTTCCCCGCACACTTCCGGCACACGAAGCCGTGCCAGCCAGACAACATGCTTGCGGACTTTCGCCGCAACTTCCTTCAAGGAGAGCCAGGCTTCTTCCGGCTCCGCCTGCTCCGCGCCCCGGCGGATCGCTTCCACGCGCTCAAGGTCCGGCGAATCGTCGGGGAGTGTGGCAAGCCAGGTGATGAGTTCGGCCTTGCTCATGGCTTTACCTCCGGGGGGAAAAGCTCCACGGTTGACCGGCCCAGGACGCGGGCCAGCGCCGCCGCCTGCTCCGTGGTCGGCTCCTTCCGGCACGTCACAAGCTGGGTGACGTTCAGTTCCGAAAGGTGCTGCTCCGGCTCAAGGTGCCGGTTCGCTTCCACGGCAAGGGACTGGTGTTTCCACTCTCCCGCCACAATTGCCAGCTTCAGGCTTTTCCGTTGCATATCCGCGCCCTCAAAAAGAATTGATCTAGGCGTCACACTGCCACAGCGGGCGCGGGCGCGAGTCGCGGGTGGACAAGCGTTTTCCATGAAGGCAAAGAAAAAGGGCCGGAAACTCGACGTTCCCGGCCCTTCAGAATTGTGGAAACTCTAGCCTAGCGGTTTCCTGTTTCCATCCCCCCGGTGCGCTTGGCGTAGTTCTGCGCGGTCTTGTAACTGATCTTCACTTGGAAACGGTCTTGCGCCCATCTCGCCGCATACTTCCCGGCGGTTGTGGGTCCCATCTTGGCGGCCATGCGTTCGCGGACCTTATCGCCTATCGCCTTCACGGTGAGGGAGTCTTTGACCTTTCTCGACTTCTCGCCGCCCTTTCGTCGGTCCTTCCTTATGCGCCGCTCGCGTGGGGTTTCAACTTCATGTTCGCGTTTCAGTTCCTTCCATTCTTCTGTGCGCAGTTCCTCTCGTGAGGGCGGACAGTCGGTGAGATACGCCGCCTTGCCGTCCTCAAACTCGACGCGAAACCGGACTCCCGCGCAGAATTCCAGAAAACGAGGATCTCTGTCCCCGCGGAAATCCATCGGGACAAAACCGCGCCGCCTGTCCTTCATCCACGAATCAGCAATCTTCGCGGGTCGCCAAGCGTGCTCATCGATCCACTCTCGACACTCTGCCCGCCAACGGTCCATCTCGGCCAAGTCGATTCCTTCTCTCTTCGCCCACAAGCCCACGAGGTAAGCGTCCCGAATGCACGTGCGCCCCGGAAGGTCGCCAGGCAGTTCACCGCAACCGCGCTTCACCATGTTCAGGGTCATGTTGAGAGTCCCCGCGCATTCAATGCCGTGAACCGTGTGAAGGGGAGTGTTGTATTCATCTTCAATCATCTTGATCTCATGCGCCCGCTCTGCCGGGTCTGCGATTTGCTCCGCCGACTTTTTCTCTTGCTCGTAGAAGCCCCGTGCCGCCTTCTTATACCCGTCCAGTCGCACAAGAAGCGGCGTGTCATCATTCTTGGTTAGGTGAAGGTAATTCCTGTGTGTCTCCCCGTAGATGAACTCCCATTTATCCGCCACTACGTTTTGCCATTCGTCCGGCGACTGTCGGCAAGGCGGTGGGAGAAGATAACAGGGTTTGATCGTGACCGGAGCGCATTCCTGGAAAGGCTCCTTTGTCCACTCTGCGCCGGCGGGAAGAGCGGGTATCAACGTAACAACACGCGGCTTGCAGTTGCGCGGTCTTGCGTAGAAGGATCGCCGGTCATCCTTCCACGAAATGAAGTCCAGTAGTTCAGAGGGTTTGCGGCGTTCACGTTCAATCGTGACTTGCTTCATACCCGCCCTTCCTCTCGTCGTGTCTGTTGTGCGCCCTGCCTGGCAATCCCTCTTCCGCGGCATTCGTCAACAGCGTGCACCAAAAGACAGAACGTGGCTGCCTCAACATTGAAATGATGTTTCATCGGCGGGTGCGCTTGAAAATGCTCATTTCGCGCTTGGAGAATTAGTCCGCGAAAACTGTCGCGAAAGTGTCGCGCTTAGGGCGTCGAAGGTCTTCTGTGCAGCCTCCTTGATTGCCTTTACCTCCTCGGGGCTATATCGCTTGGATTGGCCGGTCCGTTCGTCAAACTGAATTGCCCCATTAGGATGTTCTGTGGCCCACTGTAGCACTTGCGAGATTTCAAGAAGCTCCCCTGCAATGCCTTCGACTCCTTGTTGGCGGTGTACTATCGGAATCCATTCTCGCCTGACGTTGTTGGTGCTTGTGTAACTCAGGAATATCCATGTTTCTCCCGTGACTGTGTCGATCTTGAACAATTCTCTGCGGACGACACTTCCCTCCGGAAGCAGATGTGAGACGTCGGTGGAGAATAACTGAAACCGACCCGGAGCTTCCGCAGAGTACACGCTCAGATCAAGCAGCACAGCAAGCAGCGCAAGAGCGATCAGCGATTTCTTTGTCCTGGCTTTGTTGGTCCCGACAATCCAGCCGCCAAGGACTGTTGGCAAGGTTGCGAGCATATCCTTCGGTCTGGCCCGTAGAAACCCGATGTGCTCTTCTCGATAAGTGGATGATTCATGGATGATCTCTTCAGCCGCGTCCGTGTCGTAAGTCTTGGCGTCGATGACTTCTTTCATAGTGATCTCCGTTCTTGGTTCAATCGCTACTCTCGGCTTGTTGTTCGGCCATGTCTCCTCCTTCTCAAACGTTCAGGCTGTCGCCACGGTCACACGGGGGATGAAGCCCATATCTTGGCGGATCGCCCGCACGATGGCGGCCAAGCTCCGGGCCGTGGGGTTCCCGCGTCGGGACAGCATCCGATGCAGCGCCTTCTCGCCAAAACCCGTCTGTCGCGCCAGTTCCTTGAAGGTGATCTCCGCATGAACCAAGTCACGCAGCATGGACAATCCCTCTTCAACCTCGCCTTCCAGCAATGCGTTCATCGCTTCCGCGTAAAGTGCCCGCGCGAACTTCGGTTCGCGCTTGATCCGGGCCAGAACCGTTTCCCGATATGCTCTCGTCAATGCCATGTCACACCTTTGCTTTCTTGTATCGTTCCCAGCGTTCCAGTGCGGCGGCAATGTCCGCGTTCTGTCGCCGCTTGTCGCCGCCACCCAGCAGAACCACCACCGTCTTGCCGTCGAGTCCGTAGTAAACCCGGTAGCCGGGACCGAAATCCAAGCGCAACTCAAACACGCCACCCCGGAGCGATTTGGCCGCTCCGAAGTTCCCTGCGGCTACCCGCCGCAAATACCGGTCCACACGCGCCGCCGTCATCGGGTCCAGCCTTTCAAACCATTCCCCAAACGGCGACCGGCTGCCTTCCATGAACTCCCGCAACTCATGGTTCATAAGGTAACTTATACATTACCATTGTCAATCCCGGAACTGTCGTTGGTCCCGATTTCTCTGTCATGGTCGCCCCTTTCTGCACGTTATGAGTTCGGCCTTGTTCATGCGCCCGGCTTTCCTTCCAGGATGGCCAGCAGCCGCGCCTTGTCGCGCTTCCAGGTTCGTGCCGTCATCCGCTCGGCGATGTCGCGGGCGTGTTCCTGTCGATCGTGTCCGTTGCTGTTCGTTCCGCTCGTGAGAAAGTCCGGCATCGCGGATCGGATTTGCTCGCGCAACTGTTCTTGGGATCGTTGGTCATAGTGCCGGAGCATCACGTCATCCGCCGTGTGCCCCGTCACTTGGCGGATCGTTTCCGGCTTCAACCCCCGCGCCAGGGCAAGCGTGATCCACGTCACGCGGAAGCTGTGAAAGTCCCGCACACTCGCCCGCCGCAATCCGTTCTCGCGGTCCACCGTCACCACGTCGCGGACAAACTCCGGCAAGGGCTCCGGCTTCTTCCGCGTCCGTATCACAGCCGCGCCGATCATCCGTTCGACTTCGTTCAGGTAGCCGCTCACGCTTCCCTTGCTCAATTCAAGCTCGCGGAGAATCTGCGGGAAGTTCTTGCCGTCCATGTAAAGGCTGAAGACCGCCCGCATCCGCTCCCGCTTCGCGTCCGCCAGGTCCGCCTTGTCTATCGCCTCAAGCCCCATGCGCCGCGTCTCGTCCGGGGGCAGGACGGGCAGGCCCGGCGTGGTCCCCTCGCGGATCGCCTTCGCCGTTTCCGCGTCCACGAATCCGGCCCGCGCCATGATCCGCCGGACTCGATTTGTGATCCCGTCCGAGTTTGCCAGGTACATCAAGGCTTGTTCCGGGAAACAGAACTTGTCCCCGTTCCCGGCGTGCTTCTTCAACTCCTCGTAAAGCCAGTCGAATATTGGAATCTCCGCCCGCTTGCCCGTCTTCGCCGTCTTCACCGTGATGAAGCGCCGGGCAAGGTCAACGTCCGTCCATTTCAGGCAACAGCAGTCCCCCTTCCGCATCGCCGTACAGATCCCCGTCACAATCACAGGGCGGATAAAGTCGTCATCCCGCGCCGCGTCCAGGATCGCTTTCAGTTCTTCCGGGGTGAACGGCTTGCGGAAGACCGTTGCCGCTTCCTTCGCCGGGACCGTGGCAAGGTACTTCCTGAAAGCATCCGAATCCGGGGCCAGGTGGCGGAAGGTTGTCCGCAACAGCTTCAACGTGTCGTTCCAGGTCTTCGGCGTCACGTTCCGCGCTTCCTCCGCGTCCATGTAGGCGCGGACGTGTTCCCGCGTGAGTGTGTCCATGTCTTCGACGGACGGGAATTGCTGGCGGATGAAACCGGCGAAGCGGGCCAGTCGCGCCTTGTTCGCGCTCGTGTAGCGTTCAACCGTCTTGCGCGTCCGGGGAATTCGTTCCCAGGCGTCCGCCAGGTCCGCCAACTTCACCGATTCGACGCGGTGCCCCGTCTTCAGTTCAAGGACACGTTGCGTGAGTTCCTCAAGGTTGTGCTTCGCCCGGATTTCGTCCAGGATTCGATCATGTTCATGGATCGCCTTGCCCCTCGATCTCTCGAAGGCGTGGTCGCCTTCTTCCGTGATACTGCGCGGGCGGCATCCCTCGATCTTCACGCCCAGGTTGATGAGCTTCGAGTTGCCCTTCACCATAAAGCGGCCGTACCACCATTGACTTGTTGCTTTCCAGTCCAGCGCCATGACGCAGCCTTTCTTGCGCGTTCGTTGGCGGGCATCATTGGGCAGGGAAGTTCAAGCGTCAAGAGGCTAATTTCCCTTTTTTCGCACTCGAAATTCGCGTATTTCTTAGTAAAAACCTTGTAAAAAACTCATCGTTGAGGCTCATAACCTGAAGGTCAGAGGTTCAAATCCTCTCCCCGCAACCAGCTCGCGCCGCCAAGGTCCGTTTCTTACTCAGGTCGCTTCGTGGGCAACAGGACAATTCGAATGCCCGAACCGGCTTTTGAAGCTTCCTCCAGTTTGCCCAAAAGACTCGAAGCGCCAGCCAGGGCCTGACCACTCCCCTCGTCCGAAGCATGTTTTCCTCGGCAATCTGAAACTGGTTCCAGCGCGGATCGCAGCGCCTCTTCGACAAGTTGAGAGCAATGGATTTTCATCGGCGGCAAAGGACCGAGCTCGCCGGATAATTCGTCGCTCGACATGGAAAGGGCTTCCTCAACCGTCTTCCCCCGGATCATCTCGGTCGCCAAGCTCGCCACGGCAATGGCGGTCTCGCAGCCGAATGATTGGAAGGTCGCACGGTCGATGATTTTCTTTCCTTGCTCCTCTTTGAACTTGATCCACATCCGCAGCATTTCCCCGCAACCCGAATTCCCCACGGTGCCGACCGCGTCGGCGCCCTCCAGTTCGCCCATGTTTTTGGGATTCTGAATCGCTTCAGCAACCCGTCGTTGGAGATCCGTGTCGCTCATGTCTTGGGCGAGATTTCAAGGCGGTACCGCGGCAGATTCGCATCGACTTCCTGCGACCAGGCATCGATTCCGCCGCGAATGCATCGGACATTCGTAAATCCGTGTCCGAGAAAATACGCTGCGGCGTCCAGGCCATGTTTGCCCTGGTGATCGACAATGACCAGGAACTGATCGCGCGGCCAGCGGCTCAGGATTTCTTGCATGGTGGTTTGCGAGAGCAGGAGAGAGCCTTCGATTTGGACAGCCTCGAATTCTTCGCGGGAGCGCACGTCCACGAGTTTTGCAGATTTGTCGCGTGCGCGAAGCTCACTCAGTTCGGCGGGAGAAATGAGAATCCTGGCGTCCAGTTCATGGCTGGCCTGGATATGGTCAAGGACTTCTGAGACGTTCAGATTATTGTTCCGCTGACAGAGCTGTGCGAGGGTCTCGGTCATTTGAAATGCACAACTGCTGCAGCCGCCAATGTGGTAGCGGCGGAACAACGCCCGTTGCGCGCCCGGGTACGCCTCCAGCACCTCTTTCATGACGCTGCAAGGACCGATATTGGAAATCAACGCGGACATGTCCTCTGCTTCAACGGCTGAAGAATTTCTGGATCTCTCTCAGCACTTCGACAAAGCGGTCGATCTCCTCCTCCGTGTTGTAGAAATAGAAACTGGCTCGCGCGGTTGCTTCCACGCCGAGTTTTCTCATGAGGGGCTGATTGCAGTGGTGGCCGCCGCGCAGGGCAATTCCCCGCTGATCCGCCACGGTGACCAAATCATGCGCGTGAACGTCAGCCACCAGAAAGCTCACCAGGCCGGCGCGGCCCACGTGCGGGCCGAAAAGCCGAAGTCCGCTCAGACGCGAGAGCTTTTCGTAGGCATAGGCCGCCAGTTCGTGATCCCGTCGGGCGATATTCTTGCGTCCGATCTTGTCGAGATAATCCATCGCTGCGCGCAGACCGATCGCTCCGCTGATATGGGGTGTGCCTGCTTCAAATTTGTGCGGCACCCGATTCCACGTGCTGCGGTGAAAATCAACGCTGGAAATCATGTCGCCTCCTCCCTGATAAGGCGGCATCGCTTCGAGCAATTCGTGGCGTCCGTAGAGGACACCGATGCCCGTGGGGCCGCACATTTTGTGGCCGGAGAAGGCCAGGAAGTCGCACCCAATCTCCTGGACGTCCAGGGGGCAGTGTCCGGCACTTTGAGCGGCATCGACCAATGTGACGGCGCCAAGTCTTCGCGCGCGCCGGCAGAGTTCCGCGACGGGGTTCACCGTGCCCAGCGAATTGGAAATGTGGCTCACCGCGAGCAATTTCACTTCCGGCATCAGCCATTCGTCCAGTCGATTGAGGTCGAGGATTCCCCGGTCGTCGGTGATGGGGAGGTAGATCAACTGCGCGCCGACTTGTTCGGCCAGGAGCTGCCACGGGACGACGTTGCTGTGATGCTCCATTTGGGTGAGGACGATTCTGTCCCCCGTCTTGAGGTTCTTCCGGCCCCAAGATTGGGCGACGAGGTTGATGCCCTCGGTTGTGCCGCGGGTGAAAATGATTTCATCCGCACTCCTGGCATGGACGAATTGAGCAGCGCGAACCCGCGCCGCTTCGTACGCCGCGCTGGCGCGATTACTGAGCTCGTGCACGCCTCGGTGCACGTTGGCGTTGTCCCGCTCGTAATACGAACAGAGCGCCTGGATCACGGACCGGGGCTTCTGGGTCGAGGCCGCGTTGTCGAAATAGATCAGAGGGTGGCCGTTGACGGTCTGGTGCAGAATGGGGAAGTCGTTGCGCAAGGCCGGCCAATCGATCGTGCTTGTCGTGGACTCAAGTAAGGAACTCGCCATGCTCATGCGGCTGATTCGTGTCGTCTGCTCCTCGGTCAATACAGTCCGAGTTGAAGTTTGGCTGCCTCGGTCATCATGCCTTGATTCCAGGGCGGATCCCAAACCAACTCCACGTTCGCCTCATCCACGCCTTCGAGAGACAAAAGCTTGTTTTGGACATCCTGTTGCAGCATGGGCCCCATGCCGCAGCCCGGAGCCGTCAGCGTCATTTTCACGTTCACGCGGCTGCTGCCGGCAGCGATCGGCTCAATCTGACAATCGTAAATCAAACCCAGATCGACTATGTTGACCGGGATTTCTGGATCGTAACACGTTCGCATGGCGTCCCAAACTTGCTTCTCGAATTCCTCGGGGGACGCCGCTTTCCCGGCTCCGGAGGCCGCTGGCTTCAGAACTTGGATTCCAAGCGAGTCGGCATTCTTGCCGTCGATCCGGAACATGTTCCCGTTGACGACGACAGTATAGCTGCCGCCGAGCGACTGCGTGATGTAAGCCTGTTCGCCTTTCTGGAGCGTGACAGGAGTCCCCGACGGGACCATGGCGGCTTCGACATCCCGGGTCAACGTGACTGGACCGCTGTCATGCATAAGAGTGAAACGCCAGTTGGAGCTTAGATTCGAAGCCACTCATTCCGTCGAGACCGGTTCGGGTTTTCCATCGACCGCGGCCATAACGGCGTGCCATGGAAGAATGGCACATTTGACGCGCGACGGGAATTTGTGGACGCCGGCGAACACTGCCAGTTTCCCAACTTCGTCGGCGCTCACGTTGCCTGTTGTCACCATATCGTGAACCTTTTCAAAAAGTCTCTTCACTTCGTCTTTGCTCCGGCCTTTGAGCGCATCCGTCAACAAGGAGGCCGACGCTTTTGAAATCGCGCAGCCCGATCCCTGGAAACTGATGTCTTTGACGACCTCGCCTTCGAGCAGAAGGTACATCGTGACCTGATCTCCGCAAAGTGGATTTCGACCTTCGGCTCTTCGGTTCGCGCCATCCATTCTTCGGAAATTCCGCGGACTTTTGCTGTGATCGAGAATGACCTGTTGATACAGGTCGTGCAGATCATCAAACATGGTTTACCGCCTTTCCGCGACGTGGGGGTTCTGTTCCAGCCGGTCCCAGATCAGGTCGTCAAGTTCCTTCCGCGCCGCTGCGCATTGGATCCGCTCGACAATCTCGCCGGCGAACGCGTGGATCAGCATCCGCCGGGCCGTCTCAAGGCCGATGCCGCGGGCGCGCAAATAAAAAATCGAGTCGTCATTCAATTGGCCGATCGTGGCTCCGTGAGTGCACTTCACATCGTCGGCGTAAATCTCAAGTTGAGGCTTGGTGTTCGCCGTCGCGCCGTCCGAGAGCAGCAAGTTCTTGTTCGTTTGCTTGGCATCGGTCTTCTGCGCTTCCGGCCGGACCAGAATCCGGCCGTGAAAAACCCCGCGGGAACGTCCGTCCATGATGCCGTTGAAATACTCGTGGCTGGTGCAGTGAGGTTTGGCATGCTCGACGATCATGTGGTGGTCGCACAATTGATCGCCCTTCGTGAGGTACAGGCCGTTCAACACGCAGTCGCTCGCTTCGCCATCCATTTTGACCCGAATATTGTTGCGGGACAGCCGCGCGCCCGTAGCGACCGAGTGCGCTGTGAAATTGCACCTGGCGCCAAGGTGGGCGTGGATTGACGCGACGTGAAACGCCTCCGGACTCTCATCCTGAAATTTGCAGTATTCCACCGCCGCGCTTTCTCCAACCACCACCTCCGTCACCGCGTTCGTGAAACCGGTTGGCTCGCCGATTTGGGCATAGCACTCCAGGACCGTGAGTCGGGAACCATTTTCAGCAAGAATCAAGTTTCGCGGGTGAGAAGTGTTTCCAAGGCCGGTGGCCGTGGAAATGAAGAACAGCACAATGGGCTCTTCGAGTGTGCTGTCCGGTGTTGCATGAACGAAGGCGCCGTCTTGAAAGAACGCCGTGTTCAGCGCTGTAAAAGGGTTGTCATCGACGCGGGCTGACTTCGCGAAATGCATCTCCAATAAGTTCGGTTCCTTGATGAGGGCAGTTTTCAGGTTTTCGACCCGGAGACGAGAGTTCTTCTGTGGAAGAACTGAAAGATCGGAAACAAAACTTCCGTTGACGAAGACCAATCTGACGCCGCCCAACTTGCCGAGGGGCAACTGATCCACGGATCCGGAAGCCACGTCACGCGGCGCAAAATCCAAGATCGGCTGGAAAGGGAGATTCGCGATCGGCGCCACGTTGGTGTAGAGCCAGTCTTCATCGCGCAGCGTTGGGAATCCTGTTTCCGCAAAGCGCGCCAGCCCCGCCTTGCGCACGGGAAACACCCAGGAAGGCGATTCTTCGCCTCGGCTCTTCTCAAGCCGCTCAAAGCTCTTCAAGAGAGGATCGGCGACGCTCGTCTCCCGGTTCTGTGGCGTTGCGATCATGGGATAGCCCGATGGCATGTGCGGCGCGTCACGCGAATTGAGGTTCTTCGCGGATGATCCAATCGTAACCTTTCTCTTCGAGCTCCAGGGCGAGTTGGCGTCCACCGGAACGGACGATGCGGCCGTCGAAGAGAACGTGAACGTGGTCCGGCACGATGTAGTTGAGCAAGCGCTGATAATGCGTGATCAGGAGTTGGGCGTTGTCCGGGCGCTTCAGCCGATTCACGCCGTTGGAAACGATCTTCAGGGCGTCGATATCCAACCCCGAATCCGTCTCATCGAGAATCGCGAGCTTGGGCTCCAGCACCGCCATTTGGAAAATCTCGTTGCGTTTTTTTTCCCCTCCGGAAAAGCCTTCATTTACCGGGCGCTTCAATAGATCTTCACCCAGATCCAGCAACTTCATTTTCTGTTTCACCAGGGCCAGGAATTCGACGGCGTCAAGTTCTGCCAGGCCTTTGTGCTTGCGAATCTCATTGAGGGCCGCCTTCAAAAAGTAGGTGCTGTTCACGCCGGGGATTTCAACCGGATACTGGAAGGCTAGAAAAACGCCTTCTCGCGCGCGCTCTTCCGGATCCATTTCCAGCAGGTTCTTTTCGCCATAGAGAACTTCCCCTTCAGAGACGTCATAGCCTTCGCGACCCGCCAGGATTTGGGCCAGAGTGCTCTTGCCACTGCCATTGGGCCCCATCACGGCATGGACTTCGCCAGGCCGTATAATCAAGTTGACTCCCTTGAGAATGGCTCTGCCTTCGACGCCCGCGTGCAGATTCCTTATTTCCAGCATAAATGGATTTCTGATCAACCGTTCAATAGACAAATCGACCTTCCGACTTACATGAGTTCGTTGCGAAACACTTCACAGCGCGAACATTCAGGCCGCCGCCTGCCGCGCTAGCCAACGCTCCCTTCCAAACTCACTCCCAGGAGCTTCTGGGCCTCGACCGCAAACTCCATCGGCAATTGTTTGAAAACGTCTTTGCAGTACCCATTGACGATCATATTGACTGCGTCTTGAGTCGAGAGGCCCCGTTGATTGCAATAGAAAATCTGGTCCTCGCCGATTTTCGACGTCGTCGCTTCATGCTCGACTTTGGACGAAGTGTTCTTGATCTCAATGTACGGGAAAGTGTGCGCGCCGCATTTGTTTCCCAGGAGCAAAGAATCGCACTGGGAAAAATTCCGGGCGTTCGCGGCCCCCTTCAACACCTTGACCAGGCCCCGATAGCTGTTTTGGCCGTGGCCGGCGGAAATCCCTTTTGAGACGATCGTGCTTCGGGTGTTTTTTCCAACGTGGACCATCTTGGTGCCGGTATCGGCTTGCTGATAATTGTTTGTCAGGGCAACCGAGTAAAACTCACCGGTCGAGTTGTCACCCTGCAACACAACGCTCGGATACTTCCAAGTGATCGCTGATCCCGTTTCGACCTGAGTCCAGGAAATCTTGGAGTTCTTGCCTTTGGCCATGCCTCGCTTGGTGACGAAATTGTAGATTCCGCCGCGTCCCTGCTCATCTCCAGGATACCAATTCTGAACGGTCGAGTATTTGATTTCTGCGTTGTCCAAAGCCAAAAGTTCCACGACCGCAGCGTGCAACTGATTCTCGTCGCGCATGGGCGCGGTGCATCCTTCCAGGTAGCTCACGTAACTCCCCTCCTCGGCGATGATCAACGTCCGCTCAAACTGGCCCGTGTTCGCCGCATTGATTCTGAAGTAAGTCGAAAGCTCCATCGGGCAGCGCACGCCCTTCGGAATGTAGCAGAACGAGCCGTCGCTGAAGACCGCGGAGTTCAAGGCGGCGAAGAAATTGTCGGTGTACGGCACGACAGTTCCAAGGTATTTCTTAACCAGATCCGGATGTTCCTGAACCGCCTCCGTAAATGAACAGAAGATGATTCCTTTCTCCGCCAGTTTCTCTTTGAAGGTTGTCCCGACGGAAACACTGTCAAACACGGCATCGACCGCGACGCCGGCGAGTCGTTCGCGCTCCTTCAGCGGGATACCGAGTTTCTCGTAGGTTTCCAACAGCTTGGGATCCACCTCGTCCAGGCTTTTCGGCCCGGCTCCTTTCCGCTTCGGTGCGGAGTAGTAAATGATCTTTTGGTAATCGACGGGCGGGTATTTCACTTTCGCCCAGGTAGGGTCCGCCATCGTCAGCCAATGACGATAAGCCCTCAATCGCCATTGAAGCAAAAAATCGGGCTCATTCTTCTTCGACGAAATCAGACGGACCGTGTCCTCGTTCAGCCCAGGTGGAGCGGACTCGGTTTCGACATCCGTGACGAATCCGTATTTGTACTCCGTCTTGACAAATCCTTCGATGGTTTCGGTAGCCGTGCTCATAGGACTCAGAGGCTAAAGGAGGGACTATTCTTCTGCGACACATTCGGGGCAGAGACCTTTGAGGGAGATCTCACGGCGAGTCAACTTGAATCCCTTTGGAAGGCTGATCTGCGCGAGGCCATCCACCTGTTTCGGATCGATGTCATACACGTGGCCGCAATCGTCGCAACAAAAGTGGTAATGATCCTCCATGTTCGGGCAAAACCGCGTCGCGCCCCGATCAACATTCACTTGTCGAACCAGATTGCACTTAACCAAGGCGTCCAGGCAGTTATAGACCGTTGCAATCGAGATGTCCGGTATTGTCTGCCTGGCGCGAATGAAAACCTCTTCCGCAGTCGGATGATCGCGGGTCTGAAGCAGAACATCATATACATGCTGCCTTTGCGCCGTGAACCGCAGACCGCTGGTCGCGAGGCGCTCATTCAATTCATGAGTTTGTGCTTTCTGCATTCCGCAAATAGGTGGTGAATTTAGTCGCCGAATTGCAGCTTGTCAATATTTAGAATAATTCTAAATCTCAACAATGCTCTGCCGAGGTCACAGGAAGCACGGCCGGTTTGTCTGGCCACTGTGCTGGATTTCGTTTCATCCAGACCATAATCAGACTCACATCCGCAGGCGATACACCTGAAATTCGTGCGGCCTGTCCAAGAGTTTCCGGTCGGATTCGTTCGAGCTTCTGCCTCGCTTCGGTTCTAAATCCCGGCACCGTTGAGTAATCCAGCCAACTTGGAATCCGCTTGTCTTCCATTGCTTTGAATTTCGCCACCTCTTCCTCTTGGCGTGCTATGTAGCCCGAATACTTTACTGCAATCTCCACTTGTTGAACAACCTCCAAACTAATCGAATTGTTTCTTGCTGGAAGATCAGCGTATCGTGTTTCGGGACGCCGGAGTAATTGCAGCAAAGAGACCGCTCCAACGCGAGTCGTTGACAATCTATCTAGCTCTCGATCAACTGATTGCCTCTTTGATACGAAACTCTCGTAATTCCTCTTCGGCAACAGCCCGATCTCTTGACCGATTTCAGACAGCCTGAAATCCGCGTTATCCTGCCGAAGCGTCAATCTATACTCAGCCCTTGACGTGAACATCCGATACGGCTCAACGGTGCCTTTAGTAATCAGGTCATCAATCAACACACCTATGTAGGCTTGGTCTCTCCTTAATACGATAGGAGTTTGGCCGAGGACTTTTCTTGCAGCGTTTACTCCGGCGATTAGCCCTTGCGCACCAGCTTCCTCATATCCTGAAGTCCCGTTGATCTGACCAGCAAGAAATAGGTTTCGACAAATCTTAGTCTCCAGAGACGGGCTCAGTTGAGTTGGAAAGACGAAGTCATATTCCACGGCATAAGCCGGGCGCATGATTTCGGCTTGCTCGCATCCGCCAATGGTTCGAACAAGCTCAATCTGTACTTCAAAAGGCAGGCAAGTAGAGAATCCGTTTACATAGATCTCGTCGGTCGAGATTCCCTCAGGCTCCAGGAAAACCTGGTGCCGCTCTTTATCCTGGAACCTCATGATTTTATCCTCGATCGAAGGACAGTATCGCGGTCCGACACCTTCGATTACACCGGAATACATGGGAGACTTGTGAATGTTCCTGCGGATCAGACTGGCAGTCGCATCCGTGGTGTAGGTTATGTGACACGGCAGTTGACCATTGATCCTGTCGAGGATTGATCCAGGAGGGTAGGCTCGGTTTGAACGACGGATGTCATTTGGATTGATCCCCGAATGTTCCACGTGGAACAAATCGCACTTCCAGAAACTGAAGAACGGCACTGGCTCATCTCCCGGTTGACTCTCTGTCTTTGAAAAGTCAATTGAACGCCTCAGAAGTCTGGGAGGTGTCCCAGTTTTCAACCGTCCAAGCTCAAGGCCAAGTTCCTTCAATGAGCCGGACAAACTCATGGCGGCGGACTCTCCAGCTCGACCTCCCGATTGCTGCGACGCCCCTACATGCATGAGTCCACGCAAGAAAGTGCCCGTAGTGATTACTACGGCTCTTCCTCGGTATTGCACTTGCAGGTTGGTTTCTACGCCCGTGACGCTTCCGTCTTCGTAGAGCAACCTTAGAACTTGGCCTTGCCTCACATCCAAGTTGACCTGTTTCTCACAAATCCACTTGAGCCTGAATTGATAGGCCTTCTTGTCGCACTGCGCTCGCGGAGCCCAAACAGAAGGCCCTTTGCGGGTGTTCAACATCCGGAACTGAAGTCCTGTCATGTCGGTGGCCTTGCCCATTTCACCACCCAAAGCATCGATCTCACGAACTAAGTGTCCCTTGGCCAGCCCGCCAATCGCAGGATTGCACGACATCTGCCCGATGGTGTCTGCGTTGATTGTGAGCATCAGCGTCTGGCAACCCATCCTGGCAGCAGCTAGTGCAGCCTCGACGCCGGCGTGACCGGCTCCAACTACGATTACGTCGTAATGCTTCGGGTAAACGAACATGACTCAGGCTCTCGCGTAAGTAGCCGATGTCGGCGTTGTGCCGGGATATTTCTTGATTCCTCTGTCCGGATTTGCTGCGAGATGCTCGCATATCTTGAACACGCTCTCCACGTCTTCAGGAGCACCAATCTCTCGAGCGATCTGATCACACGAGAACGCGCGGACGCTGTTCTTGGATAGGAATTCAATGATCTTCAACTGCCAGTCGATCACAGCACCTGCGGCCTTTTTGCCCGCTTCCACGCCAGGTTGATGATAGGCGTTGATGTTTACTAATGTGGCGTAGAAGCCAACGGCCCTCTCGTAAAGAGCGATCAAGACACCTACAGAGAACGCTGAGACGTCTCGAATTGTGACTGTAATGGATTCTCGATCCTTCTCATATAAGGCCTGCCTAGTTCCTAACAAGAATCCGCTCAAGTAATCTCCAGTTGTTACGTTTGGATCCACCATGATCGAAACGCCATTCCGATCTTTGAGTGTTTCAATGAAAGTGACGAAGAAGTTGCACACTCCATCTCTAAGTTGTTGCACATACGCATGTTGGTCGGTAGAACCCTTGTTTCCATACACAGCAATTCCTTGATTGACTACCTTTCCATCCAGATCCAACTCCTTTCCCAATGACTCCATTACCAACTGCTGGAGGTAACGCGAAAAAAGTTCCAACCGATCCTTATACGGCAGCACAACCATATCCTTCGATCCTCGACCGTCCCCTGCGTAGTGCCAGATCAATGCTAGTTGAGCGGCCGGATTCTCCTTAATATTAGGTTGTTTTGTGATTTCGTCGCACGCCTTGGCACCATCAAGCATAGCGTCGATATCGAAGCCTTGCAGAGCTGCCGGGAGCAGACCGACTGCAGAGAGTTCACTTGTGCGTCCGCCAACCCAATCCCACATCGGAAACCGCCGAAGCCATTTTGATTTTTCAGCAAAACTATCCAGGACGCTGCCCTTTCCCGTCACTGCAACTGCATGCGCTGCAAAGCTTAATCCGGCTTCAGAGTACGCCGCGCTGGCCTCGAGCATGCCGTTTCTCGTTTCCTTAGTTCCTCCGGATTTGGAAATAACGACACACAAGGTTTGGCCGAGCCGATCCTTGATCCCGCTGAGAATCTTCTCCATCCCATCCGGGTCTGTATTGTCGAAGAAACACACACTGAGTTTGTCCTTGGCTGGATGTCCAAGAGCATTGGAGACAAATTGCGGACCCAAGGCCGAGCCGCCGATGCCGATGACCAGGAGGTTCTTGAAATCGCCTCGCTCCCCGCGAATCGTTCCCTTATGAACATCCGAAGAGAATATTCTAATCTGGGTTAGCGTTTCCTCAATTTCTCGGCGGATTTCCGGCTGGGGGGCGAGCGCAGGATTCCGCAGCCAATAATGGCCGACCATGCGTTTCTCGTCTGGGTTGGCGATCGCCCCGCGCTCCAGCTCCACCATTGCGCGAAAGGCCTTTTGCACGCGTGCTTCCATGGAATCAAAGTAATCGTCCGGGAAGTTCATTCGACTCAAGTCAATCGCCAGCCCTATTTTCGGAAATTCCGAGTAGTATTTCTGAAACCGGCTCCAAAGCTGTGTGCGCGTGTATTTCATAAAAATTCGCGTTCATCCTAACGAATTCGATCTGGCGTCAACAGGGAAATCTACGCCATTGCGGAAACGGCGGAAACGGCGGAAACGAGCGGAAACGAGCGGAAACAGCGCGACGTCACACCAATCGCTTTCTCCAGATGCCAAGGCTGTCGCCTTTGTCCGCCGGAGCGATGGACGCCTCATTGTCGCTGAATTGTCGAACATGCGTGAGCATGAGATTGGGGCGTTCACCTTCCCCGTGCCGGGTTCTGCAACGCCGAGTCTTTGTTGGACGCCCGACAGTCGGTACCTGCTATTCAAGGCGTCTGACGCCGACGGAGCCGATCTTTATGCCCAACGGATCAGGGACGGGGTTCCAGATGGTAATTCAATTCTGATCAAAAACGACGTCGGTGAGATCAGTCCTCTCCAAGTCTTGCGGGACGGACGGCTCCTCTTTCGGCGAGGTGACCCGCCAAGGCAGCCATCCCTTTCCTATTATCTCGCCAGCGTTGATCCAGAAACAGGCCGAATCGTGGGAAGCCCAACGAGAGTGACCGACACCGTTTCGGGAGGTGGGGCTCCGTCGCCTGATGGGCGGAGCGTTGCTGTCCCCGCATCCTTCCGAGGGTCTTTCGTGGGTGGCTGGACCAACCTTGGCATCGTCTCAATCGAAGGAAAAGTGGAACGGATCATCCCCATGACTCTCCGTGGGGTGCTGCCCCAGGCATGGTTTCCCGACGGAAAAAGTCTGATGGTGCACACAGCCGGGTCGATGAATGGGATTTTCCGCGTCGATATCGCGACCGGCCAGACACAAAGCCTTTTCTCCGTTTCACTGGCCAACACGAATACAGCTTCTTGGGGCGGCTACGTAACGCATTTTCCCGCGCTGTCGCGTGATGGCCGGAAGATCGCCTTCGTTATGCCTATCGACTATGAAACAAAGCAAACAGGTCCGCGTGCGTTATTCGTGATCAACGCAGAGCCAGCGGCAAAACCTCCCTTGGTTTGGAACGATCCGAATGAAGTTGTTGGCTGGCCAGGATGGTCCCCCGATGGAAGTTTCATCGCGTTCATGGGGCGAAATCCGAAAACCAAAACCGTTCGGATCCTTGTTGTGCTTGCAGCCGGAGGCGAGGTGAGGGAGTTAGCGCGCCATGACAATGCGGTTGCACCACCCGTGGGCGTGGAGGGCGGCTTAAGCGGAGGGCTGACCTGGTTGCCGAATGGAAAGTGCATCTTCTATACCCGGGTCCGAGAGGGGGATGAGTCACCCTCGCGGAGAAAAGAAGTCTGGCGCGTGAGCGCGCAAGGCGGCGACAAGGCGCGAATCGTCGAGTTGGATTCCTACGACGCGCGTCACTTCCGGTTCAGCAGGGATGGCCGCACGTTGTTTTTTGTGGGATTACGCAATCCAGAGCGACCGCCGTCTCAACCGATCGGATTCTTCACGCTGGAAAACTTTTTGCCGAAGGAATAGCTGGCTACGACGTAAGGGCGACGAAACCCACGTCCGCGCCAAGATCATCTCCTCGAAGCTTTCCGTGATTCCGGACCGCACTTGGTCACCGCTGAGTGGGTGCTGGCCGAAGTTTGGAGACGCTTACTGTCAGCCGCCAGACTGGATTCAGCGCCGAAGTGCCGGGGAAGGTGTCAGCCAATAGGACTGGCAACTCGACTGTTTCGTTCTCCACTCGGAAGGCCCGAAAGTGGGCGAGACTGTTGGCCGGGCCCGTTACACAAGCGCAATTTTGAGGTGTTAGATCCGCTGGACTTGCGGAGGCAGGAAAGTCGAACTCTACAATAGCCAGCCCCCTGCTCGCGTCAGGGGAAACACCGGTCTCATGGCCGACGGGTTTCAATCTTTGCTTGTCATCCCGTCGAATCGAACTGCGACGCTCCGGCCTCTATGCCTTCGCCGGTGTTGCCGCAAGTGGGGCCGCCGGCGCGCTCAGGGCAGCTACTTCGGCTTCGACCAACTCGCGCGTGCGGGCTTTCAAATCGGCCACGGGAATCTTGCCTTCGTCCGCTTTCTTGAGAAGCGACTTCTGGGCAAGGTAGTCCTTATTGGTCACGCCGGCTTTGCTCTGGAGCATGCGCCAGGCTTTGCGGCGTTCGACGGCGAAGAGCACCATTTGCCGGGAGACAGCGTAATACTTCAACCTCTCGTTCACCTCCGCCTTGATGTACACGCCGAAGTTCGGCACGAAACTGCGGTGATTGGGATCGAACACGCGGCGATGGATCACGTCATCCTG
>Ga0194132_10006043_pt1 | contig 19090 bp, 24 predicted proteins | sample TA2KigOf80mmetaG_FD_148612 | JGI IMG/M metagenome (GOLD analysis project Ga0194132, IMG submission 148612) | Freshwater microbial communities from Lake Tanganyika, Tanzania - TA2015054 Kigoma Offshore 80m | ecosystem: Environmental > Aquatic > Freshwater > Lake | place: Tanzania: Lake...
AGCACGTGCCCGTCGAGCTGCGCGACGCTCTCGCGGTGTCCTGGTGACAAAGCCTCTGATGCCGAAAGGCGTTGAGCACCGTAGATGCCGCGATTACGCAACTCGCGCAGTTCGTGTGACAAAGCCTCTGATGCCGAAAGGCGTTGAGCACGACCGCGCGTACTATCTGCTCGACGCGGGCCGTTCGGCGTGACAAAGCCTCTGATGCCGAAAGGCGTTGAGCACCAGCAGCAGTCGAAAACTTTCAACGGTGCGATGTCGAGTGACAAAGCCTCTGATGCCGAAAGGCGTTGAGCACTCGGGCCGCGCTTCCTTCATCAGGGCGATGTAATTCGTGACAAAGCCTCTGATGCCGAAAGGCGTTGAGCACCAGGTCGAGACGGGATTACACGCCCATCGTGCGAGCGAGTGACAAAGCCTCTGATGCCGAAAGGCGTTGAGCACTGCGGCAGCTGTTTCCGACTCTACGGCCGTAACGGCCAGTGACAAAGCCTCTGATGCCGAAAGGCGTTGAGCACATGCACCGGCGCGCATGTATGGTTCTGCCCATTCCTTGTGACAAAGCCTCTGATGCCGAAAGGCGTTGAGCACCGCTGCTTGTAGTTCGCAAGCGCCCCCGCGTCCACGTGTGACAAAGCCTCTGATGCCGAAAGGCGTTGAGCACCTGTCGCGTGTCACGCAGATCCCGTCGGCGACTGGAGTGACAAAGCCTCTGATGCCGAAAGGCGTTGAGCACAGAGATATCGTCGAGAACGGTCTCCTCGATGGTGTCGTGACAAAGCCTCTGATGCCGAAAGGCGTTGAGCACAAGGCCGAGACCAAGGCGAAGCGCCGCGTATCGCGTGACAAAGCCTCTGATGCCGAAAGGCGTTGAGCACCAGGGCCTTCACAGAACGCGACACACCTGGGCCGGGAGTGACAAAGCCTCTGATGCCGAAAGGCGTTGAGCACCGCATAGTAGGCTTCACTGGCGACGCGGCCGTGCAGTGACAAAGCCTCTGATGCCGAAAGGCGACTGCCCGCTGAGCGACCTTACTCCGAACGCCGCCCCGGTCCCTGGCCCCGCTCCGCGTCCCCCATAATCCCCGCACCCCACCGGGAGGCACGTCCCCTGGCCACCATCGTCGTCTGTGGCGGCGCCGGTTTCATCGGCGCGAACTTCGTCCGCTACTGGCTCGGCGCCTACCCCGGCGATCGGGTCATCGTGTACGACGCGCTCACCTACGCCGGGAATCTGCCCAGCCTGGCCGACCTGGAGGGGCGCTACGCGTTCGTCCGCGGCGACATCGGCAACCTCGACCTCCTCGTGCATCTCTTCGAGCGGGAGCGACCGACCTACGTCGTCAACTTCGCCGCCGAGTCGCACAACAGCCGCGCGCTGCTCGATCCGGCCGCGTTCTTCCGCACGAATGTGCTCGGCACGCTGGCGCTGCTCCAGGCCGTGCGCGACGCCGGCATGCCCCGGTTCCACCACGTGTCCACCTGCGAGGTCTACGGCGACCTAGCGCTGGATTCGCCCGAAACGTTCACCGAGGCAACACCCTACGACCCGAAGACGCCCTACAACGCCTCGAAGGCGGCCGGGGACATGGCCGTCCGCGGGATGACGCACACGTTCAAGCTGCCGGCGACGATCTCGATCTGCGCGAACAACTACGGCCCCTACCAGTTCCCCGAGAAGGTGATCCCCTTCTTCACGGTGCGCGCGCTCCAGGGACTCCCCATGCCGCTCTACCGCTCCAGCGCGAACCGGCGCGAGTGGCTGCACGCGATCGACCACTGCCGCGCCATCGACCTGATCCTGCGGCGGGGGCGCATCGGCGAGACGTACAACGTTGGCTCCGGCGTGGAGCTCGATGTGGAGCAGATCGCCGACGCGATCATCACCACGCTGGGGGTGAGCCCCTCGCTGCGCACCTACGTCGAGGACCGGCCGGGGCTGGACCGGCGGTACCTGCTCGATTCCTCGAAGATCCGGCAGGAACTGGGTTGGAAGCCGACGATCGAGATCGGCACGGGGCTGCCGGAGACGATCCGCTGGTACCAGGCGCACGAGGCGTGGTGGCGGCCGCTGCTGGCCCGGCTGGCGGTGAACGAAGAGGCGTGGAAGAGCAGGGAGGGGACCCTCACCCAGCCCTCTCCCGCGGGCGGCAGAGGGTAGGTTCGGGGCTCCGGGCGGAGGCTCGCGCCGTGGTCGAGCCGGCGATCGGGGAACAGGTCATCCGCGCGAGTCAGGCCGTGCGATCCGAGGCGACCGTCATCCAGTGTGGATGGGGGGGTCGTGGGTAGTGGGCGGAGAAGGGTCTCCGGGGAGGAAGGGGCCCGGGGAGCGATCCCCCGGTTCCTAATCCCTCAGGGCGGGCATGACCTCCTCGACGAACCGCATTACCGGCTCGGTGGAGGTCACGTGGCCGAAATCGCCCAGAAGGTGGCTCATCCCTGCCTTCTTGAACGGCGCGATCGCGTCGATCCAGACCTGCGAATCCGCCTTTGTCTTCGGCAGCGGCGCCTCGCGCGTGAGGGTCAGGACGATCTTCGCGGGGTCGCGCCCGGCGGCCTCGGCGCTGCGGTGGATGATATCGCGCTTGTGGATGAAGGTCTCGATGCCGCGGCCGGCGCCGGTGTTCCACCAATCGGCCTGGCGGCCGACGAGCGGGAGCATGAGCTGCTCGCCGCCGCCGCCGATCATCACCGGCGGTACGGGATTGGGCCGGGGCGGTGCGTAGGCTTCGGTGATCCGGAAGTGCTTGCCGTGGAAGGTGGGCGCCTCCTCGGTCCACATCTTGCGGCATATTTGGATGGCCTCATCCAGTTCGCCAATGCGCACGGCCGGACGAGGGAAGGGCCAGCCGTACTTGTGGTACTCCTCCTCGCGCCAGCCGGCGCCGATGCCCAGAACGAAACGTCCGCCGCTGAGGTGCTGAAGGGTGCCAGCCATCTTGGCGAGCAGCGCCGGGTTGCGGTAGCCGACGCCGAGGACGTGGTGGCCGACGAGCACGGTGGGGTGGCGCGCCGCCAGCCAGGTGAGGGCGACGAATCCCTCCAGGAACGGGTCGGTCTTGCGATCGAAGCCGTAGAAGTGATCGCAGACCCAGACGGAGTCGAAGTGCTTCAGGACGGCGGGGAAGATGTGGCGGTCCTGGTAGGTGACGAGGGGGACGTAGTTGCTCTCGGGCGGGCCGATCGCGGGGGAGATCCAGCCGAACTTCACGGGCAGCTCCTTGTGTGGGAGGATGGTAACGGGCGGGGCACCGGGCGGCGGCGAGGCATCGGAACTTCTCGCGGAGTTGTCCAAAAACCCTTGCCCGCGGACGCGGCGAGGGTGGAGCGAAGCGGAGGGTGAGAATCGCGGCCCGCGTCGGCAGTTCCCGATCGCACCGTGGAGTGAACCCCATTTTCCGGACCATGGGAATCCCCCGGAATCGCTGTACTTATGGCAAGTGGTGTGATCGGGGAGCACGAAGCAGGAGGGGACATGGCGAACCAGTACACGCCGGCGTTCAGGCGCGCGACGGTCGAGGACCTCCTGGCTGGAGCGAAACGACCGATCGAGGTCTGTCTACTGGCGCGTGACCAGAGCGCTGCAGGGCGATGGCTGGTAGATCAACCACAAACGCGTCTTGCGGGTCATGCGCGCCGAGTCGCTTCTGTGTCAGTTCAAGCGGCGCTGGGTGGTCACCACCGACTCCCGTCACGGGCAGAGGACCTACCCGAATCTGATTCGCGCACTGACCGTGTCCCGTCTGCACCAGGCGTGGGTCGCGGACGTCACCTACGTGCGGCTGCCCCACAGCTTCGTTTACCTGGCCGCGATTCTCGAAGCGTTCAGCCGCAAGGTGATCGACTGGGCGTTGGCGGCGGGGACCCCGGACGAGAACGCGCAGGCGGAGTCGTTCTTCAAGACCCTGAAGGTGGAGGAGGTGTACCTGAAGACATACCGCACCTATGAGGAGGCGGCGCACTACATTGGCCGCTTCATCGAGGACGTGTACAACGCTAGGCGGCTGCACTCGTCGATCGACTATCAATCACCCACCGAGCACACGCCTATGAAGCGGTCCGCAGAGCCGCTCGCATCGTGAAAGATCACATTGTTACGCAAAGAGGGGACTTCCCCTGGTGCGGTCTCAGGGGTGCCGTCCAGGTGCAGTCCACACAGCGGGCGAGGGGTGTTTGCGCCCGCCGCCTCGTCGTCCCTGGCGAAACCGTCACGGGCAGCGCCACTCGTCCGCACCGAGGGGTACTATCCCCGCCGTGGCCAGCGCGCGCGCCAGGCGGATGGTCGCAACCTGGGTCCTGCCCATCGCGTTTCTCGTCCTGGCGACGTTGTACAGCGTCGTCGTCCCGCCCTGGGAGACCCCCGACGAACCGGGACACTTCCGCTACGTCGAGTTTCTCCGTCGGACCGCCAGTCTACCCGTGCAAGATGGCCAGATTCCGGCGCACCAACCACCCCTCTACTACGCCCTTGCCGCCCTCGCGATCCTGCCGGCGGACCTGAGCGACACGTCCGGCGCCCTTCGCCCGAATCCACGATTCGTGTGGGCCGGGAACGGAGGAACGGAGATCAACGCCGCCCGGCACACGACGGCCGAGACGTTTCCCTTCCGCGGCCATTCTCTGGCGCTGCATTTGGCCCGACTTGTCTCGGTCGTTCTCGGCGCGGCAACCGTGGCACTAGTCGTGGTCACCGCGCGGGAGATCTTCCCGGAGCAGGGGCATTACTGGCTCCTCGCCGGCGCGGCGGCCGCGTTCAACACTCAGTTCATCTTCCTCAGCGGCGCGATCAATAACGATGCGATGGCCGCGCTGGCGGGTGCGGGCGCGATTCGGGCGACACTCCACGCCTGGCGCGGCCAGGCCAGGGGGCGCACATGGCTGACCATCGGCATCTGGTTAGCGGCCTGCTTCCTCGCAAAAACGACCGCGCTCGGTATCCTCCTCGCCAGCACGCTGGTGCTCCTGGTGTCGCTGGGCTCGTGCAGAACGTTGTCGCAGGCCAGTGCACGATGCGGCGCGTTCGCGGCACCGCTGATCGTCGTCGTCGGCTTCTGGTTCGGCCGAAACCAGGTGCTCTATGGCGAGCCCACCGGCTCCACGATCTACCGCTCCTTCTGGACCCAGAATCTTGCGACCGGGCCCCTCGCGGTCGATCACCTGGATGACATCGTGTGGACCCAGTTCCGATCCTTCTGGGGTCTCTTCGGGTGGATGAACTTGCCCGCGCCAGGCTGGTATTACGCGGGGCTTGCGGTCGCGGCTCTCTGCGCCACGATCGGCGTCTGCGATCTCCTCGCGCGGCCAGAGGCGCATACGACGGGAGGGAGAGGCACCCGCGCCGCGATCGCGATCGCGCTGCTGTTTGTCGCCGCCCAGGAGGCGTTCGTCCTCTGGCTGATCGGCGAGTGCGGCGGTTCCTGCCACCAGGGCCGCTACCTGTTCCCGGCGATCCTGGCAGTGGCGCTGCTGCTCGGGTCAGGGATCGGCCGGGTGCTCGAGCGGCTGAATGCCCGTTCCCGGGCAGTCTCCATCGTCTTCACCTGTACTCTGGGGGTCGCTGCACTGGCGATGCCCTTCGGACTCATCGGTCCGGCGTACAGCGGCCCTCCGGAAGCGAAGTCCACACTTCTGTCTGTCGATCGGCGGCCGTCCGTGCGCATCGGCGAGGCGTTCGAATTGGCCGCGTACGAGATCGAAGTGGCGCCAACCCGCGATCGCGCCACGATCCGCCTCTTCTGGCGTGCCCGACAGGTGCCAGATCTCGACTATTCCGCGTTCCTGCACCTGGTCGATGGAACCGGGCGCCTCGTCGCGCAGCGCGATCGGGCGCCGGGCGTGGATCGCGACTATCCGCCGACCAGCTGGGCGGTTGGCGACATCGTGCGGGACGAGCGGGTCATCGAGTTGCCGGCAGACTTCCCGACCGGCGGCTTCCACTGGCGTCTCGGCCTATACGATTGGCGTACCGGCGTGCGCCTGCCCGTCCTTGACGGCTCGCGACGAGACTTCGTCGAACTCATCCCCTGACAGGCAGTCGGCAGCCTACGCCGCCCACGCCTCGCGGCCACCGCGCCCGTCCCACCGCCGCCAGCAGATCCCGCGCCCCAGCCGGTGGCGAGGACGAACCCCGTCTCAGGCCAGCGCGCGCGCACCGCGTCGGCAACCCCCAGGCCCGACATCCCCGCGCCGAGGCTGAGGTCGCAGACCACGACGTCGAAAGTCTCCACCGCCAGCGCGCCCAGCGCCTGCTCGCCCGAGTCGGCCGTCGCCACCGTATGACCGTGGGGCGCCAGGATGCACGCGACCATCCGCGTCAGGCGCAGCTCATCGTCGATCGCGAGGATGCGCAGCGGCGCCGATCGCGGTGAAGGCGAGGCAGGAAAGTGCACAACCCGATCCCGGAGTTGCACCCGGGAAATACCCTTCTGCGAGGCCGCTGCCCCCTCACCGGAACAGCGCCCACCACACCTCCGCCGCCACGGTCACGACCATTCCCACCATCGGCGCGTTCATCTTCGTGTCGATCCGCGCGATCTCCCGCTCGAGGTCCTCCACAGCGCGGCGCGTCACCAGTTCGTACGCCGTGAGCGGCTCGGCGGCGACGACCGACCGGGTGCGTCGACGTCTTTCGGGGGCGGGGTTCGGTGCCGCCTTCACGCGATCTCCTCGTCGTGCTCGGGAAGATCCAAGCGCAGCTGCTGGTCGCGTCGATCGCCCTCCGCCACGACGCCGATGCCGCCCGCGCGCTCCCGTTCGAGGAGCGCCTCGGCGCCCAGACGGGCGAGCGTTTCCGCCAGCGTCTCGGCCCCGGCGCCCACCGCCTCGCGCGTGCGCGGGAGCCGACAGAGCGTGTCGATGAAGCGGCCCACCCGGCGCACGTCGACCTGGTCCGCCTCCTCCAGCGCCCGCCGGATGAGCACGCGCACGAGCGCAACCTCATCTTCGAGCAGCGGCCGTCCGGCTGCGGCATCTAGCGCGGACCGCGCCGCGGCGGTCAGCGTCGGCGCGTAGAGCCCACCATCGCGTGCGCCGCAAATCATCCTGTCCACGGCCGATATGGGCGTCGCACACCGCCCCGGGCGACGCCGCCCTCCGCCCCGGACCGGCCGCATCCTCAGAGCGCCTGTACCGGCGGGGCGGGAACGCCCCGGCTGTATGATCGCTGCGACGCGAGGAGGTTGCCGTGCCCGCCCGACCCGTGAAGATCCGGATCGACTACTGCGCCGAGTGCGGCTACGACCACGAGGCGCTCGACCTCGCCGCCGCGCTCATGAAAGAGTTCCACATGTTCCTCGACGGGATCACCATCAAGCCGTCGGGCGATGGCGCCTACGACGTGCGGGTCGATGACGACCTCGTCCACTCCATGTACCGCGATGGCGGCTTCGGCGATCGCGCGGCGATCCTCAGCGCGGTGCGTGGGAAGCTGGCCTGAGACAGCTGCCACGGACCGTCCGCGGGTGGATGAGGCATCCTACTGGATACCCCGGCGGGTGGTTCACGCCGGGTGTCTTTTTCTCGGTGTCCTGCTGTTCACCGTCGCCGTCGGCCTCGGCTTCTGGCTGCGCGCGATGGCCGGATTCCTGATCGTCGAGGCGTCGCCGCTCGGGCCGGTCGATGCGATCGTCGTACTCGGCGGCGGCCAGCCGGAAGGGACGCGAGAGGCCCGGGCGGCGGAGATCTACCGGCGCGGTCTGGCGCCCACCGTCGTCACCACGGGCGGCCCGGTTCTCGGCGAGGCGCGCGCCACCTACGCCGACTTCTCTGTCCAGCGTTTGGTAAGGCGTGGCGTCCCCCGCGAGTCGGTCGTGGCCACGAATGTGGGCGACTCGACCGTGACCGACGCACAGGGCGCGCGCGTGCTCGCAGAGCGGAACGGGTGGCGATCGCTGATCGTCGTGACGGATAGCTGGCATAGCCGGCGGGCCAGGATGGCGTTCGACTTCGTCTTCGCCGGCTCCCCGATCGCGATCGCGCACGCGCCGGCGACGTCACCTCGCTTCGCACCCGACGCGTGGTGGCTCGACGAGGCGAGCGCGCTGTTCGTCCTCAGCGAGTACGCCAAACTCGCCGCGTTCCTCATCGGTTACCCGCCAGAGACGTACGACTCCCCGGGCTAACGGGAGCTGGCGGGAAGGCTGCGGTCCGGACGGCCGACGCGATCTCAGCTCGCGGCGTGCCCGAGGATCCGCACCCGTCTGTCGACGCTCTTCCATGCGGTATCCGTCTTCAGGATCGCCGCGGCGTGGATCGAGATCGCGGTCGCGCGGACGAGGGCGTCGGGAAGCCTCAGCCGAGTTCCGGCGCGAATCCGCGCCGCCTCCGTGGCAATCTCGACGGTGAGAGGTTCGAGACGAAGGAGGAAATCCCGGACGAATCATTGCATGCGATCGACCGCGGGCTGGCCGCGACGCATGGGACCCACAGGCGTTTCGGCGTAGGCCGAGACCGGCAAGACAAGTTCGTCACGACCGTGAACCGAGAAAGCCTCGCGCGCTGCCTGGTGGTGTAGGTCCGAGCTATCGCGAAAGGCGATGACCGCATTCGCGTCCAGCACGATGAGGGCCACCGCGCTATCTACCCGGCGGCCGGTCTCTCGTCCCACTCGGCACGCGGGCGATCGAGGTATCCCGGACCGTCGTCGCCCTTGCCAGCACCAGCGTGCTGGGCAACGACATCGGCGAACCGCTTGAGCGTGATCCTGCCCGGACCATCCACCTCCACGACGAGGTCGTCACCGGCCTGCATCCCCGCGTCTCGTAACGCCGCGACGGGAATGGTCGCCTGATTCTTCCGACTCAACCGGGTGCGTCCGCCAACGAGACGCTGTACCTCACTCATAAGAAGCGCAGTATCAGCCCTGCGCCCCCAGTCCGTGGAGGCACGGCCGCGCTACGGCCCCTCGTCCCCCGGTCGGCGGATCGACCGCTGGCGGAACTCCCGGTAGGGAAACCGCCCGAGCGCCGTCTCGTCGATCTCAACCCCGAGGCCCGGCGCGCGCGGTACGTCGATGTACCCGTCCACGACCCGGAAGGGGTTGCGCTGGACCTGATCGCCGACCTCGGTGAAGTTGACGAAGTACTCGAGGATGAGGAAGTTCGGAATCGCCGCGCACACCTGCAGGCTCGCGCCCAGGCCGACCGTTACCGAGTTGTAGTTGTGCGGCGAGATCACCACGTCGTACGGCTCGGCCATCGCCGCGATCTCTTTCAACTCGAGGATCCCCCCACAATTGCAGATATCGGGATTGAGGATGTCCGCCGCACGGCGTTCGAGCACCTCACGGAACTCGTTCTTCGTGTACAGCTCCTCTCCGGTCACGACCGGAATGGCGATCTGGCGCTTCGCCTCGGCGAGCATGGGCACGTTCTCGGCCAGGCACGGCTCCTCATACCAGAACGGCTCGTACTTTTCGATCTCCCTCGCCACCCGCACCGCGTGCATGGGGGCAAGCCGGCGATGGACCTCGACGAGGATGTCCACATCGGACCCGACGGCCTCGCGCACCGCCGCGACCCGCTCGATCGCGTGCCGCTCCTGCCGCCGGTCGATGAAGCTCCGCCAGGGATTCGGGAACGGGTCGAACTTCAGCGCCGTGAATCCCATCGCCACGACCCGTTTCGCCCCGGCGACCAGGTCCTCGACGCTGCCGCCCTCGCCCCACCCGTTCGCGTAGACGCGGATTCGCTCGCGGCACTTCCCGCCGATCAGGTTGTAGACCGGCTGGCCGCATGCCTTGCCCACGACATCCCACATCGCCTGCTCGATGCCGGAGACGGCGCAGTAGAAGTCCATCGCCCCACGCCGGGTCGCCCAGTCCAGGTAGAGCACCTGCATTGTGTGCTTGATGTCGAACGCCGAACGCCCGACCAGATAGCGGCGCATCGCGTGCACGTGCGCCTCGATCGCCCGATCGCGGTCCGACTGCGTGTAGCACTCGCCCCACCCGACCAGGCCGTCCTCGGTGGTGAGCTTCACGAGCAGCCAGTTCTTGCCCCGCCCCGGGTGAACGAGGAACGTGGCGACATCGGCGATCTTCTGCGCGGCGGCGATCTCGGTGAGTGTCACAGCGAACAACCTACCACAGTCGCGCTCGTGCTGCCGGCGCGTGCGGCCGTGAAAGACAACAATACCGAGGACTCCCCGTGGTCCGGGAGATGAGGTTCACTCCAGGGAGAACGGTACGGGACCGGCGGCGGCGACGAGCGCAGCCACCCCTCATCCGCGCGCACGTGGGCGCGCGGATAACAGGCTCGCGTGGCGATCCTCACTTCCCGAACAATTGCGACGCCAGAATGACGGCGGCCACGGAATCGGTCCCGAGGCTCCCGCGCCGGAGCAGCGCCGCGGCCATTCCTCCATCGCGCCGGCCTGCCTACGATGCTTGCGAAGGAGTGGCCAGGATGGGCGATGGCATCGAGATACGTGAGGATCCGGCACGGCCTCTGGCGGCGATGCGCCGCGTGGGCGTGAAGGATGTCGGCCTGGAGGTGCCCACCGCGCTGGGGGCAATCGCCGCCTCGCTCGAGCGGCGCGGGCAGAAACCGGCCGGCCCGCCGGTGTTCCGCTACTTCGATCGGACCGACGCCGGCCTCACCATGGAGTTCGCCTTTCCCACCGCCGCGCCAGTCGAGGACGATGGCGAGATCCGCGGGACGAGCCTGCCCGCCGGCCGCGTCGCGTCCTTCTGGCACGTCGGACCCTACAACCTGCTCGGGGGCGCCTGGGCGAGCTTCCACGAAGCCCTGCGCCGGCGCGGCCACACACCGTCCATGGGCGGCTGGGAGGTGTACGGGATGGCACCCGGCGGCGAGCCCGATGCTGCGAAACTGCGCACCGAGCTCGTCCAGCCGATTCGGAGCTGACTCTACCGCGCCCCAACCGGCTCGCGGATCTCCACCGGCTCCTCGAGATTCAGCCAGGCGACTTCCTCTGGGGTGAGCTCGATCTCGAGCGCGCCGAAGCAGTCGTTCAATTCCGGCACCGTCCGCGGGCCGATCAGCGCGAATACGGGGAAGGGCTGATGCAGCACCCACGCCAGCGCGATCTGGGTGTTGGTGCAGCCCTTCTTCTCCGCCATCCGGTGCGTCCGCGCCAGCCGCGCCCAGTTCTTCGGATCGTCATAGGTCCGCAGGACCATCAGGTCGTGCACCGACAGGCCCGATTCCGGTCCGGCGCCGCGCGTCATCCGACCCGAAAAGAACCCCCGCGCCTGCGATGACCAGGCCAGTACCGGCATCTGCGTCTGCGTGTACCAGGCCAGCGCCGCGACATCGCCCGCGAGACTGAGGCAGCCAGCCCAGCCGTACATGTATTCGTTCATGACCGCCAGCGAGTGATTGGGGCTGCTCACCGAAAGGGGCACCTTCCCCGTCACCGCCGCGTAGGCATTCGCCGCGCCCAGCCGCGCCGTCGACCAACTCGACCCGCCCACGACCTTCGCTTTTCCGGATCGGACACAGGCGTCGAGTCCGTCCACGATCACGTTCACCGGCACCTTCTCGTCGTCTTTGTGGAGCACATACATATCCGCGTAGCCGGCGCCGGTGCGCTCGAGCGCGATGTTGAGATCGCCGACGATGTGCTCGGGTGTCATCCGCGAGATCAGTTCTGGTTCGACCGGATGCGCCCCCTTCGCCATCACGATCATGTCCTTCCGCGTCCCGCGGGTCTTCAGCCACGCGCCGAACGCCGCCTCGCTGGCGCCCCGCCCGTAGACGTTCGCCAGGTCCACCGCGTTGCCCCCGGCACCGTGGAACGTGTCGAGCAGGTCGTTCGTCAGTTCCTGGTTGTTGGTGTGGAAAACCATCGATCCGAGGATGAGCCGCGAGACCCGGTCGCCGAGCCCGCGGATCGTGCCGTACTTCATGTCGCCTTCTTCCCTCTCGTGCGCGATCGGCCAAGCACCGATCGCGTGGCGCTCATCCTACTCCCCGCGAGGTGGGTTCGGCGTCGCCCCGGATCGAGTGGATACGCACCGCCGGACTGCCCTCGCACGCTCATCCATGCGCATTGAGAAGCAGGAGATGAGGTCGGTACCCCCGCCTGGTGAGACCTCTCACGTGATTCCCGGCAACGCGGCGCGAGGCACGGCTGCATCCGCCAGATTCCGGAAGAATGCCTCACCGACCGCGTCTGCCGGGTAGAGCAACTCGATGCGCAGTTCATCGAGCGAGACTTCGCGCGCTTGCCCGAACCGGGCGATCATCGACACCGTGGCGATTGTCTGCCCATGCACGCGGAACCGGGGGCACACCAGCAGGTCGCCGGTCTCGCCCGTCGTCGCTGGCAGGGGACCGACAAGACGCTGCACCCGATCGAGCATCTGCTGAAGCTTTCCGTCCGGCGCAGCGTCGGCGACCTCGCGGCGAAGACGGCGCATGATCGTGGCCGCGACCTCGGCGTAGTTCTCCAGCGCCTCGCGGATCGGACCCGGCGCGAGCATCCCCGTCAGGAGATCCGCCGGAGGCGGGCCAAAGAGCGCGGTGAAGCGGACCGCGCCCTCATTCGCCGTGACAACGTTCCACCACCGATCGATCGCGAACGCGGGACAGGGCTCGTGAACCTGGAGAAGTCGCTCTACGGCGAAGCGGTACGGCGCGACTGCCTCGCTCGCGAGGCCGAGTTCAGGGTAGCAGGGCGGAAACCCGGCCGCGACGTGGAGCGCATTGCGCTTGCGCGCCGGGATGTCCATAGCCTCGGCCAGCCGATCGACTGTGGATCGCCTCGGCCGCGACCGCCCGCTCTCGATGAAGGAGAGATTCCTTTGCGCCAGGCCGACCTCGCGCGCGAGAGCGAGCTGGCTGAGACCGCGGCGCGACCGCCAGACGGCGACAAGCGCGCCGATCCACGACCTACCGTCATCATCTCCACGTCGGGCCCGATTGTCGTCGTTGCCGCGCCGCACGACGATGATGTTTCAGGGAATTGTTGCCATTCCCTCTATCTCGTACCATCCGACCGACGCGCGAAGGGAGCGGGCTCGATGCGGATTCTCTGGTGGTGCCTGACGGTCGGTTTTCTGGGACTCAACATCTACGCGTTCGCGACCGGCGACTTCGCCGGTCTGGTCGCCTACCTCGGCAACCTGGGTCCGTGGGGCATCCTCGCGACCGTGGATCTGGTGCTGGCGCTGGGCATCGGACTCTTCTGGATGGTGCGCGACGCACGCTCACGCCGCCGTTCGGCGCTGCCCTACGTCGTCGCAACGTGCCTGACCGGAAGTCTCGGCCTGCTCTTCTACCTTGCGATGCGCGCGCCGGAGGACAGGACCGGAGAACCCGCCGCGAGGTGATGGCTCCGCAGACACAAATCGCTGATCGGCGCGTGATCCATCGCTTCGCCTGGGTCGCGCGGCCGAGCGAAGCGCCGATGGAAGAGAGGCTCTCGCGCCGGGACCTGGCGTCGACTATCTGATCGGGCGAGGCCCGTACCCGCCTATCCTCTCGCTACCCACCGGCGCGCGAACGCCAGCGTCTCACGCGCATAGGTCAGCGGCTCGGGACCGATCGATCGCCAGATCGCCGTCGCCGCGGCCAGTTCCGGGATCCGCGCGTCGAACGTCTCCGCCACGATCCAGCCGTCGTACCCCAGCTCCCGCAGCGCCGCCCACACGCCCGCCCAGTCCACCTGCCCGCTCCCCGGCACGCCGCGGTCGTTCTCCGAAAGGTGGACGTGGATCAGATGCCTCCCCGCCGCTCGGATCGCCGAGGCGGAGTCCTTCTCCTCGATGTGCATATGGAATGTATCGAGGAGGAGCCCAAACCCGGGGCGATCGACCTCCGACGCCAGCGCCACACCCTGCGCTGCGGTCGTGACGAGGTAGGTCTCGAAGCGGTTCAGTGGCTCGAATGCCAGGCGCACGCCTCGTTCCGCGGCGAGGGACGCGACCTCCTGCAGACCCTCCGCCGCCAGCGCCAGTTCTTCCATGGTCGGCGGTCGTCCGATGTGAAACCCGACCGGGCTCGCCAGCGGCCCGCACACCAGATCCGCCCCGATCGCGACCGCGACCTCGCTCACCGCGCGAAGATGGGCCAGTCCCCGCGCCCGCTCCTCCGCCCGGGTGAGGCTCGCGCCGGCGGGCATCGAGGTCGAGACGGTCGCCGCCAGCCCGAGGGCACGCAGCGCATCGCGGACCCCCGCCCGATCGACGCCGGTTGGATCGAAGACCGGCACCTCCACCCCGTCGTATCCCATCGCCGCCAGCGCTGGCAGCACGGCGATCTGCGACGGGCCGATCTGCCCACCGAACGCCATGAGGTTGATCCCAATTCGCACCGAAAGACCGCCTGACCCCGAGACCCCGACCCGTCGCCCGCGGTGCCTCAGTCCACCGCCGGCGGGTCCTCGATGGGCGCCACCGCCGGCTTGCCGCCCAACCGCCGATAGTGCGCCGCGACGAGCACTTCCGGCACCTGGATCGACATCCCCCCGTCGACGACCAGGATCTCGCCGGTGAGCCACGACGCGTCGTCCGAGGCGAGGAACAGCGCCGCACCGGCGATGTCGTCCGGCGTGCCCACCCGACCCATTGGGCAGGCATCGGTGAAGCTCCAGGTCTGGTGCGGGTCGCGGTGGATCGCCGCGCCGCTGCTCTCGGTCACGACGTGGCCGGGCGCGATCGCATTGACGCGGATGTTGTGCCGCCCGTAGTCGATCGCCAGGTTGCGGGTCAGATTGTTGATCCCACCCTTCACCGCGTTGTACGCCGCCAGTTGCGGGCTCGCCGCCAGCCCATTGACCGAGGAGATGTTCACGATCGCGCCGCCGCCCCGCTTTCGCATCTCCGGGATCGCGTACTTCGCGCCCAGGTAGATCGACTTCAGGCCCACGTCGAGCGTCCGGTCCCAGTCCTCCTCGGCGAGATCGACCGCCCGCCCGCGCGCCGACCAGGTTGCGTTCTGGACTAGGACATCCAGGCCACTGTACCGCTCGACCGTGGCAGCGACGAACCGGCGCGTATCCGCGCTCGACGAGACGTCGCCCTGCACGAATAGCGCATCGCCGCCCGCTTCCCGGATCGTGGCCGCCGTCTCCTCGCCCAGCGCCACCCGCCGGTCGGTCACGACGACCACCTTCGCCCCCTCGCGCCCGAAGCGCAGCGCGATCCCCTTGCCGATCCCGGATGCTGCCCCGGTGACGATCGCGACCTTGCCGTCCAGTCTGCCCATTGGTCCTTCCACCTTCGCGGCCGTCCCCCTCGTCGGGCGCCGCCGGCCGCCGATTCTACGGCCCTGCCGCCGTTGCCACGACCGGTTCAGCGCGCTGTCAACCCCTGGTTGTCGCGACCGCGATCGTCGAGGCAGCCACTCATAGGCCGGCTCGGCGGTCACCCCCGCGGCCAGCGCCACGGTCCGATCGTCCCGATCCAGGACCAGCGGTCGCGGCGTCGCCTGCGGGAACTCCGCCCGCGCCTCCCGCAGCGCGCACGTCGCAGTGGATGGTGGCCGGATCTGCCCGCGTCGCGCAGGCCTGGAGCAGTTCGCTTGTGCCATCCGGATACCGGGCCAGGTAGTCCACCTCATGCCCGCCGGCCGTCCGGATCGCCGCAATGTTCACGCTCCGGTCGCCGCCCGCCGGTCTCGCCACACCCGGCGCGATTGCCGCCGGGCCGCCGACCTCGGCCCGCCTCAGCGGCGCGCGCTGGCCCCATCGGCGCGCTGCGCCTCGGTCGGGACTGTCCACGCCGGCACCACCCCGGGTTGGACAACCTCGAGCAGGTCGCCGAGGAAGACGTACCGCGCCCGCGTGTCCGGCCCGCGGAGGTAGCGCCGCAGGATCCCCGCCGTCCGCGGGTCGCGCGCGTTCAGGTCGGCGAGGATCTCACCGATGGGCGGTTGGGCCACACCCAGATGTGCGTAGTAGGCATCGATCGTCGCGTCGAGACATCTCTGCAGCGCGAGTTCGGCCGTGGCCGGATCGTCGAGGATCGCGGTGCGCGCCGCGGCGTAGGCGGCGAGGACGCGGGCACGGGGATCGCTCATTTGGTGACCTCGAAGTGGGTAGCCTGGTAGCTCGCGAAGGAGCGACAGATCTCGCGGAGCGCGTCGAGCACGGCGCGATGCTCCGCCCGCTCCCCCTCGGTCTTAAAGATGACGCGCATGTACTGCCAGGTACCGAGGAACGCCTGGTACGCCTCCCCGGAATCGACGACCACCTCGGCCGACTGGAGCAGGCTCAGCAGATCCTCGCGCTCGGCGCCGGTCACGGCCTGCTGGATCGCCGTCCGCGCCGCGGCGATCGCCCGCGCGCGCGCGGCTGTGTCATCCTTCGCCGGGGCGCCCTTCGTCGGCACCGGTGCGCCGCCCGGTGGCGCGACGATCGGGATCGCCTGAGTCGCCGCCACAGGAACCGGGCTCGCCACCGGACCGGCACCGCCACACGCGCCGAAAAGGACGAGTCCGACGATGGCCACGGCCAACCGGAGGCGACGCGCGCTCACGATCCCGCGTCCTCGCGCCGATAGAGGCCGTGCGCCTCAATGTACCGCTCCACCGCCTCGGGCACCTGACAGGCGATCGGCCGTCCTTCGGCGACCCGCTGGCGAAGGTCGGAGCCGGAGATCCCCAGCGGCGGGATCTCGACGATATCGATCCGCGCCGAGGCGCCCGGCAGCCCGACCTCGAGCACGTGGGGATCGGGCGTCGGAAGCCCGGGTCGATTCGTCACCACCAGGCGCGCCAGCGTGATGATCCGCTCCGGTTCCCGCCAGGTGAGCAGTTCGGCCAGCGAATCTGCGCCCATGAGCAGCCAGAGCTGCGCCGCCGGCCCCCACTCGTGCCGCAACACCTCGAGCGCGTGGACGGTGAAGGAGGGCCCGGGACGGTCGACGTCGACCCGTGTGATCGCGAACGCCGGCTTGTTCGCGATCGCCGTCTCGACCATCGCGACCCGATGCTGGATCGGCGAGATCGTCACACCCTGCTTGTGCGGCGGGTCCGCCGCGGGCATGAAGAGCACGCGATCCAGGTTCAAGCGCGCGCGACACTCCTCGGCGATCGCGAGGTGCCCGAAGTGGATCGGGTCGAACGTCCCGCCCAGAATGCCAATGCGCACGCTTGTAGTGTATGCCTCGCGCGCGCCTGGGCCGCGTGGAGAGCCTCATGTCCCGCGACGGTGAGGGGTGCATGCGCCGGTGGCCATCGGGGCGGTGCGGACGACTCCACCCATCGCGCGCCGGACTCCGCGGAGACCCGTGGGGTGGACGCGGCAGAGGACGATACACTGACCCCGTGAGCGTCACCGACCTCGACGCGCGCGGCATCCGCGAAGGCCTCGCCCGCCGCGAGGCGGAGGGTCGGCCCGTGCGCGTCGCCCTGATCGGCGCAGGCCGGTTCGGAACGACCGTCGCCGCCGGACTGGGCCAGATGCCTGGAGTGCGTCTCTCTGTCATCTGCGACCTCCGCCAGGCGAGCCGACAGATGGCCGCCCGCGCCGGCACCAGCGGCGATGAGGGTCGCGTCGTCCAGGGTGTCCGCGCCGAGGCCATCGTCGCCGGGGCCTGCTGCCTCACCGACGATCTTTCCGCCGCGCTCTCCGCGCCGGTCGACGTCGTCGTCGAGGCGACCGGCCGTACCGAGATCGCCGCCCGGGTCGCGATGCGCGCGATCGAGGCGGGAAAGCACGTCGTTATGGTCACCGTCGAGGCCGACGTCCTCTATGGCGGCGCCCTCGCCGACCGCGCGCGACGCGCGGGGGTCGTCTACACCCTCGCCGATGGCGACCAGCCGGCCACCACCGCGCGCATGGTCGACTGGGCACGCGCAGCCGGCTACACGATCGTCGCCGCCGGGCGCGGGACGCGCATGCACCCAGCCGACCCGACCGGCATCCCCGAGGAGGCCTTCGCCCGCTACGGCTACGACCCGGAGATCGTCGAACGCCGGATGTTCAACCCGAAGATGTACAACTCGTTCCGCGATGGCTCGAAGGCGCAGATCGAAATGTGCGCACTCGCCAACGCGACCGGCCTGATCCCCGACCGTCGGGGCATGCACGAGCCCTCCGCCGGCGTTGCCGACCTGCCCCGCCTCTTCCGCCCGGCGGCCGAAGGCGGCCTCCTCTCGCGGACCGGTGTCGTCGAGCTCGCCAACGCGGTCGCTGCCGATGGGGTCAGCCTCCTGCCCGACCACCTGACCAACGGGGTGTTCGTCGTCGTCACGACGGATGAGCCACTCTTGAACGAGGATCTCGCCTTCTATCGCCTGCCCGCCAGCGAGGATCGCCGCTACGCCGCGTTCTGGCGGCCCTATCACCTGTGCGGCATCGAAACGCCCATGTCGGTCGCCGAGGCGGTCCTGTTTGGTCGACCGACCGCCGCGCCATCGCGCCGCACCGTCGCGGAGGTCCTCGCCTGCGCGAAGCGCGACCTGCCTGCCGGCGCGGTTCTGGATGGCTCGGGCGGCGCGCTCGTCCGCGGCCAGATCGACCTCGTGGAGATTGTCGCCGGTGAGGAGCTTCTGCCGCTCGGCTGGGCCGAGGGCGTCACGCTGCGGCGGGCGATCCGCGCCGGCGAGGCGATCCCTCTCGCCGCGGTGGACGGCCTGCCGACCGACGAACTCGCCCGCCTCCGCACGGAGCACCTCGCTCTGGCCGGTTTCGGGACGGTCGCCGGCACGCGCTGAGCCGGCGGACCTCAGCCGTCCTTCAGAGCTCCAGCCCAACGCGTCGGCCGGCGACCCGGTCTTCGCGGGTGCCCGAACCGATGGACGCCGATCTTTCCAGCGTTCCGATTGCTGCCTTCCGATGCGTTGTGGCCTGCCAGCATCGCCGCGGCGAACTCGGTCGGGTTTCGGGGCAAAGTCCCGAAAGTCACCTCCCCCTCGTCTTGAGTACCGCAGTAGCCAGAAGATCCCAACTGGACTTCCTGTGGACAGGTGCGGGACAAGCCCAGGACAGGCGAAGACGTTCCACCGAGCTTACCGGTCGCTCCACCAGGCGAGACTCAGGTGCTCCCGTAACCTACGGTCGCGCGTCAACAGGGGTGCCTGGACAACGATCGCGTGGGAGGCAAGCAGGCGATCGAATGGATCGCGGGTCCAGGTCACCGACTCGGCCGTTCGGCAGACGGATGCCGCGGAAATGTCCAGGA
>Ga0194132_10006044_pt1 | contig 19084 bp, 27 predicted proteins | sample TA2KigOf80mmetaG_FD_148612 | JGI IMG/M metagenome (GOLD analysis project Ga0194132, IMG submission 148612) | Freshwater microbial communities from Lake Tanganyika, Tanzania - TA2015054 Kigoma Offshore 80m | ecosystem: Environmental > Aquatic > Freshwater > Lake | place: Tanzania: Lake...
AAGGGATGAGCCTCGGAGAGAGCCTTGTAAAATTGTCGCTTACCTAAACCTAAACTCGCCACACCTACGCCCCAGCGCCCCGAAGGTTTCTCATACCTCTCGGCAAGATCTAAACATTGGAAAAACGGATGTTCTTTGATTGACATGGTAACTCCCAGAAGCGGCCTTGGCCGACCCGGTAGTCTGCAAATTCTTGGCCAAAATAAGCATCTAATTTTGTTTGATCTTTTCTACCGGGGGTGTCTAACAAGTGAACTATTCGTATCTGATGAGATCCCGTCCCAAACATCGTCCAGATCTACGTCTGGATATTCTTTTTGAAACTCCTCGTCGTCTTCTGGTTTTTCTGCCCAGAACATAGCTTCAAGATAGCCTTCGAGGACTTTTTTTGCATATTCGTCAAGTCCCGCTTGGATTTTGCTATATTTGGCTTTGAGTTGCTGAAGGTACATAGATGCTCCAAAAAGAAAGGTGCCAAGAATGGCACCTAATCTTCGGGGTTATTTGCTGACGACTTCTCCCAGCTTATCAATTTTCTCTTTCAGCTTTTCGACTTCGTTTGGCTCGACCTTTTTATTCACAAGGAGAACAGGTATCGAGAGTGAAAGGTGATCTGTGTAAGGGGACTCGATAACTGTTACCAGTTTTTCGTAGTAACCGAGCGCCTTATCCTTACACTTGGGGCAGGCGTGCTTGGCATCTAGCACAGGCTGCAAAAGAGCATCGCGAATAAAATGGTAGCGAAGGGTCAAGTAGTCATAGACCGCAGGCTCATAGAAGTCGCCTGCATACTCCGTTACGATTTGTTCAGACTTTGTGTCTGGGCTTAAACCTGCAAGGGATGCCGCAGCATTGAGGCTTACAGCTCTTTGCTTAAGGCTAAGGAGGGAAGAGTTCTTGGCATCCTGCATCAAGGTGTAGCTTGTTCTGAGAATTTCCTCATAGGTGGCCTCTTCTGCAAACGTCTTGGCAAAAGGGAACATCCGTACTGGGTTTTTAAGGTTATCCACCGCAAGCATCTGCTCAAGAGAAGTCGTGAGGATTTGCTTGTGTGTCGCTGCCACGAGCTTTTCAGTGTTCTCGTTTGTCTCGCGGATCTCCCGCACAGACTCTTTTACTGTTCCAAAACCGCACCCTGTAAGAACCAACGACAAAAGTAGTGCCTTGTGCATGGTAGCTCCTCTTATTTTCAGGATTCTCGAAGGGTAGCTGAAAAATGGGGAATGTTCACTTCAAATTTTTTGCCACAAACCCGAGATATGGGTAATCGCTAACGTAGACGTGTACTAGGTCGTCTACGTCAAAAAGGTACTCATAAAAGGAAAACCCGTGACGCTCTGAAACCTGGAGAGGGGGTAGACCCCTGAATGGATTTTGGTGCTTTATTTCAACTATTTCATAAAACTTGAGTAACTCCTCTTGGATAGCTAGCCCAGCGGAAGCAAGTTCCAAAAATAGCCTTTTGACAAGAGCATCTACTTGTATTTGGGCTGCTCGTTCGATAGCACCTTCAAGACCGTGTAGCTCGTAGTCTTTGGGAAAGCCGCTCTTTTCCTCGTAGTGCTCCTGGGCAAGAAGTATTTGGTCTTTTTTTCTTAACTCGGTAAGACGAGTTTCATTGATGGTCTCTGCATAGTCCTGCGGTGTCCCTTTACAGCCCTGTTTGACCCAAGCCCTAAGATGCTTTTCTGCGGCTGTGTCGAGTAAGTCCTCAAGGGTCTGGCAGCCTGCGCTGCCGTGGTATTTGCGAATAAGGTCGCGTAAAAAACCCATGCGCGGCTCCTTTCTATTTATAATAATGTGTGTGCAAGTAGAATCTTCCGAAAACCCATAAAATTAAAGAGGTCTTAAAGTGCGAGCTATTACGCTTTGTTTGATTTTCAGTATGCTTCTAGGGTGTGGTCAGAAGAAAAAAGAGGATCTAGCCCAAGAGACTATTATAAGAGGCTTTGCCACCTACTTTGACCGTATGGGGACACCATCCGGTGCTTGTGGGGTTTCCGATGTGACAACCGAGTCTCAAGACTACGTTGCTCTAAACGTCCAGGACACACCGAAAGACTATACAACCTTTCTCGCTCGGCCCATCAAAGACATGACAAAAGTAGGTCTTTATGCAAACGGCTTGAACTGTGGCCGCTGGATTCGCGTCACCCTAGGACGTAATTGCGTCGGTGACACGATGGACGGGCGTCCCTACCGTGGTTTTTGTCAGAAAGGACAGCTTAGGGAAACACCTTACACGGGAGCGACTTTGGACATGATCGTGGCCGATAGCTGCCAAGATGGTAACAGCTTTTGTCGTGACGACAGGGGGCACCTAGATCTCCATACGTCATCTTTGGCCAATTTTAGACTTTACGGGAAAAAGATTGATCCTCAGAGCCTCGGTTGGAATAACCCAGAGGTAATCTGGAAGTTCATCGAAGCACCAAATTACGAGGGAGACATTAAGATTTTCTTCGTGGAAAATGCCTCGCCCATGTGGCCAACGATTGTCGTCACCCATCTTCGTAACGGGATTGGAAAGGTCGAATCGCTTGTAAAGGGAACGTGGGTACCAGCCAAAAGACAAGGGGATATGGGGCAAGTCTTCAACTTGCCCGCAGAGGCCGACCTGCCTTACAAAGTCAGAGTTTACGACATCGAAGGAAACCCAATAAATGATAGAAGAAAATACTCCTTTAACTTTCCCTGTCGAGGACGATGCCCTACTGCGACCGAAGCAACGATCCTTTAGTATTGATTTTACCGAAGATGGGCATCTTGTAGTTTCAAACTATAAACAAGCTCTGCATTTTTTCCGTATACCGAAAAGCTGTAAAAGAATTCGGATAAAGCGCTTGAAACTTCTACTCATGAAGATACTTCGCAAGGCTATCGAATAGGGACCTCCCCCCAGATATGGCTGAGGGGGGCGGTTGGTTGGTAAACTTGCGGTGAATTAGGGAAGAGCATTCTTCGAGTTCCTAGAGCAAGGAACCACAGGATTAGACCTAGGCTGTTAAACAAACCCGCTTGGGGCAGGTGAGTTCAGTTTAGCGTAGTTTTATCTGCAAAAAAATCTTTTCGACCATTTGAACGTATCTCGATTTTTTTAGACCGCGAATAAGATTATCCAGCGCAACGAAAGAACTTCAGTCTATATCTTCGCTATATATCTAACCCTAGAAACTATCTTTCCTTTGTTAAAAGAAGTCTCACTACCTAGGTCACTCGGTAGCTAGGAGTCTTTTTAATCATCCGTATTATTTTTTTGAGGAAAACATGAGCAAGAACATCTTGAAAAGTTCGGCACCTTTGCGCGTTGGCACCGCAGGCTCTAACCCTGCTTCCGCCCAAAACGGCACAATCTATTACAATACTACCGACAACGAGTTTCGCATCTATGAAAACGGTCAGTGGCAAGACCTAGCCACCAAAGCTCATGTTCAAGCCGTTGAGCTTGACGACCTGTATAATGTCGCACTCGCCTCTGAAGGCAGTGGTGATGTTCTTGTCTTCAACGGCACCAACTGGGTGAACGATGGCTCACTCCACTCAAGCCTCGTCTCCCACGCTAGTGACATTGGTGCATTGCAGTCGGACGTTGGGTCTTTGCAAACTGACGTAAGCAATGCTTTGGCCGACATTGGCACTCTCCAGACTGATGTCAGTGGTGCTTTGGCCGATATTTCCACTCTCCAAGGCGATGTAAGCAGCTTGCAAAGCCTTGGTCTTGATGGATTAAGCGATGTAATTCTCGCAACAGCCGCAAGCAACAATTTGCTTCAGTATAACGGTACTTCCTGGGTCAACGTCGCTCCCGCCTCGCTCAGAACCAGCGAGAGCGATGCTGGTAAAGTTGTTATGACAGACGGATCTGGCTTTTTACACGAGAGTTTTCTCCAATTTGATATTGACTTCGGTGGCCACATCCTCTCGGGTGTTGATGAAATCCAGGGAGCTGGAACCCTTGAGCTGCGTCCTGTCGATGGTGTTTCGATCATCGCTAGCTCGGCAAGCAGCGCGACTGTCTTGTCTGTCTATGGCGCGGTTGCCCAGTATGACAAAGACCACAACACTGAGTACGTCTCTGAGAAAGTAGTTGCAGAAACCGCACTGAGTGGTTCGACTACGGCAGCGATTTCGGCACTAGGTTTCGATGCCTCCACGGTCAAAGGGGCCGTAATCGAGTATCGTATGTTCGACACGACCACAAACGATTGCCGTGTGGGTGTAATGAAAGTTGCTGTGACCGCTGATGGTGACGACGTTTCTATTGCAGACTCCTACGTTGAGACCGCAGATCTGGACGTTTCTTGGTCGGCAAGCGTATCCAGTGGTGCTGTGAGCATTTCCTACACCTCGGGCGCAGGTACCAAGAACTTCAAGGCAAAAGTTAAATTTATCTAAGGCTTGAGAAAACCAAGCTGCGAAGCCCCCGAAAGGGGGCTTTTTCATTTCAACAAAAGAGGTTGGATGCGGCTTATAACCGTGTCTGGCGAGATGGTCTTCGTACACTCAAAGTGCCGAGGTGTATTTTGGTGGGAGGGGCACCACAACCAATCATCACCTCGAAATCCTCTTTTGGGGTCGTTAAAACACCCGTGGCAGACTTCCGTATTTGAAATACGGGTGATGTCTTTTGTAAACTCGCACCAATCGTAACTTATCCCGGAAATCATAACGACGTGTTTGCCTACAGCGTGGGCGAGCCAAGAAAGCCCTGAGGGTAGGCCGACAAAAAATTCAGCATGCTGTAGCCATCCTATAACCTCGGGAAGATCCTTTCCGATCACTTTCATGGCGCTAGGAGGGAGAGGGTTGAAATGCCCCTTTCCACCAAAGGTTGGGTACTTGCTGAGGCTTACGACCGAAAGACCTTTCTCCATCAAATTCTTTGTGAAAACTTCCCAGGCATTCGGATAATTCCAGCATTTGGACTGCGACGTTGAGTGCGGTCCTATGCAAACGTATTTTTGCGCGATGGGACGTGGCTGAGAGCTGAGAGTTACTTTGGGTCGCACCTCATCAAAGAGTAAGCCCAACTGATCTGTGTAGCATTTTTGTAGTGGCTTATCGAAAAAGTAACAGAGGTTGATTCTTTGGTCGTACTGAGACGGGTCGGGATCGGTCATAAAGAATTTAATTTGGGGATACTCTTTTTCAAAAAGAGACAGGTAGGGTGTCGATACAATAACATCGTGCCCGGTTTTTTGACGGTAGATCTCGTAGTAGGGACTTGCTCCTAGGTTATCGCCTAAAGACCCGCTCCTGTGACTCAGAAGAACGCGCATGTCTTGCCTCATGGTCTCAATTTCAGGTCGAGATCTAGTAGCAGACATCACAAAACTGTTGTGCAGGCAGTATCGGACTAATTTGCTGAAGTTGGGCTTTCCACTTCTATCCCAAGTTTTTCTTGGAGATGGTCAATAACCGCATGTTCTTGACCTAGCAAAATCATTTGGACCGGGGAACGACCGAAGAAGTGTTCATTTGTCTCGTTAAGCCATTCAACCGCAGCTTTATCGCCCAGCAGTTCCGATACAATCTCTTCGACTTTGGCGATTCGGTTGATGATGGTCTCTGTAGTCGTAGCGGTGTTAGACATGACGTAGTCCTCTTTAGGTCTTTATTTTTGCTTTTTTCATGTTGAGCTTTAAGATCAGCTCGACGACGTAGTTCAAAATGGCATCCCGGTCTTCATCAGACATGGGAATAACGGATATGAAATATCCTAATCTGTGAGTTAGAACCGAAACCATATTTCTCGGTTCTATGATGTCGGCATTTAACTCCGCCTGAAGAACCGCATCAATATCGTCCGCAAGGCGCATCATGTTGTTCAGCTCGGGGTCTTTAGACCTAAGCTGCGATCTTCGACGTTGATCTAAGTCGATAACCTTTTTCAAGTTGTATTCCCCGAGGAGTTTTCTCAACTATAACAAATCTTCAGGAAAATAAAAAAGGGGCAGGCTCGAAGCCTACCCCTAACATTACGGTCGTAAAAAATTAGACCAAGAACTCGATCCCAAGGTAAGGATCAGCAGCGCTTGGTACATGAACCACGCGAGCGCCTGGGATAGCAGAACCACCAGCACCGAGCAAACCGCCTGCAACGGCAGTAGGAACAGCGCTTGACCAGTCAACCGAAGCATCATATTGAAGCGTGAAAAGGCGGCCTTTGCCTTTGCCTACACCAACTTGTGCAAACAGGTTTGCATCCGGGTGGTTGGTAGGAGCTTCTTGGAACTTGTCGATAGCTTCAGCAACGGTCAGTTGGTGACGGTAGGTCACAGTTGCCGTTTTACCAGCAGAGCCGCTGTGGAAGGTCAGCTTGCCTGCAACGAGGTCAGCTTTAACTTCACCAGCACTAGGGGTGCCAGAAACCACGTCCAAAGCACTGCCGTCAACAACAACGCGGAGTTGTCCGTCGATCAAAGCGCCTTTGGAAAGCTCGACAACCAGAGCGCCAGAAGCTGGGATCGCAAGAACGTCAACTTTAGCGTCGGTTGCATAAACTTTTTGACGGTAAAGAGCAAAGCCAACAATAGCGGCTTCACCGCCTGTAGCAGGCTTCACTTTCTCAACGCCATCTTCCAGAACTGCTTCAAGAGCTTGGCCTTCTTCAGAGATGGTTGCGCCCGCTGCCAAAGGAAGGGTGTCGCTCCAAGTGTAAAAAGTACGTTTAATGTCAACTGCCATGATTCAAACTCCTCTTAACATGATAAAATCCAAAGTTCAGAAACCATCTACTTGGTTGTGTAGCGGGCTACACGTTCTTCTAATTTTGAGTTCTTGGGTACGATCTTAAATAATTTTTTTTCAAGACGCCAGATAATCTTACTGTTCTACCAATCACGATCTCTATTGTGGTCGATAGACTCCAGAATGGGCTTCATGTCTGGCTCGGCTCCATCCTTCCAAGCCATGGCCCCCATGTATCCGCGCTCTCTAAGCTGAATGTAGAGATCTTTTTGTTTGGTAATACCAAGGCCACGCCACTGGGAAGGAAAAAATTCCCCCACCAAGATAGGTTTATCAGCCCCGAAGTCTTCCGCTCTCTTAACAAAAGGGTTTAGACTTGTGGGCATGTGGTCGTAATAATGGATTTGGTAGAAGTCGAGATTGCTTCGGTAGTCCCCAAAGTAAAATAAGACGTTGTCACGGTAGCGGTTGACGTACTTGGCTGAGACAGAACCTACCGTTATAAGAGTGGGGCTTGAGGAAAAGCGTCTTATCGCGGAGACTTGCTTCGCAATAAACGTGTATATCTGGGAAAAGGTCAGACGATTTTCTGGTAAGACGATATCCCAGTTCTCTTCGACGCTCATGCCTTCAGGCTCATTGCAAACTTCCCACGCAAAAAGAGCAGGATGGCCGTCAACAGACTGGATAAGAGACTTGAGGGCATGGTTTATGTAGCTATCAAGGACCTTAGAGTCCGTGAAAAGGCTTTTGTTTCTCTTCAAGTCCTCTTTCGACTTTCCGTCCGTTCGTAGAAGGTCGTGTGACCAAAGGACAGGTAGCAGCTTAATGTTTTTTTGCTGCGCGAGATCAAAGATAGACTTTAGATCTTCCGTCGCATGAGGTCCTGGCCCCACCACTAAGCCATTTTTGAAAAGTGGTGTTAGCCGACCATCCGTGTGCAGCCAAATTCTAGCAACAGGGTTTCCACCTCGGGCACTTTGGGCCAACAGGTCAAACTGTGTAGCAAGTTCCTCAAGGGGAGCCTTACCTGTGCCAATGTCTTCTCCAAACTTGACCCAGGCGACGTTCATGCCGTTGATGAAGCTAGAGCTTGATTGGATGTCTTTACCACACCCTAAGAGGGTGACGGCTGTAAGTAGTAATCCTGAAATGGATTTTCGCATCCCATGTCCTTATGGCTTTTGACTTATTATAGTCAAAAAAAGCAAGCGAATATACATTTTTAAATAGCTGATTTAACTAAGTAATCTATGATTTTTTGCCTTTGCAGGAAAAGATAAGGGGTAGGACTGTAGGCTCTGTCTCGGTCGTAGTCGTTATTGTGGATACCACCTGCTCCGAAGTGTTCGACATAGCTCATGAGGCTGGTCACGGTGGGTGAATTCAAAAAATGCCCAAAATAGAAATCCCAGTTTGTTCTAAGAGGTGCCTCTAGGAGCTGCTTTATCTGATCGGCTTTAGGTTCCAGCATCGCTTGTGGATAGAAGAAAGATATACCGGGACAGAACTTTCGGGTTGCGATGGCTAGAGCCTCGCCTACGCTGATTGTGTTCCTGATGTGAAAGACCGTATTGTAGAGGCAAATTGGCGCGTTTTTATAGGCGTTGTGGATCTGATACAGCCTTGTAATCCAATCGGGGTCGTGGATAGCGTCGTTGTCGGTGTGATAGATATATTTGTATCTAGTTTGGAAGGCTTCAAGCTGGCAATGAAACCTTTGGTAGTCGATGCCTAGTTTCTTCTCTCTTCGTTCGATTCTTTCTGCTGTGGGCGCGGCTACCCTGAGAAAATCGAGGTCATACTCAGTGGAGTGATCGTCTAGCACCCAAAGACCTGCTTGACGCTTGGTCTTATCGAGGTTCTCAAGACTAAGTGCTGTGATCTTTGCGCGGTTGTGGGTTGTCACTACTATAAGTAGGTCTGAAGAAAATTGATCTAGGGTAGTTGTGTCCATGTCCTCACCAGATTAAGAGACTTAATAGCATAGGGTGCAGACTACATGAAAAAAATGCTTACAATCATACCAACTAGAGGCCGAAACGAGGGAGCAAAAGAGTTTGCTCGGATCTTTTTTGAAAATTCCACAATCAGTGATCTAGCCTTCGGTCTTGATGAGGACGACGCTCACAGCTACGAGCGTCTTGACAATGTGATTTACGACGTGAATCCTCGGAAAAGAGTAAACGGCACCTTGAACGCATTAGCTAAGAAATACTGTGACGAATACGAGTATCTAGCGTTTATGGGGGACGACCAGAGGGTGAGAACACCCGGCTGGGACGAAATCTTTTATGATAATATAAAAAGTATACCCCTGGCTTTGGCTTACGGTGACGACCTGATTCAGGGACAAAGGCTTCCTACTTCAGTAGTCATGGATGCTCGGATCATTCGCATCCTTGGGTATATGGCACCACCTTGTCTTGTTCACATGTATATCGACAACTTTTGGCTCGATGTGGGCCTTGCCCTAAAGACACTTTGCTATTTCCCCAAGGTCATCATCGAACACATGCACTTTTCCAAAGGCAAGTCTACTTACGACAAAACCTATGCGGAAAGTAACAACGCAAGCCAGTACCACACCGACGCTCAAGCCTATAGGCACTACTTGACGACCGATTTCCCAGGCGATGTGGCAAAGCTTAAAAACTGGTTGAGAGCTTATGAGTCAAAGTCAATAGCATAGTCTTCAGCCGCTTTGGTAGCCTCGTCAAGAAGCCACTGGGCTAAAAGCTGAAGCTCTCCAACCGAGAGAAACTCCCCACCGGGGACAAGACAGATTTGCGAGCCTTTCAGCATGAGCTTAAGCCCTGCTTTTTTTGCGATTGGTGGAATGGAGGCTTCCTCTAATTGTTCAAGCTTTGAGATCGTCCCAAGTCGATCACCTAACGACAGGCCCTCTGTTTCAAGCATTTCTTCTGGGGCCATAAAATTTTCAAGCTGATCGTCTGTTAGCTCCATCCACACAAACTCGTCGGGATGGCCATCATCATCCATTTCAACGACGGGTGTCGTTTTCGTTTTTTTCGGTTTCTTTTTGGTCGTAGGTGCCTTTTTCTTAGTAGTCTTGGGTTTTCTTGCCAAAATATTCTCCCTTTCTAAGGAAATTGGCTAGTCCTCGACTTTGTACTGCCACGAAGCTGAGGGATCTTTATCGCGCATCATTTGAAAAGCTGGACAGGGTGCGGTGGTGAGTAGAGAACACCAAGCCTCCAGAGAAGCCGCGAGGTTAATTTGACCAACTAAGACTTCCCCGTTATGCGGCTCGACATCACAAAAGTAGGTAACGACAACGGTCCCTTGGTGCGGTTCAAAAGGTGGCATTGGGTTGCCCTTCTGTTTAACAAACCACTCCATACCCCGTGCTGTTGAATAGAAAGCGAACGAGCCAAGCCGTTCTGCCGTGTATGGGTCGTTTGGTCCAAGAAGTACGCGGACGACGGGCACATCGTCGTTTGCTTCAAAGGTGGCCTGAAGAAAAATACCTTTGGGCATTTTCTCATTAAGAGCAGGGACTACTTCCGCTAATTTTTCGTGAACCTGGGTGGGTGTCCAAATAAGGCGGTTATAGCTTGCTTCAAGGCGGGCGAAGTAGGAGCCATGGGCAGCGGATTTCCATTTGCCACCGAGGCGCTTATATAGCTTGGCCCCCCATTGATTAGCATAAGAGGAGGGAAAGACTTTAAAGCCTTTGCCCTCTCTTGGGCCTTGGACTGTTTCATCTTTGTAGCGAAAGGTTTTTATTTCACCCTTTAGGAGTTTTTGTATTTTTGCCCAAAGGTCGGGGTTGGTTGGTACTGCTTCAGCCATTGGTAGTCCCTTTCGTTCTTTGGTACTGAATCTACTCCAAAAGAAAAGGGGCGGTTGCCCGCCCCTCTTTTAGTAGCCTAGTATCTAGCTTAGGCTTTGGTGAAAGCCTCTTCTTTGCGTTGCCGACGCTTGGCGCGTGGGGCTTTATACTTGCGGGCTAGTTTTTTAGCTTTGGAAGGGCGGCTATACTTGCTTGCCTTCTTAGGCTTTGCCTTAGCCGACTTTTTGTAGGATCGCTTGGCTTTTACAGGCGCAGATTTTTTACTGCTAGAGCTAGCCGCACTAGGGGACTCTTTTTTAGCCTTAGGAGCCGCAGGTTTTTCTGGCTTCGACTTGCATTCAACGACATCGACCAGTTTTGCTCCACGGTTTTTCTTGGCGTAGGAAGACGCTTCGGAGCGGCTTGCAAACACCGTAGCCTTGTCGGCCTTAACTGCTAGAACCCAGCGACGACGTGGTTTTGTTTTGAGGCTCCCACGAGGCAAGTTTCCAGTAACGTCCCAGGCCACAACGGTTTGTCCTGTGATGCCGCAGCTTTTCGTACCAAACTCGCGCACGACCGAAAGGCGTTGAAGCTCCGAGAGGCGGGGGGAAACAGAATCCCGTGGCAATCCTAACTTGGTGCAGACTTCCGAGGCGCTGAGTGGGCCTTCTTTATAAAGGACCTCATAAACGTCACGTCTACGTTGACTAAGGGTTCCATTTCGCATAATAGCTTCATACGCTGATTTGCTCGTTTGACGAGTCATCGTGGCTCCTTTCCCAGTAACCGGGTGCTTTGCCGAGTGAAATTTTGTTGGACTATTATTTCACACTGGCAGCAGCACCATGGCATGTCAACTACTTTTTTCTGCTGGCCTTTTAGGCTCTTGTCGAAAACGATTGAAGATTAGTAGTTGGCAAACCCTGGTAAAGGAGCCTCCCTATGTCGCTTTCTTTTTTTCTTCGTAAGCTGGAAGTCCTGGCCGCAAGAAAAACCTACTTTCACGGCACATCTGCAAAATTTCTTCGCAGTATTCTCAAAAATGGGATCCTGCCGCAGACCAAAGAGGGCGTGTGGAAGAAAGAAACCGAGCACAATAGTCCAGCAAGCCCCTCTAAAAAAAGCTTTGGTGGATCCTACTGGGCTTTAGATGCAGGCACTGCTCTGCGGTATGCCAACGATGCAGAAAGAAAACTGGGGGGAAACCCTTTGGTGGTTGCTGCCGAGCTTGAAACACGATCAGCACTTCCTGATGAAGACGATTTTCTTAGTGTGATTGAACGTGGTGTAAATCGCCTATGGGGTAAAGACTACAGCACCTCAGGGGAAAACGCAGTGATGTTCAACTACCTCTCGCTTCTTTTCAAACACCAGACTTCAAGTGATATGATTAAAAACTGGCGTGCGATCTTCCTTGAAGACCTTAGCGACGTTATGAAAGGTGCTAAGTTTCAAACACCAGATTTTTTGAAGCTCCTCGATGACCTTTTGCTAGCCGAGTTGACTCGAAGGGTCAGCTATTTTGATCGGAAAGAGGGGGGCATGTATGGCTATCAATACTACCTTAAACAGGCTCTTGAGAGATTGGAGCTATCTCGTGACACGGAAGTCAACCAACCAACACCAGCAGAGGGTGAGAACGCGAGGCGAGAGGCTCTCGACCACCTGATGCGAAAGCTCAAGAAGGTCGCCCAACGCGAGAGTTCGATAGGGAGCACTCTAAGAATGCTTCAGCCCGTGAAGTTTTCAGGGGCCAATAAAATTACGATGGTTTTAGAGCTAATTGAAACAAAGGAAGAAGACAAGACAACCTACAAATTCAAGCTTCACTACGGCAGTCTTAGTCCGAAGTTTGTGGAGGGTTGGAAGACGCGCATGGGCTACGATTTCACCCTGGTCTAGTTGGGCGTTTTGCTCTCTGTCTGACGAAGTCTGTGAGGACTACTTTGGACATCAAGCCTGCGATAACGAGAGCCGCAACACTTTTTGAAACGATGTTAATAAATACAGTGGCCATAGGTGTTACCTCCTAAATTAGTTAGGAGGCTACCTTTAGCAGCAGAGCATGTTTTTAGGCCACAAAAATCTTCTCTAAAAATTGCCTAAAATTTCATTAAAACCTTATTATAATTGATAAATTAACCCTTTAGCACGCAGAAAAATCTTCTCTATTTCGCGTCAGAGGTTTTGATGTTTAAGAGCGGTAGCGCACTACCACCCATCATATAGACAGGGAGTTTCCCATCCCATTTTTTCGCAATCTCAAAATCGACCAGTCCCTTATTCTGCGATAGAGCTTCTGACTTAATCCGCATAGCCTCGGCCTCCGCCTGAGCAGTCTTGACGGTTTGCTTGGCTTCCTCCTCGATTCGGACGGTGTCGTTTTTGGCTTTTTGAGCGGACTGAATAGCAACTACCTTTTGCTCCACAGCTTTCTCGTAAGCGTCGTCGAAATCAAGGTTTGTGAACTGGAGATCTGTGATGATGACATTTTTGCTTTTGAGGTTTTCCTGAACCTCTTGGAGGGTCGCTTTCGTGACCGACTCTCTTTGCATAATAAGTTCATCGGCAATCACCGATCCGATTGCATCCTTGATAGAACCGAGAACTACAGGCTTTATGATTTTTTCTTCGAGCATCCTGAGGCTACCTACGTCCCGAAAGAGAGTGTGAACGGACGTTGGGTCGGCATAATAGACGACAGCAAACTCGACATCGACACGCTGCGTGTCCTTTGTGAAAACAGGAGTCGTGCTCGACCATTTTTCCTGCTGTACGCTGTACTCATGGATAGACGAGGTAAGAGGGTTGAAGAGATGCAGGCCCTCAGGCAGCGGCTCTCCTTGGACAGCTCCAAAGCGCGTTTTAATCCCTCGATACCCCGTGTCAATAACTTTGAACCCGCAAGCACTCATAGACAGACTGAAAGCCAAAACGGAAAGCCGACGTAGCATAGCGAGGGACTCCTAGACGTTGCGATAATTGCCTGGAGTATATCGTTAGTTTCTTTTGAAAGGAACAGCCAATCCTTCGGCTAAAAGCCAATCGTTCACGTTCATTTCGTCCAACCAAACCTCGGCAAGGAACCTGCCAAACGAGTCTGCTTTCTCAGTGCGGATTAAAATATCTTTCCCCGTTAAAAGCTCGATCATGCGTTCTTTGGCATTAGCTGCTTTCTGGCGGAGCGAATCTTCCTGAGCATGGATTTCCGCTGTATTGACCCTTAGAAGTCGAAGTCTCCTTCTCGTAGTGAGAAGAAAGCCTAAGTCGATAGTGACCTCGATTGTGTCACCATCGACAACCTTCTCCACGCGAGCTTTGTAGAAATATGGCTGCATTATTTACAGGATCTCCAATCCGTTTTAGGTCCTTTTTGAATCTTAAAGACAAGATCCTTGGTCCGAAAATAAGTTAATAATTGCAATGATAACCGATAAATGTAGTAAGTGACCTTAGTTAAACCGTAGTATCTGCCGATACCCCTTCTGTGAGAAAAGAGGGGGTTACTATGGAAGATCTACGTCAAAAAGCGATCAATTATGTTTTGGGGTGCTTCGAGTCTATGGGCGCTAACCAACAGCAGCTTTGTACGGAGCAAAAGAGGCTTTCGACCGACGACGGATACCTTGACCAGTGGGCCGCAATAACAGGTTTTTCTGATTAGGTAGATTCTCTACAGGACGCTATAATATCACTTCTGTAGAGAATCATCCATGCTCTGGAAAAAAGAACGGGATTCTAAAGCACAACTGCAACAAGACCTTTTTGTTCTCTGGGCATTGAACAACCGAAAAAATGGTTATTACGTTGAATTTGGTGCTACAGATGGCGTGAGCCTCAGTAATACATGGTACCTAGAAAAAGCTTTTGGCTGGACTGGTATCCTGGCCGAGCCTGGGCAAGAGTGGCACGAGGAATTGATAAAAAATCGTGGTGAAAAAAACCACCTTGAGTTTGGGTGTGTATGGTCAACGACGGGAGAAACCCTAGACTTCCATGAGGTAGGCCATTACTCCACGTTACAATCCTTTAGCGACAAAGATGTACACGCGAAGGAGAGGGCAAAAAGTAAGACGATCTACCCTGTGCAAACTATCAGCCTGCTAGATATGCTGATAAAATATGATGCTCCAAAACACATTGATTACCTATCTATTGACACGGAAGGTAGTGAGTTGGAGATTCTCAAAGCATTCGACTTTTCTGAATACCGGATAGACATCATTACTTGTGAACACAACTTTACAAATATTCGCGAAGATATTTACCAGCTTTTGACGAAAAATGACTACGAACGAGTGTGGGTCAAAGACTCAAAATGGGATGATTGGTATATCCTGCGAAGACCAGCCCCTTAATCGGAGATAAAAATGTACGACAAAAACTTTGGGACACACCTAGGCTACGTTAAGGGATGTCTTGCCTCGAAGCGTCTCGGTGGGTTTTTTGATTTAACCAAATACAAGACGTTCGTGGAAACCGGAACTTTTCTCGGTGATGGACTGGTGTGGGCGGTACTAAACGGCTTTGAAAAAAGCTACTCAGTGGAGATCGAACCCACTATCCATGCACGCGCTGTCGCACGTTTTTCAAGAGTACCTAATGTTGAAATTAGCCAAGGAAGTACGATTGATTTTCTCAGCTCGATTGTCAGCCGTATAGAAGGGCCTACGCTTTTTTATCTGGATGCTCATTGGAGCGGTACCCATCTTGGGGTTGTAACAGGTAAGATAGAGGACAATCCTGTACCCTTACGCGAAGAGAGCTTAATCCTGAGCGGCTATAAGGACATTAAAAGTAGCTTGATCGTCGTAGATGATGAGCGGCTGATGGTTGACCCGATCAATCCCCCAAACTCATGGGGCGCACATGTTAAGCAAGACCTTTTTGCTTTTTGGAAAGGGATTGGCTTTCATTGTGCCTATCTTGATGACTCGATGATATTTTATATGCCTTGAAATATAATTTTATTAGGCTTGTGTTATATTTTATACGCTTAAGCGTATAGATCATGCTTGCGATCTGTCGGTTGCGAACAGCCGTAAGGTTTGCTACATGTATCGCCATTCCAAGCTTTGATTTTGTTGCGCGAACCCCCTCGACGACGGAGTGGATGTATGCAGTTGATGTTGGATTCGATTAAAAACGAGGTTCTGACCTTTATAGAGCACCAGCGATGTGAAAGCTGCAATGAGGGGGAGCTTATCTTTACTGGTCTCTCGCTCATGAGCTATCCAGCCCAATACGAACACGCTTGTGACCATTGTGAAATAAAAGTCTCTTTTGATAACTGTTATCCTAGACTTGCCTATTCTCAAGACGGTCTATAGATTTGTCTGAGATTTTCATTCCCTAAGGTATAAAGTTTTAAGGATTTGCACCGGAAAACGGAAAATGGCAGCAGATTGGGGTTGCTAAAAAGTGAGCTAGTTAGCATTCTAGTCATACGGGCAAGCGGTGAAGGTGGCGAGTCACACCAGACTGTAAATCTGGCACCTAATGGTTATTCCAGTTCGACTCTGGATTTGCCCACCATCTTTTTCAGTTTGACTCCATAAAGGTCAAGGTGCGAGATGATGTATTCAAACTTCCCGATGCGCCCAAAGTATAGGGGGGCGTCTGCCTTCGTGTAACGGTCGATGTCCAGGGCAGCCCTAGCAGGCCAGTTACCTTTCCATGATAGCTCAGGAAGGCATCTGCTGCCCAGCACCCGTCCAATCTCACCAAGAAGCTTAAATGTCTGCCCCTTGTGCCGCCCTCTTTTGACCTTTATTTCCATAAAGTAAGCCCGTTCTTTGATTGTACTGTTTTATACTACGGGTAAGGCAAGATTCATAGATTGTTAGTAGCTGACGAAAGTCTGTTAATTGCTTTTGAGGAATAAGACGTGATTCTATACCACGGCACAAGCACCAAGCGGCTTGACTCGATCAAAGAGAAGGGCTTAGACCCCAAGGCGCATAAAGCTTCAAACGGACATAACTACGTCTACCTAACAGACTCACCTAAGATAGCTGCTCGCTTCTCGGGCTATGGTCCCGATGCTATGGGTATGATCCGCGAAGGCTACATGTCCTCGAATGAGTCTAAAGCCAAGACGGGCGTGATTCTCAAGCTAGAGGTGCCTAATCCAAAGAAGCTCGCCCCAGATGCTATTTGGAGCAAAGAGCTGAAAAAGTTGAACGCCAAGTCAGCCTATAAAAAAACTTACGATGAAATCGCAAAAGACTTAGACGCGGGCAATCAAGTCCTCGACTTTGAGTTTGACGGCATCATGTACAAACTTTGTAAGGAGAGAGCAGAAGGGGACGAGGAAGAATTCCAATACTGCTATGAAAACCCCACAGAGGATATGATAGAAGATGCTCGGCATATACTTTGCGATAGCTATGCAAAAAAAGAGCAAGCGAGCGTGCTGCGGGAAATAAACTTCTTCAAAACGGGTAAACTCTACCAGTACCCAGACCTCATCCCACCCGAGGCAATTATTGAGGTGCTGCCTGCCAAAAAATACCTTGGTAGTAGTGAGGACCGCTCTCTCGGAAACCCATTTAAAACGTATGCGTCGTCGGGTTTTCTTGGCAAGATCGAACGGTTGATTAGAGCTTCGATCTAGTCCTCTTCCCTACACTGCCAAAGAAGACTGTGTGCCTCAATCCACTTACAAAACTGGTTTGGGTCCATTTTTAGGATCATAGAGGTTTGCACTTTCCCACGGGGGTATTTGGCATCTACCTGCTCTCTTGCCTCTTCCAAAAACTCCAAAAGATCGTCTAAGTCCATCCTACCTCCCAAGACACTCTAGGTTCCACACCCTATAGGTCGGCTTACCGTAGTCCGGCCCACACTCATACCGAAGAGGCCCAGAGTGAAGCTGGTGGGCATGGCCGTTGAAGAAATACTTGCACCCGTAGGCTTCCTGTAAGTGGTCGCCTATGGAAGAAGACCAACTAAACTCGTCAAAGTAGCGGTCGCCTTCCACACGAATAACGGGAAAGTGGCTCACAAAAACAACTCTATCGGTCTCAGCAGTCAAAAGGAGGTTATCCTCAAGCTGCCTTTGGGCCTTGCGCGAAAGGTAGTGGTGGGTATTTCCTTCTATCCCCAAAGGTAGAAAATTAGCGTCGTTGGTTTTGGGGTTGAGACTAGCATACCAACCCGAGTGCCCAACAAAAGTCCATCCCTGGAACCGAAAAGGTCCATCTTCATCTAAAAAGTGAACCCCGTACTCCTTGAAGGTGGCCTGAATTTTTTCATAGTTCGTCATAAAATCGACAACGCTTGGACGACCTTTCCTACGGTACCCAGTACACCAAAGGTCATGGTTTCCGATAACACTGATATAGGGTTTCGTAGGAAATTCATCGCGAAACATTTTAACTGTGGTCTGAACTGACCTTGCTCCCTGTTGTCCGCCACAATAATCACCGCAGTGGACGAAAAGGTCGAAAGGCTCTTTCTCGTCGAGCTGCCGCAGGCGACGAAACATCTTTATCAAAGATGATGGTTTCGTCAGCCCGATGTGGGTGTCACTTGTTTGGCAGAGAGAAAACACTCTTTAAACCCTTTAAGACTTCTTCAATCGCTATCTTCATTTCTTTATTCGATTTGTCCCGCACATACCTAAAGTCTTTTGTACTACATTTATGCGGAAAGCATTCGCGGTCATCACGACTAAAAGCGACAAAGGTTTTCTTTGCGAGATTTTCTCTAGTGTTCGTAAAAAGAAAAGGACCCGAGTTGCGCCCAATAATAGCATCACAATAGGTTGATAAGTAGGATATTTCGTTCATGTCAGAACCGATGCGTTCTTGGATATCGTCGGTAAAGAAAATATTTTCACAAGTAGTCTCAAACTTCTTAGTGCAAATAAAAGCCACTTTCGGAAAGTTCGCAGCTAAGTCAGAGAGGATGTCGCTCATGTCCGTATTGGTAAGCGACTGACCGGATAAGGCAGGCCCATTCGATATGAGAATTTTGCTGTTTCTTCGGTACTTCTTAACAAAATTTTCATACCCAGTAACATCAAATTTACTGTAGTCAATACTCGGGTAGTAAGCTTCAACCTCTGGTTCCAGACTTAGTTCTACCCCAGCACGGGAGCTGAGTTCGCTGTAGATGCTTTGCCAAACGCGGTAGTAAGACTTCCAGTTGATGTCAAATTGGTGTGCAATGATCCCTCGTTTGACAGGTGCTATCTCATCTATATAGCACCCTATCCAGGTGTTTATATAGAGTACGCCATCGTGTTCAATAAAAGTCTCAAAAGAAGTTTCATGGGCAGGCCACTTGTTATTGGCCGTTACCATGAAGTCCGGCATCTGGGTATAAGGTATCGAGAGATCGGATAAGATCTTGGGGTGGTTAAAATGGGTATAACTGTAGTCACCAGGGAGCTTTTTCGATAGGTCAACCATAAATTGCTTTACGGCAAAGCTATCACCATTGTGGAAATGGTTGAAAAAACAGATCCTAATCATCACTAACGCCTTTATAAAGCTTCACCGAATCCTCGACTAGACTCTTGTTAGTAACGATAGCTTTTTCGACCATGGCATTGATGGCTTGGACGTATTTGGGGCGCTTCACCTTAAA
>Ga0194132_10006047_pt1 | contig 19077 bp, 18 predicted proteins | sample TA2KigOf80mmetaG_FD_148612 | JGI IMG/M metagenome (GOLD analysis project Ga0194132, IMG submission 148612) | Freshwater microbial communities from Lake Tanganyika, Tanzania - TA2015054 Kigoma Offshore 80m | ecosystem: Environmental > Aquatic > Freshwater > Lake | place: Tanzania: Lake...
GGGGGGCTCGACGGCTTGGTCAACAACGCAGGCATAACCATGAATCGCGCACTCCTGGACACCACTGTCGAGCAGTACGACACCCTGTTCAACGTCAACATGCGGGGCATGTACTTCTGCACGCAAGGGGCGGCGGAGATCATGCGGGCGAAGGGATTCGGAACGGTCGTCAACCTCAGTTCGGTGCACGCCTACGGGGGCATCGTGGAACACTCCGTCTATGCCGCGACCAAGGCCGCCATCGTGGGTTTCACCAGAACCACGTCCATCGAACTCATTCAAATGGGCATTCGGATGAACTGCATCGCCTCGGGCTGGGTCCTAGTCGAGAACCAACGGAAGGTCCTCGGCAGTGACTTTGATGAGCAGGAAGCGGCACTCGTGTTGCCTACTGGATTCATCGGCACCGGTGACGACATGGGGAACCTCGTGGCATTCCTGTCGAGTGATGTTTCCCGCTACATCGTTGGCCAGACGATCGTGTGTGATGGTGGCCAGACGACGCTCTTGCCGGCAACGGGCAACTTCCGCGAGCCGGCTAACGTCCAGTATGGGCAAGGCTACGTGCCTGGTCTCTAGTGCCTGTTGAGGCTCATTGCCCTCACCCGGGAAATGGATTCCGTGCGGGTTCACCGCGGAGAACCCTCACGACGTCCTCCGCTGTCCGCCGACGCAACTCCACCACGGACTCCCGCGACGAGAACGCAACGTGCGGAGTCAGGATCGTTTTGGGGCTCTCGACAAGTGCCAGCGGTATGTCGGGTTCACCGGCGACGACATCCAGGGCTGCGCCACCGATCTGGCCCGTCTCCAATGCGCGAATCAGGTTATCGTTGTCGACGAGTGCACCCCGTGCGGTGTTTACGAGTAGGGCGTCGGGCTTCATGGACGCGAAGATCTCGCTCGTGACAGCCGGGCCGTCGGGGGAGGGAGGCATGTGCAGGGTGATGATGTCTGATTGGGTGAGGAGTTGATCTAGGTCGACTAGTTCGGCAGGTGGTCCGGCGGGGGCGAACGGATCGTGTGCGATGACTCGGCACCCGAGTGCGGCGAACTTCTCTGCTGTGCGGCGGCCGATGCGGCCGTAGCCCCAGACTCCGACTGTGAGCGCAGACATCCGGCGCAACTTCGCGGCAGACGGATCCCACTGGCCTGCACGGATCATGCGATCCAGCGTCACAATTCCACGGAACCAGGCGAGTGCCAGTCCCACGGCGTGATCGGACACCTCTTCCATGCAGTAGTCCGGAACGTACGTGACCTCCAGGCCGAGTCGACGTGCTTCCTTGACATCGATGTTGTCGGTTCCCACCCCGAAGCGCGCGACCATGCGCAGGTTGCTCCCCGCCTGAAGGAGTTCAGCGGGCACAAGCGCCCAGCACGTCATGATGGCTGCGCAGTCGCCGACGAGTTCGTGGGCTGGGCGCCCGTCATCGACGACCGAGACCAGCTCGAAACCTGCCTCGTCGAGGATCTGCGCCTCGAGTGAGAGGTCCGGCCACGCATAGTCCATGACCAGGACGCGCTCGCGGCTCATCGTGTGGCGGCAATCGCCGAGCGCAGATCCGCCCCCAGCTTGGTGGCGCCCGAGCCCAGGACTCCGGTGTCACTCAAGGTGAGCAGGATCGTCTCCTTGTTGGCGATTGCGCGCTTGGCGCTCTCCTCGTCATAGACCCCCGAACCGTGGGCTTTGCCGGTGGCCAGTGCTCCGGCTCGGATCTGCTCGACTGCCTTGATGTAGCTAGGGTCGTCCCACTGCTTGAAGACGCCGAGGTCCATGGACAGGTCCATGGGGCCCACGGTCACTCCGTCGATCCCGTCGACGGCGAGGATCTCTTCCGCGTTTTCGGCGCCCTTCTTGGATTCGATGATCACGAGCACGATCAACGATTCCTCATAGGCGGCCATGTAGTCGTCGTCAGATAAGTGATAGGCGCTGGCTCGGAGCGGATTCCAGCCGCGCTTTCCGCGAGGTGGGTAGCGGCACGCGTCCACGAGCCGCTTCGCATCCTCGGCGGTCTCGATGAACGGGCACAACAGTCCGCTAGCACCGATATCGAGGAAGCGACGGATCTCGTCGTGATCGAAGATCAGTGGTCGGACAAAGGGAACGACATCCCAGCCGAGCGCGGCCTGCATCATCGCCTGCACCGTGACCAAGCTCTGGGCGGAGTGCTCAGTGTCAACCGAGGCCCAATCGAAGCCCGCGCGTCCGAAGATCTCCATCGACGCCGGGTCCTGGAGGGCGAGTTGGGTGCCTAGCACCGGCTCGCCGGCGTACACCCGGTCCTTGAGTCGCTTCGCCTTTTCGAGTGCTCGCAACATCACTTCCTCCAAATGCCGCACCCGTCGCGGACTTCATGACTAGGCTTTTGTCAACAATCGACAATGCTAGGGCTTTCTCGGGTGAGGGGTGGAAGGTTTATGGTAAATCGGCTCAACGTGATCTACCTGCCGGGAAGGGGAGCGGACCCCACGTGGGAGCAGGAGGTCGTGGCGGCGATCGGGCCCAAACACAATCTGACTGTCTACGACGAGTCGGAGCCGCTGGCACCGCAGTTCGCCGACGTCGATGCGGTGGTCGACCTCGGCGGATCCTGGGGGACCCGCGAGATGCTCGACGCGGCGCCGAAGGTGAAGTTCTGGCAGATCATGGGCACGGGCATGGAGCACTTCGACTTCGACTACTGGTCAACCCGGCCCGTGATGATCTCGAACTGCCCGGGACCGATGAGTGCCATCCCCCTTGCCGAGCACGCGATCCTGCTGATGATGCTGGTGCGACGCAACTACGCGCAGCAAATCGTGAACCTGGCGAATGGACTGATGTATCAGCCGATGGGATTTGAGCTCGTGGGCCAGACGCTTCTGTGTATCGGGTTCGGGGCGAGCGCACGGGAGTTGTCCAAGCGGGCCAAGGGATTCGGTATGCGCGTCATCGCCACCGACATCGTCGATGTCGATGACGCGACCCGTGAGGAGTGGGGGGCAGACGCTGTCTACCCAGCCGATCGACTCGACGACCTCATCCCTCAGGCAGATGTCGTGTCACTGCATCTCCACGTCACCCCCGAGACCCGGCACACCCTCGACGCCCGCCGCATCGGACTGATGAAACCGACGGCCATCGTGGTGAATGTCGCCCGGGGTGCCCTGGTCGATGAGGACGCCATGATCGCCGCTGTGCGTGAGGGTAGGATCGCCGGTGCTGGCACGGATGTGGCTACCCAGGAGCCGCCGAGTCCCGGATCCCCCCTTCTCACGACACCCGGGATAGTCGTGACCCCCCATACGGCTGGTGTCACGGACGGAACTGCCAGACGGCGCGCCGAGGGCTCCGCCGTCAACATCGACCGGATAGCGGAGGGTCTCGAACCCCTCTACCGGGTCGACCGTTTAGCTAAGGTGTGACCCCAAGCAATATCCCGAAGGCCCTTGACAGTCCGTTTTGTCAACAGTTGACTGGCTCAGCGTGGCACACGCCACCAGGATGAACGAAAGGCGAACCGTATGAGAACACGCTTGCTCAAGGTCGCCGTCGCGGGCTTTTCCCTAGCCCTGATTGGCGTCGTGCTCCCGCAGGCGGCAGCCAACGCCGCGACGGGGACTAACTGTTCCATCAAGAACCAGTTGGCAAACTCCAACTGTCAGGCAGTGGTGATGGCCACCGTGTCCAAGATCGCAAACCTGGACCCGATGAAGCCGCGCGCCGTGACCGACTACCAGGTGGCCTACCCCATCCAGGGTCTGCTCTGGCGCTTCGATGAGAACCTCATCCCGCGCATGGACCTGGTGGCCAAGCAGGACGTCGCGAAGGACGGCCTTTCGGTGTTCCAGGTACTCAAGCCGGGTCTGAAGTACTCGGACGGCACGCCGGTTCTGGCGCAGGATGTCGTGACCGCATGGCAGAAGCAGGTGGAAGCGCGGCAGTCCGCTGCCTTCTTCGCCAAGGTTGCCAACGTCGTGGCAACCAGCCCCACGACCGTCACCTGGACGTTGAAGACCCCCATGCCGGACTTCAACTGGTTGATGGCGAACCAGTCGATGTTCCTGAACCCCACCGAGAAGCTCAAGGATTCGACGTACTGGTCGAAGCCTGTGAGCGCTGGTCCCATGAAGATCCAGTCGTGGACCCCCGGTGCTGACCAGATGGTCCAGGTGGCGAACCCGAACTACTGGGCGAAGCCGAAGGTCCAGCAGATCACCTATGTGGCGATCCCGGATGCGGCCACCCGCAAGCTCGCGCTGCAGTCGGGCCAGGTCGATTACGTCTTCGACCTCGCGTACCAGGGTGTTCAGGACCTGGACAAGAACACGATCAAGTGGTGGGCGCATGCACTTCCCGGCACCTACCAGTTGACGACCAACATGACGAAGACGACTTTGCCGATGTACAACGCAAAGAATCGTCAGGCTGTCTCGGCGGCCATTGATCGTCAGAAGGTCGCGAAGGTCGCGTTCTTCGGGACAGTTCTTCCGTCCTGCGCGCAGACGTTCATCAAGGGCAACCCGTACCACCAGTGCGTGCTGCCTAATGATGGCAAGCAGGATCTGGCGCTGGCCCGGAAGCTGCTCGCGGAGGCCGGTAACCCGAATGGGTTCAGCTTCGATACCGTCGTTTGGGCGCGTCCGGGTTGGCCTGAGGCCGCTCAGATCATCGCTCAGGATCTGGCTCAGGTCGGCATCACGATGAAGATCACCGTCAAGCAGGACACGGTCGCCATCGCGGATCTCAACTCGGGCAATTACGAGGTGCAGTTCTCGGGCAACAACGCCCCGACGCCGTACCTCCAGTTGGCCAACTGGTTCGGTCCGGGCGGTGCCTGGCAGAACTGGTCCAAGGTGAACGATCCGGCACTCGTCGCGGCAATTGACGCGCTGGGTTCCGCAATGAACCCGACGACTGCCAAGAACGCGCTGAAGGCGGCGAACGTTGCCTCCTACAACAGCTCAGTGCACATCCCGATCGCTGACCGTGCAGTTATCTCAGGCACGCGTCTACCGGCCGGGTTGTTGAGCGCAACGATCCCCGGTGAGTGGCTGTACGTGGCCACGACTCCTCTGCTGAGCACCCAGAGGGGCCCGGCCGGGTTCAACACCGGAGCAAAGAGCTAGACCGCGGAGACTCCCGCGTAGGTGGGCGGACCGATTCTCGGATCGGTCCGCCCACCGCTCCCTCGAGTGTCATTGCAGGATGCAGGTCCACGGCTACCAGGCGGCACAATCCGCCCGATGAGGAGATCGACGAGTGACGGCGCCAACGCCCACCACGGATGCAGAGTCCGCGCTCAAGGAATCGGGACATGGGGATGGCCCGCGTCCTCAGTCAACGGGGGAGAAGATCCTCAGGCGTACCGGCCGAGCAATCATTGTGGCCTTCTGGGTCATGGTCGTGGCCTTCATGCTCATCCGCCTCTCGCCGGGTGATCCGGTCACGGCGGCTCTGGGCGGTGACGCTGCTCCTGAAACCGTCGAAGCTCTGCGCAAGACCCTTGGGCTTGACGTTGATCCCCTGACGCAGTTCTGGCAGTACTTCACCGGCTTATTCCAGGGCGACTTGGGCGCTTCCCTCATCTCCGGGATCCCCGTCACGGAGATGTTGCGCACGAACCTGCCCGTCACACTGTGGCTGATCCTCACCACCGTCGTGATGACCCTTGTCATATCCATTCCGCTCGCGATGTTCATCGCCCTGGCCCGCATCCCGGGCCTTCCTTATGTTTTCCGCACGCTCACGGCGATCGGGCTCGCGCTGCCCTCGTTCCTCGTCGCGCTGATCCTGCTGTATCAATTCGGACTCGTATGGGGAATCGCCCCCATCTTTGGATATGACCCGACGTTCCCGGCCAACATGCAGTACCTCTGGCTCCCGGCGCTGGTGAACTGCGTCGTGCTTGTCCCGGTCCTCTCCCGTGTGCTGTACAGCTCCATCCTGGACACCCTCGATGAGGAGTTCGTCGAGACCGGTGTTATTCGCGGTGTCCGGTCCTTCCGGTTTTTCTGGTTCTACGTTCTGCGTCCCTCCCTCGCCCCCACCGTGGTGCTCCTGAGCTACATGATGGGCGTGATGGTCGGGTCGACGGTGATCCTCGAAATCATCTTTGCTCTTCCAGGTATCGGCCGGGAACTCGTGACCGCGGTCACGATGCGCGACTATCCGGTGGTGCAGGGCATCATCCTGGTCTTCGGCATCCTCGTCGTGTTCCTCAGCCTGCTGGGCGACATCGTTGCGAGCATCCTCGATCCGCGGGTGAAGCTGACATGACCCTCGTAGGCGCAGGAACGGCAGACTGGTTCGACGTCGAGGGCACGGTCCCCACTCCCAAGAAGGCCCGCCGTCTCAAGGACGGCACGGTCGGCCTCGTCGTGGGGCTGGTGATGCTGATCCTGCTACTCATCATGGGTCTCCTCGTGCCCCTGCTTTCCCCGTACACGATCGAGCAGTCCATCGACATGCCGTTCCTCCCCCCATCGAGCACCTTCTGGTTCGGAACCGATGGTCTTGGGCGCGACGTGTTCCTTCGGGTCTTTGATGCGGTCTATCTCGACCTTGGGGTAGCGCTTCTGGGTGTGATGATCCCCTTCGCGATCGGCACGATCGTGGGTATCGGGCTCGCGGTGGGCCGAAGCAAGGTCCTTAACGCGATCGTTGGTTCGATCATCGACGGCATCAACGCCTTCCCACTGCTCGTGCTTGCGATTGCGTTGATCGCACTCCTCGGTCCGGGTCTGCAAAGCGTGGTTATCGCACTCTCGCTCACGAACTGGGCACGTTACGCGCGGCTTGCCCGGACACGGGCGATGGTTGTGAAGCAGCAGGGCTACATCGAGGCGGCACAAACTCTGGGCTACTCCAAGCCTCGCATCCTCTTCAAGCACCTCGTTCCCAACGTTTCGTCGGAGACCACCGCATATGCGCTGAGTGATCTGATTCTGGTGATCCTGCTGATTGCAGGTCTCTCGTTCCTCGGCCTCGGCGCGCAGCCTCCAACAGCTGAGTGGGGCGCGATGATCAGCGACGGGCGCCCGACCTTCCAGATTGCTTGGTGGCCGGTGATCTTCCCGGGCCTCGCCTTGTGCTGGGCCGGTGTCTCCCTGTCCTTCATCGCCGAGGGGCTCACCCGACGTGAGCGGGATGTGAAGTCATGAGCGCGAACCCCGTACCCGGCGTATCCCCGGATTCCTTGGTTGAGATCCGCGACCTCGTGATCGGTATCCAGCGAACGCGCAAGGATCGACTCATCATCGTTGATAGTGCGAATTTTGATATCCGTCGAGCGGAAACCCTCGGCCTCGTGGGTGAGTCAGGATCCGGCAAGACGATGGTCTGCCGTAGTTTGATCGGCACTCTCAAGCGTCGAAGTGCCTCAATCTTCGCCGGATCGATCATCTTCGACGGCCTGGATCTCGCGAACCTCGATGAGCGCCAGTGGCGGCCGGTGCGTGGGAACCGCATTGGCTACGTACCCCAAAGCGCATTGACCGGACCGAATCCGGTAATGACTGTTGGAAAGCAACTGGGCGAGGCCGTGCGCCGGAACCGGAAGCGTAAGGACAAGGACGTGCGCAAGCGGGGCATGGAGTTGCTGGACCTCGTGCACATCCGTCGACCCGAAGTGGTCTACGACCAGTACCCCTTCCAGCTGTCCGGTGGAATGCGCCAGCGCGTCATGATCGCTGCGGCGATTGCGCAGGATCCGGACATCGTGGTCGCTGACGAGCCCACCACGGGCCTTGACGTGACCGTCCAGGCGGAGATCATGAAGCTTCTCCAAGAGATTCGCTCCGAATTCAATATGTCCGTTGTATTGGTGTCACACGACCTGGCCTTGATCGATGAAGTATGTGATCGTCTCGTGGTCATGCACGCGGGCACGTGTGTTGAGGTGGGAACTGTCCCGGACGTCGCAAGCACACCTTTGCATCCATACACAATCGCCCTTAACCGCTCGCGTATCGACATCGCGACCCCGGGGGCGCCATTGGTCACCATCAAGGGAAACCCTCCGGCCGTCGGGGAATGGCCCCCTGGCTGCAGGTTCGCGGAACGCTGCGACCTCGTGCAGGAGGACTGCGCGGTGGGTCGGAACCCGGCCCTCGTCGAAGTCAGGCCGGCGCACTGGAGCGCGTGCCTCCACACGGAACTCTTGGGAGGCTCACATGGGTGACGCGTTGATCGAGGCACGCGATGTTTCGGTGACGTTCGGCTCGGGATCCCGAGCTGTCCGTGCGGTGCGTGGGGTGTCACTGCACATCGACCAGGGTGAGGCCGTCGGCATCGTGGGAGAGTCCGGCAGCGGGAAGTCCACCTTGGCTCGTGTTCTTGCTGGCTTGCAGAGGCCTGATTCCGGTGAGGTGCTGTTCGAAGGTGAAAATATCTACCAGCGCGGAAAGGCCTACCGCGGTGACAAGCGACGCCTCGTTCAGATGGTGTTCCAGGACCCGTATGGAAGTTTGAATCCCCGAATCATCGCTCTTTCCGCGGTGTCCGAGGCGGTACGTGTGCATGGCGTCGGCTCCAGGGCGGACGCAACTGCCCGCAGCCTCGAGTTGCTGGCGCAAATGGGCATCAGTGAACGTGACGCAAAGAAGAAGCCCCGCCAGTTGTCCGGTGGTCAGCGTCAGCGGGTCAGCGTCGCCCGAGCCTTGTCTGCCCAACCCGCAGTCCTGCTGGCGGACGAACCCACCTCGGCCATTGATCAGAGTGCGCAGGCCCAACTCCTGAACCTCTTCCAGGGGCTGCTTGATGGTGGTCTGTCGATCGCACTCGTGTCCCACGACCTTGGCGTCATCCGGTATTTGACCCAGCGGGTCTATGTCATGAAGGACGGCGAATTCGTTGAAAGCGGGCCAACGATCGAAGTCTTCGACAACCCCACCCAGGATTACACCAAGAAGCTCATCGCCTCGATTCCGGGCCGCGAACTCCGAAAGGCCCGGACGTGAGTGCACCGCACAGAGGTCGGCTGCGTTCACTTCTCTCGAAACGCTCGACGGCTTTCGGTACGGCGATCGCCCTACCTCACCCGTTCGCGGTGGAACAGATCGCTAAATCAGGTTTCGACTGGGTCTTCATCGACATGCAGCATGGTCTCTCGACCTACCACGACCTGCCGGGCCTCTGCCTGATCCTCCGCCAGCATGGGGTGACTCCCTTGGTGCGCGTCCCCTACGAAGACAACTCCGGGGCTCAGCGCGCACTCGACGCTGGGGCCGAAGGCATCATTTTTCCGTACATCGAGGATGTCGCGTCGGCCCGTGCCGCGGCTATCTCCTGCCGGTATCCACCGGAAGGCATTAGGAGTTTCGGCCCCTATCGCGCTCCCTACGGCGCAGACCTGCCCCTGGCGAACGAGGACCTGCTCTGCCTCGTCATGATCGAGTCGGTTGGCGGTCTGGAGAATGTCGACGCGATCACGCGCACCCCGGGTGTCGATGGCGTCTTCGTCGGACCGAATGACCTCTCGATCAGTCTGGGCGGTGGTCCGATCATGGCGAACCTTTACGCGCTCGGTGGTGGTCAGGCCCCGGTGTCGCCGAAGTTCCAGGAAGCTTTGACCACGATCGCTAGCACGGCGCATGCGAATGGGAAGTATGCCGGCATCCAGGTCGGCACCGGTCACGCGGCCGCCCAAGCGGCGTCCGCTGGCTTCGACTATGTGGGCATCGGTGGAGATACGGCGTTCATGCAAGCCGGTGGCGAAGCCGAACTCGCCAACGCGAAGAAGGGCTAGTCTCGTGAGTGAAGTCCTCGTCGTCCACGTAGCCGCATCAGCCCTTGAACCGATCTTCTCGGAGATCCTTGCTGCGCTCCAAGAGCGTGGCATCGAGTCCGACTTCTTCGATGCGAGCGCACCACTCGATCCGCAGTTCGCTGACAAGAAGGTGGTCATCGACATCGGAGGCTGGGGTCGCCCCGAGCACATCGAAGCGGCGCGCGCCGCGGGTGTGCAGCTGTGGCAGGTTGTCGGCTACGGCCTCGATCATCTTGCTCTCGACGAGGTCATGGCCTCGGGAATCCCGCTCGCCCGCATCCCCGGCACATCGACGGCGATCCCGCTCGCCGAGCATGCAATGTTCCTACTGTTATCCGTTGTCAAGCAGGCAAACCTCGCGCGGCCCGCGCTCATGGAGCAGCACTTCTTCGACGGTGATGCAGGCGAATTGCGTGATAAGACCATGGTGATCCTGGGTGTGGGTGCGAGTGGCCGAGAGCTAGCCCGCATGGCGCGCGGATTCGGCATGCGTGTGGTCGGCGTCGACATCTTGGACAGCAATGCCGTGGATCTGGACGCGCTGGGGATCGATGCGTATCTTCCGATCTCAAGCCTCGGCCAGGCCCTCGCCCAGGCCGACGTTGTGTCTCTCCACCTACCCTTGACCTCTCGGACACGACACACACTGAACGCGTCGACCTTGGCGGAGTTGAAGTCCGGGGCGATCGTCATCAACGTGGCCCGTGGCCCGCTCATCGACGAGGCCGCCTTGATCGAGGCCCTGCGCTCCGGACACGTGGCGGGTGCCGGCCTCGACGTCTTTGAGGTGGAGCCCCTGCCGCTGGACAGCCCACTCCTGGGGATGCCGAACGTGGTGGTGACCCCTCATTGGGCTGCAGCGACTCGGGCAACCATGACACGCCGCGCGCATATGGCGGCTGGCAATGCGGCGCGCGTGCTGTCTGGGGAGAATCCCGACTACCGCGTCCTTCCCGAGCACCTCTAGGTAATTTCCCAGGTCGCTTGGCGGGGTTCCCCAAGGCGGCCATACTTGTGCCCGAGGGGATGGGGAGCCGTCCCTGGAAGGTCTCTGGAGGGGCAGTGTCCGAGGTACGAAGCGTCAGTCCGATCCGTCAGCGGCATCTTTGGGAGCAGATCGCGGACGAGCTGCGCGCCGCCATCCTCTCGGGGGAGATGGCTCCCGGCACCCGGCTGATCACTGCGGAACTCGCCGAACGCTGGGGTGTGAGTAGAGGTCCGGTTCGCGAAGCCCTCATGGCCCTCGAGAATGAGGGGATCGTCGTCAGCACCCGTCGTCACGGGACCGTGGTGGGCACGACCTCGATCGTGGATCTCGAGGAAGTGCTGAGTGTCCGCGAGGCTGTGGAGACATTCGCTGCTGTCGAGGTGTGCAACCTCGGTGATGAGATCTCCCAAGCCGACCTGCGAAAGCTCGGCGATCTGCTGAAGAAGATCGAGGCGGAGAAGGAGCAGGGCAAGTACGAGGCAGCCCGCAACCACGACTTCGACTTCCACCAGGCGCTCGTCGATCTCGCGGGGAATTCGAGGTTCTCGGGGATCTACCGCCAGATGCTCTCCCAGAACCGTCACCATGTTCGTGCGATCGATCCGTCGCGCTGGCCCCTCGTGGGATGGGCCGACATGCGTGCCCTGCACTACGCGATCTTCGACGCGGTCGTGGCGGGCGACGAGGAGGCGGTGCGGGCGGCGATCGCCGAGCACTATCGGCACGCGCGGTGGCGCGCCTCGGAACCGTTCGTGGAGAAGGTCCCACCGATCTCGGCTCCGAAGAGAGCGCGCAGACAGTCGAACTAGTGTCGACTGTTGACAATGCCCCCGGTGCTTGGGAGCATTCAGCGCAAGACACTTATATATGTGTGAGGAGCGTGGCCGCTCGTGGCATCGCCCAAGGGAAACCCCCTCCGGTCACGACTTGACTCCGCCGAGCCCCTCTTCGGTGGTTGGTGCACCCTGCCGACACCCTTTGCTGCCGAGCTCGTCGGGACGAGCGGGGTGGACTACGCGGTCGTCGATATGCAACACGGACTGACCGGTTACTCGGATCTGGTGTCGATGCTGCAGGCGATCAGCCTGGCGGGTGCCGTGCCGATGGTCCGAATCCCGTTCGGCGACCACGGGATCGCGCAACGCGCCCTCGATGCCGGGGCTATGGGGCTGATCTTCCCGATGATCAACACGGTCGCGCTCGCGGAAGACGCAGTGCGATCCTGTCGGTATCCACCCCTGGGTGAGCGCAGCTACGGGCCCATCCGTGCGCGCTTGCACATCGACATCGACACCGAGTGGGTGAACCAGCAGGTCCTGTGCCTGGTCCAGATCGAGACGCAAGAAGCGATGGACAACCTCGACGGGATCCTCGCGGTATCCGGAATCGACGGGGTCTACGTGGGACCAGCCGATCTCGCGCTGAGTCACGGAATGCCACCAGGTAAGTCCTCTCCAGAATTGGACGCCCTCCTGTCGCGCATCGTCGACGGATGTCGTTCACGCGCGCGCATTCCTGCCATCCACACCCTGTCGGGAGCGGATGCACGGGACAAGGTGGCGCTGGGGTACCGGATGTGTTCGATCGGCAGCGACTCGGTGTGGCTGGGGTCGGGATACACGCAGCAGGTGTTCCTCGCGCGGGAACAGACATCGGAGGCCGCGGGTGGCCTGTACTAACCGGCAGTGAACGGAGTGGAGGAGTCATGGAAACGGTACGGCTGACCACGGCCCAGGCGATCGTTCGATGGTTGCTCGCGCAGCGCATCGAGGTGGACGGCACCGAGGTGCCAGTCTTCGCAGGTGCTCACGGCATCTTCGGTCACGGAAACGTGACGTCCCTTGCAGAGGCGCTTGAGCCGGTGCAGGACCAACTCCCCACGTGGCGCGGCCAGAACGAGCAGTACATGGCGTTGGCGGGCATTGCCTATTCCAAGGCGAAACTTCGCCAGCAGATCATGATCGCCACCACGTCCGTAGGCCCGGGCTGCAGCAACCTGATGACAGCCGCAGCCGTGGCGAGCGTCAACCGCATCCCACTCCTCATGCTGTGCGGCGACTACTTCGCCCATCGCGCGGTCGATCCCGTTCTCCAGCAGATCGAGACGTTCACGGACCCGACGGTGTCGATCTGCGATGCTTTCAAGCCCGTCGTCCGCTACTGGGATCGCATCAATCGACCGGAACAGATCATTCGCTCGCTCCCTCAGGCGCTGGCCACGATGTTAGACCCGGCCGACTGCGGCCCCGCCTTCTTCGCCCTACCCCAGGATGTGCAGGCCGAGGCGTACGACTACCCCACCACGTTCTTCGAAACCCGAGTCCACTACATCCGCCGGCCTGCACCGGATCTGCGGGACATCGCCGAAGCGATCGCCTTGCTGTCCTCGGCGAAGCGTCCCCTCTTCATTAGCGGTGGAGGGGTGCGTTACTCCCAGGCGAATGCATTCCTGGCGGATTTCGCTGCACGGCGCGGAATCCCAATTGCCGAGACCGCGGCGGGGAAGGCTACGGTGCCGGCGAGCAATCCCAACCTGGTCGGCACGATCGGTGTCATCGGGGCCTCGTCCGCCAACAAGGTGGCTGAAGAAGCGGATGTCATTGTCGCTGTCGGTACCAGGTTGCAGGACTTCACCACCGGATCCTGGACGCTCTTCCGCCAACCGGAAGCCCGATTCATCCTGGTCAACACCAACCGGTGGGACGCCATGAAGCGCACCGATTGCGCGGTGATCGGCGACGCCCTGGTGAGCTTGGAATCCCTCGATGCAGGCCTCAGCTCGTACTCGGCGGATGCGTCCTGGTTGGCGAAGGCTCACGGACACAACGCCGAGTGGGCGACATGTCTCAAGGGCTGGCGTGACAAGACCGACCTCGACCCACCCTCCTACGGTCAGGTCATCCAGGCGTGCAACGCCCTGGCTCTCCCTGAGGACTACGTCGTGTGCGCGGCGGGCGGCATCATCGGTGAGTTGACCATGGCGTGGAACTCCCTCGCGCCGAACACCTTCGATTCCGAGTGGGGCTTCTCCACCATGGGGTACGAGGTGTCCGGAGCGTGGGGAGCCAGCATGGCGTTGGCGGACTCCGCCCGCGCGGCGGGCGGGGAGGTATTGGCCTTCATGGGTGATGGCTCGTATCTGATGGCCAACTCGGACGTGTTCAGTACCGTCCTGTCCGGCCATAAGGTGATCTTCATCGTGTGCGACAACGGCGGATTCGCCGTCATCAACCGTCTCCAGGTCAACATGGGGGGCGCGGAGTTCAACAACCTCTATTCGTCAAGCCGCCGGGTGCGGGACGCTCGGGTCGATTTCGTCCAGCACATTAGCGCCATGGGTGCAGGGGCGGAGATGGTGACCTCCATCGCGAACCTCCCCGCGGCCTTCGCGCGGGCTCGTGCATCCGATCGGAGCTATGGCCTGGTGATCCCTGTCCAGCAGTACTCCTGGCTCGAGGGAAGTGCGTGGTGGGAAGTGGGTGTCCCCGAGGTCAGCGTGCGGCCGGATGTCCGGGTGGCACGTGGTGAACACGAGGCGGAGAAGAAGCATCAGCGATGGGCGTGAGGGGGAGCGTCGATGGGTGATGCCTTCGCGGGCAAGGTCGTCATCATCACCGGAGCTGCGTCTCTGATCGGTGTCGAAGCCATTCAGCAGCTCCTCGACTCCGGGGCGAGTGTCGTGGCCTGCGACACCGAGACCAACGCCCGTCACCTGACGGAACGCGGATGGGGTGAGCAGTTGCTGGTGCTCACCGGTGACGTTGCGGATGATGCCTACCTCTCGACTGTGGTGGACAGCGCTGTGACGCGCTTCGGTGGTGTTGACATGCTCGTTACCGCAGCAGCGATCTTCGCCGATCCGGGGGTATTGGCTACTCAGGAGGATTGGCGTCGCATTCTCGATGTGAACGTGGTCTCCGTCGCCCGACTCATCAATCTCTGCGCCCCGCACATGAAGAACCGCGGGGGAGGCTCCGTGGTGATCGTGTCGTCGATCAGCGGTTACCGTTCCCAGCCGGGGCGGATCCTCTATCCCACCACCAAGTCCGCACTCCTGGGACTGTCGCGAAATTCCGCACAAGCACTGGCACCTGACCGGATCCGGGTCAACGCCGTGCTTCCCGGGTGGACGTGGAGTCGGAATATCGAGCGGCGCTACGGAACGCGGGAGCGCGCCGATGCTTTCGCGGCGGAGTTCCAATACTGGGGACGCATGGCGGATCCGGGGGAGATCGCCGACGCGATCTACTTCCTCCTCTCGGACAAGGCCTCGTTCATCACCGGGGCTGAACTCAACGTCGACGGTGGGTACCTGGGCTCTGGCCCAGAGGCCACGGGGCAGGCGATGGAGAAGGTGCCGGTGATCTGGTCGCCGTGAGCATCGACCAATCCGCGAGGCGGGGAAGTCTGCGCCGTGGTGTGCGAAGTCCGGGTGGCTTCTACGGGTGGTGGATCCTCGCGATGGCCGTGGTCATTTTCGCGTGGACGGCAATCGGGCAGACCCAGGGATTCTCGGTTCTGCTCCTGCCCCTCACGGAGCAGATGGACTTCACCTCGCGGGACGTCTCCCTGATCTTCCTCGTGGGCGCCTTCGGCGGCGCGTTCCTCATGCCGGTGGTGGGCCGCCTGATGGATGGCCGCGGGGCACGGCGGATCCTCATCGCATCGACCTTGGCCTACGCCGTGGCCTTCTGTGTGCTGGCACTTGTCCCGAACAAGTACGTCGCGCTCGTCGCCCTACTTGCGGTGCGACTCATCGGCAGCATCGTCCTGTGGTTGGGGGCGTCGGTATTAGTCGCCTGGTGGTTCACCCGCAGGCGCGGCCTGGCCCTGGGCATCTTGGTGGGAATCGGCTCGGCCCTGCTGTCCCTGCTCGCCTACGGCCTGAGCGTCGTAATCGAACGCACCGGCATCGTGACCGGGTTCCTCTTTCTCGCAGCACTCGCCTGCGTGGTCCTGCTCCCGGTTCTCATCTGGGGTGTGGTGGACCACCCCGGCGATATCGGTCAGTACCCGGATGGCGAGGTCCCGGCGGGGAAGCATGAACTCGAGGGTCCGGTCCACGAGGAACTCACCGGCGTAACAGCCCGCGAGGCTTATCGCACCGGGTTCGCCTGGGTGATCACGGTGGGCGCAGGGCTGATCGCACTTGCCACCACCGGGTATCTCTTCCACGAGGCAGTGATCTTCATCGAGCAGGGTGCCACCGCGGCCGATGCCGCAGGAAACCTGTTGCCCCAGATGATCGGCAACGGCGTCTTCATCCTGATCATCTCCGCCCTCGTCGATCGCTACCAGATGCGATGGATCGTCCCCGCCGCCATGGCCCAACTGGTGTTTACGATGTGGTGGGGATTCAATCTCGAAGCTATCGACTCGCTGCTCTTGTTCGGGATCTGTTTCGGTATGGCCACCGGTGTCTTCTTCGGCTATGCACTCGCGGCGTTGCCCAGGTACTTCGGCACCAAACACGTGGGTGAGATCCGCGGCATGTTCGGCGCGATCACCATGGCCACCGCTGCATTCGGCCCGATCATCTTCGAGATCTTCCAGGAGAACAGCGCCACGGTTCTCGTGATCATCACGGCGATCGCCGCGGTGTGCATCGCGATCGCGTCCTTCATGATCCGGTGGCCGAGGGACATGGACGTGTCCCCGGTCCCCCCGAACCCGGGCCTACCAGCCGTTGGTCGTGGCGAGGTTCCGTAGGTACTGAAGGCTGGTCCGACAATGGTTCACCGGACCCTGGCCCGGTGCGGGCTCCTCGGTCAGCGAGCAGTCCTGCTCGATCGCGTACCAACCGGTGTAGCCGGAGGATTCCAGGGTCCCGATCACCGCGGGCAGATCGACGTCTCCGGCACCGAGGGGGCGGAAAAGACCGCCCTTCACAGCGTCACGGAATCCAAGTTCCCCGTTGGCTACCTTCGCCGCCTGGGCCGTGGAGATGTCCTTGAGGTGCATGTGCGCGACGCGATCCGAGTGGTCGCGCACCACCTGGACCGGGTCGATCCCGGCCGAGAGCATGTGGCCGGTATCGACGCAGAGGGCCACATCGCTGTCCGCCAGGAGCCGATCGAGATCCGCCTGGGTCTCGATGACCGTACCCACGTGTTGGTGGAGTGCGACCCGCAGCCCGTTGTCACGTGCGATCGCATCGGTCTCGGCGAGATTGGCCAGGAATGTCGCCCACTCGTCGTCGGTGAGGGTGTTCTTCGCGTCGTAACCCTGGTAGTTCCACACGGGGCCGAGCACGACCACGTCGGCGCCCACACGCTGGAACTGCTGGCAGGCGCGCACCAGGTAGTCGCGCTGCTCCTGGAAGAGCGCGTCCGTGGCCAAAGCCAGTGGGACCCAGCCGCCGATCACGGTGAGCCCGCGGTCGTCCAAAAACGTCGCGAGTTCCTCGGGGTCCGCTGGCAGGTAGCCATCCGGGCCGAGCTCCGTGGCCGTCAAACCGAGAGAGGTCATCTCCTCGAGGTAGCGGTCGCGGGGGATCACGTAGCCCCAGCCGGGCGAGGGGTCGATTCCCCAGGTGATCGGTGCGGATGCGACGCGGTCGGTGAAGGCCATGGAGTCTCCCGGTCTAGGTCGCGCGATGTTAACAGTCTGCATGCCCCATGCGTGGAAAATCGGAAGGACACTTAAGTGTCGACAATCAATTCTCGAAAGTCGTTGACAGCACCCCCGGCCACGGTCAGGATTCACCCGACGCGACCGCGCGGTCGCGCGGTGGGAGTGCGTCATGGGGCTTGCGGGAAAGACGGCGATTGTGACCGGCGGGGCACGGGGACTCGGGGAGGCGTACGTCCGGGTGCTCGCCGAGGAGGGCGCCCATGTGGTGATCGCCGACCTCCTCGAGGACGAGGGCCGGGCCCTCGCCGCGGACCTCGGATCCCAGGCGAATTTCGTGCGGCTCGATGTGACGGATCAGCGGCAGTGGCGGGCGCTCGTCGATGGCGTCGTTGCCCAGCATGGTGCTCCCTACGTGTTGATCAACAACGCGGGTATTCACTCGTTCGGCTCGGTTCTCGACGACTACCAGAACTGGCGCCTCGTGCAGGACATCAATCTCAACGGTCCGTTCCTCGGGATCAACACGGTCGCGCCGGCCATGATCGCAGCCGGCAATGGTGGCGTGATCGTCAACATCTCCTCGACCTGCGGATTCATCGGCTACGGCGACCAGGCCGCATACGTGGCGAGCAAGTGGGCGATCCGCGGACTCACGAAAGCTGCGGCGATCGACCTGGCGCCGCACGGCATCCGCGTCCACGTGGTGGTCCCCGGGCCATTCGCGACCCCGATGACCGCGCCGTTCCACGGCGAGTTGACCGAGTTGGTGAAATCCCAGCCCGTCCAACGCATCGGAGATCCGCCGGAGGCAGGGCGACTCATCCGCTATCTGGTCCTTGATGCCACCTACTCGACGGGTTCGGAGTTCTTCATCGATGGTGGCGCGATGACCGGCATGAGCCTTCCGGATGCGGGGCAGTAACCGTGGCCATCGACATCACCGTCCCGGATATCAGTGGCGAGCCCGCCGAGGTGTACCTCAGCGAGTGGCTCGTGGGTGTGGGCGATGAGGTGGCGGAGGGCGCGTCAATCGCTGTGATCGAGGCGGATAAGGCGCAGGTCGAGATCATCACGCCATCCGCCGGTCGCGTGGTGACACTGCATGCGCAACCGGACGATCAAATCCGGGTCGGGCAAGTCATCGCGGTCCTCGAGTCGCCGTGACCGACCTGGGGATCGCGGTGATCGGACCGGGGGCGATCGCGGACGCGCACCTGGAGGCATTCGCCGGGCTCGGCGGAGTCCGACCGGTGTGGGCGGTGGGACGCGACCCCGATCGCACGGGGATGTTCGCCCAGCGGTGGGGGATCGAGCACGCCGGAATCGATATCGACCGTGCCCTAGCCGACCCTGCGGTGGATGTGGCGCTGATCTGCTCCCCGAATGGTCTGCACGCGGCCCACGCCGTCTCCGCCTTCGAGGCGGGTAAGGACGTGATCCTGGAGATCCCGATCGCGCTGAACGAGGCCGATTCCCAGCGCATCGTGGACGTGGCCGAGCAGTCCGGACGCAGGGCATTCGCCTGTCACACGATGCGCTCCTTCGCTGGGATCCGCTACATGCGCGATCTCGTCGCGTCCGGATCCGAGGTGATCACGCAGGTGACCGGCTTCTTCGCCATCCCGCGCCGGAACAACGAGGGCTTCGCCGGGACGCGCACCTGGGTCGACGACCTGCTTTGGCATCACGCCTGCCACCTCGTCGATGCCACCCTGTGGGTGACCGGGAACGTGGACATCGCCTTTCCAAGCCTCCTCCGAG
>Ga0194132_10006051_pt1 | contig 19067 bp, 10 predicted proteins | sample TA2KigOf80mmetaG_FD_148612 | JGI IMG/M metagenome (GOLD analysis project Ga0194132, IMG submission 148612) | Freshwater microbial communities from Lake Tanganyika, Tanzania - TA2015054 Kigoma Offshore 80m | ecosystem: Environmental > Aquatic > Freshwater > Lake | place: Tanzania: Lake...
GCCGAGCAACTGCTGAGCCACCCGACGACACAGCAGTGGTGTTGGACCCGCTTGGGCGGCGTGCCACGCGGCCCTGCGGCGCATCGGACGGAAGGCATGAAGGGGATGGTGACAGTCGAGGTTCATCCGCTGCCTGGTGTGATGGATCCGGCGGCGGCAAGTGTCCAAACCGCGGCGCGTGTACTCATTGGCGAATCGGTCGATGTGCAGACGGGCGTGCGCTACGACTTCCGCGGTGTTGGCGCGGATGCGGCGCGCGCCGCCATCGAGCGGACGGCCGCGAACCCAGTCGTGCATGCGGTGGTGGAAGGTCGCCATCATCCGCGCGTGTTTCCGCGCGGGAGAACGCAGCCCGTTCAGATGCGGAAGATTCCCGTGCGGGAACTCGATGATTCCGCGCTGGAGCGGCTTTCGCGGGATGCGCACCTGTTCCTCTCGCTCGATGAGATGCGGGCGATTCAGGTGGAGTTCCGCAGGCAGGGGCGTGATCCTCGCGAGATCGAGTTGGAGACCATTGCGCAGACCTGGAGCGAGCACTGCGTCCATAAGACGCTCAAGTCAACGATCCGCTACCGCGGATCGCGGTGCGGGGTTCATGCGCGCCCGGGGCATGAAGAATTCGGCGGCGGTACGGCTGGTCAAGGCAGCGGCGATACAGTGCTCATCCGCAATCTGCTGAAGACGACGGTGGCGGCGGCGACGCACGAACTGATCGGTCGGCAGCCGCTCCTTCCTGGTCCGGGCGTGCGCGAGGATGTGGCACCAATCGACTGGTGTCTGTCCGTGTTCGTGGACAACTCTGGCGTGATCGCGTTTGATGATCTGCATGCTGTGTGCTTCAAAGTGGAGACGCACAATCATCCAAGTGCGATCGAGCCTTACGGCGGAGCGGCCACGGGCATCGGCGGATGCATCCGCGATGTGATCGGAACGGGTCAGGGCGCAAAGCCGATCGCGGCGACGGATGTGTTCTGTGTGGCGCACCCTGATCTGGACGCGGTTCCTCGCGGCTGCATTCCGCCGCGGAGAGTGCTGACGCAGGTGGTCGCCGGCATTCGTGACTACGGCAATCGCATGGGTATTCCCACGCTCAACGGCGCCGTGTGGTTCGATGATCGCCATGTCGGCAATCCGCTGGTCTTTGCCGGATGCGTCGGGCTGATGCCGCGCAGTCGAACGCATGGTGGCGCGAAAGAGGGTGATGCGATCGTGGTCATCGGTGGACGCACGGGACGCGATGGCATTCATGGTGCGACATTCTCGAGCGCAGAACTCACGGACACGCATGCGGATGAGTTCAGTCACGCGGTACAGATCGGCAATGCGATCACGGAGAAGTGTGCGCTCGATGCGATTCTCGCCGCGCGCGATCATGCGGGCGGCCCGCTTTTCCACGGGCTAACCGACTGCGGGGCTGGTGGCTTCTCGAGTGCAGTCGGCGAGATGGGTGGAACGATCGGCGCGGAAGTCCATCTCGATCGCGCACCCCTGAAGTACGAGGGGCTGTCGCCGACCGAAGTGTGGATCAGCGAAGCGCAGGAGCGCATGGTGCTGGCAGTACCGGAGGCAAATCTTCCTGCGCTTGAGGCGATCTGCATCGTGCACGATGCGGAGATGTGCCGCTTGGGCACATTCGGCACGGCGGACCGTTCGATCCGCCTGCTCTGGAATGGGACGGAGGTGGGTCGGCTCGACACGGCGTTCCTGCACGGCGGTGTTCCGATGCCCGAGAGGGATGCGGTGTGGGATGCGGCGTGGTGTGCAGCAGAGTCTGGACTGAGTTCGTCGCGTACCGCGCCGGATACGGCGGCTCGGTCGATGGGCGATGGGCTGGAAGCGCTGCTGCAGCATCCGAACATCGCGAGCAAGGCGTGGATCATTCGCCAGTACGACCATGAGGTGCAGGGCATGTCCGTGGTGAAGCCGCTGCAGGGGATCGGTGGTGGCGGTCCTGGCGATGGTGCGGTGATCGCGCCAGTCTCTGGGTCGATGCGCGGACTTGCGATGGGCAATGGACTCGCCACTGGTCTGGCGCGCGATCCATATGTCATGGGTCTTGCGGCGATCGATGAGTGCGTGCGCAATCTGGTGTGTGTCGGTGCGGATCCGCAGCGGATTGCGATCCTCGACAATTTTTGCTGGCCATCCTGCAAGGACGCGCGCAATCTCGGTGCGCTCGTGCGTGCCGCGTGGGCGTGCTACGACGGCGCGAAGGCGTTCCGAACGCCGTTCATCTCTGGGAAGGACAGCCTGAACAATCAGTTCGTCACGGATGAAGGGCGGACCATCCAGATTCCTCCCACGCTGCTGATCAGTGGGTTCGGCATCGTTTCCGATGTGCGGCGCTGCTGCACGATGGATCTCAAGCGAGCGGAGCGGGTGATCGTGCTGGTCGGTTCCACGAGTGGGCTGCTTGGCGGATCGCATTGGTCTTTGGTGGCAGGTCTCGATGCAGAGGACCGACTGCCGATGCCGCAGGTTGATCTGGTGCGCGCGCCTCTGGTGGCGGCGACGGTGGCGCGCGCCATCGCTGGTGGAACGGTGCACAGTGCGCACGACTGCAGCGAAGGTGGACTGCTCGTGGCTGCCGCCGAGATGGCATTTGCAGGTGGACTGGGTGTGGAAGTTGATCTCGGTGCTGTACCTGTCTTGGGGGACGTGCAACTGGCAGATACCGCGCTTGCGTTTGGCGAGGATCCCTCTCGCTATCTGCTGGAGATGGATGAACGCGACGCGCAGGCGTTGTGTGCGGAGTGTGCATCGCTTGGCATCGCTGCTGCCGTGATTGGGCGTGTGACGGCCGCTGCGCGCATGGCTGTTCGGCGTGGTGCGGAGCGTGTGATGGAGGCAGATGTGGATGCGCTTCGTGCCGCGTGGGAACGCGGCGCGCTGGAGACACCTCAGTTGCGTGGTGATGCGCTTGCGAGGGGAGGTGCCGCGTGAGACATGCCGCGCCGAAGGCACTGGTGATCACCGCGCCTGGGATCAACTGCGACCTGGAACTATCCGAGGCGTTTCGGTCGGCTGGTGCGGAACCTGTTGGGTACACGCTGTCCACGCTGATTCGCGAGCCATCGCTGATTGCCCAGTACGACATCATCGGGTTGCCGGGCGGATTCAGTTTCGGTGATGACGTGGCTGCTGGAAGGATCATGGGTGCGTTGATGGCGCGTTCGATCTATCCGGCGCTTCGCGATGCGGTGCAGGATGGCGTTCCAATCATCTGCCCGTGCAATGGATTTCAGATTGCTGTGCAGGCGGGTCTGTTGCCTGGCCCCGAGGTGGGGGATCAGCCGTGGCCGAACGATGCGGCGGCGGCAACGGTGGCGCTTGCCGACAATCTGAGTGCGCGCTTTACCGATGTGTGGACGCGCGTGGAGATCCCGCGCGATACGGTCTGCATCTGGACGAGTGGGTTGCGCTGCGATGGTGATACTGGCGTGCTGCCGAGCGCGCATGGTGAAGGACGATTCGTTGCGCCGCAGTCGCTGCTCGAGCGGCTCGAGGCAGCGGGGCAGGTGGCGGTGCGGTATGGAGCAGGGGAGAACTTCAATGGATCGGTCGGCGCGATTGCCGGCATCTGCGATCCGTCGGGGCTGGTGCTTGGGCTGATGCCGCACCCCGAGCGATTCACGCGTTGGACGCAGCATCCGCGTTGGACACGACTTGATGCGCGTGAACTGAAGGGCGAGCCGCTCGGTCTACAGATGTTCCGCCGCGCTGTGGCGTTTGTGCGGGAGGGAGTTTGCGACAGTTCGTTTGAACTTGGCAGTTCGCTGGCGTAGGTGCCGCGCTTGCCACGTGGGGCGGGCTTGGTTGTCCGATCACTCGATGGGCGTTGGATGGAGAGCAGCAAGCGCGAGCAGTTGGTGTGGGTTCAACTGCTCGGGCCGCATCGAGGGATCGATGCCAGTTGGCCACGGTCCGCCACGGCCGAGCACGCTGCCAAGTTGCTTGCGCCGCTTGCTGAACACGCGCTGAAGAAAGCGACCGAGTTCGAGCGGATTGTGCGTGGGGGGCGGATCGATTCGCTCGATCGCCACGAACGCACTGTGCACATCGGGTGCAGGCCAGAAGCATGATGGCGGAAGGACCGCAAATGAATCGATGCGCGCGAGCAGTTGCGCCTGAACTGAGAGTGGACCGTATGCCTTGCTGCCAGGCGCGGCCGACAGGCGGTCCGCTACTTCGCGCTGGATCGTCACGAAGAGTCCGCTGCAGTGCGGAACCGATGTCAGCAGGTTGAGCATGAGTGGCGTCGCTGCCTGGTAGGGCAGATTCGCCACGAGCAGGAACGCTGCGCCGCCGAAACGCGCATCGATCGCTGCACGCAGCGCAGCGGAGAGATGGTGCTTGCCATCGAGGCAGTCACCTTCGACGATGTCGAGTCTGCCGCCAGCCATCGGCAGAACGCGGTCGCGCACGATCGCACTCATCACAGGATCGATCTCGCAGGCGATGACGGTGGCGCCCGCCTCAAGCAGGGCCTCGGTGAGGGTTCCCGTGCCTGGTCCGACTTCAAGAACATGCGTGCCATGTGTGATGCGTGCGCGTGTGACAAGGCGGCGAAGCTGGTTGTGATCGTGGAGGAAGTTCTGTCCGAACCGGTGGCGCGGGGTCGCGCCACGCGCGTGGAGCAGTGCGCGGATCTCGGTCAGAGTTTGCACGCGTGGACGCAGTTCGCGGATCAGAACCAGGACCGCTGCTGCAGGATGTAGGTACGCAGGAATTCCTCGTCGGTCTTGGTGAGGTAGAGGATGCCCTCGATCAGACCGATGATGCCCATCACGCTCGGTGCGATGGCGGGAACGCACAGGCACCAGCCGAGCACGAGCCCAGCGAGCGAGGCAAGCAGCATGATGAGCCCCGCCGCGGTGTAGCCGAGAATGAACTTGTGGATGCCAAACGCACCAAGCAGAATGCCCAGGACGCCAGCGGCAACGCGCTTGGACTTGGCCTGTTCAAGCTGTTGCTGCGTAGGGGAGCCCGCGAATCCCGAAGGCTGTGCCATTCCTGGAGGGAAGGTCTGATCGTCCACGGTGAGATGCTAACGGGCGATGGCATCGGCGCGCACTTCACGCAGCACTGAGACTTTGATTTCGCCTGGGAAGGTCATTTCCTGTTCGACGCGCTGCGCAATGGCTGACGCGATGCGATGGGTCGCCGCGTCATCGGCTGTGCGCGCATCCACGATGACGCGCACCTCGCGCCCCGCCTGCACCGCATAGGCCTCCGTCACGCCGCTTTGCTCGCGTGCGATCGCTTCGAGTTGGGTGAGTCGTTTGATGTAAAGCTCCATCGACTCGCGGCGCGCGCCGGGGCGTGCACCTGAGAGTGCATCCGCTGCCATGACAATCGGCGTGTACGGCGTCGTGGATGGAATGTCGCTGTGGTGTCCGCCGATGGCGTTCAGCACGGCTTCATTTCGCTCGCCGTGCCGCATGGCGAATTCCATGCCGATGGCCGGGTGACCACCCTCGACCTCATGATCGAGCGCCTTGCCGATGTCGTGCAGGAATCCCGCGCGACGCGCAACGGCGCCGTTGAGTCCGAGCTGGTCGGCGATCATCTGCGAGAGGAACGCGACCTCGAGCGAGTGGCGCAGCACATTCTGCCCATAGCTGCTGCGGAAGTGCAGTTTGCCCATCGCCTCGATCAGCTTCGGGTGGAGGCCTTGGATGTCCGCTTCCAGTGCGGCTTCCGTGCCATGCTGCAGAACGCGCTGCTGCACATCGCGGCGCACCTGCTCGACGACTTCCTCGATGCGCGTGGGGTGGACACGACCGTCGGCGATCAGCTTCTGCAGAACCTCCGCCGCGATGGCTTGGCGGACCTTGTCGAAGCAGGAGACCGCGATCACGCCCGGGGTGTCGTCAATGAGGATGTCCACGCCCGTCATCTTCTCGATCGTGCGGATGTTGCGACCCTCGCGGCCGATGATGCGTCCCTTGATGTCATCACTTGGGATCTTCACCGTGCGGACTGTGGCGTCGGCGACCGTTTCCGCCGCGTAGCGTTGGATCGCCATCAGCGTGATCTCCCGCGCGCGTTCGGCAGCCTTCAGATTTGCCTCATCGAGAATGCGCTGCTCAAGCCGCATCGCTTCACGCTCGCTTGCGGCGCGAATCTCGTCGAGGAAGAGCGCACGCGCCTGCTCCTCGGTGAGGCGCGCGATCTCACCCAGACGCGTGCGCACCGTGGCGCGTTGCTCGTTCAGCGCGGTCGTCTCGCGCGCGAGTTCCTGCTCGCGGAGCGTCGAGGCGCGGTCGCGCGCATCCACCTGCTCCTCGCGCTGCTGCATGTGGGCGAGTTTGCGTTCAAGCGTTTCCTGAATCCGCTCGCTGCGCGCCTGCGTTTCTTGGATGCCCTGCAGCGCCGCCTTCACTTCGCGGTCCACTTCGCTGCGGCGATCCGCCGCCGCGCGTTCCGCTGCAAGTTGGATGTCCGCTGCGCGCGCCGTGGCGGTCGCCTCCGCGGCCTTCGTCAGTTGCACAGATTGCTCGCGCGCCTGCTTCAGGCTTCGGGCGCTGAGGCTCGACTGCAGCCACCACGCGCCAAGAACGCCCACGGCGATGGAGCCGAGGGACAGCAGGAGCGTTGCAATATTGAATTCGAGCGAAGCAAGAGTCGCAGCCATCGGTCAGCCCTTTCCAAAGGAGGATCGGCGGCTCGACCGGTCGGCGAGGCAGGTGTTGATCAGGCGCGTTGCGTTCGTACGGTCATGCGTGGAGTGCAGTCGGTTTGGCGGGTGGGTGTGACGGTGCGTGAAGCAATGATGAAAGTCGCGTCAGATCTATGGCAGCCCATCCTGGGCTGTCGGGCATGAGGCCCGAGTTACTGCCTCGTCGGCCGATTCGCCGCAGAGGTGGTGTCAAGAAGTCCGCTTGGAGGCGGTTCCCTTGAGAGTAGGTGGCGCAGGTTGGGCTCGTCAACGGATTTCTATGATGCGTGCATGGGCGGCGCAGTCGCAAAAATCCTGCGGATATTGCCGCTGAATCCAATTGTGGTCCGACTCGTGCAGAGCGGGTCGGTGCGCACGCGCCACTTGCTGATCCGTGCGGGGTACCTCGGCATTCTGATCGTGGTGCTGCTGGTCGCGATGCTCGGTTCGGTGGGCACCATGCGCGAACTCGCGCAGCAAGGGGCGACCGCCTTCGCACTTGTCAGCTATGGGCAGGTGCTGCTGATCTGCTTGCTTGCGCCCGTATTCATGGCCGGAGCGATCGCGCAGGAATCGAATCCGCAGACGTGGGATGTGCTGTTGACATCGCCGCTCACTTCGCTGCAGATCGTGCTCGGCAACCTCTTTGGTCGCCTCTTCTTCGTGCTCGCGCTGCTGCTCGGGTCGCTGCCGCTGTTCGCGGTCACGCGGCTCTTCGGCGGCGTCCCCGGTTCTGCCATCGTGCAGAGCTATGCGATCGCCGCAGCCACCGCGCTTCTCGTGGGCGCCATCGCGATCACGCTGAGCGTGACGAGATCGGCAGGTCGCCGTGCGGTGTTCATCTTCTACTCATGTGTGGTGCTGTTTCTCTTTGCGACCTTCGCAGTGGACTTGGCATTCGTGAAGCCCGTTGCGCCGGGAAGCGACGCGGTCTTCACCACCGTGATGACGCCACTGAATCCTCTGTTGACACTTCGTGTCCTTCTCGATTCGGATTCGTACGTGCCACAGGACTTCGCGGGCACGGGGCACTTGTGGTTGGTGCGCGTGTGGCTCGGCTCGCCCGTGGCGACGCAGTTGTGGCTGTTCACGCTGATCTCTGGCGTGCTCGTGGTGTATTCGACGCTGCGTGTTCGACTGCTCGGGCGCGCGCTCGTGGGTGCTGCAGGTTCGGCGCGCGCACTCTCGGGACGCGAGCCTCGGCGCGTGTGGGCGAATCCGATCGCGTGGCGCGAGATGCACCTGCGCGGCAGTTCGATCGGTGTGCAGGCGCTCCGCTGGGGATTCGTGGCCGCTGCGCTCGCGGTGGGACTCGTGATCCTGATGCTGACTCGTTCGGGAACGCTCACCTTGGAAGAGTCGCGTCTCTCGCTCGCGGCGGTACTCGGCGCCGAAGTGCTGATTGTGGTGCTGACCGCACTGAATCTCAGCGCAACGGCGGTCAGCCGTGAGCGCGAGGACCGTTCACTGGACATTCTGCTGACCACGCCGATCCAGCCAGGGCAGTACATCGCAGGCAAGTTGCGCGGACTGATCCAGTATCTGCTGCCGCTGATGCTTGTGCCGTGCGTCACACTCGGTCTGGCGGCGCTCTTCGTGACTACGCGCGGCTTCGGCAAGGCGATGACGGTCACCGTGCAGGAATCGGTCGGCACGTCGATGGTCGATGTGCCGATGGTGCTGCCCGAGAGCGCGATTGCGCTGCCGCTCGTTCTGGTGTCGTTCACCGCGCTGAGTGTGATGGTGGGGCTGCAGTGGTCCGTGCGCAGCAAGGGAACGATCAGTTCGGTGGTTGCGGCGGCAGCGATCGTGATCGCCATCGGCGGCACGGTTGGGTTGTGTGGTCTGGGGCTCGGTCGTTCTGTGCCGTTTCTTGGCGCTGGATTGAACGCCGCCAGTCCGATGAATCTGGTACTTGCAGCCGTGCATCCCGCGCCGCTGATCGAAGGGTCGCTCAGCAATCCTGTCTCGCGCATCGTGTCGCTGCTCGGTGGGGCTGGACTTGCCACGATCATCTACATCGCGGTGGTGTACGGACTGCACTCGTCCATCAAGGCGAACTTCATGGCGACTGTTCGGCGGCTCGCAGGGACGGCGTGAGCATGTGGCTCGCACAGGTTGTGTGGAGTGATCCGAGTCAGTGGGGCGCATGCGGCGTTGCATGTGTCGTGGCGTTTCCCATGCTGCTGCTGGCGCTCCGCAGCTTTCGGCGGCGTGCTGCGCTGCGGGCGATGCCGACAACACCGATCGCAGGTGTGTTTGTGGGCGAGGTGGAAGTGAAGGGGCGCGCCAAGACGCCGCAGCCGCTGACGGCACTGCTCAGTGGCGCATCCGTGGTGCTCTACAACTGGACTGCGGAGGAACACTGGACGCGCACGCGCACGGAGACGCATACCGACAGCAAGGGCAGGACGACGACGCGTACAGTCACCTACTCGGGGACGGACACGGTGGCGCAAGGCGGTGAGTCATCGCTCCTGCTTCTCGACGATGGGACGGGAGTGGTTCAAGTGCTGCCAGACGGGGCGAAACTGGAGGCGAAGCGCACATTCTGCGAGACGGTCGGGCGCAGCGACCGCATCTACTACGAGCATGGACCGCGGGGTGCGGTATCCGGTTCAGATGGGCTTCGTACTTTCACGGAGCATGCGATCGAGGTGGATGCGCCACTGTTCGTGGTTGGCTACGCGCGCGAGCGCGAGGACGCCGTGGATGTCGAGATCGCCGCGGGTGGGCGCAAGGGGACTGCCACGGCGGATGCGCGTCCACGGATGTTCCTGATTTCGACGAAAGATGAAGAAGCAGTGACATGGCGGTTCGGGGTCGTGGCATGGATGTGGCTGGTGGGCGCAGCACTCGCGCCGATCGTTCTGGTTCTGATCGATGTGCACAGGTACCGCGAGGAGCGCTTGGTGCCGTGGACGGCCGCGGCAGTCGCCTGGGCGCTTGGAATGGTGTGGGCGGTGTCGTGGTCGATCTGGACGCACAATGATCTTGTCGATTTGCGCAATCGGGTACTCCGCGCACGTTCGAATGTCGATGTGCAACTTCGCCGGCGGCATGATCTCATCGAGCAGCTCATGGGTGCCGTGCGCGGGCTGCGCGACCACGAAGCGGCACTGCAGCGCGTGATCGCCGAGATCCGCGCACAGGGGGCGATGATGGACATGGCCAGTGCGAATGCGCGAGCTGTTCCAGTGGCGCCGCAGCTTCGGATTCTGGCGGAGGCGATGCCCAACCTGAAGTCCTCGGGCGCGTTCCTCGCGCTGCAGCAGGCACTCAGCGACTGCGAGCGCCGGATCGCTCTCGCGCGTGATGAGTTCAACGGCACGACGGCGGGGTTCAATACGCGTGTCACCACGGTGCCGTCATCGTTCATCGCATCGATCTTCGGCATGCGGGTGGGCGAGTTCTTCGCTGCCGAGCAGTTTGAACGCGCCGCGCCAACGGTTTCACATCCTGCGCACTCTCGCTAAACTCGGTTTCCTGCGCTGCGGCGCGCATGAGCGCGCGTGCCAGCGGGTGAACGAACCGCGTGACGAGGAAAACCCATGCCGCCGACTGATCCGTTCCACGCAGCCGCCACGCTCGACACGCCGCTCGGGAAGCGCACCTACCACAAGCTCGATGCGCTTTCGCATCTTGGTGCGGTTGGCAAGTTGCCGTACTCGGTCCGTGTGCTGCTGGAGAGTGTCCTGCGCAATCTTGATGGGCGCGTTTACACCGAGGATCATGTGCGTGCGATCGCCGCCTACGACCCGCGCCGCCCCGCGCAGGAAGAGATTCCCTTCATGCCCGGGCGCGTGGTGTTGCAGGACTTCACGGGCGTGCCGTGCGTGGTCGATCTCGCGGCCATGCGCGATGCGATGCGACGCCTCGGTGGCGATCCCAAGCGGGTGAATCCGCTGGTGCCATGCGATTTGGTGATTGACCATTCGGTGCAGGTGGACGCCTTTGCGTCGGGCGCAGCGCTGACGATCAATGGCGACCTTGAGTTTGCGCGGAACCGTGAGCGCTACCAGTTCCTCAAGTGGGGGCAGGGTGCGTTCACAAACTTCCGCGTGGTGCCGCCCGCCACAGGCATCGTGCATCAGGTGAACCTTGAGTATCTGGCGAAGGTGGTGTGGGAGCGCGACGGCACGCTGTTCCCCGACAGTCTTGTTGGCACGGACAGTCATACGACGATGATCAACGGTCTTGGCGTGGTGGGTTGGGGCGTGGGCGGCATCGAGGCGGAAGCCGTGATGCTCGGGCAGCCTGTGTCGATGCTGATTCCAGAGGTGGTCGGCGTGCGTCTGTCGGGTCGCCTGCCGCAGGGAACGACCGCGACCGATCTTGTGCTGACGGTGACGCAGATGCTGCGCAAGTTCGGTGTCGTGAACAAGTTCGTGGAGTTCTTCGGACCAGGACTTGATGAGATGACGCTTGCCAACCGTGCGACCATCGCGAATATGGCCCCCGAATACGGCGCGACGATCGGGTTCTTCCCCGTCGATCGCCACACGCTCGATTACATGCGATTGTCGGGGCGCGACGAGTCGCTCGTGCGGACCGTCGAGCAGTATTGCAAGGCGAACATGCTGTGGCGCGATGAATCTGCGGACATCGCCTATACCGCTGTGATCGATCTCGATCTGGCATCCATCGAGCCGAGCCTCGCGGGACCTGCGCGTCCGCAGGACCGTGTGGCGCTGTCGGCGATGCGTTCTGCGTGGCGCGCCGAACTGCCGCGCATGCTCGAACGCGCGGCAGCGGGTGGGAAGTCATCGACTGCGTCGGGTGGTGGAACCGCCGTGGCGCAGGCGCCCGCGGAGGTGGCCGTGCGCGACGAGGACGGTCATGAGTTCACGCTGACACATGGAAGTGTGGTCATCGCGGCGATCACGAGCTGCACGAACACGAGCAATCCAAGCGTGATGATCGGCGCGGGATTGGTCGCGCGCCGCGCGGCGGAGCGCGGGCTGAATCGAAAGCCGTGGGTGAAGACGAGCCTTGCACCTGGCAGCAAGGTTGTCACGGAGTACCTGCAGAAAGCGGGGCTCCTGAAGTCGCTCGAGCAGGTGGGATTCCATGTGGTCGGCTATGGATGCACGACCTGCATCGGCAACAGCGGACCGCTTCCCGATCCCATCGGAAATGCCATCAAGGAAGGTGACCTTGTGGTGGCGAGCGTGCTGTCCGGGAACCGCAACTTCGAGGCGCGCGTTCATCAGGATGTGAAAGCGAACTATCTCGCGAGCCCGCCGCTTGTCGTGGCGTACGCGCTTGCGGGCACCGTGGACATCGATCTCGCGACCGAGCCGCTTGGCACGGGAAGTGATGGAAAGCCCGTGTTTCTTCGGGATATCTGGCCGACACAGCAGGAGGTGGACGCTGCCGTGGCTGCGCATGTCACGCGCGAGCAGTTCACGCGCGAGTATGCGGAGGTGTTCGCAGGCAGCAGTGCGTGGCAGTCGATCGAGAGTGTGGCAGGCGAGATGTACCGCTGGGATGAACGAAGCACCTACATCCAGAATCCGCCGTACTTCGAGGGGATGACGATGGATGTACGGCCCATCGAGGCAGTACGCGGCGCACGATGTCTCGCATCGCTCGGCGACAGTGTGACGACCGATCACATTTCGCCCGCGGGCAGCATCAAGACCGACTCGCCTGCGGGCAAGTATCTCGTGGAGCATGGTGTGTCGCCGGCGATGTTCAACAGTTACGGCAGCCGCCGTGGCAATGATCGCGTGATGACGCGCGGCACCTTCGCGAACACGCGCATCCGCAACAAGATGACCCCCGCCCGCACGGGCGGGTGGACGCGCGATTTCACTGCAGGCGGCGCGGAGAAGCCGATCTATGACGCGGCGATGTCGTACCGCGCGGCGGGAACGCCGCTGGTGTTGCTCGCGGGACGCGACTACGGCATGGGTTCGAGCCGCGACTGGGCGGCGAAGGGCACTTCGCTGCTTGGCGTGCGCGCGGTGATCGCAGTCAGCTACGAACGCATCCACCGTTCCAACCTTGTGGGCATGGGTGTGCTGCCGCTGGAGTTCGTGGGCGGTCAGAGTGCGGAGTCGATCGGTCTCGATGGAACGGAGACCTTCGATGTGGCCATCGATGACCGCATCGAGCCGCGGCAGAAGGTGGAAGTGGTGGCGACTCGCACCGACGGCACGAAGGTGCCGTTCGAGACGCTCTGCCGCATCGATACGCCCGTTGAGATCGACTACTTCCGAAACGGCGGCATTCTGCAGACGGTGCTTCGTCGCATGGCGTCGGGTCGGAGCTGATTTGCTGGGGAATTTGCGGCGATAAATCAGCACGGGTCGCGCCGAGCGGTACGGTGCGGTGGCATGCATTCGATACGCCGCTGGCTGCATCTTGGGGCACTGCTTGAGCGCGAACTCTTCGCGTCTGTGCCTCCCGTTCGCATTCCGCCCGCGGATGCGCTCGGATCCTGGTGTCTGCGTTGTGGTGCAACGCTGCACTCGGCGAACGCCCCTCCGCATTGGCCGCCATACTCATGCGCGTCGTGTGCGGGGTTGTCTGCGCCGTTTGCAGGAGTCGTGCGGCTTGGTGTCCACGGAAATGGCTGGCGCGACGCGGTTCTTGCTGTGAAGTACGGGCGTGATCGCCGATGCGCTGAGCAACTTGGCGAACATCTCGCGCAGCAGTGGACGCGGGTACTCCGCGCACTTCCCGCGTGGCGGCACGAATGCAGCGGCGCGTGGTGTGCGGTTCCTGTGCCGATGCCGCTGGCACGGCGGATTGAGCGCGGCATCGATCACGCGCAGGTGATTGCAAGGGCGTTTTCGCGTGCGACATCCATGCGGATGATGCGCGCGCTGTCGCAGCAGTCGGGCGTGAATCAGGCGAAACTCGATCGTTCGGCACGCGTGGCGCGCCGCGGGCGCATGAGGTGGCGGGCATCCAGGCTTGACATGCGCGGTTCACTCGGCACGCAGACTGCGACGACGCTGCGGCAGTGGGTCATCGTGGATGATGTGATGACGACGGGGGCGACACTGCGCGAAGTCGCGGAAGTCCTGCGGGCGCACACGCCGCACGCGCACATCGCTGCGGCGGTGGTTGCTGTGGCATGACATGCGTGTTCAGAAATGCATGTTTTGCAGGGGTTTATGAAAGCGGGCAGGTCCGAGAACCACCGATCGCTGGCGGTGTGCCAAGCGCGGCTCGCGCCGGTCATGGGGCGCAGTTGTCCACACTCATGCATTCAGTTGACACATGCCGCGGGCTCTGCTACCGTTGCCGACCCGACTCATTTGAGCCCGGGGCCTGCGGTGTTTCGGCACCAAAGGTTCATCTTTGACAATTGAGTTGTTGGATCGCCGCGAGGATGTGGCTTCGTTCGCCGACTCTCACAGGGTCTGCGCGCGAAGAAACCCTCTCCCGTCACAGCGGGAGAGACTGAACATCCTCTGTGATGTCCAAGTGAATGGTCATTTCCGAAGACCTTTCCCTGCGTCTGGGCCGCAAGGCAACAGACAACGGGCAAGGATGTTTGGTCAAACCCAGCAATCGCCAATTGCTGGCATCGGCTCGGACCGATGAAGACGACCGACCCATCCTCGTGATGGGTCGCCAGGCAACCTTCTTTCGAAGAATCAGGCGTAAGCCTGTCCAATCAATTGAAGAGTTTGATCCTGGCTCAGATTGAACGCTGGCGGCATAGCTAAAACATGCAAGTCGAGCGAAGCAGCAGCAATGCTGACTGAGCGGCGAAAGGGTGAGGAATACATTCCTATGTACCCCAAGGTCGAGGATAGCCAGGAGAAATCCTGGGTAATACTCGATGTGGTCGCAAGATCAAAGGTTTACCGCCTTGGGAGCGGGGAATGTCCTATCAGGTAGTTGGTGGGGTTACGGCTCACCAAGCCTAAGACGGGTAGCAGGTGTGAGAGCACGGCCTGCCACATCGAAACTGAGACACTGTTCGGACTCCTACGGGAGGCTGCAGTAACGAATCTTCCGCAATGCGCGAAAGCGTGACGGGGTAATGCCGCGTGCAGGATGAAGCCCTTCGGGGTGTAAACTGCTGTCAGGGGTTAGGAATACATGACCAGCCCCAAAGGAAGAGCCGGCTAACTCTGTGCCAGCAGCCGCGGTAATACAGAGGGCTCAAGCGTTAATCGGAATCACTGGGCTTAAAGCGTGCGTAGGCGGATCTTCAGGCCCGTTGTGAAATCCCACGGCTCAACCGTGGAACAGCGACGGGAACCGGAGATCTTGAGTCAGGTAGAGGCAGGTGGAACGATAGGTGGAGCGGTGAAATGCGTAGATATCTATCGGAACGCCAAAGGTGAAGACAGCCTGCTGGGCCTGTTCTGACGCTGAGGCACGAAAGCGTGGGTAGCAAACGGGATTAGATACCCCGGTAGTCCACGCCGTAAACGATGCGCACTAGACTGAGGTGGCTTGACGCCTTCTCAGTCGTAGCAAAAGTGCTAAGTGCGCCGCCTGGGGAGTACGGTCGCAAGATTAAAACTCAAAGGAATTGACGGGGGCTCACACAAGCGGTGGAGCATGTGGCTTAATTCGAAGCAACGCGAAGAACCTTATCCTAGGCTTGACATGCACGTATCAACTTCCTGAAAGGGAAGCCACTCCCGCAAGGGCGGAACGTGCACAGGTGCTGCATGGCTGTCGTCAGCTCGTGCTGTGAAGTGTCGGGTTAAGTCCCTCAACGAGCGAAACCCCTATCTCTAGTTGCCATCAGGTCATGCTGGGCACTCTAGCGAGACTGCCGGTGTCAAACCGGAGGAAGGTGGGGATGACGTCAAGTCCTCATGGCCTTTATGCTTAGGGCTGCACACGTGCTACAATGGTGCCTACAGAACGACGCAAGACCGCAAGGTGGAGCAAATCGCTAAATGGCACCCCAGTTCGGATTGGAGGCTGCAACTCGCCTCCATGAAGTTGGAATCGCTAGTAATCGCGGATCAGCTATGCCGCGGTGAATATGTTCCTGAGCCTTGTACACACCGCCCGTCAAGTCATGGGAGCTGGCAGCGCCCGAAGTGGTCCCGTTTCAGGGGTCCCTACGGCGAGGCTGGTGACTGGGACTAAGTCGTAACAAGGTAGCCGTAGGGGAACCTGCGGCTGGATCACCTCCTTTCTAATGGAATGTAATTAGACGCATCAGAAGAGCGATCTTCTGAGCGAAATCGTCAACGCAACCTCGTCCACCCTTGTGGTGGAAACGGTGCTGGAAACGGCGCCGAATGGCATCCAACAACTCTCTTGCATACATGCGCCAAGCGTCCGTTCGCGGACGCTTGGCGCTTTTTTTGTCGGTGTGTGTTTCGCCTCGCTGCGTCTAGCCTGCTGTGCGAAGATGAAACGGCGCACATTCCTCAAGTCAGCTGGGCTTCACTCAGCGGGGGTCGTTGCCGCAGCATCTGTTGTGCGTTCAGTGGGCGCGACTTCGGATGTCGCCGCATCACCCCGCTCCGCGCAGACGACGGGCGATGCGCACGCGCGCTGGCGACACTCGGTGTGCCGCTGGTGCTACTCGGGCGTTCCACTGGATGAACTCATCAAGCAGTCGAAGGCGATCGGCATCTCGTCGATCGAGTTGCTGGATGAACCGGAGTGGCTGCAGGTGCGTGCGGCTGGGCTCGAGTGTGCGGTGGCGAATGGACCGACATCGATCACGAAGGGACTCAACAGAGCCGAGCATCATGACGAGATCATCGCCAGATCCGAGCGACTGTTGCCGCGTGTGGCGGCTGCGGGCATTCCGCAGATGATCGTGTTCTCGGGCAACCGAGCGGGGCTGTCGGATGCGGATGGGCTGCGCCACTGCACCGCTGGGCTGAAGCGGCTGATGCCGCTGGCAGAGTCCGCGGGCGTGATGATCATCATGGAGCTGCTCAACAGCAAGGTGGATCACAAGGACTATCAGTGCGATCACACCGTGTGGGGAGCTGAATTGGTGCAGCGTGTGGGCAGCGACCGATTCCGACTGCTCTATGACATCTATCACATGCAGATCATGGAAGGGGATGTCATACGAACGATGGAGCAGCACCACAAAGCCATCGCGCACTATCACACGGGCGGCGTGCCGGGTCGGCGGGAGATCGACGGCAGTCAGGAGCTTCACTACCCGGCGATCGTGCGCGCGTTGACGGCGACCGGATTCAGCGGATACCTCGCGCAGGAATTCATTCCCTCGCGTGCGCCCTTCGAGTCACTGGCGCAGGCGATACAGATCTGCACCGTGTGAAAGCGCGCGAGGAGCACGGTCTTCACGCAGCGAAATGTGGAAAAGTCTTGGGTTTCATTTGCCTTCGCCCGAAATCGCGTTATCAGTACCTCGCCTGTGAAACAGGCGCAAGACTCCGGTGACCCGAGAGGGCTCCTTCGTGGGGAAGCCTTCTCGGGTCCTTTTTTGTGATCTCGCTGTGGGACGAGTGGCGCGTCAGTCGTAGCCGAACGGCAGCGCACAGCCGAAGACGAATCCGTTTCCGTCCGCCGCGTAGGGGGCAAAATGCCCCATGAGCGAACCGCGACCGTAGCCAGGTCCGCCTGGAGTCGCCTCGGGGGCGTTTCCATTGATGTGATAGACGCTCGAAGCGCCAGGTTCGGCGTTCGTGTTCATCATCCCTGTGATCGGTCCGCGGTAGAGATGCCAGGATGTGTTGGTGGGGTTGCTGATCGGCGTGATGAACTGCTGCTTCGCGTAGCCGACGGGCTGTGCAGGCATCTGTGTTTCTGGTGCGCCCTGGACTGAAGCCTGAGCAGGGCCTGGTGCCACGCCCTGCGTTGAAGATCGCGTTGCGTCCGTGGGTGCCGACACCTGTCCGTACTGACCGCCGAGCGTGTTGTTCTGATGCAACCCAGTGCCGTAGTAGTGGTAGCGCACCGATGCCTGGCCGATCGCCGCCTGCTCAAGTGCCGCCGAGCTCAACTCGCCGCCCGATGACTGGTTGAAGCCAATACCTTTGGGGGTGGCGTTCTCATCGACCTGACGCGGCGGTCCATCGAACGAAGTTGTCGTTTCGCGCGGATCCTGCGCGTGAGCCGCAGCGGTGATGAGCACAGACGCGGCGAGTACCGAGAGTGCGTTCCAAGACTTCATGACTGAAGGCTATCCTCCCCCAACGCTCGTTGAAAGACCAATGCATGGTGCGCAGGGTCTCGGCGAACGCGCAGAAGCCCGGAGAAAGTTCATGTCCTCGACAGCCGTTCCCCCTTCATCCAGACCGCAGGCTGGCAACAATCCGCCCGTGAGCGGCGCGCCGGGTGATGTGCCCGCCATCGATTCGCTTGCGATCAACACGATCCGCACGTTGGCGATGGATGCGGTGCAGGCCGCCAAGAGCGGACACCCAGGCACGCCGATGGCGCTCGCTCCCGTGGCGTACGAACTCTGGCAGAATGTGCTGCGATTCGACCCCGCGAATCCGCGCTGCCCAGATCGTGATCGCTTCGTGCTCAGCAATGGACACGCATCGATGCTGCTGTATTCGCTCATTCATCTCAGTGGAACGCAACGGGTGGGCAAGGATGGTCGACCGACCGGTGAGCCGAGCCTGCGCATCGATGACCTGAAGGCGTTCCGCCAACTTGGGTCGCTCTGTCCTGGTCATCCCGAATCGCATCTGACATCGGGCGTGGAGACAACGACGGGACCCCTCGGGCAGGGGCTCGCCACGAGCGTTGGAATGGCGATGGCGCAGCGATGGCTCGCGGCGCGCTACAACCGACCGAACTTCGATCTCTATACCTGGCGCGTCTGGTCGATCTGCGGCGACGGCTGCATGATGGAGGGCATTTCGGGCGAGGCGGCGAGTCTCGCGGGACATCAGCGGCTGTCGAACCTCTGCTGGATCTACGACAACAACCGAATCACGATCGAGGGCAGCACATCGCTGGCGTACGACGATGATGTGGCGACGCGTTTCCTCGGTTACCGATGGAATGTGCTGCGCGTGGCGGATGCGAACGATCTTGATCTGCTGCGGCGCGCCTACGCGACAGCGCGCGAAACCACGGACAGACCGACGCTGATCATCGTCGACAGCCACATCGGTTACGGCGCGCCGACGAGGCAGGACACGAGCGCTGCGCACGGCGAGCCGCTCGGCGATGAGGAGATCGTCGGCACGAAACGGTTCTACCGATGGCCTGAGGATCAGAAATTCTTGGTGCCCGCGGGTGTGCGCGAGCGATTCAGCGAGCGACTCGGTGCCCGCGGCGCGGAACTCACCAAGTCGTGGAATGAGCGCTTCGGCGCGTACGCGAAGGCGTTCCCGAAGGAGGCGGAAGAGATCCGCCGCATGGAGGCGCGCGAGTTGCCCGACGACTGGGCGGCGGACCTGCCCACATTCCCCGCCGATGCGAAGGGCATGGCGACGCGCATCTCCAACGGCAAGGTGCTGAACGCACTCGC
>Ga0194132_10006055_pt1 | contig 19049 bp, 17 predicted proteins | sample TA2KigOf80mmetaG_FD_148612 | JGI IMG/M metagenome (GOLD analysis project Ga0194132, IMG submission 148612) | Freshwater microbial communities from Lake Tanganyika, Tanzania - TA2015054 Kigoma Offshore 80m | ecosystem: Environmental > Aquatic > Freshwater > Lake | place: Tanzania: Lake...
CCTCGGAGGCGTAGGCGCCGCGCTCGACGAGTTTGTGACCCAGCACGAGAAACTTGTCTTCCTCTTTCAACTGCGCGAAGCTGGGCGACTGCCGGTGCGGCTCGGTGTGCACATTGCGGGCGTCGTAAACGGTGGCTTCGGCTTGTACGGGCAGCTTGGCCGCGACCTCGGCGACGGTGCGCAGCCTGGCCATCTGTTCCGTGGTCAGGAGCTTCTCGCTATCGACCCAGCCTTCCGCGCCGGCGGCCGATCGCACGCGCATGAAGCGCCGCCGCACGGAGAGGACTTCGAGCTCGTCACCGTGTTTTACGGTGGCGACGACCGGTGATTTCAGCGAGATGTCCTGGCGGATGTTCAGGGTCATCGGCCCGACATATGCGTCGCCAATCGAGGGCGCCTTGTCCGGGCCGTCCGAACAAGCCGTCATCAGGAGGGCGGCGATGAGGACTATCGAATTCGCGTTACTTCCGCGCATTATTACTGGACTTGCCAGCCAGTCAGAGCACTTTCGATGATAGCAGGTCGGTGGCGGCGGCTATTTCAGCGCGGCATCCGCGGCGCGGCTAATTCACTTCGCCCATTGCCGAGAGGGCGATGTACGAATCAGCGTATCGCAAGTAGGCTGGACTATGACGCTCTTTTCCGCGTCATCATCTGACGCAGGTAGCTGTTGACCCGGGTTTGATAACCATCGCCGGATGCCTTCAGCCACGCGAGCACGTCCGAGTCGAGGCGTATGGTGACGCTTTGCTTCTTGGGCCGGTAGAACTTGCCGATCACCGCGTCACTGGGCAACTGGAGTATTTCGGGGATGTCGGAGAGATTGATCTCCGAATCGGGCCGCGCGGCAAGGCGCTTCAGTTCAGCGCGGCGTTTATCGGTGAGCGGTTTCATAGAGTTTCCTTTCGTGGCGGGTCGCTTGGCGCGCGGAGATAATGCGAACTACTTGATCCGAACCTGACTCGCGGTAGGTGTGAACGACAACCAGCAGGATTATGTTGTCAACGGCGCCAATTCCGTGCCATCGCTCTTCGCCGCGTTCGACTCGCTCGACAAAAGTGACACAATACGGATCGTCAAGGATCAACTGGGCGGTTTCGAAGTCGATGCGGTGCTTTTCGAGGTTGACGCTGTTCTTGCGCTCGTCCCATTCAAAGCGGACCATGTGTATGTACAGATTAGCACATACGAAGGCGGCGCCCCTGTTCTCCTCTCACGGTGTTCGGCGGGAGAAGACAATCCCGTGCGCCCGGCCTGAACCCGCCAGGAAGCCAGTCTCGGTGAATTGTAGCGTGAACGAACCGGCCTGGAAGTCGCCAGTGATCGGGAACGACCCGCCGTCGGTGTGAAGCTGCGCCTCGCCGTCCTTAACCGTAATGCGCCAGATGGTCTCGAGTTCTTCGCTCCAATAGGCGCCAGCCAGCGAGGACGGCGGGTCGAGCTTCTTGCGAACGGGCTTCGCCGGCGCGGCGTTCTTCGACACGGCGATGTCCGCGCCAAACACCTTCGCGGTCTGTTCGGCGAGGCGTGCGACGGGCGTGCCGCCGATGTTGCACAGGCAGACGACCGTGAGTTGCTTGTCTGGAATGCGGAGTAGATAGGTACTGTAGCCGGACGCGCCGCCGGAGTGGCTGAGCGTACCGTCTTTACTGATGATGCCGAGCGCGTAGTTTCCGGCAGGTTTTGCGGGCGTCGTCAGCTTGTCGAACAGGCCCTTTCCGACAGTCTGCTCATCGAAGTTGCGCGCCCATTTCAGCATGTCTTCGATGTTCGAGTACATGCCGCCGCTGCCGACGAGATCGAAACCGACATCCACGTTCTTGAACGCGCCGCCGCGCTGATGATAGCCGTGGGCGCGATTGGGAACGGGATCGCCGTGATCGTCCTGAAAGCGCGAGGCGGTCATCTCGAGCGGCGCGTGGATCTTCTCCTTAGTCCACTGCGCAAGCGTTTTGCCGGTGGCTCGTTCGAGCGCGATGGCCGCGAGCAGGTAGCCCGAGTTCGAATAGTTGTAGTCGCTTCCGATCGGGAAATTCAGCGCCTTCTGGCGCGCGATCAGCGAGAGCGTTGGCGCCTGTTTGAGGACGCTCTCGTTGGAGAAGCCGCGCATCTGCCACAGCATGAGATAGTCGCGCAGACCGCTGGTGTGATCGAGCATGCGGCGAATCGTGATGCCGTCGGCATAGGCCGGCATCTCGGGGACCCACTTGCGAACGGAGTCGTCGAGCGAGAGCTTTCCCTCTTTCTCGGCGATGAGCAGGGCCATTGACGTGAACTGCTTGGACACGCTGGCCATGTAGAAACGCGAGCGCGCGTCGATTTTGATTTGATGATCGAGGTCGGCCAGACCGTAGCCTTTCGCGAGAACGGTCTTTCCGTCTTGCAGCACACCGACGGCGCAGCCGGGCGAACCGGGCTTGGTGTAGCCGGCGAAGATCGCGTCGACTTTGTCGTTGGCGAAAGCGGTGAGCGCGAAGGCGAGAGCTAGAGTGCGCATATGTGCAGTTGGCGGGTCCAGTTAGTGGTGTCGATGGCGTCAAAGGCGATTTGATCGCCGGTGCGTTTCCAGCGCGGGTGGAGATCGCAGCGCGTATCGCCGCTCAGGTATTGCTCTCCGTTGGGAAGTTTCATCGGGAACTCGCCGAGCGTCGAGAGCCGCTTAGTCTTGAGGTTGTAGACAAATAGCCGTTTGGCCGGCACGCTGGCGATGTTGCGATCGGTCGCGAAAACATCGCGGCTCGGGCCGAAGGTGCAGTGCCCGTCGCCTTCGAGGAGATCCGGCGCGACGACTTTATGCTCGGGCGCGGCGACGTCGTCGAACAACACGTGGCGCACTTTGCCTTCGACTTGAAAGGTCGCCATGATCTCGCTGCTGCCGCGCCATGTGAAGTGCGACACACCGCGGCCGTAGGGGACGACTTCGCGCAGATCGGCGCCGTCAATCGACGCCGTGAACATCGCGCTGGTGAGGCGGCCGTTTTCGATGGTGCGCGCGAGAAAGAAGAAGCGGCTGCTCGATGGATTGATGACGGAGTGCTGGAAGAACAGAGCTTTGCCGGAGAGCTCGGGATGGCGTGCGGCGAGTTGATCATAGACCTGCTTCATCGACACGGCAAGATGCGACTTGCCGGTGAGGAGATCGAGAATGAACACGCCGTCGTTGTCGGGATGATTCACGGTCGGGTTGGGATCTTGCGCGGCGGCGTAGCCGACCACCGGACGCAGCCGCGCCAGCCTTCCGTAGGTCACGCACGTCGCGAAACGGCCGTTGGCGGCGACGCTTTCGATGGCGCGCGTCCAAGTGCGGCGCTTCTTGGTCTTGATGTTGAACGCGGCGGAGATGATATCGCCGCCCTGCTGATCGTTATAGAGAAACTCGTCGTTGGGTTCGAGCGGATTCCAGTTGAGCATCGCGCCCTGTTGCAAGTTCCAGGCGCGCGTCTCGACGGCCGGATAGAAACTGCCGGTCGATGGACTGACGATGCCGATCAAAGCCGTCTCGCCCGGCTTCGGCATGCGGTTCTGAAAGTCCGATTCCAGGCAGATCATCTTGTCGGCCTTGGCGTTCCACGGCGAGACGCCGTAGTAGCCGAAGAAGTGATGCTTCGGCCCGCGCGTGAGCGTGCGAACCTGCGCGCCGGGAGCCAGAGCGGCGAGGAGGATCTGCCGGCGTGTCATTTCTTCACGCTGATTTCCTTGAAGAGCACGATGCTTGCCGCGTCGTGATTTTGGATCCCGATGTAGCCCTTGTTGGCGCGCGGGCCGCGGATGGGTTCGTACCACTGCTTGCGCTCGGGCACCGCCTGGCCTTCGGTGTATTCGTTGACGAGTTTGCCGTTCAGGCGCACGCGGGTTGTCGCGCCCTTGAGTTCGATTTCCAGCGTGTTCCATTCGCCGACGGGTTTCTGATTGCGCGCCGAGACTTTGCTGATGGAATAGATCGCACCGGTGCAGTGCCAGTCGTCGCCGGAGGAATCGATCTGCACTTCGTAGCCGTTGTGCACGCCGTACCAGGCGTCGCTGGGCTTTTCGGGCATGCGGATGTAGATGCCGGAGTTGCCGCGCTCGCCCTGCGTCTTAAAGACGATCTTAACCGTGGCGTTTTCGAAGGCTTCGAGTTCGTAGAACAGCAGGCCCATGCCTCCGCTGGTTTTCATCGCGCCGTTTTCAACGCCAAAGCCAGGCCAGCCGACCTGCTTCCAACCGGCGAGATCTTTGCCGTTGAACAGGGGCTTGTTGGCGGCGGCGAGGGCGAGTGAGGCGAGGAGGAGGGCGGTTGTGCGGATCATGATTTGTTCCGAATTATTTTAACGACAATTCCAATCGCGGCCCAGGCGGCGCCGAGTTTGAGCGCATTCGGGCTGAGGCTGAGCCACATGTAGAAGCAAAGCAAAACCCCGAGCGCAGGGGCAAGGCAAACGATCGACCGATCCCGAAACGCCCGCAAGAACGCCGCGAGGTTCACGCCCATGAAACCGATGAACGCGCCAAAGTTCAAGAGCTCCGCGCCAAGCTCGTAGGTCATCAGATACGCCCCGGCAAGCGCGATCGCGCCGATCAGCAGCACGTTGTGCGCGGGGACTTGGCGCACGGCGTCGATGGCGCCGAAGAATTTTTCGGGCAGCACGCCGTCGCGGCCCATGCCGTAGAGCAAGCGCGCGCCGGCCATCTGTCCGCCCGAGCCGGAACCAATCGTTGCGACGAGCAATGTCAAATTCACTGCGTGAAAGAGCCAGATGCCGCCGGCGCGCCCGGCGATGTGCACGTAGGCCGTATCGACATCGGGAAACGCTTCGCCGTGCGGCCAGACGATCTGCGCGACGTACACTTCGATCGCCGACAACACGCCGATCAGTATGCAGACGATTACCGTTGCGCGCGGGATCGTACGCTCGGCGTCGACGGTCTCTTCGCTCAGTGTGGAGATCGCGTCGAAGCCGATAAAAGTGAGGACGGCGAGCGCTGTGGCCGATGAGAACGTCGCCCAGGAGTACGTCGCTGGATCGTAGAACGGCTTGGTGAGATCGGCCGTGGCAAAGAATTTCGCCGACGCGGCGAGCATCCATGCGATGACGCCGAACATAACGATGGCCAGGTTGCGGTGCGTCGCCGCCGCGGCTTGGATGTTGCGAAGGTTCAGCCAAGTGAACAGCAGCGCGAAGAACAACACCCACGCGGGGTAGGGAATCATCGGCAACAAATTCCCCGCGGCCTTCGAACACCAAATCACGCAGATGAGCGGGTTGATCACGTAGTCGAGAAGTAGTCCCCAACCGGTGAGAAAACCGAGCGACGGATGGATCTCCTTGCCGACGTAGGTGTACGCCGAGCCCGCGCTGGGATAGAGTTTTGCCATGCGGCCGTAGCTGATGGCGGTGAGCAACATGCCGATCATGGCGACGAGGATGGTCGACACAACGTGGCCGCCGGCCTTGTTGGAGACGACGCCAAACAGCGGCATGGGCGCGGTGGGCTGAATGATGATCAAGCCCATGAAGATGAGGTGCCGGAGGTGAAGCGCGCGGCGGAGGGCGGGAGAGGACGCCATCGTTGTATTGTCAACGATATGGGTTCCGTTTGGCGGAAGCTGCGGGAGTGGGTTCGCGAACGGATGAAAATTCGCGTGACGTGGGCCGGCTATGCGTTCACGGGCGCGATCGGCGTGACGTTCGCGGGCGCGCTGCTTTCGGGCAACAATTTGATCTTTCTGATCGCGTCGGTGTTGATCTCGACGGCTCTGATTTCCGGCCTCGTAAATAAGCTGTCGCTGGCGGGGCTCGAAGTGGAGTTTCATCCGCCCGAGCATCTCTTCGCCGGCGAACAGACGATGGCGAAGATCGTGGTGCGCAATGAGAAAAGCTGGATGCCGAGTTTTTCGACACGGCTGCAGTCGATACACACCGATGGCCTGGCGCAGGCTTTATATTTCGCGATCATCGGCGGCGGCGAGGCCGTGACCGAACACGCGGCTGTGAAATTCGGGCGGCGCGGGCGGTTTCGCGACAACTCGTTGCAATTCACATCGCGGTTTCCGTTCGGGTTTACCGAACGGCGCGAACGCGTCACGCTGCTGGCGGATGTCGTCGTTTATCCGGCGCTCGAGCCTGGCGCGCTGGCGGTGGAGTTTCTCGACCACGTGCGCGGGGCTCGGCTGTCGCGGCACGCTGGAGTGGGCGATGAGTTCTATCGGCTGCGGCCCTACGTGCCATCGGACGCCGCGAAGCGGATCGACTGGCGGTCCACGGCGCGGCATGGCGAAGTCCATGTTCGCGAGAACACGCGCGACGAGATGACGGCGGTGACGATCGTGCTCGATCTGTTCCTGGGCGGCGCCGCGATGAGTTGGTTTGAATCGGCGCTGTCGACGGTCGCGTGGCTGGCGGTCGAACTCGACCGGGAGGGCGTGCCGTTTTTTTTGAAGACGCAGCAGCGAACAATCGATACGCCGCGTGACGGCGATTGCTACACGGTGCTGCGATACCTGGCGCTCGTCGAGCCGATGCCCTTCGACGCGGCCGATGGGTTGGAGCAAATTGTTCCCATCGATTCCGACAGCGCCGTTCTTCTGCTGACGGCGGATCCGGCGCGTAACCCTGTACGATAGAGATTCGCCCCCGAAAGTGTAATGAGTAAGTATCTCGCCTTGTTCGCCGCCGTGCTCTGTGCGTTTTCGCAAGAGACGAAGATCGAACCCGTAAAGACCCAGATCACGGTCAATGAGAAGATCGCCGCGGAAGCGCCGGCATCGATCACCGTGCTGTCGAAACTGCAGATTCAGGAGACGCCCGGCGTCAACGTCGACGACCGGCTGCGATCGGTACCGGGTTTTACATTGTTCCGGCGGTCGTCGAGCCTGGTGGCGAATCCGACGACGCAAGGGATCTCGTTGCGTGGGCTCGGGTCGAGCGGCGCGTCGCGAACACTGGTCTTGTGGGACGGCGTGCCCGCGAACGATCCTTTTGGCGGCTGGGTGTATTGGAGCCGGTTTTCGCCGGAAGACTTGGACCGCATCGAAGTTGTGCGCGGGGCGTCGACGAGCGTTTTCGGCGATCGTGCGATCGGAGGGTCGATTCAACTGTTCTCGCGCCCGGCCGAACCGTGGCGCGCGCATGGAGTGTATGAGGGCGGCAATCAGAACACGCACCAGGTGAGCGGCGGCTTCAGCCACTTGCGGCCGCGGTGGTCGGCGAGCACGCAGGGCCGCGCGTTTCGGACCGATGGATATTACATTGTCGAAGAGAGGCGGCGCGGCGCGGTGGATTCGCGGGCGGGCGTGGACTTCATCGCCGGCGACATACGGCTCGACTATTTGGGCGCCAAGGACCGGTTCTTCGTGAAGCTGGACGCGCTGACCGAAGACCGCGCCAACGGTACGGTGGCGGTGCGGAACTCGACGAGCCTCGGCACGCTTTCCGGGCAGTATTTCCGAGAGATCGGCAAAGACAGTTTGTCGTTGACGGCGTGGCATGGCCGCGAGGAGTATCGCGCGGCGTTTTCGGCGATCGCGGCCAACCGAGCCACGGAGCGATTGACGATGCGGCAGACTGTGCCGGCCGAAGTTGTCGGCGGCGCGGGCCTTTATCGCGTCCAGCGGACCGCGTTTCAAGGGCTGTTCGGCGGCGACTTCACTCACGTCGAAGGCTATAGTCTTGAGACGACGCTGCCCACGGGTTTCAGCGATCGCGGCGGCGTGCAGTGGCAGCGCGGCGTGTTCGGCCAGGGCGATGTGCGTGCCGGCATGTTCAAGTTCTTTACCGGCGGCAGAGTGCACGCGGCGGGTAAACAGGGCGCGTTCTTTTCCCCGTCGGGCGGGTTTGTGGCCGGCAAGAAAAACTGGCGAACGCGGGGTACAGTGTATCGATCCTTCCGCGCGCCAACACTGAACGAACTGTTCCGCGAGTTTCGCGCGGGCAACGCAGTGACGCGCGCTAACGATGCGCTGAATCCCGAGAAGTCTTTCGGCGCGGAGTTGGGCGCGGACTATTCCGGGGAGCGCTCGCGCATTTCGGTCACGTTTTTCCGAACGTCGATCACGGACTTAATCACCAACGTGACGCTGCGCTCCACGCCCACGCTGATCGAACGGCAGCGGCGGAACGCGGGCAACGCACTGGCGCGCGGCGTGGAGATGAGCTTCACGCAAGGCTTCCGCGACTTCCGGTTCGAAGGCGCCTGGCTGTTCAGCGAGAACCGTTTCGCGACGCGCAATCGCGTGCCGCAGGTGCCCAAGCATGGCGGCAATGCGACGCTGACGTATGCAAAGGGCCGCGTCTTTCTAAGCGGCGGTTTACGCAGCTTCACGGCGCAGTTCGAGGACGATCTGAACAGTTTCCGGTTGCCCGGTTACGCCACCGTCCAGGCGGCGGCCCGCATTGGATTGACGCCACAGTTCTCGGCGATCGCGGCGTTTGAGAATTTGCTCGACCGGCGTTTCTATACCGGTTTCACGCCGGTCCCAATGATCGGCGCGCCGCGATTGGTGCGCGCGGGGTTGCGCTGGGAAGGCCGGCTGCGGAAGTAAGTAGCTGCCCGGCCCCGCTCACTGCGTTCTTAGGAAGAAGTAGTAAACCGCCACCGCAATCGCAATCGTCACGCCAAACGCAATCGCGCCGGTTAGAATCGATTTCTTCGTGAACGTCACCGCGAGCGGCGCAGCATCCGGCGGCCGGTGCATCGTCATCGTCGGATCATCCGGTGAAAGCACCGCGCTCTCGGGCAGCGGAGTCTCGGGTAGCTGTTTCAACAACGCCCGCAGATCCACAATCAGATCGTCGGTGTGCTGATACCGCTGTGCCGGATCCTTCGCCAACGCTTTCCGCAAAATCCGTTCGATCTCGCCGTGTTTGCAAACCTTCAGCGCCGGCAACTCCAACGAAACCAACTGCACCATCGTCGCCTGCGCCGAGTTTGCCTTGAACGGCAGTCTCCCCTCGACCATCTCATAGAGCACCACCCCCAACGACCAAATGTCGGTGCGCCGGTCGGTCGGCTTCGCCAGCGCCTGCTCCGGCGACATGTGAGTCACCGTGCCCATGATCGTTCCCGGCTGTGTCAGCCGCGACCGATCCCGAATCAACGCCAGTCCGAAGTCGGTAATCTTCGCCTCGCCTTCAGGCGTGATCAGAATATTCTCGGACTTGATGTCGCGATGTACGATGCCCTTCTGGTGCGCCGCGCGCAGTCCCTCGCCGATCTGCGAGGCAATCCGAACCGCCTGATAAAGCGGCGGCTTCGACGCGCCCCGCCACCGGCTCAGCGGGTACCCTTCGACATACGCCATCGAAAGAAACAACTGCCCCTCATGCTCGCCCAGTTCATACACCGAGCAAATGTTGGGATGATCCAGCACCGCCGCCGCCTGCGCCTCGCGAATAAACCGCGACCGAATCTCATCATCGTGCTGCCCGCGCTCCTTCAAACACTTCAGCGCGACAATCCGCCTTAGCCTCGTGTCTTCGGCCTTATAAACAACACCCATCCCGCCCTCGCCCAGCTTGGAAACTACGCGGTAATGTGAAATCAACTGGCCGTTCATACGGATCGCCGGCGCTGCCGGATTGAAGCCAGAATTTGACGGAATCGCGGATGCTCCCGCAAGTTGGACAAGAACGGATTTATCTCGAACCAATCGGCGCGTTCGTCACCGCCCCGGACCGCGCTCTCCAGCAGATCCACAGCCTTCTCCCTGTCGCCGAGAATCGCGTAAAACTCGGCTGCGTTGCAAGTCCATTGTAGAAACTGAGCGAACTTCCGCACGTCCGCGTCCATCGTCTTGAGCGCACTCCGCCTGTCGCCACCGCGCGCGAGGAGGATAGCGCGGAATAATCTTACGATGTAACTTCCGCGTAGGCTCTCATTGACGCGGTCTAACATCTTGGATGCGGCGGCGAGGTCGCCCAGATTGGCGTACACGAGCGAACTGGTAGTGGCAGCGTGGAAGTTGCGAGTGTCCTGATCGAAAATTCGATCGAGCTCGATCAAAGCGCCGGCGTAGTCGCCCTGCTGGCGGCGGATTTCGGCGATTTGGATCCGCGCCGGAAAAAACAACGGGTCAATGTTTAGCAGTTCGTTCATTAGTTTTCGAACCGTTGCATAGTTGCCCGCAAGCATGTGATAGCGGCCGTACCAAATCCGCGCGCCTACGGACGATGGAAATTTCTGCAGCGCCTTCTCGAGCACCTCCGGCATTTGGCTCCTGCGGCCGAGGAAATAATAGGCGGCGCCGAGCGTGTCGTAAATGCGCGGCAGCGCGATCTTATGTTCGAGTTCACGGGCTTCCGTCTCCGCGCGATAGAGGACCGCGGGATCGTTGGATAGGCCCGCTTCGACAATCAAGACTTCGCAGAAGCTTCGCATCGCCGCCGCTTCGTGGAAGTCCGGATCGAGCTTGAGCGCGTGATCGAGCAGCGAAAGTGCCTTGGGAACATCAAACTGAACCCGCACCAGTACATTGGCGCGCTCAAACGCCTCTGCTGCTTCCGCGTTTGGCGACGGAATGACGGCATACATCTTCGCCTTCTGCCCCGGATTTTCGCTCCCAGTTTTCTTCGGCCAGAGCCAAACGCCCGCCCCTCCCGCAACCGCCGCGGCCGCTCCGATAAACCAGCCGCGCCGGTTCGATACGCGAGCGCCAGCTCCGGACAACAACGAATCGAGGTCCACCCGAAAATCCGCGGCGTGCTGGTAGCGCTCACTTGGCCTCTTCTCCAGCGCCTTCGCGAAGACACGATCGATCGCCGGCGGTAATCCCGCCCGCAGTGCCGTAAGCGGTTCGGGTGTCGTGTGGACGATGGAATACGCCAGCGCCGCGTCGTTGTCGCCCTTGAACGTCGCATGGCCGGCGATCATCTCGTAGAGCGTAACCGCGATCGACCAAAGATCGCTTCTCCGGTCGACGTCTTCCCCGGTGGCCTGCTCCGGCGACATATACGCCGGCGTCCCCATCGAAGCCCCCGTCTTCGTAATCCGCGTCCGATCCCCCACCTGCGCCAACCCAAAATCCATGATCTTCACCGCGCCCTGCGGCGTCACGATCAAATTCGCCGGCTTGATATCGCGATGAACGATCCCGCGTTCATGCGCATGCTGCAACCCCGCGCACACCTGCACAGCAATATCGATCGCCTCGGCCAACGGCAGCGGCCGCTCCGCGATCTTCTCTTTTACGGTCTTCCCCTCAACCAACTCCATCGCCAAAAAGCCGTGCTCTTCATCAACTTCGAATACCGTGCAAATGTTGGGATGATTCAACGAAGCCGCCGCCTGCGCCTCGCGCAAGAACCGCTCCCGATGCTCCTCCAACTGCTTCGGTAAGAACTTCAGCGCCACCGTCCGCTTCAGCTTTGTGTCCTCGGCTCGATAGACCACACCCATCCCGCCCTCGCCCAGTTTCTCGAGAACGCGATAGTGCGAAATGGTTTGCCCGGTCATCTTGGCGTGCCTATCAGTTTGAATCAGTATACGCCCCTCGGCCACTCCCGCCACCACCAGCCACAAGAACACCCCGCGCTCGCTGCAGTAAATACCGTATGGAAACTTCCGCACGAGCCCCTACTGCCAGCAAAGATTCCCCGCCAAAAATCCCCACCGCTCCCGCTACCCATGCAAGGAGCAACACACATGAACCGAATTTTCACCTTCCTATACGGAGCGGCCTCTTACGCCGTCTTCCTCGCCACCTTCCTATACGCGGCCGGATTCGTCGGCAACTTCGGCGTGCCGAAGTCCATGGACTCACCCGCCGAAGGCTCACTCCAAACCGCGCTTCTCGTCGACATGGCGCTACTGGCTCTCTTCGCCGTCCAGCACAGCGTCATGGCCCGGCCATCCTTCAAGCGTTTCATCACCCGCATGATCCCGCAACAGATCGAACGCAGCACCTACGTCCTCGCCAGCAGCATCGCCATGCTGTTGATGTTCTGGCAATGGCGCCCGCTCGGCGGCGTTGTCTGGCAGGTCGAGAACCCGATCGGCCAGGCCGCGCTCTACTTAGGCTACGCCTTCGGTTGGCTGCTCGTCCTCGTCACAACATTCGTCATCAACCACTTCGACCTCTTCGGCCTGCGCCAGGTCTGGCGCTACTTCATGGGCCAGCCCGCTCAGCCCGTGCCGTTCGTCACGCCGCTGCTCTATCGCATCGTTCGACACCCTCTTTACCTCGGCTGGCTATTCGCCTTCTGGTGCGCGCCGCTAATGACGATGACGCACCTCTTCTTCGCGGCTATGACGACCGCCTACATCCTCATCGCCATCCAACTCGAAGAGGCCGACCTCGCCGTCGCTCATCCCGAATACGCCGAATACAAAACGCAGGTGCCAATGCTCGTCCCCGGTTTACGCCTGTAGGAATGAAGTGTTCATTCTAGACAAACTCCTCAACCGCTTCGTGTCTCCCGCCGTGAAGCGCTTCGAGGCAAGTATGCAAATCGACTACAACAAGTGGCACGACGGTGTCGGCTACGACATCGACATCATCCACAGCGCCAACGCCGCCGAGCGAGCCGAAATCGACGCCCTGCTCGCGCGGCGCGGCGCCAAGGATTGGCGCGACGTCGAGGCTCTGGCCGCGCTCGGCGCATCGGCGCAGTTGCGCCGGGCCCTCGCCAGTTCCGATTTCTCCGTCGCCCTCGCCGTTCTCGAACACGCGCCCCAACTTGTTTCCGAAGCCGAGGCCGTCACCTTGTTAACCCGCGCCCTGCGCGAAGCCGAAATCGGCGAAGGATTTGCCAAGGCTCTACGCATCGTCGAACGCTTTCATCCCCCGGCCATCATCGACGCGATGCTCCGCGCCGTTCTCGTCAGCCCCAACCCCACCCTCATCGCCGCCATGCTGCTTTACCTCCACGGCCACGCCAAGGAACCGTTCGACTACGATCAGATGCCGTTCCTCAGTCGATTTCATGGCGACCAGAAGCCCGCCGCGCTGCGAGAGTTGTGCCAGCGAATCGGCGTCCGCCCGCCCGAGTAGTTGCCTACAACTTCCCCGGCTCCGCCCGCAACACCGCCGCTACGACTTCGGAATATTCCCGCCAGTCGTCCAACTCCGCCGCCAGCCGCCGCGTTCCCGCTGCCGTCAGAAAGTAATACTTCGCCCGCCGCCCGTTCATGCTCGCCCCCCAAACGGTCGACACCAACCGCTTCCGTTCCAACCGCGCCAGCGCCGGATACAACGACCCCTGCGGAATCCGCAGCCGCCCGTTTGTCAGCTGTTCCAATCGCACCGACACCCCATAACCATGCACCCGGTCCAGCGACACCGCTTTCAATATCAGCATGTCCAACGTGCCCTGCAACAACCCGACCGCATCGTCCTTCATCCTGAAATCCTTCACCAGTAGACTACCGCCCCGGCCCGCCCCGTGGCATGAGGTTCAAGTCTTTATTGATGCCCTCGCGCAACTTCGCTTCCGTCAACGCCGCTCCGCCGCTCCACGCCTGAAACCATCGCGCAATCCCCGCCCCAAATTCTTCGCGAGTAAGATCGCCGCTCTTGTCCCCATCAAACGGATCCAGGAAAGCGCGCTCAAACGGCGGCATCGGACCTCGTCCAAATCCGCCCATTGTTCGCACGTGCCCCTTCGATGTCCCCGCCAACTGTGCGCGCACCGACTCCGCCCGCGCCGTAACAAATCCCTTAATCGGCTTCACCGCCGCGCCCATCCCGCCCGGAGGCCCGAAGCCTCCGAATTCCGGCGTCACCGCCTCGCCCGCCACGGCCTTATCGAATCGCCCCAACTTCGCCGCCGCCTCCTCGCTCACCGCCGGCCGGATCGCCTTCGCGATCTCATCCACCTGCGCCGCAATCCGCGCCGGCTGAAAAATCGTCCGGTCGAACTCGGCCATCTTCTCCAGGTAGATCTTCTTGAATCGCTCATCGCCGTAAACCCGCTCCAGCAGCTTCACAGGGCCCGACCAAGGCTGCATAATGCTCAATTGCTCACGCTGCTCCTGCGACGCCGCCATCATGAACTGCCCGAAGCTGTGATCGAGATCCCACGGCAGAAACTCGAACTTGTTGGTCTTCGCGTTGAGATAGACGTAGAAATTCTGCCCCACGCCCAAAATGCTGTCCAGCGTGCTGAGCCACGTCGTCACGGCCATATACCGCGCAAACTCCTCGATGTCCAAATACTCGCCCAACTTCGCCCGAAACTCCTCATCGCTGCCATTCGACACCAGCCGCGCGAACTCGATCACCCGCTTCTGTTGTGCCGGCGTCGGATCGTCTTTCGGATCGTAGGCTTTTGCGTATGCGCTCCACGCTTCGCCGCGGTCTTCGAAAATGCTGCCGACGGGCTTGAAGATCGCGCCGTCCTTGCTTCCGTAGTTGGCCTGCGCAAATGAATTGTCGATGTCCTCGACAATCGAGTACAGCCCAAAATACTTCCGGTCGTGTTTCTCCGGCACGGTAATGAAGACCCGCGCATAACTCGTCCGAGGCGCCGGAACCTTCGCGTCGCGATACAACCGGTGCGAAAGAACTTCATTCATCCAACTCGCATCGGTGACGTTGCTGTGCAGGTTGATCTTGGTGAGCCCCGCCAGCTTCTGCCCCTTGACGTATTTATTCAGGTCCAGTTTTAGCGACTTCTTGTCCTGCCCACGCGACTGCATGAACGTGCCATTGCCCTTGTACCGCACCGCGACATCGCGCAGCGCGAGGCCGTCGAAGTCCAGATCCGCGTGGACATACTGGAAGTCGATCCCCGCCGCGCCCGCCAGCCCGTTCCGCCGCCCCTCGGCCGCGATGAAATTCATGCCCGGCCCTTGCCCGGGTCCGCCGCCAGGCCCGCCGATCCGCATGGCGTTCCCCATCCCCGCCGATAGCATTTGCATCATGCCCGCCCGCAACTCATCGGCGCCGAGCTTGCCGGTCTTCTTCGTATCCCACGCCGCAAACCACTGCTCGCCCAGCGCGCGAAACTCTTCTTGCGACAGTTGCTTGTCGCCATTGGTGTCACCCTTCAAAAACGCGGGCGCCATCATCATCGCCGGACCAAATCCGCCCGGAGGCCCGCCGCCCGGTCCGCGCCCTGGTCCGCCAAACGGAAATCCCTGCGGCCCGCCCTTCGGCTCCATCGCCGCCCATTGCTCGGCCGTAAATTTCAAGTGGACCGTCCAGACTTTCGAGGTCTGAAACAGTTCGTCAGCTTTTTTCGGCGCCTCAGCGAAAAGGACGCCGGCGGCAAGGAGCACTAGGGAGAAGCGGTGCATGTTCATTCAATCGTAATACGCACCCGAGCCGCGGTTCGATCCAATCCCAACCGGATCGCCGCGCTACGATCACAAATGCCAACCCGTCCATCGCCATGATCCAACGCACAACCATTGAAGCCAACGGCGCCCGCTTCCACCTCGCCGAAACCGGCGCCGGCCGCCCCTTGCTCCTCCTCCACGGCTGGCCGGAATTCTGGTTCACCTGGGAGCCGGTGATGACCCGCCTCGCCCATCGCTTCCGTCTCATCGCACCAGACCTCCGCGGCTTCGGCGATTCCGACAAACCCGCTGGTCCCTTCGCGCCCCACAATCACGCCGACGATCTCCTCGCCCTGCTGAACCAACTTGGGATCGAAAGGATCGGCGTCGTCGGACATGACGTCGGAGGCGCCGCCATGCAACCCCTCGCACGTCTGGCGCCCGATCGCTTCGCCGGGCTGTTCTTCTTCGATTTCCCCTATCCGGGCATCGGCTCTCGCATGGGCTCCCCAGACTCCTTGATCGAAATTTGGTACCAGTCGTTCAATCAGATGCCCATGGCCCCCGCTCTGGTTGGCGCCAGCCGCGAAACCTGCAAGGCCTACATCGGCCACTTCCTTCGCCACTGGTCCTGGCGCAAGGATGCCTTCGACTCGGTGATCGAAGTCTTCGTCGACAACTTCATGAAGCCGGGAAATCTGGAGGGCGGCTTCGCGCACTACAAGGGATCTCACGCCGGCCGCATCGCGATGATGAAGGGTGCGTTGCCCGCGTTCCCGCCAATCGACATCCCCACCTGCGTCCGCTGGGCCGAGCACGACGCCGTCCTCCCCTTCGCCTGGTCCGACCGCCTTTCCGAGACATTCTCCAATCTCGACTTCGCCCAATTCCCCGGCGTCGGCCACTTCCCCCACCGCGAAGATCCAGACCGCGCCGCCGCCGAGATCGGCGGATTCTTCGAACGAATCGGCTGGTGCGAATTGACCGCTCGTAACTCCAGCGAACCTCCGCCGCCATCCCCGAGCGGCCCGAAACGATTCCACTCGGCGTGATCCCAGCGTTCCCCTGCCGCCGGCAGATCACTCCGGCGCGAGAGCCCCTTTCACCTGATCCAGCGCTCGAAGAATCGACGGCTTCGCACTGCTCGTGCCGTTGGCCGTAAGGGTTTTTGCTAGACGCGAACGCTCGGATGACTGGCGGGTTCGGCGTGTTTCCGGAGCCCACTTTCCGAGTAGCGCGTCAGAACTAAGCCGCTGGCGCGGCGGACGCAGTGGCGTGGGTGTTTGGAGCGATAGCGAACGGTAGTGTCGTCATAGAAAGGAGTTTTCTGTGACCCCACTTCGTCAACGGATGCTGGAAGAACTCCGGCGCCGTAACTTCAGCCCTGATACGACGCGCGGCTACGTGCATGCCGTCGCTCAGTTCGCCGAGTACTTTAATAAGTCGCCAGAGTTCCTGGGACTCGAAGAGATTGGCCAGTTTCAACTGCACTTGCTCGACGAGAAGAAACTGGCGCTCGGCACCATCGCACTGCGCATGGGCGCCTTGCGCTTTCTCTACAAGCGCGTCTTGAAACGGCGTGATTTGGATTTCGAGAATCTGCCGCTGCTCAAAACGCCGAAGAAGCTCCCGGTTGTGCTGAGTCCAGAGGAAGTGACTCGCCTGATCGAAGCTGCGCCCAACCTGCTGTACCGCACATTGTTGATGCTGCTCTACGCCACCGGATTGCGGCGAGCCGAGGCGTCAACGCTGAAACTGTGTGACATCGACAGTTCCCTTATGTTGATCCATGTTCGTCAAGGCAAGGGTGCCCGTGATCGGGAACTGCCACTTACCCAGAAGCTGCTTGACGCGCTGCGCCATTACTGGTGTTCGTGCAAGGTCAAGCCCCGCGTCTATCTGTTCCCCAGCCATTGGGAGAGCAGCGATGAAGAGAAGCCCATCTCTGACAAGACCATTTGGAATGCCTGTCACGAGTCTGCGCTTCGAGCAGGCATCACAAAGCGATTGGGGCCACACACGCTGCGGCACTGCTTCGCCACACACATGCTCGAGGCGGGCGCCGACCTGCGCACGATCCAACTGCTCCTCGGGCATCGGCGTCTCAAAGAGACTGCGATCTATCTCCACCTGTCACGACGACATTTGCAGGCGGCAGTCAATCCTCTCGACCAGATCACGGTGCCCGACTTTCCCCGACAGACTCAACCATCGAAGAAGGGTCAATCGTGAAGCGGCCACCCTGGGAGGTGGCTGATATCATCCGCAAGTCTGGCCGGCGATTGATGCTTCGCTTTGAGAAATGCCTCACTTGGCCACAGCTGAAGGTGCTCAACGCGATTGAACGATGCCGGACCGCCGCACTGGGTGGACACCGCGACCAGTGCGATCGCTGCGGTCAGCAGACCCTCTCGTACAACTCCTGCCGGAATCGTCATTGCCCGAAGTGCCAGACCAACGCTCGGAACAGGTGGTTGGCCGCTCGCCAACAAGAGCTGCTGCCGGTGGATTACTACCACTTGGTCTTCAGCGTTCCACACGCGTTGGTTCCACTCATCTGGCAGAACAAGAGGGTTCTCTTCAAGCTGCTTTTCGAAGCCAGTGCGGCCACCCTCCTGGAGGTTGCTGCCGATCCCAGGCATCTGGGCGCAGAGATCGGCTTGCTGAGCGTTCTGCATACCTGGGGCCAGACTCTGCAGCCGCATCCGCACGTTCACTGCGTCGTACTCGGCGGCGGGTTGTCGCCGGATCACCAACAGTGGATCCGCGCCCCCAATCACTTCTTCTTGCCGGTGAAGGTCTTGAGCCGGGTGTTTCGCGGAAAGTTTTTGGCGGGCCTGCGGCTCGCATTCCGTCGGGACAAGCTCGTCTTTTTCGGAGCCTGCGGAGCGCTTACTGAGCCGAAGGCTTTCGCCAGTTTCCTGCGAACCTTGTTCCGTGAAGACTGGGTCGTGTACGCCAAGAAGCCATTCGGCGGGCCGGAACATGTGTTGCATTATCTGGCTCGCTACACCCACCGCGTCGCAATCTCGAATCATCGGTTGGTCGAGGTCACCGATACGCAGGTGTCTTTCCGCTGGAAAGATTACGCCCACCACTGCAAGCGCCGTGTCATGACGTTGAGCCATGACGAGTTCCTGCGGCGCTTTCTCCAGCACATCTTGCCGCGTGGGTTCCCTCGCATCCGGTACTTCGGGTTGCTTGCCAATCGCCGGCGCGGGGAACTCCTTCCGCTGTGTCGTAGCTTGCTGGCCGCTCGACCTATACCTCTTCCAGTAAAGCCGCTTGAAGGGACGGTTCTTGGTCTATGTCCTCACTGCCAGGGACCCATGCGGACTGTCGAACGGTTGAGCGCCGATCAGCTGCATCGGGAGCAATACCGTCGGGTCGAACATATTGACAGCTCTTAAAGCCGTGCCAATCCTGACCATTCGGTGTGGCCATGGCGACGCCATGGGCTGCGTGTGCCCAATTCGCCTTCCGGAGCCTCCATTGCCTTCGGCGCACCAGTCTTCGGTGTCCTTCGGGCAGCTTTCCTATTGGCAAGCCCGCCGCGACCCGGTCCGAAAGACCGTCGAAAGACCGTTTCGTCCCCTGCAGTACCCAAAGGTCAGCATTCAAAACCCATAGGTAGCGGCATCCGGCGCGCCGCGCCAGCCGCTTCCTTCTTACGACTCGATCCGAAGTGGCCCGGCCCGTAGGCTCCCTTCTCTTCCTCACACTTCTCAGCTGGGCCACTTCCGATAGAGATCTGGCGTGATCCGCTCGGAGCGTTTCGCGAGAGCGAATCCCAGAATGTTGTGGAAAACCCGGATTGAGCACTCCCGGCCCCCGTGTTCCAATGAAGCGGATGA
>Ga0194132_10006057_pt1 | contig 19044 bp, 16 predicted proteins | sample TA2KigOf80mmetaG_FD_148612 | JGI IMG/M metagenome (GOLD analysis project Ga0194132, IMG submission 148612) | Freshwater microbial communities from Lake Tanganyika, Tanzania - TA2015054 Kigoma Offshore 80m | ecosystem: Environmental > Aquatic > Freshwater > Lake | place: Tanzania: Lake...
TGCCGCTCGGCGACTTCGCCTTCACGCTCAATCCGCCGAGCGCGCCCACGATCTGCATCGAGCCGTCGCTGAACGACGATGCGGCCAGCTGGCAGTTCCTGCAGGACTGGCCGTCGCCGCAGCATCGTCTGGCCCTGGCCGTGCGCCGAGAGGGCCGGGACCTTCCCGTGCGCATTCGCCAAGTCGTGCCACCCGCATGAGCGGTCCCAGGCTGTGGGCGATCAGCGATCTGCACGTCGGCTTCGAAGACAACCGCCGCCTCGTCGATGCCCTGCCCGCCTATCCCGGCGACTGGCTGATCGTCGCCGGCGACACCGGCGAGACGCCCTCACATCTCGACTTCGTCTTGCGGACGCTGGAGCCGCGCTTCGCGCAGTTGATCTGGACGCCCGGCAATCACGATCTCTGGACACCGCGGACGCTCGAGGGAGGCCAGCGCGGCGTGGCGCACTACCAGCGGCTGGTGCGTCTGTGCCGCAGCTACGGCGCGCTGACACCGGAGGATCCGTACGCGCACTGGCCGGGTGAAGGCCCGGCGCGGGCGATCGTGCCGACCTTTACGTTGTTTGACTACTCGTTCCGTCCACCGTCCGTGACGCGCGAACGTGCGGTTGAATGGGCCGCGGAGTCCGGCGTGCGGTCGGTGGATGAAGATCTGCTGGCCACGGATCCCTATCCGGCAGCCGACGCGTGGTGCGCCGCGCGCGTGGCGGCCACCGAAGCGCGCCTGGCCGCACTCCCGAAGGACGTGAAGCTGGTCGTCGCCAATCACTTCCCGCTCCGCGCCGATCTCGCGGTGCTGCCGCGGATCCCGCGCTTCTCGATCTGGTGCGGCACGCTGAAGACCGACGACTGGCATCGCCGCTTCAACATCGAGACCGTCGTCTACGGGCATCTCCACCTGCGATCGACCACGACCATCGACGACGTTCGCTTCGACGAGGTGTCGCTCGGGTATCCGACGCAGTGGAACCGGCAGCAATCGCTGGCCGACTACCTGCGGCGCATCCTGTGACGGTCAGATGCTGACGAGGCGTTCGGCCGCAGCGCGGAGCGTGTCGTCCTGCTTGGCGAAGCAGAAACGCAGCACCGGCCCGCCGCTGTCCTGGTAGAGGAATGCCGAGACCGGAATCGACGCCACGCCGTGCTCGACAATCAGCCGGTGCGCGATGGCCGTGTCTTTCTCACTCGAGATCGCCGCGTAGTCGAACAGCTGGAAGTAGGTGCCGGCGCACGGCAGCGGTCGGAAGCGGGAGCCCGCGGTCAACTGCAAGAAGAGATCGCGCTTGCGCTGGTAGAACGGCGTCAGCTCCTTGGCCGACGGGTCCTTCCGTACGAACTCCGCAAACGCGATCTGCGACGGCGTGTGGACCGTGAAGGTCATGAACTGGTGCACGCGGATCACTTCGGCGATCAGCGGCTGCGGACCGACGCAGTAGCCGACCTTCCAGCCGGTGGTGTGGAACGTCTTGCCGAACGAGCTGATGACGACCGATCGCGACCGCAGGTCGGGATACCGCAGCAGGCTTTCGTGCCGCCGGCCGTCGAAGATGATGTGCTCGTAGACCTCGTCGCCAATCAGGATGATGTGGGTCCCGTCGACAATCGACTGCAGCTGGCGCAGGTCGTCCGCCGACCACGTCGTGCCGGTGGGGTTGTGAGGCGTGTTGACGAGAATCGCGCGGGTCCGGGGCGTAATGGCGCGGCGGACCTCGTCCCAATTCACCGAGTAGTCGGGATACCGCAGGCTGACGAACACCGGCGTACCGCCACTCAGGCGAATCACCGGAACGTAGGAGTCGTAGCACGGCTCGAACAGCAGCACTTCGTCGCCGGGCTGCACGAACGTCGTCAGGGTCGCAAACAGGCCGGCCGTCGCGCCGGACGTCACCACGACCTCGGTGACTGGATCGAACGCCGCGCCGTAGAGCTGTTCCACCTTGGCGGCAATGCCTTCTCGCAGCGCCAGCACGCCGGGCATTGGCGCGTACTGGTTGTGACCGTCGCGCATGGCCCTGGCCACCGCCTCCACCAACGCGGGATCGCAGTCGAAGTCCGGAAACCCCTGCGACAGGTTGATCGCCTTGTGCTCGTTGGCCAGGCGGGTCTGGACCGCGAAAATGCTGACCCCGATGTCGGGCAGCTTGGAGGTGACGGGGACGGTGGTGGTCATGACGCCGCCTGTCATTCTACGCGGTGACGAGAAAATCCTGCCGCGCCAGGCACGCCCGCAGGCGCCGAACCGCGCGGCAGAGACGACTCGCCGGAGCTGCCCTCAACCAGCCACATTTCCATTGTCGATCGCCTCGGCAACGCGATCGCGATGACGACCACCATCGAGAGCGCCTTCGGCAGCATGCAGATGACGAAGGGCTTTCTGCTCAACGACCAGCGGACGGACTTTTCGCTCAGCCCGACGGACGCGCAGGGCAACCCGGTCGCCAATCGGGTGCAGCCGGGCAAGCGGCCCGCGGCCACCACCCGGTGGTCGTCGACATCAACAGCGGACTGCAGGGCATTGTCTTCAACGGCCGTCGCAGCGCTACGCCCCGCCCGTTCGCTCGCCAGCCAGCGAACACCCGCTGGACCGGCGGCGCCGACCCGCGGCGCGAAGGCGTGGCCAAGGGTCACCGGGAGTCACGCCGCTCGTCCCAGACATTTAGGTAGAATTGCACCGGAGGCTGTTCATGATCCGCCGTGCTGTTCTCGCATCCATCGCCGCGCTGGCGATTGCTTCACTGACGCTCGAAGCCGGCTCCGCGCCGCAGCGTGCCCGTCTTGGGATGGTGATCACGCAGAGCGATATCGCATCTGACATTGGTTTCACGGTGATCCAGGCGGGCGGCAACGCCATCGACGCCGCCGTGGCCTCGGCCTTCGCCCTGGCGGTGACGCACCCGACGGCCGGCAACGTCGGCGGCGGCGGCTTCATCGTCTATCGCCCCGCCAGCGGCGAACCCGTGTCGTACGACTTCCGCGAGACGGCGCCGACGCGCTCATCGCCGGAAATGTGGCTCACCAACGGCAAGTACGACGCCGAGAAGCACCACAACAGCCACCTTGCCGTGGGCGTGCCCGGCACGGTGGCCGGGCTGCACCTCGCCTGGAAGGAGCAGGGCTCGAAGCCCTGGAAGGATCTGGTGCAGCCGGCGATTGTCCTCGCGCGAGACGGCTTCGAGCTTTCACACGGGCTGGCGCGCTCGCTGGCCGGCGTGTTGCCGCAGATGAAGAAGTACCCGGCGTCGGTCGCCCAGTTCTCGAAGAACGGCGTGCCGTACGAAGCCGGCGAGATTTTCAAGCAGCCTGACCTGGCGCGGACGCTGCAGCGCATTGCCGACCAGGGACCGGCCGGCTTTTACGAGGGCGAGGTCGCGGCGGCGATCGAGAAAGAGATGAAGGCCAACGGCGGCCTGATCACCATGGCCGACCTCAAGGCGTATCAAGCCAAGAAGCGTGGCGTCGTCAAAGGCACCTATCGCGGTTACGACGTCATCGGCATGCCGCCACCGAGCTCGGGCGGCATGGCGGTCATGCAGATTCTCAACGTGCTCGAAGGCTTCGATCTCAAGGCCAACGGCTACGGCTCGGCGAAGAACATCCACCTGGCGGCCGAGGCCATGCGCCGTGCCTTCGCGGATCGCGCGCGCTACATTGCCGATCCCGACTTCGAGAAGGACATTCCGCTCGCGATGCTGATCTCGAAGGACTACGCCGAGAAGCAGCGCAAGTCGATCAACCAGGACAAGGCGTCGAAGTCGTCCACCAGTACGTTCGAATTCACCAGCGAATCGCCGGAGACGACCCACCTGTCGATTGTCGATGCCAAGCGCAACGCGGTGTCGCTCACCTACACGCTCGAGGCCGGCTACGGCTCGAAAATCGTCGTCCCGGGCGCCGGTTTCCTCCTCAACAACGAGATGGGCGACTTCAACGCCGCGCCGGGCCTGACCGACGAACGCGGGCTGATTGGCACGACGCCCAACCTGGCCCGCCCCGGCAAGCGCATGCTGTCGAGCATGTCGCCGACCATCATCTCGAAGGACGGCCAGTTGTTCATGGTGACCGGCACGCCGGGCGGTCGCACCATCATCAATACCGTCCTGACGACGATTCTCAACGTGATCGATTACGGCATGAACGCCCAGGAAGCGGTGGATGCGGGCCGAATGCATCACCAGTGGCTGCCCGACCGCATCAGCGTCGAACGCTTCGGCTTCTCCGCCGACACGCTGAAGATGCTGCGCGCCATGGGACACGAGGTCACCGAGGCCGGCGGCCAGGGCGCCGCGCAGGTGATCGTGTTCAACCAGAAGGACAACATGCTCGAGGGCGGCGTGGACCGCCGGCCGCCAGATGGTGGAGCGGCCGGGAAATAGGATTCAGAGTCCCCTGACGGTCGGCGGCGTCGTCTTGTGCGGGGGGAAATCGACCCGCATGGGGGTGCCCAAGGCCACGCTGCCGTTTGGACCCGAGACCATGCTGCAGCGCGTGGTCAGGCTCCTCGGCGAGGCGGTCTCGCCGATCGTGGTTGTCGCCGCGCGAGATCAGACGCTGCCGGTATTGCCCGGCAGCGTCCATGTCGCTCGGGATGAAAGCGAGGCCAAGGGACCGCTCGAAGGGATCCGCGCGGGACTGAGCGCGCTGCCGGCCTCGGTCGACGCGGCCTACATCACCAGTTGCGACGTGCCGTTGCTGGTGCCGGCATTCGTTGAGCGGATGATCGCCTTGCTGGGCGAGCACGATATCGCCGTCATGGACGTGGACGGCTTCACGCATCCGCTATCGGCGGTCTACCGGCGCCGCACGCTGCCCCACGCAGAGTCGCTGCTCGCGGCAGATCGATTACGGCCGGTGTTCCTGTTCGATGCGGTCCGCACGCGCCGCATCCGGCCTGAAGACATGACCGTGGTCGACCCTGAGCTGAAGACGCTCCGGAACCTCAACACCCCGGAGGATTACCGCGCGGCGCTCGTCGACGCGGGCATCGACAGCATTTCCTGACGCGCCAACTGCAGGCGCCGGGCTCTCATGTCGTCGCCGCGAATCTCATGGAGGGCGGCGCTCACCAGCGCGCGCACCATCTTCTTCCTCCACACGAGCTCGAAATCGGTGTTGTCCATCGGCTTGGCGATTTCAGCCGCGGCGGCCCCAGCGGACGCGATCAGATCATCGGTCAGCTCCTGCCCGAGGAGCTGGGCGACGGCGCGATCGGCAGACAGCGGCCTGGACGACACCGCGCCGAGTACGATGCGCGCGTCGACGACCCGCCGGCCGTCGAGCCTGGCCGCCACCGCGGCCGAGGCGACCGGAAAGTCGAAGGCGCCGCGACGCCGCAACTTCCAGTAGGCGCTGCGCCAGCCGTCCAGTGCCGGCACCGCAATCGAGGCGAGGATTTCATCGCGCTGCCTGGTCAGGTAGTGCATGCCGTCGTTGGCAAAGAGGTCCGCGATGGGCAGCACGCGCGCGCCGCCGGCAGACACCAGGGTCACCGATGCGTCGAGCGCCTGCAGCATCGGCGCGGTGTCGGTGGACGACACCGCCAGGCACTTCGGGCTGGAGGTGGCCACCCAGCACGTCTTGCCGTCGCGCTTCATGCAGAAGTCGATCGACTTCCGCCATTCGTAGTTCTGGTCGTAGTAGGTGCAGCGCGTGTCGAGGCACACGTTGCCGCCGATCGTCCCCATGTTGCGCAAGTGCGGGGTGGCGACCTGCGCGGCCGCCTGCCACAACCCGGCGTACGACGTCCTGATCCGCGGGTCGGCGACGAGATTCGACAGCGTCACACCCGCGCCAATCGTGAGGCCATCGCCGTTGCGAATCTCGGCCAGGGCGCCAATGCCGCTTAATCCGATGATCGTCGACGGTGTCTGCTGCCGGCGCTTCATGTTGGGCAGCAGGTCCGTGCCGCCGGCCAGCAGCATGCTGTCGGCCGGCTGCTCCGCGAGCCACGCCGCGGCATCCTCGATGGTGCGCGGGGCGCGATAGCGGAACCCTGGAAGGCGCATCACGATCGCACCCCCGCGGTTGCTTCGACGCCCGCCTCGGCCTTGCGCCGCAAGCGACGATCGGGTTCATTCGAAGCGCGGCCGTCGCCACCTTCGTGCGGCGGCGTGACCAGCAGCGGTTCCGGCCAGGCGACATCCGGGAACGAGGCTGGTCCAACGCGAGCCGGCTTCCCGGCCGCCTTCGCCTGCAGCGCGCGCAGAATCTTCTCGGGCGAAACCGGAATCTGATCCACGCGCACCCCCACCGCGTCGTACACGGCGTTGGCCACGGCGGGCATGATCGGCAACAGCGGACCCTGCCCGACTTCTTTCGCGCCGAACGGCCCGCGAGGATCGGGGTGCTCGATCAGGTCGGTCACGATCTCCGGCATGTCGAGGCTGGTGGGGCTCTTGTATTCGAGCATCGACGGGAATTTGTGCACCAGCGCGCTCGACAGCCGCGGCGGCAAGCGGCGAAACGCCTGCTCTTCCATCAGCGCTTCACCCAGTCCCATGTAGACGCTGCCCTCAACCTGGCCGCGCACCAGCGTCGGGTTCAGCGCGCAACCAATGTCGTGCGCGATCCACACGCGCGGCACGGTGATCCAACCGGTCTCGGCATCGACGTCCACTTCGACCACCGCCGCCGTGTACGAGTAGGTCGGCGAGGGACCGACACCGCCGCCTTTGAAGTGTCCCGCCGCTTTCGGCGGCGTGTACGAGCCGGTGGTGCCAATCGTTCCGACACGCGCTTCGGCAATGCACACCGCCTCCTGGAACGTCACGCTGCGATCGGGCTGCTCGCTGTCGAAGACGCGCCGGTCTGCGAACACCAGGCGATCCGCAGGAACGCCCAGCTTCGCCGCCACCGGACCGGCGACGATCGCCCTGGCGCGTTCGGCGGCCTGAATCGCCGCGTTCCCCATCATCAACGTGACGCGGCTGGAGTACGACCCCAGGTCCACCGGCGTGAGATCCGTGTCGCCGGTGACGGCGCGCACATCGAACGGATCGATGCCCAGCACCTCGGCCACGATTCCGACCAGCACATCGTCCGAGCCCTGGCCGATTTCCGTGGCGCCGCAGAACACCGTGACGCCGCCGCTGCGATCGAGCTTGAGTTGCACGCCCGAATGCGGCAGGTCGTTCCAGTTGATCGGCATGCCCGCGCCGGACAGGTACGAGGAGCACGCCAGCCCGACGCCGCGGCCCAGCGGCAGCTTGCGGAACTTGTCTTTCCAGTTGGACCGCTCCACCACCTTCGTGATGCACTCGGCCAGCCCAATCGTGCCGACCCGCAGGTAGTTCGCCGTCAGCGAGTCCGGCGGCGCGATCATGCCCAGCCGCAGGCCGGCTGGATCGCGCTTCAAGTGCTCGGCGATCTTGTCGAGTTGCACTTCCTGGCCAAACCGCGACTGCGGCGTGCCGTGGCCGCGCTTGGGCCCGCACGGCGGCTTGTTCGTAAAGACGCGGCAGCCGCGGAAGCGATAGCGCGGAATATCGTAGGTCACGGTCTGAAGCGCGCCGGTGTAGAACGTGCTGGCGACGCCGTACGATCCGTACGATCCCCCGTCGAGCAGCGTCTGCAGATCGAGCGCGGTGATCTTGCCGTCCCTGGTGACGCCGGTCCGGAATCGCATGGTCACCGGGTGCCGGCCACGATGGCAGTAAAAGACCTCCTCGCGATTGAGGCAAATCTTGACCGGCCGGTCGAGCAGCATGGCCGCCTTGGCGACGACCAGCTCGTGATTGAACGGATCGCTCTTGCCGCCGAAACCGCCGCCATTGGGCGTGGCGACGACGCGAATGTGGGCGGCGGGCATGGCCAGCGCTTTCGCCAGCGCACGGTGCAGGTAGTGCGGCGTCTGGGTGCTCGTATAAATCACAAGCTTGCCATCCGGATCCTTCACCGCCACCGATGCGTGCTGTTCGATGGGCAAGTGCGTATTGCCCTCGAAGAAGAACACATCGTCGAACACGTGGTCGGCCGCAGCCATCGCGGCGTCGACATCGCCGAACTGCAGCGACACGGCCTTGTGCACGTTGCCGTGGTCGCCGTAATCGTGAATGCGCGGCTCGTCGTGCGCGAGACTCTCGGCCGGCTCCGCAAAGGTGCGCAGCGGCCCGTAGACCACGTCGATCAGATTGACGGCCGACTCAGCGGTGACTTCGTCTCGTGCGATGACGGCGGCGACCGGATCGCCAACGAATCGCACCTTGTCTCGGCACAACGCGTGCTCGTCGTGGCTGACGGGCAGAATCCCGTAGGCAATCGGAAACGACTCCCCGGTCAGCACCAGGTGCACGCCATCGAGCTGCTCCGCCTTGCCGGTGTCGATGCTGACGATCCGCGCATGGGGATGGGTCGAGCGCAGCAACCGGCAGTGCAGCATGCGCGGCAGGATGATGTCGTCGGCAAAGCGCGTCTGCCCGGTGACCTTGGCGCGGCCGTCGACGCGGCGGCGTGGTTGACCGATGATGCGCCTCGGCGTCATTGGCCGGCCCCCGGCTCGCTCTGAGCGAGGAGCGGCTGCCGTTGCTTGGAAGCCGCTCCGAGTCGAAGGGCAGCTTCCACGGCTTCGACAATCTGCAGGTAACCGGTGCACCGGCACAAGTTGCCCGACAGCGCTTCGCAAATGCGTTCGCGCGAGGGATTCGGCTCGGCATCGAGCAGCGCCTTGGCGGTGATCAGGATGCCCGGGGTGCAGTAGCCGCACTGCGAGGCGCCAAGGTCGGCGAAGCACTCCTGGAGAGGATGGAGGCGGCCATCGGCCGCCAGACCTTCAACGGTAGTGATTCGGCGCCCTGCGGATTCAACCGCGAGCACCAGGCACGACAGCACCGGACTGCCGTCCACCAGCACCGCGCAGGCGCCGCACTCCCCCAGCTCACAGCCATGCTTGGTGCCGGTGAGCTGCAGGTCTTCCCGCAGCACTTCAAGCAGCGTCTTGTAGTCGTCCACCAGCACGTCGACCGGTTCCTGATTGACCGAGCACGTCAGGCGGACCTTCACGACGGCCTCCGCACCACCGAGAGCTGTCGTTTCGTCGCCGGCGTCCGCATGGCGACGCCCCTCACCAGGTAGCGGGAAATGACGTCGCCGACCGCCGCAGCGGTGTCCGCGCCCTCTGGCCGGAACCAGGTCACGGTCCAGTTCATCGCGCCGAGCATGGCCCTGGCAACGAGCGCCGGATCCATGTCGATCAGTTCCCCCGAGCGCACGCCATCGGCAATCAACCGACGGAGCGCCCGTTCGTACCGATCGCGCTTCCGGACAATGGCGGTGCGGAGCGCCGGGGGCAGCGACTCGATTTGCAGGTGCGCAGTGGCGCCTTCGATGTCGTCCAGCAGCGTGCGCACGTGCGCGACCAACACGGACCGCAGACGTTCGGGCGCCGACGCGGCGGCGCGGCGCGCCGTGGCCACGGCGTCGAGCATGCGGTCCAGGGCGCGGTCCTGGCAGTAGAACAGCAGGTCGTGCTTGCCGTCGAAGTAGTGGTAGAGATTGGCGGCCGACAGGTCGGCGGCCTCGGCGATGTCCCGCATGCCGGTGTCGGTGAATCCGCGCTCCCGGAACAACTGCGCGGCGGCGTGCAGGATGGCGTCACGCTGCCGGTCGCGACGGCGCGCCCGCGGCGTGGCGGCAGCGCTCTGTAAACGGCTGTTCGATTTTCGAACCACGGTTCATTATCGCCGCGGCCCGGCCGGGCGGCAAGCACCGTTAGCCTTCGACGTCGCGCGGGTCCGCCGTGCCGCGCTGGCGGTGATACTCGGCGACCAGCGCCGCCAGGCGTTCGCGACTGAGGGTCGCAAGGGGATCGTCGGGCAACGGCGTATCCAGGACGCGATCCGGCAGGGTGTCCTCCTCCGGCCGCCACCCGGCACGCCGGTTGAACTGCTGCTTGGCCGCGACGATTCGCGCCGCGGTCTGGCGGAGTTCCCTGGCCGTGACCTCCCATCCGGTCACGCTCCGTACCATCGCGGCGGCCTCCTCGTGGAAGTCTTCGAACACGCCGCGCAGGAACTTGCAGATGATCAGCGAGTCCATCAGCGCCGCGCGATCTTCGGTGTCGATGGCGTGGCGGACGGCGTCGAGCGTTACCTGGCGGCGATCGACCTTCTCGGAGAAGTCCACTTCGTAGGCGCCGCTGCGGTTATGGTCGGCGCCGCGCGTGCCCACCGCAAAGCCCAGCGCCATGGTTTGCAGCGCCCTCGGCTCGTACCCGGGGATCTCGAGGCCCTTCACCTGCGGCGCAATCGCCATGCTGTGGTGGCCAATCGCCGCCGCGGCTCGGCGGCTGCCCTCGGCCAGCAGATTCCCCAGGCCCTGGCGGACGCCGATCAGGTCAATCGCTCGCAGCAGTGCCTGACCATCCCCGAAGGCGAGCCACGGTTCATCGAGCCAGCCCCGCTCGACGCATTCCATGGCGAAGGCGATCGTGCCGCCGGCGCTGATGGTGTCGATGCCCAGTTCATCGCAGCGCTGCGATGCGCGCAGCACCACCTCCGCATCGCCGATGCCGCACAACGACCCGAGCGCGAACAGGCTTTCATACTCCACGCGAACGGTGCCCGAGCCGACGCCGTACATGTGCTCGCAGCCGATCGTGCACGTGACGCAGCTCTCGCGGGTCTTGGAGCGCGTCGCGGTCAGCTGCTCCACCGACAGATTGCCGGCGTCCTCGAAGTGGCCTCGCTGGAAATTGCGGGTCGGCAGCGCACGCAAGCGGTTGAACGTGAGCAGGTTGGTGGCGGTGCCCAACTCGCGGTACTTCGCCGTGGCCGGTCCGAACGACCGGTGCGACAGGTCCTGGCTGATCGCGATGACCTGCTGCCGGTCCGCCCACTCCGGCCGCTGCGTACCCCTGACGGCGATGGCCTTGAGGCGCTTCGCCCCCATGACCGCGCCGCTGCCGCCGCGCCCGGCATGGCGGCCATCGTGCGAGATGGTGGCGAAGCGAACGCCGTTTTCACCGCCGGGCCCGATGGCCGCAATCCGGAAGTCGGAGCCAAGACGCGACCGCAACCGCGCGTCCGTCGCCCCGCAGGTCAGTCCGGCGCAATCCGCCGCCGGCTCGAGGCGCACGGACCCATCATCAATGACCAGCACCGACCACTCGGCCGCGCGGCCAACAATGACCATCGCGTCGCAACCGCAGGCCTTGCCCTGGACGGCGAAGCCGCTGCTGGCAAGCGAGTCGTTGATGCGGTCGGTCAGCGGACTCTTGCTGACCACGGCGAATTTGGCCGAGGTGGTGAGCGGGCTGCCGACCAGCGGACTGAACGCAAAGATGAGCGGCGCGCGCGGATCCAGGGCGTCGAGCGGCGCCGTGCCCTCGTCCAGCAGCAGGCGCACGCCAAGGCCGCTGCCGCCGATGAAGCGACGCAACAGGGTGCCGGGCAGTGGCACCCGTTCGACGCCGCCAGTGGAGACGTCGATGCGAAAGGACATGCCGTGATATCCGAACGGCACACTAACGGTCGACACGCTGCGTCAACCTCCGACATCGGCGGAGAGGATTAACACGCGATCCCTCTCCCCCAGCGGTGTCTCCGGATCGCTGATGAATCGATCGCCGTTGAGGTTGGCGGCCAGAGACGAGTGCAGCCGGGGTCCCCGCACTGCAGCGTGCGCGTCGTGGGGTGAGATTCGATCGACGACGATGAGCTCGGCCAGTCGCGGCATCCGCGCCGACAGCGTCATCAGCAGCCGGCCGAGCGTCTCCGCCTCGACGTCGATCTCGTCGACACCGGCGCGGTCGCGTGAAACGCCAAGGAACTCAACGCGCATCAGGAAGTGCCAGCCGCCCGGCTGCCCTTCGACTTCGCTCAGGACGCCCTGAGCCCCGAACGGCGGAGGCCCGGGCCAGCAATGCAGGGATGGTAGCATGCCGTAAATGACGACCTCAGGCGTGCCCCGGCAACAGCGCGGCCGCGTGCGCGCGACGCCAAAGGGGCGGCGCGTGGATCCGGCCGCGCTGGCAGACGTCGGCGCACTGCTGGGTGACGCACCACGCCGCAGGGACCTGCTGATCGAGTTCCTGCACAAGATCCAGGACCGCTATGGCTGCCTGCAGGCCCGGCATCTCGCCGCACTGGCGGCAGAGTTGAAGATGGCAATGGCCGAGGTCTACGAAGTGGCGACGTTCTATCACCACTTCGACGTGGTCAAGGAAGGCGAGGCGATGCCGCCGGCCATCACGGTCCGCGTCTGCGACTCGCTGTCGTGCGAGCTGGCGGGCGCACAGGCGCTGCTCGACACTCTGCGCAATACCCTCGGCGCCACCGTTCGCGTGAAGGCCGCGCCGTGCGTGGGCCGATGTGATGCGGCGCCGGTCGCGGTGGTCGGTCAGCACCCCATACCGCATGCCGCAGCGGCGTCCGTGACTGCGGTCGTGAACAACGGCGACGTCGCCCATCCGGCCAGCGGCGCCGTGACTCCCGCGCACATTGACTATGCGGCGTACCGTGCCGCGGGTGGCTACGCGCTCGCCGCCGCGTGCGCGGCCGGCCGGAAATCTGCTGCCGACGTCATCGCGGCAATGGAACACTCCGGACTGCGCGGCCTGGGCGGCGCCGGGTTCCCCGCCGGACGCAAGTGGCGGCTGGTGTCGGCCGAACCGGCCCCGCGCCTGCTGGCGATCAACATCGATGAAGGCGAGCCCGGCACGTTCAAGGATCGCTACTACCTGGAACGCGATCCGCACCGCTTTCTCGAAGGTGCGCTGATCGCGGCATCGGTCGTGGGCCTCGAGGCCGTCTATATCTACCTGCGCGATGAGTATCACGGCTGCCGCGCCCTCCTCGAGTGCGAGCTGGCGGCGCTGCAGGCCGATCCTCCCTGCGCGTTGCCGCCCATTCACGTGCGGCGCGGCGCCGGCGCCTACATTTGCGGCGAAGAGTCGGCGATGATCGAGTCGATCGAAGGCAAGCGTGGCGAGCCGCGCCTCCGCCCCCCCTATGTGGCGCAGGTCGGGCTGTTCGGCCGTCCAACGCTCGAGCACAACATGGAGACGCTCCACTGGGTGCGGGAGATCCTGGAGAAAGGCCCTGACTGGTTTGCGGGCCACGGCCGTCATGGCCGCAAGGGATTACGTTCGTTCTCGGTCAGCGGCCGCGTCAAGCGTCCCGGCGTGCACCTCGCTCCCGCCGGCATCACCCTGCGTGAGCTGATCGAGCAATACTGCGGCGGCATGCTCGATGGGCACGAGCTCTACGGCTACCTGCCCGGCGGCGCGTCGGGCGGCATCCTGCCGGCGTCGAAGGCCGACGTGCCACTGGATTTCGATACGTTGAACGAGTACGGCTGCTTCATTGGTTCGGCGGCGATCATCGTGCTGTCGAACCACGACACCGCCGCGGCGGCGGCCCGCAACGTGATGAAGTTCTTCGCCGAAGAGTCGTGCGGCCAATGCACGCCCTGCCGCGTCGGCACCGTCAAGGCGCTCGACCTGATGAAGGCCAGGCGCTGGGATGCGCCACTGCTGCAGGAGCTGTCGCAGGCAATGATGGACGCATCGATCTGCGGCCTGGGCCAGGCGGCGCCGAACCCGGCGCTGACGGTGCTGAAGTATTTCCCGAAGGAAGTCGACTGATGGTGTCCTTCACGCTGAACGGACGCACCGTGGTTGCAGCCCCGGAGGACACCCTCCTCGAGATCGCCGAACGCCACAGCGTCGAGATCCCGCGCCTCTGCTACATGGAGGGCATGCGGCCCGACGGCAACTGCCGCACCTGCATGGTGGAGATCGCAGGCGAGCGCGTGCTCGCGCCGTCCTGCTGCCGCTATCCGAGAGACGGGATGGAGGTCACCACCAACAGCGTGCGGGCGATCACCAGCCAGAAGATGTCGCTCGAGCTGCTGTTGTCGGACGTGCCGGAGCGAAGCTACACGCTCAACTCCGAGCTGGATCACTGGGCGCGGAAGATGAACGTCGGCAAGCCGCGCTTCGCGCCGCGACATCAACCGGCTGAGGACCTCTCGCATCCGGCGATGGCCGTCCACCTGGACGCCTGCATCCAGTGCACGCGCTGCGTCCGCGCCTGCCGCGAGGAACAGGTCAACGACGTGATTGGCTACGCGTTCCGTGCCCACGAATCGAAGATCGTGTTCGACTTCGACGATGCGATGGGCGATTCGACCTGCGTGGCCTGCGGCGAGTGCGTGCAGGCCTGCCCCACCGGCGCGCTGATGCCTGCGCGTAATGCCGGCACCATCGTCCCCGACAGACACGTGGATTCGGTGTGCCCGTACTGCGGCGTCGGCTGCCAGCTGACCTACCAGATCACGGACAACACGATCCTCTACGTCGAGGGCAGGGACGGACCCGCGAATGCCTCGCGCCTGTGCGTCAAGGGCCGGTATGGCTTCGACTACGTGCAGCATCCGCATCGCCTCACGCAGCCGCTGATCAGGAAGCCCGGCATTCCGAAGCACAAGGACTTCGTGGTCGATCCCGACAACTGGCAGCAGGTCTTCCGCGAAGCGACGTGGGAGGAAGCGCTGGACCTCGCCGCCAAGGGGCTGCGCGATACGCGCGACACCTGCGGCAAGCGCGCGCTTGCCGGGTTCGGGTCTGCCAAGGGCACCAATGAAGAGGCCTATCTCTTCCAGAAGCTGGTGCGCACCGGCTTCGGCTCGAACAACGTGGACCACTGCACGCGCCTGTGCCACGCCTCGAGCGTGGCCGCGCTCATGGAGGGCATCAATTCCGGCGCCGTCTCCAACCAGGTGCGCGACGCCGCGCGCGCGGAAGTGATCTTCGTGATCGGCGCCAACCCCACCGTGAATCATCCGGTGGCCGCGACCTGGATGAAAAATGCCGCGAAGTCGGGCGCGAAGCTGATTCTCGCTGACCCGCGGAAGAGCGATCTGGCCAGGCACGCCACCTACTACCTGCAGTTCAACGCCGACACCGACGTCGCGCTGCTCAACGCCATGCTGCACGTCATCGTCGAAGAGGGCCTGGTCGACGAGGCGTTCATCCGCGACCGCACGTCTGGGTACGAGGCGCTGGCGGACAACGTCAAGACGTTCTCGCCCGAGCGGATGGCGCCCATTTGCGGCATCGATGCGCAGACGATTCGCGACGTGGCCCGGCTCTACGCCACCTCGAAAGCCTCGATCATCTTCTGGGGCATGGGCATTTCGCAGCACGTGCACGGCACGGACAACGCCCGGTGCCTGATCGCGCTGGCGCTGTCCACCGGCCAGATTGGCAAGCCCGGCTCGGGTTTGCATCCGCTGCGCGGACAGAACAACGTGCAGGGCGCGTCGGACTCGGGGCTGATCCCCATGTTCTACCCCGACTACCAGCGGGTCTCTGTGCCTGCGGCACGCGAGCGGTTCGAGCGACTGTGGAACACCACGCTCGATCCGGAGCCCGGACTCACCGTCGTCGAGATCATGAACGCGGCGAAACAGCACGACATTCGCGGGATGTACATCATGGGCGAGAACCCCGCGATGTCGGATCCGGATGTCGATCACGCGCGCGAGGCTCTGGCGGCGCTCGATCACCTGGTGGTGCAGGACATCTTCCTGACGGAAACCGCCTACCTGGCAGACGTGGTGCTGCCGGCGACCGCCTGGCCCGAAAAAGTCGGCACGGTGACCAACACCGATCGCATGGTGCAGCTCGGACGCAAGGCCATCGATCCGCCCGGCGACGCAAGGCCGGACTTCTGGATCCTCAACGAACTGGCACGCCGTGTGGGCGTGGACTGGTACTACGAACACCCGCGCGACGTCTTCGACGAGATGCGCGCGTGCATGGATTCCATCGCCGGCATCACCTGGGATCGGCTGGAGCGCGACTCGTCGGTCACGTATCCGTGCGTGCAGGTCGGCGACCCCGGCCAGCCCGTGGTGTTCTGCGAGACATTCCCGACGCCATCGGGCCGGGCGAAGTTCGTCCCGGCGGACCTCATCACCGCGGCCGAACGGCCTGACGCCGAGTATCCGATGGTGCTCATCACCGGCCGCCAGCTCGAACACTGGCACACCGGCTCGATGACCCGACGGTCGGCGAACCTCGACTACCTCGAGCCGGAGCCGGTGGCGTCATTGCACCCGCTCGATCTCGAGGCGATGCAGGTCGCGCCGGGCGGGGTGGTCACCATCGAGTCGCGGCGCGGCCGCATTTCACTCTACGCGCGCGCCGACGACGGCACGCCGAGAGGGACGGCGTTCGTGCCGTTCTGCTATTACGAAGCGGCCGCGAACAAGCTGACCAACCCGGTGCTCGATCCGTTTGGGAAGATTCCGGAGTTCAAGTACTGCGCCATTCGGGTGAGCAGCGGCGGCACGGTCCCCGAGCGCCTCAGCTTCGGCGGCGGCACGCTTTTGTAACGGGGACTGACCCCCACCCCCCGGAAAACGCTTCAGATTTTGCACTTAAGGGCGAACAACGAAATCTCAAGTTCTACCGACGGTGGCAAATTCTGTGTAGTGTTGGCATTTGCGTAAGCCCGGCAGGCTGTCGCGATGTCGTCCAACCGGGCGCTCGCCCGCGCCAGGCCTATCCACCCATTCGGCGTCGGCTTGAGCTTGGTGGCGCGCGCATAGGCGTCGCGCGATTCGACAAAGCGATCGACCTCGAACCACAACTCCCCTTCGAGCTCGTCGATCGGCAGCGGCCACTGCGCCGGCTCCCGGCTGCCGCTCATCTGATCCGACAGGCTGCGCGCATGTTCGAGCAGCAGCGCCATCTCGTCGCGTTCTTCCTGTGCCGCCGACACCGCGGCGCGGATCGCGGTCTCCGCGTAGCGTGCCGCGGGTGACGTCACCTGATCGAGCTCGCGCAGCCGCAGGTTGACCGGCCCCAGCGCCTCCACCGCTCCTCCTTTCGAAGCCACAGCACGGGCCGCGAGCCATCCCTCCATCGCGACCGTGCGGACATCGCGAGGGGCGGGCGGCTGCTGCAGCAGCCAGGACAAGAGCAGGGTGAAGAGGATCACGTCTGGACGATCGGCACCGTGACACCGGTCGAGGTGTCGACCCTATTCTCTGACCGAACCGCCGCCGATTCAATCGTGAACGTGCGCAGGCCGACCGTTATGGCAGCGCCGGCCGCAGCGCTCGACGATCGACCTCGGCGCCGCCCAGGATCACCCGCGAGATGCGTCGAAGGTTGGTAATGGCCTCGAGGGGATTCGCATCGAGCACCACGAAGTCGGCGTCGAGCCCAGGCCGCAGCGTGCCTTTGGTCTTCAGCCGGAGGAACTCGGCCGCGCGGCTGGTGCCGGCCACGATCGCTTGATGCGGCGACATGCCCGCGTCGACCATCGCCTCCAGTTCGAGGTGCTCCGCCAAGCCAAAGAGGTGATCCTCGAGCCCGGTATCCGCGCCAAGGATGATCCTTGCGCCGGCACGACTGAGCTTCGCGAGACTTTGTTCGAGAATCGAGTAGCGCTGGCGCGCCGCGTCAACCGCCTTCGCGTCGCGGTTGGTAAAGTAGGCGCGCAGGCGATCCAGCACACCGGTGTTCACGGACTCGGCAAGCAACTGCGCCATTGGATCCCCGGGACTCATCCATGGTGGCAGCGATGCGTAGGTGGACTTGCGCGGAAACGACAGGTTGCCCATCACGAAGACACCGCGTTTGACGATGGTCGCGACCAGCGCGTCGTCCATCACCTTGTCGCGCACCAGGTGCGCGAAGCCGTCGATGCCGGCACTGACCAGATCAACCGCATCGTCATGGTAGAAGACGTGCGCGTTGATCGTGAGCCCGCGCCTGTGCCCCTCGTCGATGATGGCGCGATACAGCGGCGCGCTCAACTTGGGCGCGCGACCATTGCGATCGTCGACCCAGATCTTGATGATGTCGACCCGGCGTACCGACAGCTCCTCCACGGCCCTCCGCGCCTCTGCCTCGGTGGTGACTTCGTAGGCCATGCCCGCATAGGCGGCACCGCCCGGGCCGGCGTTCGGCGATCCAATGCCGCGGCCGGCGACCAGCAGCTTCGCGGTCGGCGCGAGCGTGCCTGCCTGCTGCTCGGCGCGCACGTGATACATCGGCTCGCCGGCTTCGATGCCCTGTGACTGCACGACCGAGATGCCGAAGTACAGCGCCCGATTGAGGTCGTTGATGATGGTGGCGGTGGTGTAGTGCTCGCGTCCGTAGCTGGTGCCAACCTGGAATCCCGGATGCACGTGGGTCGCGATCAGGGCGGGCACGATGGTCTTGCCCGTCAGGTCGACGCGCTTCGCGCTGGCGGGGGCCTTGACCTGCCCCTGGGCACCGACCTGAACAATGCGACCGCGATCCACCAGCACCGCGGCCCGTTCGATATGCGGGGCGGCGTCACCGGGAATAAGGCGAGCGCCTTCGTACAAGGTCTGCGCGGACACCGAAGACGCCACGCAGACACAAAGACCCAGAGCCAACATGATGCGAGAGCGTTGAGGCACCTGGATGCGGATTGTACAAGACCAGCCCCGTGCCGCCTCGGCTCGAGGGAGTTCGACCGTGCCAGGCGGAAACGTGGACCGTCTGGACCTGCAGGACTTCCGCATCCTGTTGTTGCGCGCGGCCGACAGCACCACTGATAGCCTTTTCCCGCGCTTCGCGTATTAATGGTCATGAAGCGCATGCTTTCGACAATGGTCGTGGCGGTCGTCGGGTTCTGCAGCCCGGGGCGATGGTCCTCGGAGTGTTCCTGTCGGGACTCACGGCCGTCTGGCCGCTGCTGCCGGCCGTCGTCGGCACTGCGCGCGACACCGCGAATCGGTTCTTGCCGAGTGTGGAGGTGACGAGCGCCATCGCCGACGGACTGGCGCACAGCGTCGTGGTGGGGCTGGTGGCCGCGGCGGTGCTGATCATCACGCCGCTGGCGCTGTACGTCGTGTTCTCCGACGACTAAGGGCAGGCCGGACGTGGCGGTTCGTCCACAGCGGTCTTCTTCCTGGCGCAGTACCGGACATTCGCACCGCGCTTGTCCTGGGTCTCCCAGTACTGCGGACACTCAGGCCAGAACTGCACCTCCTCCAGCACCTCCCGATACCTGAACACGGCATCCTTGACGTCGATCAAGGTCGGCTGGAAGTGATGCCCGA
>Ga0194132_10006059_pt1 | contig 19041 bp, 12 predicted proteins | sample TA2KigOf80mmetaG_FD_148612 | JGI IMG/M metagenome (GOLD analysis project Ga0194132, IMG submission 148612) | Freshwater microbial communities from Lake Tanganyika, Tanzania - TA2015054 Kigoma Offshore 80m | ecosystem: Environmental > Aquatic > Freshwater > Lake | place: Tanzania: Lake...
GTCACGCTGGACTTGCCGACAGCATCGCTGCGCAGAACATCCGCAGGGCCGCTATCAACCGGCCCATCGTGGACAACGCCTTTGGTGTTGAACTACAAACCCCGTTGCTTGCTACGGGGTAGTTGATCGTCTACCCTTTCTTGTACGGCTCGCAAATACCCACTTTCTGGGCGGGTTCGGTCATGTCCGGCGTCATGTACCAGTGTGACGGCGGGCTGTCCCCGCTGTTGCCGACCAGATGGTTGCCGTCTTTGTCGAGCGCAAGGACGTTAACGCCTCCGATCCGTTGATCGTGCAGATCGTTGAGATCGCGGAGCGCCTCGCGCACCGCTTGTTCGATACCCAGCCCCATTTTCATGTACACCACGACGCTACGCGCCGATCCGACGCGGATCGCCATCTCGCCTGCGCCGGTGCAGGCGGCAGCGCCATACCGGTTGTCGGCATACCCACCCGCGCCAAGCACCGGAGAGTCGCCGAGCCGACCGGGATATTTCCAACCCCATCCGCTCGTGCTTACCCCCGAACAGATGTCGCCGTTTGCATCCTGTACCAGATAGTTGACCGTCCCCATCTTATAAGGATCGGTCGCCCATTTGCTCATCCGCCACAGTTCGGGATGCGCCTCCAGCGCCGCCGGATCGGCTACACCGATTTCTTCGCAGAGCCGTTTGAGCCATATTTCGCGCATCGAGTCGGTAAGCAGTTCGGTTTTCTCGAACCCCATCTCGGAAGCAAACCGCTCCGCTCCCTTGCCTACGAGAAAGACATGAAGCAGTTTCTCCATCACGCACCGCGCAATCGAGATGGGATGCTCATACCCGGATACACAGCCTACCATGCCCGCGTTGAGCGTTTTTCCATCCATGATCTGCGCGTCGAGTTCAACGACACCGAGAATGTTGGGCGCACCACCCAACCCTACACCCGTATCTCGCAAATCGCTTTCCACGGCGCGACAGCCGGCTTCCACCGCGTCGATGGCGCTCCCCCCGTTTTTGAGGGTTTTCATGGCCTCTTCCAGCCCGTACGGACCGCTACACACCACGATCATGACTTCTCTCCTTACCCGTGGATGATTTTTCGGGAAAACCTCTTGTATCTTCCATGTCTTGTCTGTGCGCTCTACCGTTTGTTTTTGAGCGACCGAAACGGGCTACAGACGGTATAGCGCGTTAAACTTGCGCTGCATGTAATTCAAAAAATAAGAAGCGGAAAGCGGTGTACCCGTCACCTTCTGCACCAATTCGCCGGCACGGTAGGTCATACCGGGGCGATGGATATGCTCACGTAGCCAGTCGCGCAAGGGAAGCAATTCGCCGCGCGCGATATGGTCTTCGAGGTTTGGAAGGTCTTGTTCGGCGGCCCGGTAAAACTGCGCGGCATACAGATTGCCAAGCGTGTAGGTCGGAAAATATCCAAACCCTCCGTGCGACCAATGAATGTCCTGCAACACCCCCTGACGGTCGTCGGGAGGAACGATACCCAAATACGTCTCCATCTTTGCGTTCCATACCGACGGCAGGTCGTCTACCGCAATATCTCCGGCAAACAGACCGCGTTCGATCTCGAACCGAAGTAGGATGTGCAGGTTGTACGTCACCTCATCCGCTTCGACCCGGATAAAAGAAGGCTCCACCCGGTTGATGGCCGCGTAGAATTCGTCTTCGGAGACGCCTTGCATGGGGCCGGAAAAGGTATCGACAAATCGGGGAAAGAAAAAACGCCAGAAAGCCCGGCTACGGCCCACCATGTTTTCCCACATGCGCGACTGCGACTCGTGTATGCCGAGCGACACGGAGCTTCCGCGCGGTGTCCCTTCGAAAACCGGATCCTGACCTTGCTCGTACAACCCATGTCCGGCTTCATGGATGATGCCGAACAGCGACTGGGTGGGCAAATTGGGAGCGTAGCGTGTGGTGAGACGTACGTCCTGCGCGCCCATGTGGGTACAGAAAGGATGGGGGGATACGTCCAGCCGTCCGGCGTCGTAGTCAAAGCCCATCTGACGGCTGACCGTGACGCCGAAACGCTCTTGATCGGCAATAGGAAATTCGCATTCCAGAAAGTCGGCACGGGAAACGACGCCGGAATGTCGGATACGAGCAACCAGATCGACCAGCGGATCGCGCAGCGTTTCGAATACTCCGGCAATATCGCGTGTAGAGGCACCCGGTTCGTATTCGTCCAACAAGGCATCGTATGGCTCATCGGTATAGCCGATGGCTTCGGCAACTTGTTTCTGAAGCCCGACCAAACGCGAAATCCAGGGGGAGAAGGCCGGAAAATCGTTGTTTTGACGCGCTTCACGCCATACTTCGATGGCCACCGAACTGGTTTCCGTGATATCCTTGACCAGTTCGGTGGATATTTTTCGGGAGCGGTCATACGACCGGGCGATTTCACGCAGGTTGACCTGCTCGTCCGGTGTCAGGGTTTCGGACTGCGCCTCCGAAATGGCAGCACCCATTTCCGCCGAGGTAAACCGCGTGTGCGAGATACCTGCCAATGTACCCAGTTGCCGCCCCCGTGTTTCCGCTCCCCGGCGGGGCATGTACGTTTCCTGATCCCATCCCAGAAGCGACAGTGCGCCGCCGATGTCGGCGACCTCACGTTGTACGACCATCATCCGGTCGTAGCCTTTTCCCATATCGATTTCCTTTCGGGCGTTCTTTCGGTGTGATTGCCGTTTCTCGCTACTTCCGTCTCCGGATAAGGTGGGCAGGGCGTCCGCAGAGAGCGATCCCGGATAAACAAGACAAACCTGTCCGCCTAATCATACGATGGCGCCGAAACAGGGTCAAGCGGTTTGGTAGACATACCTGAAAACCGTATCGACCGGCAAGTGAAGAATGAAAATACATTTTTTTTGAAGGGCGACGCGACAGTCTCTCGTGAAAGGCTTTAAGCTATCTCATTGATTTTATTAAAGATGTAAATCCACACAACAAATGTTTGGATCAAAATTGTGAAAAAGCGTCCATCGGCCTGCGAATGTAGGCGGAAACACGATTAAAAATTGCTTGCGCACGGTATGCCATCCTGTTATACTTGTAGCCGATCCTACCTGAAAAACCCGGCGTGGACGCTGTATCCTCAAGTACGGATTCGCCGGGATCGATCAGCACTGACAGGGTGCTGTGTTTTCATTACACCATTTTATCTTCCCATAGGGGGACACACATGAATCGCGCTGATCTAGCTGCCCATGTCGCGCAAGAAACCGGTTTGTCCAAAGCCCAGGCCGATGAAGCCATTTCCGCCGCATTGGGCGCGATCAAGGACTCTCTGAAGGGCGGAGGTTCGGTAACCCTGATCGGTTTTGGCACCTTTAGCGTCACCAACCGGGCGGCCCGGACCGGTCGCAACCCGGCAACTGGCAAGGCCATCAAAATCAAGGCAAAAAAGGTCGCCAAATTTACCCCCGGCAAAGCGCTTAAAGAAGCCGTAGCCTAAGATAGCGCTGCCCCATCCGTCCCTCTGTGTCGGGTGGGGTTTTTTTTTGCCCGCCGGAGTCTTTTCCCATGCCCACAAAAGAACATGAGCGATTGCGCGAAATCGGTGCGGGCGTCCCACCTTGGCGAAAGTGGGGGCCATACGTAAGCGAACGCTCGTGGGGAAGCGTGCGTGAAGACTATAGCCCCGACGGTAACGCATGGACCCATCTCCCGCACGATATGGCCCGCAGCAAAGCCTATCGGTGGGGAGAAGACGGTCTTGCCGGCATCTGCGACCGATTCCAACTCCTCGTTTTTTCGCTGGCCTTCTGGAATACCCGAGACCCCTTTCTCAAAGAACGCGCCTTTGGTCTTTCCGCGCCGGAAGGCAATCACGGCGAAGACGTAAAAGAATACTACTTTTACTTAGACAATACCCCCACACACAGCTACATGCGGTATCTGTACAAGTATCCGCAGGCGGAATTTCCCTACCGCGACCTGACGGAAGAAAATCGTCGGCGTGAAGGGCAGGGATTTGAATACGAACTTTTAGATACCGGCGTTTTTGACGAAGATCGCTATTTCGACGTGTTTGTCGAATACGCTAAAGCGTCTCCGGAAGACCTCTGCATACGCATTGAGGTCTGGAATCGGGGGCCGGAAGACGCGGATTTTCATCTGATCCCGCAACTATGGTTTCGCAATTCTTGGGTATGGTCCAATCCGCGCAAACCCGAACCTTTTATCCGAAAAGGGCCGTCGGGCAAGGGGTATGTCAGTCTGCTGGCGGACGACTCCGGTATGGACCCGCTTCCGCATCTTCCGTTTCCCTACCGGCTTGGCCCCCGCTATCTGTACGCCGAAGGAAAACCGAATCGACTGTTTACCGGCAACGAAACCCACATGGAACGGGTATATCCCGGCTCAAAGGGGCATACCCCGTATGTCAAAGATGCCTTTCACCGGTACATCGTAAACGGGGAAGACTGTGTAAACCCCGGTGGCAAAGACACCAAAGCTTGCGTACACTACGTAGAACGTATCCCGGCAGGCCAATCCAAAGTTTTCCGGCTTCGTCTTGCACCCGACCCCATGGACGAACCCATCGAGCCGATAGACGCCATCGTGACGGAACGCCGGACCGAAGCGGACGCGTTCTACGCGCATATTCATCCCCCCAACGCATCCCAAGACGAATGCCATGTCCAGCGACAGGCGTTTGCCGGGTTGCTTTGGACCAAACAAATCTATCTGTTTGATGTCAATCGGTGGTTAGAAGGAGACAACGCCGACCATGCGCCACCGGACAGTCGGTGGTATATCCGAAATACGCACTGGCGGCATCTCAACTCGATGCGCATCATGTCGATGCCGGACAAATGGGAATATCCGTGGTTTGCCGCATGGGATCTGGCGTTTCACTGTATCCCACTTGCCATCATCGACCCGGATTTTGCCGAAGAAATGCTTTGGGTGTTGCTGTTCGAACAATTTCAGCACCCCAACGGACAGATCCCGGCCTACGAATGGGAGTTCTCCGATATGAACCCGCCCGTACACGCCTGGGCGGTCTGGAAAGTCTATAACACGCTTAAAGAACGACATGGTCGAATCGAGTTGACGTTTCTCGAAAAATCGTTTCACAAACTACTGATGAATTTTGCCTGGTGGGTAAACAAGGTAGACAGTTCGGGCAACAACGTATTCGAAGGCGGTTTTTTAGGGCTGGACAACATTACGGTCGTGGATCGGAGCGAACCGCTTCCGGGGGGTGCAGTACTCGAACAGTCCGATGCCACAGGCTGGATGGGGCTTTTTTGTCTCAACATGATGCGCATCGCGCTGGAATTGGCCGAAAGAAATCGTGTGTACGAGGGGATGGCCACAAAGTTTTTCCAGCACTACATCTATGTCGGCGCCGCCATGAAACGCATGGGCGGACGAAACTACCAACTCTGGGACGACCGGGACGGCTATTTCTACGACGTATTGCGCTATGAGAACGGGGAATTTCATAAATTTCGTTTGCGCTCGCTTGTAGGGCTGATTCCGCTGTTTGCCATCGACGTACTCCACGATCTGGACCTCAAACAGTTTCCCGAATTTCTCGGCAATCTCAACTGGTTTCTGCGCAACCGCAACGACTTGGTCAGCAAATGCTGTTATACCGACGAACAGGATGGCGTTCGTCGGCATATTCTGGCGATCGTCGATCAGGATCAGTTGGCACGGATATTACCTCGAGTATGGGATCCCGACGAGTTTCTTTCTCCGTTTGGCATCCGGAGTCTGTCAAAAATCCATGCCGACCATCCGTTTGTATTTGGGGAAAAAGAAGTCCGCTACGAGCCAGCCGAGGCGGTGAGCAAGATCAAGGGAGGCAATTCGAATTGGCGCGGTCCGTTGTGGTTCCCCACTTCATATCTGCTGATCCACTCGCTCGACAAGTTTGGAGAAGCCTATGGGGAAGATTTTCTGATCGAGGCGGCCAATTCCAAGCAACCCGTACACCCTTCCGAGATGGCAAGGGAAACCGCCAACCGGATGATTCGGTTGTTTGTGCGAGACGAGAACGGACGACGTCCGATATACGGCGGAACCGCCATATTTCAGGAAGACCCCTTCTGGCGGGACCATCTGTTGTTTCACGAATATTTTCATGGCGACAACGGGGCCGGGCTTGGCGCCTCGCATCAAACCGGCTGGACCGGGCTTATCGCCTCCATGATCGACGAATGGCGTAGGTAGGGCAACGCATACGTCACCCTATGCGCCCCCGCCCGTAGGCGCACCGGCTTCCTGCGGGAACGGCGCAGGTTCCGGAAGAGCCTCCGGCGTGTCATGCACCGGTTCGGACGCACGTGAAAAACGTGCCGCTATCCATGCCCCTGCGTCATCCAAAAAGGTGTAGGCAACCGGTACGATCACCAACGTGAGCAAGGTCGAAGTAATCAACCCCCCGATGACCGCACGTGCCATAGGCGCCCGAAATTCCGCCCCGTTGCCGAGCGCCAACGCCAAAGGAAGCATCCCGAAAATCATTGCCAGCGTCGTCATGACAATGGGCCGAAGTCGTATCTCTCCCGCGTCGATCAACGCTTCCCTCCGGTCTTTGCCCATGCGTCGAGCCTGATTGGCAAAGTCGATCAGCAAAATCGCATTTTTGGTCACCAACCCCATCAGCATGATCACCCCGATCATCGACATGATATTGAACGTCGATCCCGTAGCCAGCAAAGCAAGCATGACTCCGACCAGCGACAGCGGTAGCGACAACATGATCGCCAGCGGCTGAAGAAACGCTCCAAACTGGCTGGCAAGGATGATATAGATAAAAACGATCGCCAGAATCAAACTTTCGATGATATAGCCCACCGTCTCGCGGAAATCGGCGGTCTCTCCGCCAAGCGATACCGTATAGCCGGGCGGAAGGCTCATACCGGCGATGCGGGATTCTATGTCGGCGCTTACATCGGTCAACGGTCTTCCACTGATATTGGCGCTTACGTTGACCATACGGGCCAGGTTCCGGCGTTCGATTCTGGGCGGCGACAACCCCCGATCGATCCGTGCCAAATGGCTGAGCGGCACGATGCCCCGCATTCCGTTCTCATCCATCCGCGTTACCGTGATCGGGATACGTTCCAAGTCTTCTTGCGACATACGGGCCTCCGGTGGAACCTGTACGACCACGTCATATTTTTCGCCCGCCGGATCCTCCCATGTCGTCGCCGTTACGCCGGAAACGAGCGGGCGGATAGCCCCGGCCACCCCCTGCACCCCGATACCAAGATCGGACGCCGCCTCCCGGTCCACCAACACCCGCATTTCCGGACGCTCCTGCTCGAGCCCGCTTTCCACCTCGATGGCTCCCGGTACGCTGCGTACCGCCTGTAGAATATCGTCCGAGAGTCTTTTGAGTTCTTCGATCTGGGGACCACGTACAAATATCTGAATAGGTTTCTGCGGCCCTCCCATCCCACCGGACATGACCGACGCCTGCACGGCCACCATTTTTTCGAAATCCGCCCGAAACAACTGCTCCAGTTCTTGCTGGCGCAACGCACGCTCCGCTTTGGGCGTGAGACGAACATAGATGCTGCCTTCGTTGATCTGACTGTTTTGCCCCGCCCCGATGGTCGTATAGGTGTATTCCACTTCCGGATATTTCTTTAGCGCCGCATCGATCGTCTCCGCCTTTTGCCATGTATATTGCAACGAAGAGCCTACCGGCGTTTTGAACGTGATGTTGGTCTGGCTTTCGTCGGTTACCGGAGAAAATTCGCCACCGATCAGCTGAAACAACAGCATCGCGGCGACAAAAGACGCGGCGGCGATGCCGAGCGTCGCCCATCTGTGGTTGAGCGCCCATGCCACCATAAGCCGGTAATACCTGCCGATCCGTTCGAACTGCGCATTGAAACGCGCCAGCAATTTGCCTATCGGCCCACGTTCCCGATGCCCCTCGGCTTCGGTGTCGTACCACACCGACGACAACATCGGATCGAGCGTAAACGAAACAAACAACGATACCAGCACGGCAAAGGCCACGGTAATGCCAAATTCATAGAAAAATTTGCCGACGATCCCGCCCATAAAAGCCACCGGCACAAATACCGCGATCACCGTCGAGGTCGTGGCGGTCACCGCAAGCCCGATTTCACTTGTTCCTTCGCTTGAGGCCGCGTGGTGGTCTTTTCCCATTTCCACGTGCCGCACGATATTTTCCCGGACCACGATGGCATCGTCGATCAGTATGCCGATGGCAAGCGAAAGCGCCATGAGCGTCATCATGTTGAGCGTGAAATCCATGGCAAAGATCATGATAAACGCACTGATCACCGACACGGGAAGCGTAAGTCCCGTGATAACCGTAGATCGCCACGAGTTGAGAAAGATAAAGACGATCAACACCGTCAATATCGCCCCGATGATCAGGGTCATTTCCACGTCTTCCACCGAGTCGCGAATATAGATGGAGTTGTCCACGATCACCCGCGCCGATACGCCAGAGGGCAGCGTCGGGTTGAGCTCCCCTACGGCTTCCTTGACGGCGTCGACCACAGTGACGGTATTGGCTCTGGATATTTTGAGCACGTCGAGCGAGACGGTGCGTCTTCCGTTAAACAGGGCGACGTCTTCGAGTTCCTTTTCGCTATCCTCGATTCGGGCGATCTGACCCAGACGGATCGAGGCGCCGTTACGTCGATCCACGATCAGACGGGTGAAGTCCTCCGGGCGGACGATTCGACCGGTAATGCGGATCAGTTCTTCGGCTCGCGCAGTTGTCATTTTACCGGCCGGCGCTTCCACATTTTCGGTTTCCAACGCCCGAACCACCTGATCGGGTGTAATCGACAGCGCCTCCATCGCGCGTGGATCGAGATGTACCCGTACGGCCCGCTCCGCTCCGCCGACCAGATTGACCTGTCCGACACCGGAGACGTTTTTGAGTCGCCGCGAGACCACCTGATCCGCCAAGGTAGTCAACGCACGGATGTCCGAGCGTCCGTCGCTCTCCAAAACCACCGACACGACCGGCTGAGCACCGGGATCGAACCGCTGGATCAACGGCGTCTCTATGGCGTCCGGGAGATCGTTGCGGATCGCCTCGATCTTGGCGCGTACGTCCTGCGCCGCCACTTTGTCGTCGATATCCAGCTCGAATTCGATAATGATGCTCGACAACCCTTCCAGCGAGGTGGAGTTGATGGTTTTTACACCTTCCACCGTATTGAGCGCTTCTTCGATGGGGCGAGTCAGCGAACGCTCGACCGCTTCGGGGCTTGCGCCGGGGTAGGTCGTCTGTACAAACAGAATAGGAAAGGATACGTCCGGAAACAGGTCGATATTAAGCCGTCGATAGCTAAAAAGACCCAGAACGACAAGCGCGACCATCATCATGGTGGCAAAAACCGGGTGTTTTATCGAAGTGTCGGACAGCACCATCGCGGATTACCTCCCCTTCGTGGAATCGACGGCGAGCGCCACCCGCGTCCCCGGAGCCAGATCGGAAGTCGGGCCTACCAGAACGATGTCGCCCTCGCGCAAGGCTCCGGCGACCGCCACCAGCCCCGCAGCCTCGTCTCTCAACGTCACCGTCACGGACACTGATGTCGCTACACCGGCGTCGATACGGAATACGGCGTTGTTTCCGTCTATCGACCTAAGCGCATCAACCGGCACGGTAAGCGTTGCTTCCGCCTGTCCGGTCACGATGCGTCCGGTAGCGAAAAGCCCTCCGATCAAATCGCGGGTGTCGTTGGGTATTTGGGCATGAACCGTTACCTGTCGGGTGACGGGATCCGCGCCGGGGTTGATCCGAGCGACCGACCCTTTGAAGGTACGATCCACGTATCCTTCCACCCGGCAGACGATGGGCAATCCCACCCGGATGCGTCCTATGTCTTCCGAAGATACGGAAGCCGTCAGTTCGATGATCCGTGGGTCCACGACCGTCAGAATCACGTCGCCGTCGTCCGCATGATCGCCGGGTTCGGCGATCCGTCTGCTGACCACACCGTCGATGGGAGATGGGAATCCGGCATCCGAGATAATTTTGCGCAACTCATGAAAACGGGCGATTCGAAATGTAACCTGCGCCTGAGCTGCATCCGCCTCGGCTTGCGCCGTATCTATTTCGCGCGGAGCGATCGCACCTTCTCCGGCAAGACGTTTCGAGCGGTCGAGATGTTGACGCGCGTTTTTTAACGCCGCTTCCGCCGCCGCCAATTCCGCTTCGGCGCTTTTAAGCTGATATTGAAGCTCGTCGGTATCCATCGCGGCAAGCGACTGACCTTTGCGAACCACCGTCCCTTCCTGAACCGACACCTTCAGAATATCACCCGCAATCTTTGCCTTGATATCCACTATCAGCGAAGGCGTCAGCACCCCGCTGATGGCCGGACCGGTGGTAAGGTCTTGCCGGACCACCTTGCCCACGTCGCCCTGGCTCAACATGCGCGTCGGCGGCGCGGGATCCGCAACCGATTCCGCCGTCTCCGCCGCACCACCACATCCACCGCTCAACCCCGCCAAAACGCCGACCACTCCCATCCATCCATATAGCCTGTCTCGTCCGTATAACCGCATGATACCTCCCTGTATCCGTTCGAAAATCCGTTCTTTATTCCATGTTTTTTGCAAGTCGCATATCGGCGGCGCGCTCCAACTCGATCAACGCCATGTTGTAGTCGAAAAACGCCTGCAGATGGTTCATCCGCGCCCGCTGAAGCTGAAACCGAGCGTCCGAGACTTCGAGCGGTGTCGATATGCCTTCTTCTAATCGTATTTCCGCAAGCCTAAGCGCCCGCTCGCCCTGTTCGACCGTTCTTCGGCGGGCTTCGATCTGCGCTTTGGCTCCGCTCAGATTCCGATAGGCGCGTTCCACCTCGTTTCGGACCGACTCTTCGACCTGGGCGTGTTGTTCGCGGGCAAGACTCAGATTGGCCCGTGCTTCGGACACCTTTGCACGTGTGCGCAACCCGTCGAACAACTTGAAGTCGACATTGAATCCCACCGACCAGTCGGTTCGCCAGTCGCCGCGTCCCGGAAACAATCCGGTCGGGAATGCCTGACGGCTGTAGTTCGAGAACAAGGAAATTCTCGGCCAAAAATCGGACCGGGCAACACCGACGGCCAGACGCCGGGCCTCGATTTCATGCCGCGCGGCTTCAACCGCCGCCCGATCCCCGACACGGGCCAGCAGCGTCTCCAGACCCGGAAGGTCCACCGGGTGCCGTGCCGGATCCTGCATCCCCGAAGTCAACCGTGTCGGGGCGTCGGAAGACAGGTTGACCAGCCGTTTGAGATCGAGCAATCTGAGCCGATACTGCTCTTCCGCAGCCACTACCTCAGGCATCTGGTTGTCACGCTGAACTTCCCCCTGAAGCAGTTCGAAGTCCGAAGCCGTCCCCTCTCGGTGCTGTCTGCGTAACTGATCAAGCTGGCGCTCGGCCTGTTCGAATCCCAACCGGGCGATCGATACCGCACGCTCCGCCAGTAAGGCCGAAAAATAGGCTTTGCTGACACTCATGACGACATCGGCCTGGCTTTCTTTAAACTGTGCCTCCGCCGCATCCCGGACCCGGCTCGCCACACGGGGCGCAGCCCACAGCCGATTGCCCTCGAAAACGGTCTGATTGATCGTAAATCCCGAATTCCAAGTGTTCAGACGCCCAAACGGCGAGTCGGAAAATTGTCCGAGAAGACTCGACAGTCCCGCCGTAGGCAGCGCCCCTTCGAGCGCCGTGACACGGTCGGCGACAGACGCGGACGGATCCGGTGTAAACACCCGTATGTTGGGTGTGTTACCGCCAAAACCCGAATTTCGAAAAACCGATTTGATCTGTCGATTGTATCCACACGAAAACGAAAGCTGGGGCAACGCATCCGCCCGGACATTGGCAATCTGGGCCTCCGCAAACTCGATCTGGGCCGTAGCAATCTTGATCTCTTCGCCTTCGGCCATCGCTCGACGAATGGCCTCTTCCAAACTCAGCCCTGCCGAATCGGCATGTTGCGCTCCGACAGGAACGGCCTGCAATACCAAACAAGCCGTAACGGTCAACATCCACCCTCTTTTACCGATATGCATAATCCCTCTCCGAAAAAAACGCCCCCGCCAAACGACACTTCCATCCTCTTATATTACCGCAACGACCGGCTTTTATTCAACCCGATTCCAATATGCACAAAAGCCAATATACGGCATTCGACACGAGAAGGCCATAAAAAAATACCAAACGTACGTTTTGTGTTAAAGTAAACGCGAAGGAGATACAAAGGTCATTGCTTGAAGAAAAATCCTGCGGCGAAAACAGGCGCGGCCAACACGTTTTGACCGCGTGTCGCGGTCTGGACCGACCAGGTAAAACCCATGCGATCCGTCAGCGATATGTGGGCTTCGGGGCCGAAACTCATATACCGCTGATTATTTCCTCCCAGTCCTCCCGTACCTCCCATAAACGTCGAATTTCCGTTGCGTAACGTCTCTACACCACGCAGATGTCCCGCTATGGTAAAGCGAGGATGAGGTGTCCAACCGATTTCGAGACCGTATCGAAATTCCTCTGAAAACCTTCCGGTTCGGTGGTTCAACCCCGTCTCTACCGAGACGTAGAACGGAGCACGCGAGTATCCGGCCTGAAGCATCGCTTGCTGATTGAATTCACCATCGCCGGTATAGAGTCCGTTTACCTGCTGATCGTCTCCTACCGGAAGCCCCAGCCCCATTTGAATGCTGACGACCATAGGGCCGCGGACGATAAGACCGAACCGTACCCCTGCGTCGATATCCGCGATACCGGTCTTGGCGTCACCCGGAAAAAATACGAACCCGCTCGAAGCCCCAACCTGACGGTTAAGCGTGATTCGTTTGACAAAGGGAAGATAGCCAAATACCGTTAAACGCCGGGTAAGACCGTATTCGGCGTACAGTCTGGCGGTGTAGGAACTCAGCGTGGGGATGACAACTCGGTTTCCGGTCGGTTCGTAATACGCGCCGGCCCGAACGATTTCTCCGTTTAGCTTGAAATAGCCGCGTCCCGGCTCCTGTGTCCACGCGCCGGCCTGTGCGCCGGACGGAAAAAACGACACGACCGCGACCCATAGAAGAAAATACAGAAGGGGACGGAAAAAAAACGGGTAAAATTGGCAAGGTGAAATTGAAAGTATGGACAACGGATTTCTCTTCTCTCCGCAGTCATGCGGTTCGGATGGGACCATTATTGAAACTGCGCGTATCCAAAGACGACATTGAACGGCACACAGTGAATGATCACCCAGTCATAGCTCTGAAGACTCACCCCTTGGGGCACTTCGTAGCTCTGCGCGCCGGAAAGACGTTTGACGCGCCCCAACCCCACACTCCCGGAGCCGACGGTATTGCTCCGGGAAAGAAACACCTCGATACCGGGACCACTGCTTACGTTGAAATCGGCGCCGAACTTGAGCACGAGCCGGTCGCTGTCGGGTGCTATTTTCTCCAGTGCAGCCGTACCCTGCACGACATACCCGGAACCCGGGCGTCGGGTAAAAGCGCCGGACCTGCCTTCCACCGCCGAAGCCGGAACCCGGACGAAAACCGGTCCGCCCGTCACCCCGTCGGTCACAGCCGTGATGCCGGTCGTTCCGGCGGTGACGCCCGTAACCAGACCTCCGGCATCGACCGAAGCTACCGTGGTATGGGTGGTCTGCCAAGTAAACGTCCGACCGCTCAGCGGCTGACCATTTAGCGCATGGGCAACCGCCTGAAGCCGTACCGTGTCTCCTACGGCGATATGGACAGAGTCGGGCGTGACCGAGACAGACGCAACCTGTGTGGACAAATCAGCGACGACCATGAGACGAACCGCCGGGCTGATGACGCCTTGACACGATGCCGTAATGTTGACCTGCCCCACCTGATGTCCACGTACATAGGTTACAAAGGCCAGGTGGCCGCGCGTATCCAGTACCGTATCCGAGACACCGACCGAGGCGATGGATGGGTTTGGGCTCGCCCAGGCGATAGGAATGACCCGCTCCACGCCAAGACTATCGAAAAACATCGCTTGGAACGCGTCGAATCGCCGATTAGAATGGCTTTCATGGAAGGTGCGACCGTAATTTTAGGCGCTATCGAAGATGTCGGGTCGGTGATCAGGTCCGTACCGACACAACCCCCCGCCAAACCGGTCAGCGTAGCAAAAAAAGAGAGAAAACGTCGCATAGGTTTGTTAACCTATCCCTGAACAAACTCGATCAACACGCCATCCGGGTCTATCGCGCAGACCACCCCGCCATCGTCGGGCAACATGGCCGGCTCGGTCAGAAACTTTACCCCGTCGGCTTTGAGCGTGTCGTACGTCTCCCGGATGTTTTCGACAAAAAAAGTAAGCCATCGCACACCGGCGGCAAAGTCGTGTGTCCGACGCGATGGCGGCGTGTCGATCTGCATCAGCTTGATCAACGTGTCTCCCGCCTTTACCCGCACCTGACGAAAACCGGACGGCGCCAGTCCCGCTCCCACGGCAAGGTCGCCGGGAATCTGAATGTCGAGTACGACCTCCAGTCCTAGCAGATCTTTGTAAAAATGGAGCGATTCCTCGAAATGACTACATGTTATGGCGATATCGATAACCGAATGGGTTAGTTTGAGCATGGAACACCTCCGGCGAGGTTGTGCTAAAAAGCTACTCCCGCAGTCAGCCATACGGCTCCGTTGGGAGGGAAAAACAAGTGAAAAGATGAAGTAGACGCACCGCGTGTATCGATGCCTCTGACCGCGTCGATCGCGCTGACTATCCGGGTGACAAGCGCAAATCCGATCAGGTATACACTACGGGTGTCCGCGCGCCGACTCGACTGACGGATGTCGAGATACGCTTTTCGCGACGTCTCGGCGTCCCATGCCCAGGTATGGGTTCCGGTATATAGCCGGGCGCGGGAACCCTGTATCAGTTGTTGCTGAAAATTGAACACCTCATTACTCGAAAACGCACCGATGTTCCGAAAAAATGTATCATCCTGGCCGGCGAGCGTAACCCCTGCATGATCGGCGGCGTACACGCGGTAGTCATCCGCACGCCAACCGCCATACGTTCGCAACATCGTAAAACCGGCCCATGTGACCCCTTCGGTAACAAAAAAAATCCGCGCGCGTCCGGATGCGCCGGCGTATGTCTGACCCAGTCCGGGAACCAGCAGAGACAACAGCGCCGCCTTTGTTTTCGATTTTCGCGTCGCTCCCCCCGTGTCATCCGCCACAACCGACAGCGATGTAGAATCCGTCGTCTGTGCATAAATAGGCGCACCCGTCAGCAGGACCAATAGAAATACGGGGGTTTTAAAATACATACGTCACCCGCGCCGATGAAGTCCAGTATCCGTCCGCCATGTATCCATCCACGTCGATACTCAGCCGCGACTCCTTCAGCGCCGCGTGACGGTCGGACCGGACGAGCAGGGCGGCATGTACGGCGCTTACCACGTGATTGAAAAGCAAAAGCCCAGCCAGCCGGTTTGCGCTCTTGAACGCTCGGTTCATGTCGTGTCTCTTGCCGACATACGTCTTTCGGTTGGGCGACAGTTCCGTAGCGCCCGGCGTATAGTCGTCCCATCCTTCCTGAAATTTGTTGTACTTGCCGATCTGTTCGTAGTACTGCTGGCTTCCATACTCGCCTAGGCGTTCCGTACCCACCGCGGGGTCAAGACATTCCGGCGCACAGCGAGTGCTGTCCCAATGCGCATCAGCAAAGTCAAGGACGTTTTTTTTCCGGTCGTTGCCCTTCTGGCGCAACACGACATAGGCCGCAACGCCGCCGACTTCGAGTGCGCTAAACAGCAGGCCACGTTTTCTTCCGGCGTACAGTTCGCCCGCACCCGGAAAAATCGCGGAAAAAAGAAACGCCTTGACCGGACTTTTTATCTTAGGGACCGTAGCCACGGGCGAGAGACTTTCCTGAAATAGAACATCGGGCGCAGTATAGACCATAAGACGTTCGGCTCCAGCACGTGGCGTCTGCGCCTTCGTCGTGCCGGAAAGGACGGCAAGCGCCAAGAAACCTATCAGAAATGTCGGCATTTTTAAACGACTACCCTTGTTTCTCCCGTAAAAACCGACCGTCTGTTCTGCCCCACAAGCTCGATGCAAGAGTATTTTTTCATCCTTCATAATTCACTACCCTACATAAGTTGAGATCGTATGCCCAGAGGGGTATTTTATAGGATTGTCACCAAACAGTCCTTGTAAAAGTCCATCTCAGGAGCATACGATAAGTAACAATATAAGAAAATTTGATGTGATTCGTCAAGTCTTGAATAGCCTGTATTCCGAAGCACAACGCGGCCATCATGCCCGGCATTTGACGACGCTTTCGGCCATGATCTCCGGGATGGTGGCCAATAAGTCGGTTCACTTTTCCAGGATAGCCCAGACGCACACGGACCGGACCAGAGGGCAAAGTCGCGTGATGAAATACAGTCGATTCGTACAAAGGCTTCCACCTGCATACAACCCACTTTTCCGATCCGGATCGCCTTAAGCGTCTTTTGATCGCTGCTTGCCCGGCTTAATTCTTACTTTACCACCGCGATTTTGAAAAAAACCGTCTGGCTGTCTCCGGCGTCCTGTGCCTCCACCTGACACAGATACACACCACTCGCCGCGCGGTGTGTATTCCAGCGAACCTCGTTTTCCTGTTGCGCCGCCGCTCCGCTCATTTCGTCGATCAGATCACCGGCCAGTGAAAAAATGCGAATGCGAACGGTGTCGGCAGGCCGGTTGAGCGTATACCGAATACCGGTCGATCCTGTGCCTGCCGGGTTGGGATAGCAGAACACGGACGCATCGGCAAACAGACGACCGCTTCGGGGTGGTGGTTTTTGCGCAACGGTTTGGCTGGCTCCGGAGCGGCGCGGGTCGTGCGCCGTCATAGGCCACGGGAGCACATCGGGATCGCCGGAAAAAACACGTAGATGAACAAACCCATCATCGGCCCCTACAGCTAGGGCGACGCGCCCGTTCAAGTCCCACAGTGCAGGTGCGGAAGAAACCGCCCCGCTGACGCCAAACGGAAAACCCGATACCGGTTGTCCATTCCCCTGAAAAGCGGCTACGGTTTGGTTTGGCAACCCGACGACGATATCAGCGATACGGTCGCCGTCCATATCGCCGAGCGCAGGAGAAGATGCGATAGCGCCCACGGAAACCACCCGGTCTATGACCACGGGAAAATTCGTAACCGGAACGCCGGAGCCGTGCAACGCAAAAATACGGTTGTCACCGGATAGTACCACTTCCGGAAGCCCGTCACCGTCGATATCGCCGACGGCGGGCGGGGCCGAAAGGACGGACGGCAACCGGACGGGCCAGCCGGCGAGGGGTTTTCCGTCTGAGGAAAAGACGTTTACCTGTCCATTTGTACCGACGACCACGATATCGAAAGCGCCGTCTCCGTCAAGATCCGCCGCCGTTGGTGCGAAAGCGCGGTCCATAGGCTCCACCGTCTGACTCCACAGTGTCCGCCCCACGGTGTCGACGGCCAACACCCTACCGATCCCACCCGAAAAGAGCACAATAACAAACTCGTCCGCCCCGTCACCGTTCAAATCGACCGCAGCCGGCGATACGGGCATCCGTTCGTTTAGATGCTCGGTCGTGTTTATCGAAAGAGAAAGGCTTCCGTCGGCTCGTAGTACGATCAGTCCGCCGGCGGTGGTTCCGACGGCAATGCCGTATGTATCGCCGGCGATTCGGAACAGCACCGGCGGAGTCAAGACGATTCGATCGGATGTTCCTGTACCCGAAGGCTCGATCAGGCGCACCGGAAATCCCGGTTTGAGATCGGCGCGTCCGTTCGTGTTTTCATCCACGGAATGCCAAGCGTATACCTGTTCAGCATCGACGGCAACCACCTCCGTCATGCCGTCGTCTTCCAAGTCACCCATAGCCGGCGCGCTTAGAAAAACACCGGGAACAGAGGCAAAAACGCCGACCGGCACGCTTAGCGTATCGCCGGAAAAGGTTAGGGTTCGAATTGTGTCCGTATTGGCGATAAACCGGGTGCCATTGCCGCGGTAGCCATAGAGTCTACCGTCGGAGGAAGCGGTAAAAATCTCCGGAACTCCGTCGCCGTCGGCATCTGCGGCCACCGACGCATGGGTTCCGGCAGGGCCGCCCACCGCTACGGGCCAACCGGAAAGCGTATGAGATCGGGTGACGGTAACTCCCATAAACAGCCGAGAATTGGTGGTAATACGCACATTTACGTGGCTGTCCGCGCCGGAGTAGTGACGACTGTCGGGAGACGTGGCAGGTCCGAAAAAAGCGTTGTTGCCGACAAAAAACATATCCTGCCGTTTGGGCGGAGCCGAAGTAAAACCGATTTCCTGGATACCATCGGCTTCTTCAAGGTCCAGAAAACGGTGAAACTCGTCCCATTGTACGGCATTTTCCGCCCAGTTGCTTTCCCCGTTCCGGTTGAAATCTCCCAAGGCCACGTTCTCGTCCACATGCCAGATCAGTATCCCCGAACCGGGCAACAGATAATCGTATTCGCGCGTAGGTTGCCGGTTTGCGTTGGACGGCCCGACGATGATCCCATCCTTAAAGTTTAGAAACGCGGTTCCATCGCCGTCCAGGTCGGTCTGACGGTTTTCCAGCAGAAAGTATTCGCCCGGCGCGATAGGAATTTTGAGGACGCGCGTGCCGGACGATGGATGCCATGAAGCCAGCAGCGAGGCGACGACCGAATCCGCCGTGATCTCTTGCGGCGTGAGCCATCCGAGAAAGATACGCGACCACGCGCTCAGACCGGTGGGAAGCGCGCCGCTTACGATCTGCTGAGAAATCTCGCCGACATCTACGGTTCCGCTTTCAAGGTCCATAAGATCGAACACACCGACGCCGGGCGCAAAGCTAAACGTGCTGTAGAGGTCCGGCAGACCGAGTTGATGGCCAAATTCGTGTGCCAACGTGGTGTTGAGCGCGCCGATGTTGCCGTCTTGCGAGGTGGTTTCCGGCATCAAAATCATCTCGCGGATTTCCGTTGCGCCCCCATCTACGCGTATCGGAGGACGCTCGTCGCCGATACGTAGAAAACCCGACTGTAGATCGCAT
>Ga0194132_10006060_pt1 | contig 19038 bp, 21 predicted proteins | sample TA2KigOf80mmetaG_FD_148612 | JGI IMG/M metagenome (GOLD analysis project Ga0194132, IMG submission 148612) | Freshwater microbial communities from Lake Tanganyika, Tanzania - TA2015054 Kigoma Offshore 80m | ecosystem: Environmental > Aquatic > Freshwater > Lake | place: Tanzania: Lake...
GCGGAGGTGGCGGAATTGGCAGACGCACTAGCTTGAGGTGCTAGCGGGTAACACCGTGGGGGTTCAAGTCCCCCTCTCCGCACCATATTTTGGACGATCGCAGGCAGCCCTCACCGGCTGCCTGAATCGTTTACGATGGTTCGATGTCTGATCAGGACCAGCCGGAAGCGCTCGAACCGGAAAGTGTGATCGAACCGGAACCCGAACCGGAACCCGAACCGGAGCCGATTCCCCTCACGCCTGTCGCGCGCCAGGAGCGCATCGCGGCGATGGACGTGCTGCGCGGACTGGCCGTCTTCGGCATTTTTCTGATCAACATGCCGCTGTTCATCGCGCCGTCGAACGCGTTCTTCGGCTGGGAGGCCAATCCCTTTTGGACCGAAGAAAAGGACCGGCTCGCGACGCTCTTCATTTACATCTTCGCGCAGGGAAAGTTCTATACGATGTTCTCGTTCCTGTTCGGCCTCGGCTTCGGCGTGCAGATGATGCGTGCCGCCGAGCGCCACTCGCGGAACTTTACGAGCGTCTACCTCCGCCGGTTGACGGTGCTGCTTATGATCGGCGCGCTGCACATGTTTCTGGTCTGGTGGGGCGATGTGCTGCACGTGTACGCGCTGCTTGGTTTTGTCCTCCTGCTCTTTCGGAATCGAACGGATAAGACGCTCATCGTCTGGGCGCTCTGCCTTACCTTCATCCCACTCACACTCGCGCTCGGCGGGACAACCTACGACTACTTCGATAAGCAAAAGAAGCCGCAAATCGAACGCGATCTCCGCCGTGTTCGCAACCAACAGGACCAGGCCAAGCGCCTGAACGAAGAGACAAAAGTCTACGGTTCCGGAACGTTCACCGAAATCCTAAAGGCTCGCTACAAATACAACCTCAATCACCTGCCGGGCGAAATCGGCTGGTCGACCGAACTGTTGACTAACTTCCTGCTTGGCCTCTGGTGCGCGCGCCGCTGCGTCTTCACGAACCCCGAAGAGCATCTTCCGATGTTGCGCAGGTTCGCGTACACGATTTTCCCGCTCGCCCTGGCCTGGACCACGGCCGATCAACTCTGGGGGTACTTCCATCCTGGTGAGCCCGAGCCGCTTTGGCGTACGCACATGGGACTTATTCGCGAATTCCTCGGCCGCCCCGGGATGACGTTTGGCTACATCGCGATCCTTTTGTTGGCCGGCGTGCGGGCGTGGATGTCGCCGTTCGCCGCCGTCGGCCGGATGGCGCTGACCAACTACCTGCTGCATTCGCTCACGTTCACGACAATCGCGCTCGGCTACGGCTTCGGCATGTTCTCCCGCATCCCGCCGGCTACCGGACTCGCCCTTTGCGTGGGCTTCTACGCGCTGCAAGTTCCGTTCAGTATGTGGTGGCTCGGGCGTTTTCGATACGGTCCCGCCGAGTGGCTGTGGCGCACGCTTACCTACGGCGCCAGACCAGCCTAGCGATCACGCCGATCCCGGCCAGCAGCGGCAGCGCGATCACGAAGACCCCGGCATTCAATGCCGCCGACTGCGCCAGATTCTGCATCTCGGCGTTGCGAAAACACATCACGCACTGGGCAAACAAGATTGTCATCGCATCGCCCCCGCGCGCACGCCGTCGGGCAGCAGAGCCAGCAACAATCCCACGCAGACGAACAGGAACGGCAGCAACAACAGCAGCGGTTTCGGCCGGTAGTTTTTCAGGTGCATGAACCACCACGCGATCATCGCCGCCTTCGCGAACGAAAGCGCCAGCAGCAGCGCGAGCATCAAGCCGGGCGCGGTCTTCACCCACGCCAACGCGACTTCGACAAGAGTGAGCGCGACGAGCGCGAGCCACACGCGCACGTTCGTCATGACTGCACCGCCATCAGATAGACCAGCGGAAACACGAACATCCAGACCAGATCGACAAAGTGCCAGTAGAGGCCGCCGGTTTCGATGTCTTCCTCGTTGAACTTGCCGCGCGCGACCCCGGCCGTCAGCACGCTCAGGTAGATCACGCCTCCAGCCACGTGCGCCATATGTAACCCAGTCACGGCGAAGAAGACGGAGCCGAACAGCGTCGCAGGCGTGATCGCGCTTGCGTGAATCAGATGATTCCATTCGGTGAGATGCAGGCCGATGAAGATTATGCCGCCGAGGATGGTGGCGCCGAGCCACTTCGCGGTTGCGCCGCGATCGCCTTGCTTCATCGCGGCCACGGCCCATACCATCGTCAGGCTCGAGGCAAGCAACACCACCGTCATCACGGTCGAGAACACGATTGCCGGTTGCAGCGCGAACGGCCGAAGCCATTCGCCATTGGCGAAGCGAAGCACGGAGTAACAAACGAGCAGCGTCGCGAAGGTCAGCAGATCGCTCATCACGAAGAGCCACATGCCGAAGACTTTGACGCCGCGCGGATTCGTCATGCCCACACCCCGATCAACCACAACACGTACAACCACAACGCGCCCGCGAAGTGCCAGAACAACGACGCCCGCTCGCCTTTCCACCACAACGCACACGCGCCGAACAGCGCGTGCGCCGCGTGCGCCGTTACCAGCACGGCCGCGAACGATTGCGCCACATCGCCCATGCGCAGCGATGCGGCGCAGGCGATTTGCGAGGCGACCAACGCAAAGCCGCACAGTGCCGCCGAACGATAGAATTTCTTTGCGACGAGACAGCTTGCTGCTATCGCGAGCAAAGCCGCCGCCCACAACCACACTGGCACAGACGGCGCGATCCAATCGGTGCCCGTCGCGCGGCGCACCACCATCGCGCTTGTGAACGCGGCGAAGAGCATCGAACTGGCGACGATGAGCAGCGTTTGTCCAGTGCGCGCGACGTTAGTCATGGTTCCACTCCCGCGTCGCAGCGCCCCAGGGATTCTTGTCCGCGAGCTTGCCTTTTCGTTGACTCCAGAAGTAGTTGAACAAGAAGAGCAGTTGAATCGCCGCCAGCGAATACGCCGCGTGCGTGACGCCGACGTGCAGCGGCATCAGCGATTTCAGAAACTCGTACTCCTTGAAGTCGGGATAACGCCTCGGGTTGCCCGCGATGCCCGCAAAGTGCAGCGGCACGAAGACGGCATAGACCCCAACAAAAGTGCCGTAGAAATGGATCTTGCCCAGCGTCTCGTTCAGGAAGCGCCCGTATAGCAGCGGGAACCAGTAGTGCAGCGCGGCAAAGATGGCGAAGATCGCCGCGACGCCCATGATCAGATGGAAATGCGCGACGACGAAATAGGTGTCGTGGAAGTAGAGATCGAGTCCGGGCTGGCCGAGCACAAGTCCTGTCACGCCGCCGGTGATGAACAGCGACACGAAACCGAGCGCGTAGAGCATCGCCGCCTTGAAGCGAATTCGTCCGCCCCACAAGGTCGCGATCCAGTTGAATGTCTTGATCGCCGACGGCACGCCGATCGCCAGCGTCAACACGCTGAACGCCACCGACGAATACGGGCTCATGCCGCTGATGAACATGTGATGGCCCCACACCAGAAAGCCGAGTCCGCCGATGGCGAGCATGGCGTATGCCATCGCGCGGTAGCCGAAGACTTTCTTGCCGCTGAACACGCTGAGCACGGTGCTGATCACGCCCATTCCGGGCAGGATGGCGATGTAAACCTCGGGGTGTCCGAAGAACCAAAACAGGTGTTGAAAGAGGATCGGCGAGCCGCCCGACCGCGCCTGAATCTGATCGCTGACGACGAGCCCGCCCGGAATGAAAAAGCTCGTGCCGGCCATGCGGTCAAGCAGCAACAAGATTCCACCGGCCAGCAACACCGCGAACGCAAACAGGCTGATCAGCGCGGTGACGAACCACGCCCACGCCGTGAGCGGCATGTCGAAATAGCCGACACCGGGCGCGCGCAGTTCGATGATCGTCGCGATGAAGTTGATGGCGGCCATCAGGCTGGCGACGCAAAACAGGGCGATCGAAAGCACCCACAAGTCCTGGCCGAGGCCTTGGCCCGGACCTGCGATTTTGCCCAGCGCCGACAGCGGCGGATACGCCGTCCAACCCGACAGCGGCGCGCCGCCTTCGACGACAAACGCGGCCATCAGGACGAGGAACGAGAGCGTTGTCGTCCAGAACGAGAGCATGTTCAAGACCGGAAACGCCATGTCGTGTGCGCCGATTTGCAGCGGGAGGAAGTAGTTGCCGAAGCCGCTTTGCGGCGCCGTCGTCAGCACGAAGAAGACCATGATAGTGCCGTGCATGGTCATCAGCGAGAGATACAATTCCGGCGTCATCTGCCCGCCCGGCGCGCCGTCGGGCCACAACATTTGGAACAGCCGGACCTTCGCGTCGGGGTGCACGAGGTGATATCGCATCGCCAGCGACAGCGCCATACCAATCAGCACCGCGAACAGCGACAGCCCGATGTACTGCTTGCCGATGACCTTGTGATCGGTCGAGAAAATGGTCATCGCACGGCTCCTTCACGCAGCCATGCGTCGAACTCTTCGGGCGGCATGACGACCAGCGTGCCGCGCATCTGGTGGTGGCCCAGGCCGCAGAGCTCCGAGCACGGCACTTCATAGGTGCCCGGCTTATCGGCGGTGAAGCGGAGCGGAATCGTCATGCCCGGCACGACGTCCTGCTTGATGCGCAGTTCGCGCACGAAGAAGTTGTGGATCACGTCGCGGCTCTTGAGCAGCAGTTCAACAGGCCGGCCGGCGGGCACACGCAGGATCGGCGCGATGATGTCGTCGCCGCCCACGACACCGAACGGATTACCGCCCGCGTCGTCGATGGCCTTCACATCGGTGCGCGCGAAAGCGCCATCGGGTCCTGCATAGCGGTACGACCACGCGAACTGTTTCGCCAGGACCTCAATCTTCAGCGCGTCCGTGGAGGACCGCAGATGCACGCCCGCCCAAATCCCCTGCCCGGCGATTGCGAGGCCGATGAAGATCACCGCGGTCGCTGTCGTCCAAATCAACTCCAGTGTGTGATTGCCCTCGACCGCGCTCGCCTGTTGCCCGCGATCGCGGAATCGGAAGACCGTGACGGCGAGCAGCGCCTGCGCGATGACGAACAACACGCCGATCACCCAAAGCGTGAGCAGCAGATGCGAGTCGTAGTTCTTCGCGTGAGCCGATATCGCTTCGGGCAGCCACCACTCGGGCTGCACGAACAACAGGACTGTCGCCCCCGCCAACGCCGCAATCAAGATCGCCAATTGCATGAAGAAGACTAGTTTACGACGGGTGGCGAAGCGGATTCACAATGATGCTACTGTTTAGGAATGAGCACTGCGGCTCTGGACGGTCTACTCGATCCGCTGACCTCGTCGCTGGATCCAACGGCACTGCGGCAAATTTCGGATTACCGAATTCCCCCCGATGTGCAAGCGCGCGTCGACTACCTTGCGCAGCGAGCGAATGACGGAGAACTGACGCCTGACGAAGACGCCGAATACGAAGCCTTGATCGACGGCGCGGCCTTGATCACAATCCTGAGATTGAAGGCCAAGCGCCTGTTGGCGGCGTGAGTTCAGAATCCCTTCGCCGGCGCGTTCGCAGCCGGGCTGGGGATCGTTGCGAGTATTGTCGGCTACGGCAGGAATACAGCGAATTTGCCCATCATGTGGAGCACATTGTTGCCCGCCAACATGCCACTTCCGATAGTCTCGACAACTTGGCGTTAGCGTGCCATTTTTGCAATCGCAAAAAAGGACCGAACCTTTCAGGAATAGACCCGAAGACCGGCGAGATCACAGCTCCCTTCCACCCACGCCGCGACAACTGGCCGGAACATTTTCGGTGGAATGGACCGCTCATCGAAGGGCTCTCGGCCGCTGGGCGCGCGACGATAAACGTACTGGCGTTGAACGATGGCAGGCGAATGAGGCTTCGCATTCAACTGCTGGATGAAGGCCTGCTCCACTGAGGGCATTTCGGCAAGTGGAGCCGATCCCTTGCCTGGTGGAACGCTGCTGCCGTTGACCTTCCGGCATCGCGACCTTAGGCGCCGAAATCCGGGTCGCCGGTTGTATGACTGCTGCTCATCGACACGCAAACAACCGGTTCACGGCCGGGAAACTCTCCAACTTCGAATAGTGATGAACACGCGCCCCTTCGGGAATCGGCGTCGGCGCTTCGATCACGAAGTCGGCGAAGCCCGGCGCATTGAACGCGACAAAGGCCAGCCGCAGCGATTCGGCGGGCCTTGGGTAGCGCCGCGAGAGATCGGGAAACACGACCGGGCCGGAATCCACTTGATAGAGGTCGCGCGTGTCGTGAATGTTCATCGTCTTCACCGGGAATTCGATGATGGCGCGCAGGCCGGTGGAGGGGTCGGCGAGTTCGGTCTGCGCAACGATGGGCACACCCGCGTGCGTCGCCTCGCGGATCTCGCGATTCGAACGCAGCAGGCGGGCGCCTCGCGGCTTGACTAATTTGTAAGTCTGCCCTTCCCACATCTCGGCCGATTTTCGGACCTGCCGGTAGTCGGAATTCAGCCACGCTTTGCGGCGGAAGATCACGCCGTCCTCCGGCCCGAAAACGGGCAGGAAATCGTAGTTCTCCTTGTGGAAGAGCTCCTTCGGCGCAAAGGTGTTTTCGCTCTTGCAGGAGGCGCACTGGTAGTAATCGATGACTTCTGGGCCGATGATTCGCGTGCGCGATTCGACCCAGAAGCGCACACGGTTCTCGGCCCACTTGCCTTGCAGGAAAGACCGGCCATAGTCGATCGGCTCCATCCCGGGCGGCGTTGCGGCGGCCAGCGTTGCGCCGAAGCTCGCCTCGAACAAGCTGCGGCGTTTCATTTCCCGGACTCCGCGAACCGGAACGCGTACAGGTCCGCGTCCTTCAATACGAAACGCAACCTGACGGGCGTGCCGGCGAGCTTCGCGACGTCGCCGGAACCCTTCCACGAAACGGCGCGGTCGACGGCATCGCCGAACGTTTCGTCGCAGTCGGCTTCGGCGAAGCCGGGAATGGCGCGGCCTTCTGGTGTCTGCATCTCGACACGCACGCCGCCCGCTGCCGATGTCGCGAAGTTGAGATGCAGGTGGCTGCCTTCAAAGCGAACGGGCTTCGTTACGATCTCGCCTCCGTTGTATCCCGCGTTGATCGAAGCGAATCCGTCCAGCCGCAAGCTGTAGCGGCGAACTTCGCTGCTGTCTCCGGTCCAATAGCTCTCGCTAGCGTAGAGCGAGAGTTCGTTGGCGGCGCCGGCCAGCGGCGACTTGGTCTCCACCAGATGCCAGGCGATGTACTGATGGCCGTAGTTCCACGTGCCGGGGCGCTCGACGCCGGGCCGCAGAAACGCTTCGTTCCAACGGTTGAAGAGCACGCCATCGCGGCTCGCCATGAGAAGCGCCTCAGTCACGGCCGTACCGTAGCGGAGGCTCGCGCCGGAGCGCTGTTGCCGGTGCTCCGGCTCCGGCAAGGCTCGCAGCGACGGTGACCACGCGCGCTCCAGATAGCGCGTCGGAAAACCGATGAGCAGGTGCGGCGCGCGATGATATGGCTTCACTTGATTGGTGTAGAGCTGCTCGGCCGGTGAGTCGACGTAGCGCAAATCGTCCGACTGTTTCCAATGCAGAAAATCAGGCGACGTCCCGGTACGAATGGCGCGAAGGCCACTCGGCTTCCACGCCTCGCCGTTGGTAACGCCTTCCGTAAATGCCCGCCAGTAGGCGCGATACTGCTTGCTGACCGGGTCCCAGAACGCGAGGTTCTGCGAATCGAACGCGCCGTTGGTGATCACAGGCGCGGTGATCATCGGCGACCAACGAAATCCATCTGGGGATTGCAGCGCGAAGAGGCCGTGGGCTTTTCTGTCGGCGGATCGCACGATGGCCTTGTACCGCGCGTTCGCGGGCGCTGCCGGGTTCTCGTCCTTGAACACCGCGGGGTGCGCGGCATCGAGATTAACACCGTGAAACGGGCCGGATGCCAGGACGATGTTGTTGGCCTTGCCGCCCTGAAACTCCACTAGATTCAGGTTCGGTTTGCGCCAGCGGATTCCGTCGCCGCTCTCCGCATAGCAGCAGAAGCCGGGGTGCTTGTCGGCGCGCATTTTTCCGCTCGAAATATCGAGGTGGTAAGCCTTGTAGTACATGCGGTAGAGGCCACCATCTTGAAAGACGCTGTGGTAGCCGCTGCCCGTACCTTCCCATTCGGCATCGTGGACCAACACGATTTCGCGCGACTGTGGATGGTGCAGGCGTAACGCAGCCGAGCCGGCGAGGCGGTCCACCAGGTAGCGGTCGACAAACAGCTCGCGCCGCTGGCCAATGTCGACAACGGACGTTGGGCTTTGCGCCGACAGCGCCGCGCCGCCGGCGGCGAGACGGCCGAAGTGACGACGGGTCATGAATGTCATCTTATCGCCCGGCTAGGGTCGCGGCAGCCGCAAGGTAAACACCGCCCCGCGCGATTCGCGGTTCTCGGCCGTCACAACGCCGCCGTGATCATTGACGATGGCGTGCACGATATGCAGCCCCAGCCCGCGTCGGCCACGCGAGCGCTTCGTCGTCACGTCCGCCTCGAAAACACTCGGCAGAATCGACGCCGCAATGCCGGGGCCGTTGTCCGACACGGCGATCATGATGGCGCTGTCGGACGCCGACGCGTTCACTTCCACCTCGACGCCATCGGGCGACGCCTGCGCGGCGTTGAGAAAGAGATTCACGAACACGCGCTCCCACGCCGCCGACGATCCCGGCAGCGCAATCGCTCCATCGATCGTCCGCTTGTGCGCCAGCGAGCCGCCTTTCGTAAACGTCAGCACATCGTCGGTGTGCTGCACGGCGTTGTCGAGGATCTCGCCGAGATCGCCCGACTCGGCAATCGAATCGGCCAAACTATCGACGATGCGCTCGCCGCGCTTCACGCTGCGCCGGATCGTCGATGCGAGCTTGGTCCATTTCGTATCGGTCGACAGCACATCCGCCACTTCCGACAGTGTCGAAAAAACGTTGTTCAAGTCGTGAGCCAACCCCGCGACTGTAAGTTCCGATTCGCCCTTCATAATTTCGTTACGCTCGAATGGCTTCTAGCGTAGCGAAAAATTCGGGGAAAGACACGGACGCGGCTTCGGCTTCGTTGACCACCGTCTCGCCGCCCTCGGCCGCAAGCCCCGCCACCGCGAACGCCATGCCGATGCGATGGTCGCCAAAGCTGTCGACCTCGGCCGCGCGAAACGTTTGCTTGCCAGGCACATGAAACCCATCGGCGTCAGTCTGAACCTCGACGCCCATGCGCCGCATGTTCTCGGCCACCGTCGCAATGCGGTCGGTCTCTTTGACGCGCAACTCCCCGGCGTCCTTCACGGTGAGGCCGTTCTCACTTGCCGCGCCGAGCACCGCGAGCACGGGAATTTCGTCGATCAACGCCGCCGTGAGCGCTCCCTCGATCACGCCGCCTTTAAACTGCGAGCTGTTGACCTGCAGGTCGCCGACTAACTCGCCGCCCGACGAGCGCACATCGAGAACTTTGATTCGCCCCCCGCCGCCAACCAGAAAATCGATCAGTGCGGTGCGCGATGGATTCACGCCGACATCGTAGAGAACGACGTTAGCGTCGCGGGCCATCAGCGTCGCGACCAGGAAGAAGGCCGCGCCGGAGAGATCGCCCGGCACGTACAACTCGCGCGGTTCGAGATCGCGGCCGCCGCGGATCTTGGCCGTACGGCCTTCGCTCGAAATATCGGCGCCGAACTCGCGCAGCGCAATCTCACTGTGATCGCGCGTCTTCATCGGCTCGGTGACAGCCGTTTCGCCGTCGATCGAAATGCCGGCGAACAGCACGCAGCTCTTCACTTGTGCCGAGGCCACGGGCAGTTCGTAGTGGATCGGCTTCAACTCGCGCGTGCCGTGAATCGTGATCGGCGGATAGGTGCCGTCGACGGCGTCGATGCGCGCGCCCATCTGCTGCAGCGGCGTCATGATGCGCTTCATGGGGCGGCGCGACAGCGACGGGTCGCCGAAGATCGTGGTTGAAAACGGCTGCGCGGCCAGGATGCCGCTCAGCATGCGGATGGTGGATCCCGAATTGCCCGCGTCCAAGTCGCCGGTTGGGGCCGACAACCCGCGCACACCTTTGCCGTGAACTTTGATCTCGCCGCCATCTTTCTCAACGGCGATGCCGAGCGAGGCGACGCATCCGAGCGTCGAGTGCGGATCCGCGCCCGCGGAGAAATTCTTCAAAACGGAGGTACCGTTGGCGAGCGCCGCCAACATCGCGTACCGGTGGGAAATGGACTTGTCGCCCGGAATGCGGACGGAGCCGCATAGAGCTTTCGAAGGTTTGATTCGGGACTGCATGTCAAACCTTTTATTGTATCGGCCTCGCGGCCTGGGCTACGCCGTTGCGGCGAACGCGGGCATGCTGTAGGTCAGCAATGGGCGCGGTGCGCGATACCGCTCGAAGAGGTAACCGACCCCAAAGACAGTCTGAATGTAGGTGTCGCCGAGTCCGCCCAGCTTGCGCCGCAGCCGTCGCACGTGCACGTCGAGCGTCCGTGTGCGCGTTCCCTCGCAATAGCCCCAGACCGTCGAAAGTAGAATATCGCGCGGCACGATTTCGCCGGCGTTGCGCGCCAGCATCGCCAGCAACTCGAACTCCTTCCGGGTCAGCGTCAGCCGCCGTGTGTCGAATTCCACCTGACCCGACATGTCGATCTGCAAGTGTTCGTCCCTATACATCGAAGCACGCTCCATGTAGGCAGAGTATGGGAGTTTGCTGAGGAGGTCGTAGCGAAGTTGTAAAGATTTTGTAAAAGCAGGGATGTTACGTGTGTATCTTCAAGAACGCGTACGCCTGCTCGCGGACGTTTCTAGGGAAATCGTGCTCGGCGTCGGGGTGTTCGACGACCAGGCGGCCCTTTGGGAACTTGGCGCTAACGGCCGAGGCGACATCGCGCACGCCCGATACCTCGAAGTTGGCATCGCGCAGCGGGGCGTTGACGAACACGGCGCGCGGCGCAATCGCTTCGAATACGTCGGTGAAGTCGAAGGGGACCTCGCGCGGGCTGTTGTGATAGACATCGGCGATGCGCGGCATGTAGCGCTGGGATGTCCAGCCCTTCAGATTGCCGCCGTAATATTTTGCGAACGCGTTAAAGCCGCAGCTTGTGACGACGGCCTTCAAGCGCGAATCGAACGCTGCAACAAACAATGCGTTGTGGCCGCCAAGCGAGTGGCCGATCACGGCCAGCTTTTTCGCGTTGACACGTTGGTGCGCGACGAGCACATCGACAGCGCGCGTGTGATTGACGATGGCGTACATCGTTCCGCTCTGGTAGCCGCGGGCGTAGACGTCGCGGTCGAAGTCGATGGTGTAGTCGCCGAAGCTCGGATAGTCCGGCGCGAGGCAGACCCAGCCGCGCTCGGCGAGTTCCTTTGCGTAGTGCAGATTCACCTTTGGCCCGCGCCCGATCGGCTCGTCCTTGCCGATGCGGGTCGTCTGATGCAGACAAAGAGCCGCGCGCGTTCGGCCCTTTCCTTTCGGCACGAGCAGCCATGCCGGCACCGTGCGGCCGGGTTCGGGTTCGAAGGTGATCTTCGAGCGTGTGTAGGTTCCGGCGTCTTCGGTCGATTCGGTGACGACGCGCAACGGCGAGCGGCGGTCGAGGGCGGGGAACGGCCCCATGGCCAGTTCCATCTTGCGGCGCGGCTCGGCGGATGCGCCCGCGGCGCTTAACAGAAGTCCAAATTCGCGGCGAGTCATGTTCGATTCAGCATACTGCGATCCCGCGCTACTTCACGCTGTGCGCGCTCGCATGCCGGAACAGAAACCCGGAGGCCGCGAACACTACGACAAGCCCCGCATGCCCGATCGCCATTCTCCGCGCCATGTCCGGCGGAGCGCCCGAGGGCAGCAACATCGAAATCGCCAACATCACCGCCGCCATTGCGAACAACGTGCGTGCCAATCCCCCCGCGTTCAGCCGCGCCAGGCCAGCGCCAATTACCCCTACCGCCAGCACGCTGAAATAGAGGAAAAGCGTGGGATTCTCCGTGCCCGTCACATGCACCATATTCGACCACGCTAAACCAAACCCGGCCGCGAGCGCCAAACCAACGCCCGCCTTATACGACCACGCTCCCATTCGCCGCGAGATCACCGCGTACCCCATTCCCACCAGAAAGAACGCGACGTACGCAACCGCGAAGCCGCTCACGCCCCAATGCCAGTCCGGCACGAACTGCGACGCGATCAGCGGAACCATCAGCGCGGCCAGCGCGCCCAGAGCCACTCGAAGCACGGTCTTTGGCATATGCGTTATGTTCTCCCGAATGATTCCAACCAGCGTCTCGCCGAACACCCACAGCGCGAGTCTGAACAGCCCCCGGCCTTTGGAACGACGCTCCCGGCACAGGTCGTCGAAGCTCTGCGCCATCCCCTCGCCGAAGCGCTCGCGAAACGGCCGGGGATAAAGCCGCAGCAGCTTTTCGTACCACCAGCGGCAGTGCTCGATGGATCGGTTACTGCCCATACGCGAACCGTTTCTTCGCAACGGCCACTACGCCGCGATACCGATCGAGTTCTGCCTCCAGCGCCGCCCGTCCCGCACTGGTCAGCTCGTAATAAATCCGCCGCTCGTCGCCCATTTCGGGATCGACGCGTTTATCGGTCTCTCTCACCAACCCGGCCTCCATCATCCGCCCCAACGATCCATACAGCGTGCCCGGGCCCATCTTCACCGTGCCCTGCGAGTCCGCCTCCACTTGTTTCATGATTCCGTACCCGTGCCGTTCTCCGGTCGAAAGCGCGAGCAGAATGTGCAGCACCGCGGGTGTCAGCGGACCGTTCGCCATGTAGGGAGAATATATCCGTTACGGATATATGTCAAGCCTCGGATTATTGCTCGGCGGGTTCCGCGTCGGGCCGCGGCTCGGGATACACCCACTTTCGAAACAGCCGACATTCGGGTTGGCAACCTCGCGGCCCAACCGCGTATCGCAAATTCTCAACCGGCTACGACCACATCTTCTCGCCTTCCACCAAATACTTCTCGGCGATCAGCTTCTCGTTCAACTGAATGCCGTAACCGGGCCGGTCGCTCAGTTGAATGTGCCCCTTGACGATCATCTCCTTGTCGTAGCCGAGCACGTCGGGGTCGCCGTTGATGCCCTTTCCATCGCGGTTCATCGGGTTATTGACGAAGGCTTCGTGCGCCGTGAACTCGCGTACCGTCGCCGCAAAGTTAGCCGAAGCGATCGTCGCAATTGGCCCGGCGACGTTGTGTGTCGCTACGGGGATGTAGTAGGTCTCGGCAAGATCGGCGATCTTCTTCGCCTCCAGCAGGCCGCCGGCCATCGAAACGTCGATCTCGATGATGTTGACACCCTGATTCACGATGAATGGACGGAAGTCGTCGCGGCCGTAGAGATTCTCTCCCGTAAGAATCGGCACCGGAGACTTCGCCGTGAGCTTGACCCATTGCTCGTTGTAAGCGATCGGCAGCGGGTCTTCCAACCAGATTGGCCGCATCGGCGCCACCGCTTGCGCAAGCCGGTACGCACTGTCAAAGTCGAGCTCCCAGTGGCAATGCACCGCGATATCGAAGTCCAGCCCCAACGCGTCCCGCATGTTCCCGAAGCCCTTCGCGTTGCGGTCGATCTGAACGTTGGACATGCGGCGGTTGTCCAACTGCTCCCAGCGCTGATCGCGGAGGAAGTTGGTCTTACACGCTGTCCAGCCCTGGCGCTTCATCCGTTCCGCGAACTCCGCGCAGGATTCCTTGCTCGACATATCGCGAGGTCCCGTGGAAGCGTACGCGCGAACTTCCTTCACATGCGAGCCACCGCCGAGGATGCGGTGAACCGGCTGACCGTTGATCTTGCCGATGAGATCCCACATGGCGAACTCGACGCCCGTGATGGCGTGAGTCGCAACGCCGTGATTGCCCCCGTAGTAGGACGTGCGCGTGCTCATCTTGAACACCAGATACTCGAGGTTCATCGGGTCTTGACCCATCAGGATCGGCTTGCAGACGTTCAGGACGATGTCCTTCGCGCCGTGGCCTTTCTCATCGTGATGACACTCCCCGATTCCCACAAGCCCGACATTGGTCGAGATCTTGACGAGCGGGCTCACGCGAAATCCAATGCGGGTGAGGATGCACTGCACATCGGTGATCTTGACCTTGCCCGCCGATGGTCCGGCCATCAGATTCAGGTAGGGCGCGAAGGCGGCCGCGGAAGCGCCGGCGGCGGCGTGTTTCAGGAATTTTCTTCGATTCATAACTTGACCTTTGGACCCAACGGGTCGTGAAACTTCGACGAGCGTATCACAGACGACAAGAGGTAAGTGCAGCCGATGGCGGCCGCGTGAACGTCTTGTTTGTCGACAAATCGAGCACGCTGCGACTCCACTGCGCTAAACTCGCCATACCGCCTTTCCGATGGCCACCGACGTTACCGTACTCCTGCACCGCTGGAAGTCGGGCGACAAAGAAGCGCTCGACGGCATCACTGCGTTGTTGTATCCGGAACTTCGGCGGCTGGCATCCGGTTTCTTGTCACGCGAGCGAAAGGGCCACACGCTGCAAGCCACGGCGTTGGTCAATGAGGCGTACATGAAGCTGGCCGGGCTCGGCAAGCTCGATTGGAAGGACCGCGCGCACTTTGTCGGCATCGCCGCGCACATCATGCGCCAAGTGTTGGTGCAGCATGCGCGGACCAAGAACGCTCTGAAGCGCGGCGGCGATCTGAGGCCGGTAACGCTCGATGAATTCAGCGGCGGAGTGAGTAACGACAGCGCTGTGCTGGCCGCGCTCGACGACGCACTCACCGCGCTTGCCGCCATCGACGAGCGAAAATCTCAGATCGTCGAAATGAAGTATTTCGGCGGCATGAACGCCGAAGAGACCGCTGAGGCTTGCGGCGTTTCGGTGTCAACGGTCGGCCGACAGCTGCGCCTCGCCGAAGCCTGGGTTTATCGTCATATGCAGGGCGAGAGCCCCGCCGAGGAGAAATAGATGAAGTTCGCCATTCTCGCGTTGGGCGTGTGCGCGTGGAGTCAGCAACTGCTGCGCGTCGATCACTATGTGAGGGTCAAGTCGGTCGCGCCGTCGATGAACGGGCAGACCGCGCAGATCTACGTGCGAGAGGTCGTGCTCGACGGCACGGGCCTGCGCGGCGACGATCGCCCGGACCGCGTTGTCCTCTTCGTTCATGGCGCGGGCACGCCGGCCGAAGTCGCCTTCGACGCCCAGTACAAGGATTACAGTTGGATGGCCTATCTGGCGAAAGCCGGCTACGACGTGTTCTCGATGGACATGGAAGGATACGGGCGATCGACGCGCCCGACCGTCATGAACGACCCGTGCAACTTGACCAAGGAGCAGCAGCTTTCGCTCTTCGGGAAAGACTGCGCGCCGTCCTACACCGAGCGCGTAACGACGGCCGATTCCGATTGGCACGACATCGACGGCGTGGTTGAACATCTGCGCAAGATTCGCGGCGTTTCGAAGGTGAGCCTGATCGGCTGGTCGCAGGGCGGACCGCGCAGTGGCGGTTACGCGTCGCAGCATCCGGCGAGTATTTCGAAGTTGATCCTGCTTGCGCCGGCGTATTCGATGGCCGCGTCTGCCGGCGGCGCGCCGCGGACGGGCGGCCCGATTTTCAACACGCAATCGCGCGCCGATTTGGACGCGAACTGGGACCGGCAGATCGGTTGTCCGGATCAGGTCGATCCCGCCGCGCGCGAATCGGTGTGGCGCGATATGCTGGCGTCCGATCCGGTCGGCGCGACGTGGGGCACGGGCGTGCGCCGCGCTCCGAATGCCACATCGCGCGGCTGGAATAAAGAAGTGGTGTCGAAGATGCGGATTCCGGCGCTGTTTGTGGCCCCGGCGCTGGACAAGCAAGCGCTGCCGGCCAACGTGCGTCAATTGCATACCGATTACGGCGCGCCAGAGAAGATCCTGCTCGATCTCGGCTGCGCGTCCCACAACGCGTTGTGGGAGCGGAACCACCTGCTGCTGTTCCAGGCGTCTTTGACGTTCTTAAACGACGGGACGGTCGGGGGCAAGAAGGACGGCGTGGTGTCGCTGGGCTATTAAGGCAATAAGCGCGTCGATTCTCGCCGTCACTTGCATGTTATAAGCGTTGGTCGCGTTGACCGTTGCCACGAACTCGTTGTGGCGCGCGCGAGAGTCTTCCGTGGATTCAGTCCGCTTCACTACCCACGGAGCTGAGCGGGCTAAACGTAAGGTCGTCTCGCGTTGCAGCCCTTCCAATTGTTCGATCCGAATGCTGGACTTGGCGTGTTGTGAACGAATGAACTCCATCGTCTTTTGGACGTCCATAAGAGTAGCCTACCTCAAAACGGCATTGCCGGGCGCGATTCGCTGCCGAGGAAAATGGCCGAGGTTTGCGCCGATCCTGGCGTCACGCCGAGAATGCGAGGCCGCATGACAAGGAGCATCGAAGTGCTGTCGGTTTCGATGTTGTTCGTCCGAAGCGCGGCGCCGAGAATCGGAACGTTCATCAGCCCCGGGATGCCGGATTTGTTGATCGTTTCGGTGTCCTGATTCAACCCGCCAATGACGGCCCATTCGTCGTTCTTCAGCCGCACACGCGAAGTGAACTTGCGATTGGCCAGAATCGGAATGCCGTTGATCTCCGCGCCGGTTAGTAGTTTGAACTCGGCCTCGACTTCGAGGCTCATCTCTTCTTCGCCGTGAACGAACGGCGTGACCTTAAGCGCCAGCCCGAGGTTCTCGAATTGGAATGACGGCGGCGGCCGGAACACCTCTTCCGGCGAACCCGTGCCGGCGCCGGTGTCGCCGAAATAGCCGGCCGTCAAAACCGGAAACTTCTCGCCGAGCAACAACTGCGCGGGTTGGCCGTTCAACGCTTGCACGAACGTCTTTTGTAGCGTTTTGCCGTAGCCTTTTAATGCGGTCGCGGTTACGGTCGCGCTGCCGAGGGTAAGTCCGAACATCGAATCGCCTCGGCCGAACGATCCCGTCAAGCCGCCGGTGTCGACCTTGGACGGATCGTTGTTGAACAAACTGCTGAGCCAAAACAGGTTGGACGACGTCGGCAGCCGCGTACCGTATTGATTTGCGTAAGTCGCGCGGACTTCGTACAACTCCATTTCGATCATTACCGCCGGCCGCGCGCCGAGCAGTTGTTCGAAAAGCGCCTGTGTCGGCCGGATTTTCGAGATGCGGTCGCGCATCATGACCATCCGTCTGACGTTATCGACGCCGAACTTCTGAATCTCCATCACCTGCTGCACGGTGCGCGCCGTTTCCTGCATCTCCTGAACGGTGATCGGATCGGGCAACGAAAGCACGACCGCGACGACGGGTTCGAACTCTTGGCGCTTTTGCTGCGTGTCCTTGACGACCAGAAACCGGTTCGGCTTTTGCGGGACGATGAAGCTGCCGGTGGCGATTGAAAGCGCTTGAAGAACTTGGCGAGCGGTTTCGTCCTGGGAGCGGAACCGGAGTTGCTGTCCGGCGTCGGGGAAGTCGCTGTCGAAAAGTAGCTCAAACCCGAAGAGTTTTCCACAGGTCTCCCACAGCTTCCGGGGCGTGAGAGTGTAGTCGAGTGTAAAGTTGCCGGAAGGGAATTTCAGGTCGGGAGGCGGGAGGAGTTCGCGGGCTTCGCGGAGATCGGCGGGGGTGATGGGGGAAAAGTCGGACGCAGGCGTTTCGACCGTCGGCGCCGCGGCTTTTTCGACGGGCAATGCGCCGAGCAGGCGACCCTTCAAGGCTTCGGCTTTGGCGGCGGAATTGAGGTCGCCGCGGGCGGCGGCTTGATTGTAAAGAAGAACCGCTTCGGCCGAACTGCCTGATTTTTCAGCCTTTTGCGCTTGACGGGCGAGCGCGCGAGGACTCGGCTCGGCACTTTTGCAAAGTGCCGCGGCCAGACACAAAGCCCAAGCGCGGAATCCCACACTAGAATGACGAGGCCGCAGTGGGAAACGTGGAGACGCTAAAGGCTTGCTGAAAATTCGCCGATAGTTCTGCGGGACTCTATGTCTTTCACACCATTGGCCGCCGGCAATTCAATCCCAACCAGTTTCTCTCCCCGCATTCCGGAGACGCTGGAACACTTAGGGATCAGCGAGAACCTCGTCCTCGATTTGGTCGTTCGGCGTCTGCTGCTCGAAGGAACGAGCAGTTTGTCGAATCTTTCCAAGAAGTTACGGGTATCGATTTCGATTATCGACCACATGTTCCGCTACATGCGCGCGCAGCAATTGGTGGAAGTGAAGGGCATGTCCGGCAACGATTACCACTTCACGCTGTCCGCTGCCGGGCGCCAGTTGGCCAGTGAACGCTTTCAGATCTCGCAGTACGCCGGATCGTGTCCGGTTTCGCTCAACGAATACCATAGCGCGACGAAGGCGCAATCGGCGCGATTGCAGATCGACCGGCGCGCGCTACGGCAGGCGTTTTCGGATTTGATCGTGACGGACCGGTTGCTGGATCAACTTGGTCCGGCGCTGATTTCGCAGAATTCGATCTTCGTCTACGGCCCGTCGGGCAACGGTAAAACGAGCTTGGCGGAACGCATGTTGCGCGTTTATCAGGACGCGATTCTGATTCCGTACTCTGTCGAAGTCGATAACCAGATCATCTCGATCTACGACCCGGTCGTCCACACCGCACTGGAAATCGACGATCCGGAGGTCGATCCGCGCTGGGTTCTATGCAAACGTCCGTGCATCGTTGTGGGCGGCGAGTTGATTCCCTCGATGCTTGAGCTGCGTTTGGACGAGGCGTCCGGCATCTATTCGGCGCCTTTGCAGATGAAGGCGAATAACGGCATTTTCATCGTCGACGACTTCGGCCGTCAGTTAATGTCGCCGCGCGATCTGTTGAACCGGTGGATTGTTCCGTTGGACCGGCGCGTCGATTACCTAACCCTTCGCTACGGCGTTAAGTTCCAGATTCCATTTGAGTTGTTGGTCGTTTTCTCCACCAACCTCGACCCCTCGGATCTGGCCGACGAAGCGTTTCTCCGCCGTATTCAGAACAAGATTTATGTCGAATCGGTGAGTGCGCCCGTGTTCGATCAGATTTTCGATCGAGTGATCGCGGCGCGACGCGTTCCGGCCGAATCGGATTCGGCGGAATA
>Ga0194132_10006061_pt1 | contig 19037 bp, 16 predicted proteins | sample TA2KigOf80mmetaG_FD_148612 | JGI IMG/M metagenome (GOLD analysis project Ga0194132, IMG submission 148612) | Freshwater microbial communities from Lake Tanganyika, Tanzania - TA2015054 Kigoma Offshore 80m | ecosystem: Environmental > Aquatic > Freshwater > Lake | place: Tanzania: Lake...
GTAACCGTATAGAGGCCCCAGCGGGGCCTTCCTAAGAGTTACCGCCCCCAGCGGGGGCTTCGGAATGTGCTCGGCCCCTTCGGAGGGGCCTTCTTAATACCACGGCCTCTGGCCGTGGTAGCTTATTAGGGGAAGGCAATCCTACGGGAGGATGAGCATATGAGGGTTCTCGTAGTTGAAGACGAACGCTCGCTGTTAAGCGCGCTCCAGGGGGCGCTGCAAGCAGAAGGGATTGATGTTGATACTGCAGCCGATGGCGAAGAAGGGTTGTTTAAGGCGATGGAAGGAAGCTATGACGTCGTGGTGCTCGACCTTATGTTGCCAGGGCGCAATGGCGACGAGATTTGTGCCGCACTGCGAAAAAAAGAGGTGTGGGTACCGATTCTTATTCTTACGGCCTATCAAGGCGAGCAGTTTGAGGCACGCGCGCTGAATGTCGGGGCAGATGATTTTCTGGTGAAGCCATTTTCTTCGCTTGTGCTTATTGCCCGTTTACATGCGCTCGTGCGTCGCGCGAACGGTACGCGCGCCATGAGCCTCAGGGTCGGAGATCTCGAGATCGACCCGGCACGGCACGTGTGCTTGCGAGCGGGGACTGTTATCTCTCTTACTGGACGAGAATTCTCACTACTAGAGATGTTGATGCGCCGGGCCGGAGAAGTCTTACCGAAACAACGAATCGTTGATCATGTGTGGGGATTCGACTTTGATGGCGACTGGAACGTGGTTGAGGTCTACATTCGGTATTTGCGTCGCAAGATCGACCTGCCGTTTGGACGTCAATCTATTCAAACGATCCGGGGTGTCGGATACCGGCTGCTCCGCGAGGCATGTGAGTTGAATTAACCGACCGACTCGAGGGGGCACGAATGAAAGAGTTACCGCGATGGACCCACCGTCTTTCTTCTTCACGGTGTGGGTGGAAGCCAAGCCGTAACCCCTCGGAGATTGCCGTTGCGCAGCACAGAACGCGCCGCGCCCGGTCGCCGCAACCTCAACGTCATACGGCCACCACTCCTGGCCGTAGACTGCCCTCCAAGATCCTCATTGTTTTGAACCGCGATGGTACCACACGGTACCAGAGCCCGGCCGCCACGCGCTTGCTGGGGTATACAGTGGCGGAAACCACTGGGCAAAGCGGCTTCACCTTCGTGCACCCAGATGATTTGCCGCAGGTAATGAGCGGCTTCTCTCAATTGCTCCACACGCCAGAAGGAAAAATATTTCTAGAAGTGAGGGTGCGACACCACAATGGCTCGTGGCGGCGGCTGATGGTGGTTGCCGTCAATCGACTCCACGATCCGACCGTAGAAGGGATTGTTGTCTCATGTCGCGATCGGGGAGAGGCACGGCATGAAGCTGGGCAAGCCCGGCGGGTGCGCGACACACGGGCGCAACCAAAGCGAGACCTGGCGCGGTCTCGCCCCCGCTCTCATTTTGCCCGCCTCGTACAGACCCAGCGCCAGTTTCTTACCAATGCAGCGCATGAACTCAGTAATCCGCTTGCTGCCCTACGGATGCAACTCGAGGTTGCACGAAAACATCCCGAACGGACACAGTGGCTGACATTCGCGAGGCAATTGCTACAGGAAGTGGATCAACTCCAACACCTTGTCGATGATATTTTTGCGCTGGCAACTATCGATGAACGCTCAGCGACTTCCTACTGTGAGCCTCGGGCTTTGATAGATCTTAAGGACGTACTCCTGAGCGAGGTTGCTCGCCTTCAGGATCGACGAGTACACCTCACGAAAACTGTAGACACCCATATCGAAGGGAACGCACGGACCCTACAACGGGCGATACGGAATCTGCTTGAGAATGCCATCCGGTATGCGCGCAGGAGAATTGATATCGAGCTCTCTCTCTCGTCCCGGTATCTACAACTCGTCATAGAAGACGACGGCCCCGGTATTCCTGCCGTTGAGCGCCAGCAAGTCTTCGAACGATTCGTGCATAGATCAGTCTCCCCGCACGCAAGCGCCGGCAAGGCTGGTCTCGGGCTCGCCATTGCGCAAGCGATTGTCTTTGGCCATGGTGGAAATATCATCATTGGAGACTCACGCAGTGGCGGTGCCCGGTTCGAGGTGACCTTGCCATTGGCAGATCGAGAGCACGGAGAGTGATGCGCATCTGCATCACAAAGAATTCAGAAACGTTATCACGTGTCGTTGTTGCGTTGGGTTGAGCGCGGAAAAGTTATTGCTGATACTCGCCGCTTGTCCTTGGTGACGCCCTATCGCCTCTTGATATGTCAGCGATGCCCCGTCATGCATCAATCGGTTGCGGGTGCGGAGTCCCCACAGCGGAGCGGTACGCACCCTATTGCGAGTTGCGGGGCCACCGTTTTGCACGATGCCATCGCCGGTACCAATGTCATGTAAGAGAAAATCACTGAATGGATGAATTGTTTTGTTCCCTAATGCCGGTGGGACAACGAACGTTCCACCGTTAACCCGGGTGCCTGGCGGTGCTGTGGTGATCGTACGCACGTGGCAGATGGCACAGCCAATGTGGTCGAACAACTGTGATCCAACTTGGGCTTCTGGTGTCACAGCAAGTGCTTCATCGCGCGGCGGCGCCTTCGTAGCGCGCATAAACCGGGCAAAAGCTTGCACATCTTCTCCATTGTCTTCGGGGTCTGGCACGCGATCGAACGCGCGACCGAGGCCCCATTGGAGCTGTTCTCTGTCGGCTGTAGCGGGCTGGTGATCCCCATTTCGTTGAGGTAGGCGTCGGCGGCAAACGACAGCAGACTTGCATGCTGATTCTTCCAGCCGAAGCGCCCAACGCGTAAGGTGCCATTGGCTTCCAACAATGGGACGCCAATAACTTGTCCGCGTATCGCCGGTGGTTGACTGTTAGCAATGGCGGTGAAGGTTTGGTTGGGAACGCACTCAACGAACCCGTCGCCCAGGGTGCTCAACGCCATGCGTAAGGTGCGGACATTGGTGTTCCGTTGTAACCGCTCCTGAATTGACGCGTCGATCGCGCGAGCATGGATAAGTGAACCTCCAGGATGTTCGTTGAAAATCGATCCATTAAAGAACCCGGCACGTAACTCGCTGATCTGTGTTGCACCGCCAGAGGTGGGATTTTGATGACACTCGCCGCAGGACTGGGCATTGTAGACGGGCCCCAGACCATCGACGATTTGCTCTTGCTCGTTGAACAACGTGCGATCGTTCTGAAACTCTTCTGGTGTGGTGAGCCCATTTGATTGATCGTCGAACCCTGTGGGCGCTTCTTGTACGTTTTGCGCGAACACGATGTGAGGAAATCCCGACCATTCGATAAACATGGTTGCGGACAAGAGAAGGGTGGAAACCGCTCTAACCTTGAGAGTGAGACAATGCATGCGTGGACCTCCCTGTAAGTGATATGGTACTGACAGGAAGTGTGTACATCATCTTGCTGAACCTTGCCTGAGAGGACCTGAGAACGCTCTCAGTAAGGCTCACGTGCTGTCCTACTGGAGACGAACCACGACGATACAGGGCAGAGGATTGCTTAAAAGCACCGATGTGACCACAACAGGACTCTTTCTGGAGATGCGATCTCTCCATTGGGAAGGGTTTCTTCCTTTACATAGAAGATCTCAAAGGTTGCGAGTGTCAGGGCGCCAGCATGCCGTGCGTTCCAATCCCGACACAGATACTGCCCGAAGTAGAGGCGGTGGTGGGAGTGTTCTTGTTCCCAGACGTTACGCAGATATTTGCGCCAGCGTTGATTGCGATAGGTTGCCGCCACATGCACCGGCTTCTCCCAAGCTATCGGACCACCGTCGGTCATGAGATTCATGACCGAGCCATCACGTAAACGTGCGGGGATGACATACCAGCCATCGTCACTTGCCGGTTTCGGGGCGAACATGCCCCACATCTGGTCAATTCGTAGCGTATGACCGAACCAGTTGTAGCCGACCGGAAAAACCGTGCTGTATCTGGCGAAGTCTACAGTTCGTAAGTTCCAGCAGAAGATGTAGACCAAGCACAGTACGCAGAACAGCGTACTGACTGTGGGCCGCCACAATGGAGGGTGAGCGGCTGCGGCGACTCTGAGATAGCGAGTTTTTCCGAGCCATCCTTCGAGCCGATGCTGGAGAGTAAATTTTCGTGACACGCTGAGATCAGTCGGGATCGTAAGGGAATTCCAGAACCAACTCGGTAACAGCGCCAGCCATGCCGCGCCGACGATAAACGGAAAGATGCCGAGGTCGAGACAGAGCGCAAAACCAATATGGAGGCCAAGAAACATACAGACAGCGAAGAAACGGAGTGGTACATGGAAAATCGGCAGGAAGAGCAGACAGGGGCCTATCGCTTCAATGATTAGCGTGGCGAAGGAGAGCAATGGAAGCACGGTAGGAAACTGCCGCAACCACAGTCCAAAAGGTGTAGCAAAACTATCCAGATTGAGGGCGTAATAGACGGCTGACCCCTCAGTGCGCCACACCGGATCATGTTTCAACGCGACGGTAAACCAGTAGACGAAGCATATTTGTAAAATCAACGCGATGGTGCCGATAGAACGCACGCGTTCCGGAAACGCACGGACAGGGGGTGTCAGCACTCCATCGAGCGAGTAGGTTGCCCCGAGCGGAAGAAACATTGCCCAGAACAGCAGCAACCGCAGTAAGACATCTCCGGCATCGAGGACCATCGGGTTGCGATTGTGGAGTGAGACGAGTAACAGCCACGACAATATCGTCATCAACCGGGTTCGATAGCCAAGCAGAAGCCCTGCAGCACAGCAGGCAGCGATGAAGAAAAGTCCGATCTGGCTCAGTGTCCCTCCTCCCAGAAAATGCAATGACAAAAGACCTTGTGTCGCGTATTCAGTGATGGCGATGGGGCGAGGAAGAAGACCGAAGTCAGTGTAATGAGCCGCCAAATCGAAGGCTCGCAAATAAAGGTCCATCAGGATGACGAGCGCGACACTGATACGAAAGAGCGCAAGTGAGCGGACATCCAGAGCAAAAATCTCCTCACCGGTCCACACACGTTTCCTTGGGTCTGGGGCAAAACGTTCCTGACCCGGTTGTGGCTCAGGCAATGAAAGATCAGGGGAGAAAGCCATGCGGTTACGCTGACGAAATAGGTTGAGTGTGAAAGTAATGAATCGGTGCGATGCGTGTCTACCGAGTGTTGTGACGAGTTTCATAAGAACCTCGATGATCATGAAGAAAAACGGAGAAAAAGGAAGAATGGGAAGAATGGCCACCGGCCTTTGTCCGTGCTTCGCGCGCTCTGTCCGTTCAGCCATTTCTCCCACTTTCACGGTCGGAACTGCGCTGAGGTTAGCGAGAGCGAGGGAGTATTCTCAATCCCCTCAAATTCTCAGGCGTCGTGCCACTCGTAGTACTTCCGGTCGTTCCTCCAGAGGTCGTGCCGCTCGTTGTACCGCCGGTGGTCGTTCCACTTGTGGTGCCGCCGGTGGTGCCACCGGTCGTTGTCCCACTGGTCGTGCCGCCGGTGGTGTCACCAGAGGTCGTGCCGCTCGTTGTACCGCCGGTAGTCGTTCCACTGGTCGTGCCGCCGGTGGTGCCACCGGTGGTCGTGCCGCCGGTGGTCGTTCCACTTGTGGTGCCGCCGGTAGTCGTTCCACTTGTCGTGCCACTGGTGGTCCCACCAGTCGTAGTATCACCCGTAGTGCCACCGCTCGTCATGCCGCCGGTGGTGGTGCCACTCGTCGTTCCAGTTGTGGTGCCACCGGTGGTGCCACTGGTCGTGCCACTCGTGGTCCCGCCAGTCGTCGTACCAGAAGTTGTGCCACTGGTCGTGCCGCTCGTGGTGTCGCCACTGGTCCCGCCAGTAGTTGTCCCGCTAGTTGTTCCGCTGGTGGTGCCAGAGGTGGTCCCACCAGTGGTCGTCCCACCGGTCGTCCCACCAGGACCGCCACTCGTAGTGCCACCGGTTGTCCCGCCAGGACCACCGGTCGTTGTGCCGCTGGTCGTGCCTGAAGTCGTGCCACCGGTCGTTGTCCCACTCGTGGTCCCGCTGGTCGTACCGCCAGTAGTTGTCCCACTGGTTGTTCCGCCTGTGGTGCCGCTGGTGGTCCCGCTGGTCGTGCCCCCGGTCGTGGTACCCGAGGTCGTCCCACCAGTGGTTGTCCCACTGGTTGTTCCGCCAGTGGTGCCACCGGTCGTGCCGCTGGTTGTGGTGCCACTGGTCGTTCCGCCTCCGTTAGTATCGTCGTCTTTCGTTCCAGTACGTGCTCCTCTGAGGCGCCCTTCAACTTCCATTATGGGTAGTCCTGAGCCGTTGCTGCGGCGAGCGATTGTGAGTTCACCCAACACATTACGGAAGTCGTCGGTTCCACCAATAACCGCGAGCTTCTCTTCTTGTGAGGTTGTCGAGGTGCCACCCGTAAGCTCACTGAGTTGTAGTATACCTTCCGCAATGAATGTGCCACGCTCATTGATGTTATAGACCTGTTGAACGATTGCTTGCCCATCGGTACCGATCCAGCCGGTCATGTGAAACGTACCGATGGCATTCTGAGGACTGCCAGTGGTACCACCGGTGGGAGCCTGCCCTTCTTCGAAAAGCTGACCATCAATGCGGAAGGGGCCACGAATCGGCGCAGTGCCTATCCCTGATCCATTGGGTGAGTCTAAGGTCGACCGATCAAGAACAACTTCCAATGTTGGACGGTTACGACTCATGCTGCCGGTATCATCATCAGCGGCATGGCTGATGGCAGAAGGAAAAACGACAAGAGTCCCAAGAACCAGCGGGAGTGGGAAGCTGGCTATCAACGCGACGAAGAGAAAACGGTGCAGTCGCTTGATGTTTTGCATAATACACACTCCTTTCAGGAATGGAGTCGCCAAATGTCAGTCTTCGAGGGAGATGACCCCAGGCTCGTTGATGGTTGATCTCATGGAGAGGGTGGGTGCAGATGTTCTCTGCAGTGACATGGAGAGTATTGCTCATGTCGGTGAGTGGAGGGCCACGGCAGAGGTTGGGAAAGTGTGTCTGTCGAACCATACAGTGCGCGGTGACAACTGTTCAGGGGCCGTGCCGCTCTCATCTGCGATTGAGAGCAGATGAAAAAGTGAGAGCGACGATCGGTAGTCACAGTCGTAGGAAAAGATTTTTGTTCTGCCTTATGGAGCAAGGGCGGTGCCACAAGGGAATGGCGCACGGGCAAACGTACGATCGTCCGTTGCCGGCAAATAGTGGTGTGTGATTACTGTGTTACGAACCTGAGAGGATTCTCAGGGAAAATGATGAAGGGGCAGGATGCCGCAACGGCTCCTCTCGCGTGGCAGGGTGCTACGTACCGCCATTCTCACTACGGAGGAGCCATTCACTGTCGGTGATTTAGGTATTGTGTTTTTGCTACTGTATGAGATTGCCGTGGTCGTCGAGCTTTAAGCCGGTGGCTCTCGCTTGGTCGAGGACCTTTGGCGTCCAACTGACGTGTCCTGCATCCGTGCCGCCGAGAATTGCCATCAACAGCCCCGACTCTTTGCCAGCGTTGCGAAATCCACGCATCACTCCTGGCGGGACAGAGACAGTGTCCCATTGCTGAAGAATAATTTCTTGTTCACCATCGTCGCCCCAATAGATCGCCCACTCGCCCGAGAGTGCGACGAACACCTCAACCGTTGTGTGCGCATGCAGTGCCGCGCCCTTGCCTGGTTCAGCGCGTATGTACGTGAGATTGAAATCACGCGCATCGGTGATCGCGGGATTGAGGGTGGTATCTTCTGTCACGCCACGGCCAATGACATTGAAAATCTCGCGTTCATGGCCGGGAATCTTGCTATCGATAAACGCTCTACTGCTTGAACGTAGTTCAGTAAATCGGGCCGTTCGTTTGAGCATGTCGGCTTTTGCGACATGGATGGTTTTCATAACGCTTCCTCCTTTTTTGTTTCAGGTTTTTCGTTTTCAACCCTTGGGACTAGGGGCGTGAGACTTGGGGCTTGTGGAGAGAGAAGGCAGCTTCATAAGGGTAGGTTTTTATCCAAGCCTCAATTGGCGCGGATTTCCCCTCGTGAGGAGCCGCGTGTTCGTCATGCCCGCGCAGGCGGGCATCCAGGAGCTTCACCCCTGAACGATTGCGTATTCTCCCTGGATTCCCGCATTCGCGGGCATGACGTCTCGTCTTTTCTCAGCGTAAAAGCCTACCCCCAAAAGGAGAAGGCAGCCCCAGCCTCTAGCCCACAGTTCCATCTTTATTCTCCTGACTACTGCATGCTGCCTCCTGACTCCTTCTCCTACGGTGCACACGCACGAATGGCGTCCATCACTTTCTGTTTTCCATCTGTTCCGCCACCGACAGGAAAGATGATCGGGAGTTTGATGCCTGACTGGCGGTACGTTTCCACGCGTTCGCGACACTCGCGCGCCGTGCCAGCGATTCCCAACGCTTGGACCATTGCGTCAGGTACGAGCTTCGCCGCACCTTCGCGATCGCCTTTTTGCCAGGTTGCACGAATGGCTTCCGCTTCTTTGGCGAACCCACTTTCGGCCATCAGGCGATTGTAACGCGGGAAAAACCCGGCATAGAACGCGGCAGCCGGACGTAGGCGATCAATCGCCTCTTTCCGGTTGTCTGACACACTGCATGACAACAAGGAAACGATGTCGATATCTTCCAGTTTCCGTCCGGCTCGACGTGCCCCGGTGGCAACATGTTCCATTGCCTTGTTGCCGGAGTCCGTTGTGCTCCAGACCATCATCGCACCTTGGGCAAGTTCACCACAGATTTCCAACATGCGTGGGAACACTGCGGAGATATAGATGGGAATGTCACGGCGTATGGGAGTGAACCACAAATCGAAATTCTTGATCTCTATCGTCTCCCCTTTATGCGACACGACTCCGTCGCGCAGTAACGTGCGAATGATCGAGACGGTCTCTCGTATACGTTGCTCGGGTTTCGCATAAGCAATGCCGTGTTCGGGTTCGACCTGCACCTTGTGGCTGGAACCGAGACCCAGAATCATGCGTTGATTAGAGAAGTAATCGACACTGGCAGCCGCCATCGCGATGGTCGGTGCGCTGCGGACAAAGATGCTCGTGATGCTGGTGCCGAGCAAGATGCGTTTCGTTTGCACGGCGCATGCCGTGAGAATGGAAAACTGATCACCGCCATGACCTTCGGCAACCCAGGCGGATTCGTAACCGAGGTCGTCCGCCAGTTTGACACACTCGACGATCTCAGCGGGCGATAAGCCTCCTGCAAATGCGACTCCTATTCGTGCCATCGGGCTCTCCCCTCTATTGCAAGTTCGTGAATCACAGGCATTCTTCTCACAACGATGCCATCAGTCAACCAGCTCTCATGACTTTCGACGAACTCCTGACGCAGATCCTTGATCTTCTGCAACGCCAAGGGCGTGTATCGTATGGTGCACTCCGACGACGCTTTGCGTTGGATAACGACTATCTGGAGGACATCAAAACTGAGCTCATCGATGCTCAACAGGTTGCCGTGGATGAAGGTGGAAAAGTGCTGGTGTGGAGGGGGCGACAGGAAGCGGAAAGTGCAGAGTTTAGAGTCCAGAGTCCAGAGTCAAAATACGTCCAAAGTCCAAGGTCTGAAGTCCAAAGTTCAGCGTTGCAAATTCCAGGCGTGGTTTCTTCTCCCTTTGACCTTCGATCTCCGCTGCCTACTCCCGGTTTGTCGGAGCCTGAAGCGAGGAGCCTAGACGCTGGACGGAGTGTCGCCGAGAGGCGACAACTCACAGTGATGTTCTGTGAACTAGGGAGAGCTGTTTCCTCTGAGGAACGTGCCGATCCTGAAGACTGGCGCTAGGCATTGCTTGTCGCGCAACGCGTCTGTGAGGAAATTGTTGGCCGCTACGAAGGGTATCTTGCCCAGTCTCTTGGTGATGGGTTGATTATCTATTGGGGGTACCCACAAGCGCATGAAGATGACGCTCGTCGAGCAGTGCAAGCTGGCTTGGATATTGTCCACGCCATTCAACGGGTAGATTACTGGCCCATCGCCGATGTTCCGTCAGTACACGTCCGAGTTGGCATTCATACTGGTCCAGTCATTGTTGATACTCGCGGAGAGCAGGGCGTACCGGAGCCAATCGCGCTGGGACCGACGCCGCAGGTCGCGATTCATCTGCTCAGTGTTGCGGAGCCGAATACCGTGATGGTGGCAGCGTCCACGGCGCGTTTAGTTGAAGGATACTTCGTGTGCCGCCTTCTCGGGACGCAGACATTTCGGGGGCAGTCAGAGCCAGCGGAAATCTATCAGTTACTGAGTGAGAGTGGGGCGCGCTACCGACTCGAAGCGACGACATCGGCAGGTCTCACCCCGTTTATTGGTAGAGAAGAAGAAAGCAACCTGCTCCTAAAACGCTGGGAAGAAGTGCAAGAGGGGCGTGGACAAGTGGTGCTGTTGAGTGGAGAAGCAGGGATTGGCAAATCGCGACTCCTTCAAGAACTGAGAGAACAGCTCCGAGAACAGAGTATTTGCGTAGAAACTCGCTGTTCACCGTATCATCAGCAAAGCGCGTTCTATCCAGTGATCGATTATATCCAACGTTCGTTGCAATTTGGACGAGACGAAACGAGCGAAGCAAAGCGACAGAAACTCGAACGCGTGATGGCTCGGGCGCATTTGGAAGATGGGGTCTCGGTATTTGCCAACCTGCTGTCGCTTCCCCTTCCTACCGATGCGTACCCCACGCTTACACCACAGCGACAGCGAGAAAAGTTGTTGCAAGTGATTGTCTCGTGGTTTTTGTCGTTGGCGCGACACAATCCCGTGCTAACCGTGTGGGAAGACCTGCATTGGGCTGATCCGTCGACGCTCGAACTGCTACAACTACTACTCGAACAATTGCCGACAGTTCCCATCTTAGCCGTCTTGACGTTTCGCCCGGAATTCACCCATCCCTGGACTCCTCGCTCCCATGTGACGTCACTGATGTTAGGACGACTCGGTGTACGCAATGCTGAAGAGATGGTCGAGCAGGTCATCAAGGGGAAGACGTTGCCGCACGAAGTCAAAGAACAGATTGTGCACCGAGCCGATGGCATCCCGTTGTTTGTCGAAGAACTCACCAAGGCAGTGCTGGAATCTGGGTTAATGAAAGAACGAGAAGGAGCCTATCACTTACTCGGGCCGCTCCCACCTTTGGCGATTCCGACAACCTTGCACGATTCGCTGCTTGCCCGTCTTGATCGGCTTGCGTCGGTGCGGGATGTTGCACAAGTTGCCGCTGTCTTAGGGCGAGAATTTGCGCCTGAAGTTCTGCACGCCGTGGTCGGTGGGGATGAGGGCGCACTCCACCTGGCGCTAGAAAAGCTGGTCGCAGCGGAAGTGCTGTATCGCCGCGGGGTCGCGCCACGCATGCGTTATGTATTCAAGCATGCACTCATTCAAGATGCGGCCTATCAATCGTTGCTGATTGGCAAACGACAGCAATATCATCAACTCATTGCCCGGACTCTTGAGACACGATTTCCCGAGGCGAAAGAAGCGCAACTCGAAGTCATCGCCCGTCATTATACAGAAGCTGGAGATGCCGCATTCGCGATTCCAGCCTGGCAAAGGGCTGGGCAGAACGCGATTGCGCAATCTGCCTTTGTTGAGGCGGTCGAACATTTACAGAAAGGGTTGACGGTCCTCACCACGCTTCCACAGAGTTCCGCTCGCTACCAACAGGAACTGCACTTGTATGCGACGCTCGGTCCCGTACTGATGGCACTCAAAGGATATGCTGCGCCAGATGTGGAGAAAACCTATGCCCACGCGTTAGCGTTGTGTCGACGAGTCGGTCAAACCCCCCGGCTTTTTCAAGTGCTCTCGGGCCTTGAGATTTATTACTTCACACGTGGTGAACTGCAGACCGCACGCCAACTCGGAGATCAGTGTTTGTCGTTAGCGCAACAAGAGGGTAATCCGGCACGTTTGCTCCAAACCCAAGTCGTACTCGCAAACATCCTTTTTTATCAAGGCGAATTTGTGTTGGTCGAAGAGTATTTGCGAAAAAGTATGGCAACCTATAACGCCACTTCTCCACAAGGAGTCGGGCGTACGTTGCAAGATCCTGGTGTGAATAGCTTGTCCTACCTGTCTTGGACCTTGTGGTGTCGTGGGTATCCCGAGCAAGCGAAGCAGAAAGGGAGAGAAGCGTTGACATTGGCTGAGCAATTAGGATGGCCGCTCAGTCAGTCGATGGCCATCATCTTTGCGTGTGGACTAGGGAAACTGCGTCGCGAGGAGCAAACTGCTTTGCACTACGCTGAACAGGCAGTGGTGCTAGCTACCGAGCAGGGATTTCCGCTTTGGACTGCCTACGGGAAAATCGTTCGCGGATGGGCATTGGGACAACACGGAAACTACGACGAAGGACTAGCCCAAATTCGGCACGGCCTGGCAAAGATACGAGAGATGGGCGCGAACTTAGTACAGTCGTGGTTTTTGCTGATGTTGGCTGAGACATGTGCAAAGGTTGGGCAGCTGAATGAAGGACTCTCTCTGATTAGCGAAGCGCTTGAGATTACGCAAAAGAAAGGAGAGGTCGCGTTCGTGGCGGAGTTGTATCGCGTCAGAGGTGAGCTGATGCTCGCAGGGGCGAGGAGCTTGAGCCTAGAGAACCGTTCCTCCCCACAAGCCCCCAGTCTCAAGCCCCTAGTCTCAGAGGAGGCGGTGAGGGAGGTGGAAAGATGCTTTCGCCAAGCAATCGCCATCGCACGTCAGCAACAGGCGAAATCATGGGAGCTGCGCGCGACCCTGAGCCTCTGTCGGATGCGACAACAACAATTTCAGGACGGCGCACCTCACAACTCCCATCCCCTTTTCCAGGCGCGACTCGATGAATCCCACCGCATGTTACGTGATGTCTATACCTGGTTCACTGAAGGATTTGAGACCCCAGACCTGCAGGAGGCAAAGGCGCTCCTCGATGAGTTGGGTCATTGAGTCATTGATTGATTTATTCAATGGTAAAGTGACCCAGTTATGACATTTGACGAATTGCTCACGCAAATTACTGAATTGCTCCAACGGCAAGGGCGAGTATCGTACGGCGCGCTGAAACGGCGATATTCGCTTGATGACGACTATCTCCAGGATGTGAAAGATGAGCTGATTGATGCACAACAGATCGCTGTGGATGAGGACGGGAAGATCTTAGTTTGGCTGGGACGACAGGGAAACGGCAAAGAAGACGGGCGAGCGGGCGAAGAGACTCCAGAGTTCGAAGGGGCCCACAGTCCAAGGTCTAAGGTCCAAAGTCAAGAAGCTCACTCTTCGATTCCCGATTCTCGGTTTTCTGACCCTGGACATCGGACTCTCGACTCTGGGCGGAATACCGCCGAAAGACGACAACTAACGGTGATGTTCTGCGATCTGGTGGGATCGACTGCTTGATCCTCTCAACTTGATCCGGAAGAGCTGCGCTTTGTGGTGCAGCTGTATCAAAGCGTATGTGCGAAAGTGATCGAGCGCTACGAAGGCCATATTGCCCAGTATCTTGGTGACGGCGTGCTCGTGTACTTTGGCTACCCCGCCGCGCATGAAGATGATGCGCGACGCGCTGTGTTGGCTGGGCTTGAGATTTTGCAAAGCCTGCGAACACAGAATGTTCGTCTTGCTGAAGCATCTCTACTCGCGAAGCGTCCGCTCCACGCACGGATTGGCATTCACACTGGACTTGTTGTGGTTGGAGAGGTTGGCGGCGGGCAGCGATATGAACAACTGGCCCTCGGGGAAACGCCAAATGTTGCAGCCCGGCTCCAAAGTCTGGCTGCGCCTGACACAATCGTCCTCAGTGCGATGACTCATCGTTTAGTTGAGGGCTACTTTGTCTGCGAATCCCTAGGCGAGCAAACCCTGAAAGGGTTTCCGCAAGCGCTCGATGCCTACCAGGTACTGAGCCAAAGTAGCGCTCGCCATCGCCTGGAGATTACCGCGCCTACGCGTCTGACGCCGGTTGTTGGGCGCGTGGAAGAAATCGAATTTCTCCTGAGAAGCTGGGAACACGCACAAGAAGGCCAGGGGCAGGTCGTCCTCCTGAACGGTGAAGCTGGCATCGGCAAGTCGCGGCTTATCCATCTCCTCAAGGAACGCATCGATCCGGTTACTGCTCTCCGGTTGGAAGCCCGATGTTCTTCGTATCATCATAAAAGTGCGCTGCATCCTATGATCGAGTTCTTGCATCGCAGTTTGTCATTGCAGCGTGAAGATCTGCCTGAGGTGCAACTGACAAAGCTGGAGCGCGCGCTCGCTCACTCGGGAATGGATTTGCCAAACACGGTACCGTTTTTTGCCACGCTGTTGTCGCTGCCGACTAGCCGCTTTCCTCTTCCTGACCTGACACCGCAGAAACAACGCGAACGAACCCAACAGGCCATGCTCACCTGGTTGCTGAAGAGTGCGGAACACAAACCCGTACTTTCGGTGTGGGAGGATATTCATTGGGCTGACCCCTCAACGGTCGAATGGCTTGGCCTTTTGCTTGAACATGTCGTTGCTACCCGAATACTGGTCGTACTGACGTTTCGTCCAGAGTTTGCGCCACCTTGGCCGATGCGTTCCCACTTGCGACCACTGACCTTGAGTCGTCTGACGAGCAAGGACAGTGAAGCGATGATCGAGAAAATCGTGCGTGGGAAGCAACTGCCGAACGAGGTGGTTGAACAGATCGTGATAAAAACGGACGGGGTGCCATTGTTTGTCGAAGAATCGACGAAAATGATACTGGAGTCTGGCCTGCTCCGAGAACAGGGAGATGGCTATGTATTGACGGGAACCTTACCTCCGTTGGCGATCCCTGCGACGATACACGACTCGCTCGTTGCGCGACTTGATCGCTTGGGTGCCGCGCGAGAGGTAGCACAGCTTGGCGCGGTGTGTGGCAGAGCGTTTTCGTACGAACTCATCAGAGCGATTTCCCCACTAGACGAATCGGATCTGCGTCAGGCGTTAGCGAAGCTGGTTCAGACTGAGGTCTTGTACCCCCGCGGGATCGGACAAGACTCACAGTATGTTTTCAAACATGCGCTGATTCAGGATGCGGCGTATCAGTCTTTGCTCAAGAGCAAGCGCCAGCAGCGTCACCAACAGATTGCGTATACGCTTGAAGCGCAATTCTCGGAAACGAAAGCGGCTGAACCTGAACTCCTCGCTTATCACTACACTGAGGCAGGTCTGAGCGCTCAAGCGATTCCTTACTGGCAAAAAGCGGGGCAAGCCGCCATCCAACGGTCAGCAAATGCTGAAGCGATTAGCCATCTGACACAGGCGCTGACGCTCCTGGCTGAACTTCCTGAGAACGAAGAACGAATCGAGACGGAACTTGCGCTCCAGACGATGATGGGCGTGGCACTCATGGCAACCAAGGGATATGCGGCGCCGGAGGTCGAGAGTACATACGCTCGTGCCCAGGAGTTGTGTCGGCGTATTGGCGAAACGCCGCAACTCTTTCAGGTATTGAGCGGACTATTCGCCTTTTATCTGGTCCGCGGAAAGTTACACACGGCTCGCACGCTTGCTGAACAGTGCCTGCGCCTGGCGGAAAGTGTCGGTGACCAGACACTGTTGCTTGATGCACACAGAATGTTAGGAAACGTGCTCCATTTTCTTGGTGAGTTACCCCATGCCCTCCATCACTCGGAGCAGGCGATCACACTGTATGACCAACGGCAGCATCACATGCTCGCCTATATGTCTGGACAGGATCCCGGTGTCGTTTCGCGTAGCTTTTCTGCGTGGACGTTATGGTTGCAAGGGTATTTTGATCGGGCACGTATGCGAAGCGAGGAAGCGATCGCTCTGGCACGGAAGGTCGGGCATTCGACGTCGCTTGTTCTTGCCCTCGATTTTGCCGCCAATCTTTATAATGGCTGTCGGGAATGGCCAGCCGCGCAAGCGTTGGCTGAAGAGGCGGTGGAGATCGCCAGCGAACAAGAGTTCTCGTTTTGGTGGGCATTAGGAACGTTTCATCTTGGTATCGCGCTGGCCAATCAAGGTCAGCTTCAGGAGGGGATTGCCCAAGTCCAACGGGCGATTGCGTCGTATAACGTCTCAGGCGCGGGCTTGGTCCAGTCGGGAAATCTCTCCATATTAGCGGTGCTGTATGGTGCGAGTGGGCAGATTGACGAAGGCTTGCGATTGATTGCTGAAGCCTTTGTTGCGAACGAGCAAAATGACGAACGTCATTGGACACCGCAGCTGCATATTACTAAAGGCGCGCTACTGTTGCAGTCGAAGCGCCACAATAAGGTTGCCGATGCCGAAACCCACTTTCTGCAGGCGATTGAGATTGCGCGCAAGCAAGGGGAAAAGCTGTTTGAACTTCGGGCGGTGGTTCCTTTGGCGCGACTGTGGCAGCAGCAAGGACGGCAACGCGAGGCTCACAACATGTTGTCGGATGTCTATAGTTGGTTTACCGAAGGGTTTGATCTGCCGGATATGAAGGACGCACGCGCACTGCTGGAGGCGTTGGAGAATGAAGAATGAAGAATGAAGAGTGAGGAGTTCAAAGTTGGAAAACAGCGTTGTTTTCCTGAGCTGTGTCTTCACTCTTCATTGCCAAAGCCTTACCCAAACGCCCCGCGCTTGCGCAGATCGCCGATCTCTCCGTTGGTGAATCCCCAGTCTTGCAATGCGGATTCGGTATCCGCACCATTCGCTGGCGGGCGACGACTGATCTCTGATGGCGTACGACTAAAGCGTGGCGCAGGGGCAGGTTGCAGTACGCCTTCATGCTCAACAAAGGTCCCGCGTGCTTTATTATGTGGATGTTGTGGTGCTTCGGTAAGATCTAACACGGGTGCCACGCAGCCATCTGTACCAGCAAACATCGCGACCCATGTATCGCGTGGTTGCGTACGGAAGATGGCTGCTAATCGTTCCTTATAGACTGGCCAGTTCTTGCGGCTGTTCGGTTCAGGGAAGTCGTTGGCGTTAAGTCCGAGTTTCTCAAAGAGGACTTTGAGAAATGGGTCCATCATGACGGCGACTGACACGAACTTGCCATCGCTACACTCGTAGACGCTGTAACGCCAATGGCCTCCATCGACGGTGTTTGCTGCTCTTTGATTTTGCCAGGCACCGCCAGCGAGTCCACCGTAGACGTATGCCATCAAGTTCGACGCGCCGTCGACAATGCTGGCATCGACCACCTGACCACGACCGGAGCGCTGTACTTCCCACAAGGCGGCGAGCATCCCCATTGCCAGAAAAATACCTCCACCGCCGAAATCTCCTGCGGCAATCAGCGGTGGAACCGGTTTTTCTACCGGACCGACAGCACTGAGAAGGCCGGTAAGAGAGATGTAGTTGATGTCGAAGCCGGCCTGTTTTGCCAGTGGCCCATCTTGGCCCCAGCCAGTCATGCGTCCGTAGACGAGTCGTGGGTTACGTTGCAAGCAAACGTCTGGCCCGATGCCGAGTCGCTCGGCAACACCAGGACGATACCCTTCGATCAATCCATCCGCGTGCTCAACGAGACGGAGTACGGCCTCGACGCCAGCCGGTTTGGCAAGATCAAGCTGTACCGCACGCCGATTCCGCCACAACGTCCGATACTGGTAATCTGGATAGCCGAGTTGGGGTTCTTGTGGGCGATCGATCCGGAGAATATCTGCGCCCATATCGGACAAGAGCATACCGGCAAATGGCCCAGGTCCAATGCAAAACAATTCAACGATACGTAATCCCTGTAACGGTCCCATGTCGTTCTCCTCCTTCGCATTCTTGTCGTTGTATGGTCTTAGCAAACTCTGGCGGCGATTGCGAAGGATGAGGTTGCACGGGTACGGGAGCACGTGGTATCAGTGTCGGCGACTTCCTCTTTTGAGTGAACGTTCAGACAGGAGACGGCAGTTTTCAGTAAGAGGGAAGGACTGCGGCTCCAGAAAAATACCACGGATTGGAAGGAGCAAGAGAAAACAATGGCACAAGAATGGAAAGAAGTAACCGCAAAAGTTGCTGGGGCCGAGTTAACCTGTATTCAAGGCGGCAGTGGGAAACCGTTGCTGGTCCTGCACGAAGAGATTGGTCATCCTGGGTGGTTACGTTGGCATAGCGAACTGGCCCGCTCACGCACAGTGATTATCCCGCAACATCCTGGCTTTGGCAAAACGCCACGCGTTGAGTGGGTTCGTAACACTCGCGATCTCGCCGGGTTTTATGCCCGAGTGATCCGCGAAATGAATTGGTCGCCTGTCGATGTGATTGGTTTTTCGATGGGTGGCTGGATCGCGGCAGAGATGGCGGCGTGTGATGCGAAGCAGTTCCGCAAACTGGTACTGGTCTCGCCAACCGGCATTCGTCCACCGCAGGGTGATATCGCGGATATGTTTGTGGTGACGGCCCGTGCCTATGTTGATGCCAGTGTGAACAGCATCGAGAGTACCCCTGAATTCGCCAAGCTCTACGGTGGCGAGCAAACCCCAGAGCAATTCGAAGCGTGGGAAGATGCGCGTGCAGAAACTGCTCGTGTTGCCTGGCAGCCGTATATGTTCAATCCCAGCCTGCCGAATCTCCTCGAAAATGTGGTGGGACTGCCAACCATGATCGTGTGGGGGAAGCAGGACAAAATCGTTCCCATCAGCACTTCGCACGTATTCAATGAATCGATCCCAGGGTCGGATTTGGTGTTACTCGACAATTGCGGACATCGCCCAGAGATCGAGCAGACGGCAACGTTTGTTGAGCGTGTGCAGCGCTTTTTGGCGTAGTGGCACTGCGCGACGTAAGCGTCTGACCGTCTCCATTTGTCATTCTGACGGGTGTCGCGACGAAGAATCTCTCAGTCCATCGTGCGTATCGCACGGAGAGGTTCTTCGTGGCGCTCTGAATGACACGGGTCGGAGGCTGTTTGTGTACAGTGTCCGAATGTTCTCGGACCTGATTGAGAAGCACGCAACCTCGCAAAAGGGAGGGGCGCAACCTGCTGCGTTCCTCCGCCCACTCTTCCTTCCTGTGCCATTTGTTCCCTAAACTTCCCTTCCTAAGGCATGGGCAAGAATTAAGTTACCGATTAAGAGCGAGGAAGAAGCGTATAGTTCCAATCGCCATGAAACTTACCGGGTTTGATATTGAGCGCT
>Ga0194132_10006062_pt1 | contig 19027 bp, 19 predicted proteins | sample TA2KigOf80mmetaG_FD_148612 | JGI IMG/M metagenome (GOLD analysis project Ga0194132, IMG submission 148612) | Freshwater microbial communities from Lake Tanganyika, Tanzania - TA2015054 Kigoma Offshore 80m | ecosystem: Environmental > Aquatic > Freshwater > Lake | place: Tanzania: Lake...
TTACTACCGCGTTTGCCTGTGGAAGTGATAAGAGCTTCTTCAGGTATGTGTCACTAAGGGCGTGCGTGTGCCATCCACGCCCCATCGGCCGCCAGCAGCCACTTTGTCATTTGCCTGTTAAATCTCTAGCCGCGTGAGGACTAAGTGCAACCTGCGCTGCGCCTAAGTGCCCCATGAAATTCCTTAACTATCAATAAACAAAGATATTTTACCACGCCCCGCGCTGGCCCGCTCCTTGCAATGATTGATCCGACAGGCGTTGTTGCTTACTCGGAGCTATTGCTAATCGGGAGTTGTTTATGAAGCTGATGAAATCTCTAGGGGTAGCTGTTTTGGTCCTTGGTTCGTTTGCGGCCTGCGGTGATACAACTTCAAAGTCAAACGTGGCAAGCGCGACCGATAGCAGCGACTCAGCGTCTTTAATCGATGGTTTCAAGAAAGATTTAGACGTTGGTATCAAGGCGATTGCCTCAAAAAAATATGTCGAGACGGTGAAAGATGCGAGCGACATGGATCCACCTGCCTATACGGCCGAGCGTTTGGTAGTGGGAACTGACGATCGTGGATTTAGTGTTTACGTCAAAGTTAACTTTAGGATGAACGCCTCTCCTGACCGCGTTGTTGATAAGATTACTTACTACACCCCTCTAATTTTGGTGCGTCCGGTCACTTTCGAGATGGCGATCGAGTCGCTCGAACTCAGTCAGGAATCGCTACGTCTAGACGCTACGTGCCCGCTCAAACTAGAGGCCGTTCAGGCTTTGGTTGTCGACGCCTTGGAACGCGCTAACCGTGCGCTCAAGGCTCAGTGAGAGGATGCATGCCGCGGGCTAATCTCGCCATTGCGATATGTGTAAGCCTCACGGCACTCGCCTGTGAGATGCGTACAGGGCTGCGCCGTGCTCCGGCCCAGCCGGAGCCCAGGTCTCCGATTTCGCAGTTGCCGGATACAGCGAGCGATCCCGCTCAGGCACGAGACCAGGCGGGTACCACCGGCAAAGTCCTCACAGTATCCTTGACCGAGGGGCTGAAGATCCCTAGGGTCGTCAAAGCGAATGCGCTTGTAGCGAAGTTTACCAGTAGCGAGCCGGATGCGACCTTTGAGTGTGAACGCGACGGCAACGGTCGCTTTGTCCCGTGCCAGGACGGCGGTGTATACGATTTTGGTCGGCTGATCCACCAGCGCGGCTACAGTCTGAATGTAAGGGCGCGTAGTGCCGATGGACGGCTCAGCCCTGAGCCGCTGGCGATAAGGTTTGCTGTAGACCTAGTTACGGGCGAGCCTCCCTCCGTGCCTCTGACGGTGCCACCCACGACCGCGCCAGAGCTGACCAACCCCGGATCTGCCACCGAATTACCTCCGGTTCTAGTCTCACCGCCGACGGCAGCATCGGGACGGAGTCTGCAGCTCGGCAGTTTCTATGCCGTGCAGGTACCCTTTGATACGCGGGTGATCACTTACGCTACGAGCAAGACTTACAACGGCAGGCTACTGACCATAACCATGCTCCATGCGCCTATTAATACCTTGTTTACCCAAAACAACAGCTGCCAACATCCGTACGAAAAAATTGTCTTCACCTCCGATCAGGTGCCCTACTGCGAGGGCACTCCTAACCTCGAAGAACTATCCCTAAACACCGTGCAGATGCCGCCACTCAACTTCGTCAACCTGGCCCTAAGCGTCAATGGCGGTATTTTGGCTGAGAATCTTCTCTTCGCCGCTTTCGAGCAAGGTAGTGAGCCCATAGCGGAGGGCAACATCAAACTTAATCAATGCCGTCCCGATCTGCCCCAGGGTAGTGTCACGATGCCGCTGATCCCAAAATTCTACGGTGGTCGCGAGCCAGGTCACATCCACTGGTGCCAGTATCAAGACGGCGCTGGCCTTTGGTGGTGGGGCGCCGTCGTCACCAGTTCAATTGGTAGCGGGGACGACGCAGCTGCCACCCTTAAAATATACTATTCCGTGTCTGCGTCCCTCGGCATGATTACCGAAACGCAAGTGGTCGATCGCCTGCAACGTATCGTCCTGCCGCTGCTGCTGCCGATCACCGATGTTCCGTAAGAGCTGGTCGGCGCCTCAGCGATACGTCCCATCCCTGCTCCCGCAGCGAGTCTAAAATTTGCACCTCCAGTGCCGTGAGTCCTAGGCTGCTAAACTGAGATGATTTACTGTGGCGATCGAGATCCTTATCCTGAATCTGGGTAATCATGCCGGCCGCAACGGTGCGGAAGTTCTCTTTATCGACCAGGATAAAGGATCCAGCGCGACGATCATCCCTAAAGGCGCTGACATATAAATCCCTGCTCAATTCTAATGAGACCGTCGCTATGTCGTTGACACTGAGTTCACCCGCCGGGACCGGGGTTAAACTGGCCAGATCAAATTTGTGATCGATCTCGGAGATCTGGGCGCTAGCCCTCTGTGTTCCAGTCCGCAGAAGATAGCTTTTGTCGCGCTCCCATGGCTGATCGTCAAACCAAACTAAGTTTGCTTTAAACCTGCCTGTGGGACGCCACAGGTGATCTTCGGGGGTGATAATATAACCGCGCTCAAGGTCGCGTTCATCACTTAGCGATACGGCGACACTGTCGCCAGTGGTGGCTTCAGTTGTGACGTTGCCATTGCGCCACAGGGCAGCGACGTTGCTAGTAGTTCCCGTAGGTAGTACGCGGACCCTGTCGCCTGGTCTCAGTGAGCCTGATGCAATCGTTCCGAGGGCAATGCGTTTGCCATGGCGCGAGCGGACGACGTGCTGGAGTGGGAGGGTAAACCCAGGTTGGACGTCTAGGTGACGCGCCTTGGCCGCGGCTAGGTCATCGAGTAGCGTGGCTAGAGGAGGTCCATCGTACCAAGGCGTATACGCGCTGCTTTTAGTGACATTGGCACCCGTAAGGGCACTGATCGGTATCACATGCACGCTACAAGATTCTTGATGCCACGAAAGGCTCCGAAAGTCGACGCTGATCTTCTGGATCCGTGCGCGGTCGTAGCCAACTAGGTCGACTTTGTTGATGGCCAAAATGATGTCACTTACGCCTAGTAAGTGCAGGATATAGGCGTGCCGCCGTGTTTGCTCCGTCAGGCCTTGTCTAGCGTCGACCAGGATAATGCCCACATCAGCCGTAGAGGCAGCAGTGACCATGTTACGCGTGTACTGCAGATGTCCTGGAGCATCGGCCAGTATGAACTTAGTCTTGGCCGAAGCAAAATATTTGTAGGCCACATCGATAGTGATGCCTTGCTCACGCTCGGACTTAAGACCATCGGTCACTAGTGACAGATCAGGACCATTGGCGCCTCGCTCGATACTCCGCAGCTGATCATCAAGGATGGCATCCGCCTCATAGAGTAGGCGCCCAATCAAAGTTGACTTACCGTCGTCAACGCTGCCAGCAGTAGTGACGCGGAGTAGGGCCTTTGGCTTTTTAATTGCGCTCATCAGAAGTAACCCTCACGTTTCTTGAGTTCCATGGAAGCGTCTTGATCATGATCAATGATCCGCGTTGATCTCTCTGAGACTCGCGACGCAAATAGCTCGGCAATGATCTGCTCGATGTCAGTGGCCTCGGACGCTACAGCACCCGTACATGGACTGCAGCCTAGAGTTCTAAAACGGCACATGACGGTCTTGACGCTTTCTGATGTACTTAGAGGAGAGTGAGCATCGACGGGAATGAGCTGCGTGCCGCGCACAATGACGGGCCGTGGCACCGCGTAGTAGAGGGGCACGATCGGAATCGCTTCGCGACGTATGTAGTTCCAGATGTCGAATTCTGTCCAGTTTGATAAGGGGAAGACGCGCATATGTTCGCCAGGACGGACGCTGCTATTGTAAAGGTGCCAGAGTTCGGGACGCTGATTCTTCGGATCCCACTGTCCGTGTGCGTCACGGAACGAGAAGATACGCTCTTTGGCGCGAGATCTTTCCTCGTCACGACGAGCTCCGCCGATGGCGGCATCAATCTGATATTTTGCCAGCACGTCGAGTAGGGCTTTGGTCTTTAATAGTCCGCAGCAAGCTTTAGTGCCCAGTTTAAAGGGATTGGTGTCCCGCGCTATCGCATCCTCATTCCTATGGACGATAAGTTCCAGCCCGTATCTCTTGGCGGCCTCATCTCGAAACGTGTACATCTCGGGGAACTTAAATCCCGTATCGACGTGAATCAGCGGAAATGGCACGCGTCCTGGGTAAAAGGCCTTGCTCGCAAGGTGCACTAGGACGCTCGAGTCTTTGCCTACTGAATAGAGAATAGCCGGATGCTCTGCCGTTGCAGCGACTTCGCGGAGAATTTCTATACTCTCCGACTCGAGAGTACTGAGGTAGGTGTCACTATCAGGACTTATGGGCATCTTTAGCCTCCCAGTGTTTTGCCGTTAAGCGCGAAGACCCGTGTAGGCCGCACTCTTTTTTGCTCTCTTGCTCCCACCACCAGCGCCCGGCGCGGATGTCCTCGCCCGGTAACACGGCGCGCGTACACGGCTCACAACCGATGCTGGGAAAGCCCTCGTCATGAAGTCGATTGTAGGGGAGGCGGTGTTTTTTGACGTAATACCACGTATCTTGGAGGGACCAGTGGGCGAGCGGGCTTACCTTGAGTCGCCCCGCGGGATCGAGGTCAAAAACCTGAACCTCTTGCCGCGCCATTGATTGGCCGCGTCTTAGCCCAGTAAACCAGGCCCTTTTACCGGCCAGTGCCCGCTCTAGCGGCAGTATTTTGCGCAGCTGGCAGCACTCCAGACGCCGCTCGACGCTGTCGTAGAAGGCATCAACACCATGGGCCTCCACCCAGCTGGCGACGTCTTGCCTCACCGGTCGCTCGACCCGAATCTTGAGTCCAAATTGCGCGCGCCATCGCTCCATGACGTCGAAGGTTGCCTCCGGTAAACGCCCAGTATCGAGAACCACGACATCGATATGTGCCATCCATGGCATCAGTATGTGTTGTAGGGCCACATCTTCGAGGCCAAAACTACTAGCAAATATCAGTTTATCGACGCCAAGCTTGTCGCTGACGGTTTTATGGTTGAGCGCCGCGACTACGCCCCCCGCAATGGAAGTTGAATCCCAATGGCCGTAATCTTGATTTAGCTTCTGGATATCGGCATGTAAAATCGCCTCAGTTAAGGCACTCATAGTGCAGCACCCAGGCGGTCAAGCCCGTAGCGCACGGAGAAGTCACCGAGGCGTTCCCCGCGCTCCCCTTGTGCGGCCCAAATACTGGCAAGCCGATAGAATAGGCCGCCGATCTCTGCTAATGGCACCTTGTCTTTGATCTTGGTCGCCAGCCTTTGCCCCTCGCTATCGCCACCGAGGAATACAGCGTAGTGTCCGGGCAACTGACCCACCAGGCCTAGTTCTGCCGTGTAAGGGCGCGCACAACCATTAGGGCAGCCGGTGATCCGCACCGTGGGCGCTCGCTCACTAAGATTTAGGCGGTCTAGTACGTCCTGCAAGGCACTGAATACCTCTTGTCCTATGCGCTCACCCTCGGCCAAGGCTTTACTGCAGGTCGGCAGAGCCACACAGGTGAGGGCGCGATCAAAGAGTTGGCGCGGGCTTAAGGGGCTAATGCCGTGCGCATCCAGGTAACTCTCTATCGCGTTTTTGTCGCTAGGCTGGATGCCAAACAAAATAAGATCTTGGTCCGGTGTCATCTGAATGGGTAAGTGGTAGTTTTCGATGATGTGACGTAGAGCCGCTTTGAGTGGCCGATTCGGAGTGTCGACGATACGGCCTGAGAGTAAGTGAAACCCAAGCGTCAGAGTACCGTCACGGTGACTATGCCATCCTAAATAGTTGGGTGTTTGCCACGCTGGTAGTGGGCGGTCCTCAAAGTTGACGCCAGCTCTTTTGGTGACCTCGTCGCGAAACCAAGGCACACCATTTTTATCGAGAAGGTATTTAAGCCGCGCGAAATTGCGGTCCTCCCTATTGCCGTAGTCACGCTGCACGGTGACCACTGCTTCTGTTGTTTGTAAAACTTTAGCGGCAGGTACCCAACCTAGATTGGATGCCAGGCGCGGATGAGTATCGGGATTACTATGGGACATCCCCATGCCGCCACCCACAAAGACGAAATAGCCATCTATGAGGCCACTACGGTCATAGGTTGCGGCCAGGCCTAAATCCTGGGCCAAGATATCGATACTATTGTTGCCCGCGGCCGTGATGCCAATCTTGAACTTGCGTGGCAGGTAGGCTGTGCCGTAGATGGGGTCCGCCTTTTCCTCTGCTACAGCCTGGCCATCTAGAAAAATCTCGAAATAGGCCGAAGAACTCGCCTCGAAATGCTTTGAAATCAAGTCTGTGAGTTTGTCCAGTTGCGCCAGCTTGGGATCACCCCATGGGTTGACTGCTTGCGTAACGTTGCGAACGACGTCGCCGCATGCACCTGTTGTTGTCACCAAGGCGTCGTTTATTTCCTTGATCGTCGCCTTAAGGTTGGACTTCAGGATGCCGTGCAGTTGCAAGCTCTGCCGTGTCGTGAGCCTGAGACCTCCCGATGAGTATTTGTCAGCAATCTCGTCCCAGTTTAGCCACTGCGCTGCCGTGAGGCGACCTCCGGGGATCCGGCCGCGGACCATCAGCGTAAAGGGTTTTCCGCCAGTGCTGGGTTCTCCGGGTTTGCGACGATCGCGGTCTTTTTGCTGGTATATGCCGTGGAATTTAAGCAAGGTCTCAGACACACTGCCGAAGCGAGACTCGTCACTGACGAGATCCGCTGCGAGATTGCCCCGTAGGCCACGGGATTCTACTTTAAGTAGTTCGGCCTTGGTTTTTTCGGTTTTATGTAATTCTGGTTTTGTGATTTCTGTAGTCGTCATTTTTTGTCCTTTTTTCAAGCTAATTAGCTACTGGTTTTGCTTGTCGTCCTAGCCAGGTATCTAGCTGCTCCCGCAGTGCTGCCATCCTTGCCGTCGTTTCTGGAACCACCGACTTGGCACGGTCGCGGAGGCCAGCAAGCTGCTCGATGTCACCGCTGATGGATTCTGGTAGGAGATCGTTGATCCAGATTTTGAGCGCTCTTGCGAGTCCAGGAAAACGTCCGTGCGTTGATATCGCAATGAGTAGTGGGCCTCGCTCGACTTGGGCGCCAAAATAGCAATCGGTAGTGGCTGGTGAGTCGACGGTATTGACCAAGATGCCCAGCGACCTTGCAGCGGCGGCGATTTTTTGATGTTCTTTAAAGTGATCGACCGCTGAGACGACCAGCCGCTGCTCGCGCAGGTCGTCAAGTTGCCAAGAGCGACTGATGACCTGAACGCGCTCATGAGCAGCAGCTAGGTCACGCACTTCATCACTGAGGCTGCGCGCCACCAGGGTGATCTGGGCCTCTGTTGCTAGAAGTTTGTGTAACTTCTCGGCGGCGCTGTTTTTGCCGCCGATTAGCAAAATAGGCTGGTTCTTTAAATCAAGAAAAATGGGCAGTAACGACGCCATGGGCAGTCTCCTTTTGCAGGTGTAACTCGTTTAGGGTGAAACGGTCGTGAGTGGTATCGCCGCTGGGTGCAGCATCCATAAAGGCAACATTGTGACCAAAATAAATGATGGCTGGTCCGTCCGTTTGGCGACGAAACCGCGCCGTTTGCGCCTCTGCCAAAGTCCCTCGTTGAACGACCTGGTGTCCATCGCTGGCAGTTTCAATCATCGCAAATGGTGTCGTCCCGTCCTTGCCGTGAATGACGAGACGCTGGGCGATCTCCTGCCATTTTTCTGAGCCCATAAAGATGATCACCGTGCCGTTGTACCGCGCAAGATCGTGCCAGTAGCCGGCGTCTTGCGGCAGGTGATGGCCCTGGATGGCACGGAATTCATTGCCGGCGCCCCGCATGGTCAACGGCAGCGTGAAGTTGGCAGCAACCGCATTGAGAGCGCTGACGCCCGCTACCACACGGTAGGCGATGCCGGCTTGACGTAGCGCCTCGATCTCCTCGCTGCCCCTGCCAAAGATAAAGGGATCGCCTGCCTTCAGGCGTACGACAGCGAAGCCAAGCCGCGCCCAATGTACTAGTAGTGCGTTGATTTCCTCTTGCTTTAGCGCATGTTGGCCGCAGCGTTTACCCGTGTAAATGGCGATGGCCGACTTCGGTATCAAGGCCAAGACTTGGTCAGCGATCAAGGCATCGTAGAATACGACATCAGCCGCGGCGATGGCTCTCAGAGCCCCGATCGTCAGCTGGTCTAGACCGCTAGAGCTTGAGCCTGCCCCTACCAGGGCCACCTGGCCTGGTTTGCTGTCGCTAGCAGCGCGACGCCTAAACGGAGTAATGTGTGGATAGGGATGCATGAACTGCTCTCCTCTTAAAGTTGGGGGGTAAGATGCGACGATTTAAAATTTCGTGAGGCTTGCCTACCTCCTCAATCTGGCCAGCCTTCATGATGACCACGCGCTCGGATAGTTCCTTGGCCTCATCGTGATCATGGGTGACGAGGACGCAGGTGATCCCTAGGTCTCTCTGTATAGATTTTAGGCGCTGGCGCAGGTCCAGGCGGACCGCAGTGTCGAGCGCGGAAAAGGGCTCATCTAGAAGTAGCAGCTTAGGTTTGATGGCCAGGGCGCGCGCCACGGCTACGCGCTGCTTTTGTCCCCCGGATAATTGATCAGGAAATCGGTGCCCGTGGTCACTGAGGTGCATGGTGTCTAGAAGTTGTGCGACAGTCGCAGCAATTTCTGCGCGACTAGGACGTCGGCTGCGCGGCTGCACAGTGAGTCCAAAGGCTATATTGTCCGCGACGCTCATGTGCCTAAAGAGCGCATAGTTTTGAAAGACGAAGCCAATCTGACGTTTGGCCGCAGGGACCTGGCTCAAATCCTCACCGTTTAGGCTGATGTGACCGCCGGAGGCGGGCTCGAGGCCGGCGATGATGCGTAGCATGGTACTTTTGCCGCATCCGGAGGGACCCAGCAGCGTGAGTAGCTCACCGTCCTGCACATGGAACGAGACGTTGTTTAGGACCTGTTGGTCACCGTAGTGTTTGCTGATGTTATGAGCAGTGAGTGTCATTATCCTCTCCCTTTAGCTGATTGATCGTCCACGTTGATTGCTTGAGGCACAGGGGCGGATATGAGACTGCTGGTGAAGTAGGCCTTGACGCCGAGTGATAGGACGGCAAAAAGCGTGAGGATAGAGGCGACGCTGTAGGCCGCCGTGAAGCCGTACTCGTTGTAGAGGATTTCCACCTGCTGCGGGAGGGTGGTGGTGAGGCCGCGGATATGGCCAGAGATCATGGAGACAGCCCCAAACTCGCCAGCCGCGCGGGCGGCCGCCAGGATGACTCCCTGCACCAGGCTCAGCTTGATGCTGGGTAGGGTCACGCGTCTAAAAATCGACCAGCCACTGGCCCCGAGGGTGGCGGCAGCCTCCTCGGCCTCGGTACCCGCGTCTTCGAGCTGCGGCAGAATCTGTCTCGCTACATAGGGCACGGTGACAAAGAGTGTTGCCAGCACCACTGCGGGGACGGCGTAGACGATGGCGATGTCTATCCCATGAGCGTGGAGTTGCGTTGCTAGCCATCCGCGCTGGCCGTAGAGCAGTATCAGCATAAGACCAGTCACTACAGGCGAAACAGTAAGTGGTAGATCAGTGACGACGAGGAGCCAGGTGCTGCCTTTGACCCGCGTCTTGCTGACGGCCCAGGCAAGGGCCAAGGCGCATGCTGTATTGAGGGGAACCACTAACGCGATAGTAAACAACGTTAGCTTGATTGCTTGCCAGGTTTCAGCTGCGAAAATACTCGTAAGATAGACACCCAATCCGTGACTCAAAGCCGCATTGAAGATGACTAAAACAGGCAGCAACAGGGTCACACCAACCGTCACTGCAGCCAGTCCGATCAGGCTACGACGTAGCAATTGCCCCGAGTGCCTAGCTTGAGCTCTGCGGTCGGCGATAAAAATCTGTGCCGCCATTTCCGGTGTGACTCTAAGGCTCGTATCACTTTTCACTGGAGACCCCCTTTGTAACGACTACCCAACTTCCTCGCGTAGAAGTTGAGGATGAATAAAGTTGCAAGCGACACTGCAAGCATGATGAGGGCGAGAGCTGTGGCCCCTGCGTAATCAAATTGTTCTAATTTGGTGGCAATCATGAGCGGCATGATTTCTGAGTAGGAAGGCAAATTACCGGCAATGAAAATAACTGCTCCGTATTCCCCCAAGGCACGAGCGAATGCCTGCGTAAACCCGGCAACCAGTGCTGGGGTGAGGTGGGGGATGAATAGACGCCAAAATCGCTGCCAGGGTGCGGCACCCAGAGTCACTGCGGCAGCTTCGACTGATGGTTCAAATTGTCGGAGTACCGGCTGTAAGATGCGCGCCTGTAGGGGGAGAGTGACGAATACTTGGGCGACGATGATCCCCAGTGGCGTGTAGGCTACCTGGATGCCGCAAGCGGCGAGAGGCCTGCCTAGCCATGCATGGGGACCACCTTCTGCGTAAAGAGCAGCCAGGGCGAGACCGGCAACAGCTGTGGGCAGTGCCAGTGGTATATCAAGCAGGGCATCGAGGACACGGCGACCAGTAAAGCTGTAGCGCTCTATGACCCAGGCGAGGAGCAATCCCAGCACCGTGGTGATCGCCGCTGCAACTAAACTGGTGCTAACACTCACCCGTATGGCCGCGACTATGCGGGACGACGTGAGTACTTTGACCCATACGTTTGCAGCGACGCCATGGGCTGCGGTGACGAGGGCTACCACAGGGAGCAACACAACCAGGCCTAGATAAAGCGTCGCGCCTAAAGTGGTCGGCACCTGGCCCGGTAGCGCTGGAGCTTGCCTTTTTGCTTCAGATTTGATGGCAATACTGGTCATGACATACTGTCCTTAGCCTTTTAGGCTGCCGCTGCTGAGAAGCTGATCGAAAATACCGTCATCGCTGAAGTGACGTTGCTGCGTGGCTGCTGCGTCGCCAAATACGGCACCCAGGGTAAAGAGTTCCAAGGACGCAAGGGTCGCCTCTGAACTGAAAGCGGAGCGAAAATAATGTTTAGCCGCCAAGCGCTGCCCTGCGACTGTGTAGAAAAAGCGCACATATTCCTCAGCCGCCTGGCGACTACCCTTGACATCGACGGTGCGGTCGATAACCGCAAAGACAGGTTCGGCCTTGATAGAGCGCGGTGGCAGTACAATCTCGAAGGCGCCGGCGCCAAATTCGCGTTGCACCAGATGCGCTTCAGACTCCCAGGTGATCAGCACGTCACCGTGCCCACGAGCGGCAAACGTTGTGGTGGACCCACGCGCTGCGGTATCGAGAATCCGTACGTTTTTGTAAATGGCACGAACAAGATTGCGGGCACTTGCCTCGTCGCCGCCGCTACGGATGAGTTCTGAGCCCCAAGCCGCCAGGTAGTTCCAACGCGCTCCGCCCGATGTTTTAGGGTTTGCTGTTACAACGGTGACGTCGCTTCGAGCCAGATCACGCCAATCGAAGATTTGTTTAGGGTTACCCGAGCGGACAAGAAACACCACGGTGGACGAAAAAGGCGAGCTCTCGCGCGGCAGCTGAGAGCGCCAGTCGGGTCGCAGCAATTTCTTCTGCACCAAAAATTCCATATCCAGAGGAAATGCTAGCGATGCGACATCCGCACGCAGTCCCTCAGCGATAGCTCTGGCCTGGCTGCCCGAGGCTCCGTGGGACTGCAGCACGGTCACTTTGCCACCGTATTTTTTGCGCCAATGCGCCGCAAAGGCCTCATTAATCTCGCGTAGGAGCTCGCGCGTTGGGTCGTACGAGACGTGGAGGAGTTCGGTGACTTGTTTAGGTATGCTGCCGGCGTAGGCTAAATTCGACGCCAGATACATAGCAAACGCCAATAACGAGCGCGATAAGCGCAACAGTTTCATGGAGGAAACTCGCATCATCGATGGACGCTAGGAGTGAGGCTTTAACGGCTAGAACCAGTGTGGACACTGGAACGCTACGTGCCGACTCTAGGGAGTCCGATGGTGAATCAAATTGTTAAGAGAGATTCCGGGTTGTTGTGGGGATCAACAACAACAGCAGAGGCAAGCAGAGAGGCAAAGGGAGGAGGTAGCGGTGCTGGAGATTGCAGTGGGCGCGGCCCACTGAGAGTTGAGACTCTCGCGCTGTGTGAATGCTCTATCCATAAAGCCACTCCGCTAAACGATACATGCTCTTGACAGTGCAAGGCTGACTTAATGCTTGGGTCGTGTCAAGAGAGTTTTTGTTTACGACTGGTGTATGAGTTACAATCAGAGGCAAATTGACATCGCTTCAACGAGACTAGATACCGCAAAATAGGGGTCTTATCATGCGAACGGCCTATGCCACCTGTTGCACGCTTCTGCTCCTAATCAGCTGCGGCCGCGCGACGGAAGAGCGCAAGGAAACCACAACCGGCACTGCTAGCACTGGGACCCCCAGTAACGTGACCGTCGGAACCTTGGCGTTTGAACTGGCCGATGATGCCACAGATGCCATCAACGATGACGCGAGCGGATCGGGAATTGACCTACTTGGGGCGGATGCCCGGTCCTTCACGCGTGCCAAGAACTGCGTGGCTGCCGATGGGAAAGCGGTCGTCGCAGTCACGTTCGCGGGTACGAGCGAGCGCACGGTCAAGCGAGCCAACATCACCGCAACACTAACCATAACCGCGAGTGGCAAAGAAACTAGAACCTGGATGCCGCCAGCTGGCCAAACTTTGGCGTGCAACGCCGCAGGGACCGCTGCCAAGATCACCTGGCAGGATCAATCCCTGACCACCGGTCTGGTGACACAAGTCAGCGTCGATAAGTCCCGGGTTTTTACCCGCTCGGTCAGGACCCCGCGCCGCGCCCTCCAGACAGCTAGCAACGTGAGCATCAAGGGCACCCGGACCATCACCTGGTCGGCGGTGACTGATGCAACTGCTATCGTTCGCAACAAATCCATAGCCGTCGCCGTGACCCGGAGCGGGTCTCGGACGGGCGAGGACGGAGCCAAGGCCACCTTGCAGAGCGAAGTGAAGACCCTGACGGATGCTCCCTTGCTTGTGCGTGTCGAGCGGAGCCTTGCCGATCGGAGTCTTATTCAGAAGACTATTAAATCCGGTACTTTATCATCGACTCAAAGTGACGGCAGTACGGTTCAGACCACCTTTGACTCCCTGGTGTACGATTTCAGTGCCACGAATGAGGACCGCTGCCAGCCGGTATCTGGCAAAATGATTGGCAAAGTTTTCGCTGCCGGGGCCAGCACGCCGGGCAAAACCTTTGTCATCACTTTCGGAGATAACTCAGTGGATTCCGGCACGTCGGTGGCCTTCGACGGAGGTGCAGCTGAGGACTATCCAGAGTACAATGCTAAGGGATGCGATTTGGAGGCAGAAACTTGAACCCGACCGCCATCCGATCAGGCCAAGACGGCAGGGCAAGATTAGGTAAAAAAATCCGCTTCCTAAAACTGTTCTCATGATGGTAAAAGGTCCCCGGGATTTAATCGTAAACCGACATGGGACTAAACACGATCATGGCTTCATTTGCTCCGACCGCGGGTAGATCTATGGTAAATTCAGGCGTTCACCCTAAAGTCGCGATGAAAGGACCGCTCCTTCTGGCAACCTGTGTTGCTGCGTTAGGCGGATTCTTATTTGGATACGACACCGCCGTCATCAACGGTGCCAACCAATTTTTGCGCGCACACTTCGCCCTGGATCCACTGAACGAGGGTTTTGCGGCAGCCAGTGCCGTGCTTGGCTGTATCCCTGGCGCCATGTTCGCCGGCGGGCTGAGTGACCGCTACGGGCGGAAGAAGACGCTGTTCGTCTGCGCGATTCTATTTGCGCTGTCGGGTATATTCTCGGCCGTTCCGGAGAGCTTTTTTCAGTTTTTAGTTGCGCGCTTCATAAGTGGACTTGGCATTGGAGCGGCCTCGATGGTCTGCCCGATTTACATTGCCGAGCTTGCTCCGGAGAACTGGCGGGGCCGCTTGGGTGCCCTCTTTCAGCTCGGGATCGTGACGGGTATCTTCCTTACGCTCTTCATCAATCTCCGGATCCAAGGTGCCGGTGATGCGGCTTGGAACACGAGCACTGGCTGGCGCTGGATGCTGGCGGCCGAGGTCGTCCCGGCGATCTTGCTTCTGGTATTTCTTTTTCCCGCGCCCGAGAGCCCGCGTTGGCTGATCCAGGTCGGGTTGGTCAACGAAGCCCGCAGTATCCTGCAGCGGATCGGTGGGTCTGACCACGCTGAATTTGAGATCAGAGAAGTCGAGAAGGTGATCGCGAATAACAAGAGGTCCAGTACTTTTAAAGACGTCTTCAGCAAGCGTTACCGCCGTCCGCTGACGGTTGCTGTTTTGGTGATGCTATTCCAGCAGTTCTGCGGCATCAACGCTGTGATCTACTATTCGACGAAAATTTTCGCGTCTTCCGGCGCGGATCAAACGGCGGCATTTAACGGGTCGGCGTGGGTCGGCTTGGTGAATCTGCTCTTTACCTTAGTTGCCATTGCCTATGTGGATAAAGCAGGCCGTCGCCCTCTTATGCTCATCGGGACAGCGGTCCAGTCCGTGGCTCTAGCATCGATGGGCTGGATGTTCTACACGGGCCAAAGTGGGCCAGGTCTGTTGATTGGCGTCATTACTTTCATCAGTGCGTTTGCGATGGCGATGGGACCCATCTCTTGGCTCTTCTGTGCCGAAATCTTCCCTGCGCAAGTGCGCGGCCGCGCTATGGCCGTGGCAACATTCAGCAATTGGGCATCCTGCTTTGTCGTCGCGCAGACCTTTCCCATGCTCAACGACAGCCCGAGCGTGGGTCCAGGTCTGACCTTTGGCATCTATGCTGTTTTCAGTCTTATGAGTTTCATCTTCGTATGGAAGATGATGCCAGAGACCAAGGGTAAGACGCTCGAGGAGATCGAAGCGACCTGGAAGGTGCCAGCCTAAGGCGTATCGGGCCCAGTTAGCGCCGCTGCGGCCGCTGCTTGGGCGCTCCGCAGTAGCGACATATCGCGCGATATGGCACCCAGCGCGAGGTTGAGCATGATGCAAATGAACAGCACTTCAAGCCAGCCGGCCGCAATCTCGGTGATACCGAGGGCTCGCAGGTTCTGAGCCGCTACGTCTGTATGCTGCTTTAGCTGCTCGATCTCCTGCTTGTGCTCCGGTGACTGCCAAAACTGATTGACGAAGTCGACCATGAGTGGCCCAGCAATGGGAATCTTGCCAAGCTCTGCCATTTTAGGATCGATCAGGTTGCCCCTGATGTCGCTTAGCGATGCCGCTGCGGCCAACGTTTGGTTGTGGGCGCCTGGTAGTTGCCCAGACAGGGTAATACCAACGCCGGCATAAATGAGGAGACCCAACGCTCCTGCCAATAAATTGGGTAACGGGCGCCCGATCAGAGCAACGGACATGATGATGGCGACGGATGCACCGTAGATGGCGACGTTCCAGGTGTCGAACGTGCTTCCTCCAACTGAAGCTGCTGCCTCGGTGACCCATAGGACTACAACCACAAGGGGTATAGCCAAGGCCGCGCCGAGCCATCCACGGATGTTGCGCGATCCAATTTTGGTCCATAGCAAGACTGATAGGGTACTAGCCAAGGCAACAATCAGCGCGCCGAAGCTTGCCCACCTCAGGACCTTGTCACTCGAGAGCGCCATCCGCGGCGGTAGCTTTGAGTCAATTAGGGCGCGCACCGTCGATGTAACCAGTCCCTCCAGCCCGTTTTCGTGGCCCGTAAGAGTATCGATCATACCGAGCAAGCCACCGATCTCTTTTGCCTCAGAGATGCTGCGCATCCTCGTGGTGAACTCTGCACCCGCCGCCTTGGCAAAGAGCTCGGCCTTGTCGTGAAGGCCCTCGCTCATCACGATCTCGGGCACGTAGGCTAGGTAGACCAGAAGGAAGGTGACTCCCACATGAATCGCTAACCGGCCGATATTGAGCGGGGATATCCTCATAAACTGATCCACTTAATTGTTGGCGTCTAGCTGCAAGAGGCCAGAATTACGAAATAAATTGGAAAATCTGGACTTAAGTTCGTTAGCTCTAATCTAACACCCTAATATACCTAAAAAAAACCGCCTCAACCAACAATTAAGTGGATCAGCTTAATTCAGATTTATCTAAAGTTTGAATACCAGAATGCCGATAAGACCTATGAACTGAATAATAGACGAACGAATCACGCAATAATCTTGGCCCTCGCCGGATGTCACATGGGAGCAAAAAACGATGGCCCGTACGCTACTTATCGGAGCATTTGTGATCTTGGGCGCGGCAGCTGGATGTGGGAAGGATCAGTCGAAGGCCGACAGCACCGCTAAGTCAGCGCTTCCTGCAACGCCGGGAGGTAGCGCATTGAACCAGACTGTCAAAGGCGCCACGTCAGCGCAAGATTTTCAGGGCACCTGGGACTCAGGTTGTGACGCTTCGGGTTTTGCCGACGGTGGGTCGCAGCGCGTTGTCTATCATGTATCGGGGTCAGATGTTTTTAGCACAGTGCAACTCTTCCGCGACGCCAACTGTGACGTGGCAGAAGTGATGACGAAGTCCACCGGCAAAATCACGTTTGGCGCGCCCCGGAAAGATCTGATAGGTGCTCAAGAGGTCGATATCAAGAGGACCGCGGTCCAAGCGACGGTCAGTGCCGCATCCACTATTCAGTCGATGCAGGCCGACCTTGCGGAGGTACCCGACGTCAAATGCCGCGCCGTCTTGGCGGCGCTTAAAGTCGACGTGCCGGTGGATTTTTTGGCCTGCGCACCATCATTGCAGGAATACACCATCTGGAAGATCGAAGATGAGCGCCTTCGTTTGGGTGACTGCGAGAGCGGTCCTGATCTTTGTAAAGCTCCGACAGCCCGAGCTACAGAGTTGCGCTTGGGCGGGAGTTTTAGTCGCAGTGATAAGTGAGGATGCAGCCGCAAGTGATAGCTCTGATTAACGGAGGTACCGAGTCAACTCTGCAGCCACATTCTTGACCTCTGGTGTCGTAGTCACTCGCGACGCGACGGAGACATTAAGCAACAAGACTCTGACCGGAGCGACAATCAAAGGAGCTTCGAGCATAGGTCCCTCCACCACCATCAATACGACTGGTGCTGCAACTACCGGGGCACTCACGGTATCCACTATAGAATCTCAAGGAAACGTCACAGTCCAGGGCAACGGCACTAGCGCCAACAACTTAATTCTGGGTAACAAAGCCAATATAAACTACGTGGCCTTCAAGGTACCTGACAGGCTGGCCTCACAGATGACATGGGAACTCCCATTTACCAAACCTCAATTTTAAGGCCAGGTACGCGCATAAACTCGTCCGTATTGCGAGTGACGACGGTCAGATCATGCGCCAGCGCGACACTAACAATAAGTAAGTCATTACTCCCAATCAGCGTTCCGTTTTTGCTGAGAAGGGCGCGGTTGACGCCATAAAATTCGGCGGCCTTATCATCAAAGGATAGGCTTTCGAAGTTCGCGAAAAAGGCACTCAAACGATGCATATTTTCACTCACACGTTGGCTACGTCGCGCGCCACAAATAAGCTCAGCTTTGACGACACTGCACAGCAAAAAATCCCCAGGCTTACTATCTTTAAATTTTTGTACAACGCCCGGATCGTTGCGATGCAGATAAGCAATACAGATATTGGTATCTAGCAATCGCCTCATGAGTTACCCCAATCCCGTTCCTGTGCCGGCAAATCTTCGATCTCAGGAAAGTCGCCGACCCAGCTTCCAGCTAGTTCAAAGAAACCTGGTGGCCATTCGCTCACACTCACCTCCTTGCGGACGAGTTCGGCGACGAACGCGGACACGCTTTGGCCACGGCGCACAGCCTCCTTACGGATCTTGTCCTCTAAGTCATCAGGGACATAAACGTTGAGCTGAGCCATATTTGCGCCTCCTTGAGACTATAAGTACAAAGAGTATACTCTATATACTTATCGGCTTAAAGAGCGGAAAACTTTATGAACTGATTCACTTAATTATTGGTGTCCATCTACAAGAGTGCGGAATTAGCAGCTAAATTGGAAAATTTGGACCTTAGTTTGGAAGCTCTAATCTAACACCCTGATATCCCACAAAAAAACCTCTTCGACCAACAGTTAAGTGGATCAGCTTACAAATTTGCGACAGCCAGAGCTAAAGAGTTGGGCTTGGGCGGGAGTTTTAGTCGTAGTGCCAAGTGAGGATGCAGCTGCAAGTGATAACTGGCAAGTGTCGTCCGCCGACGCAGATCTCTCGTTTTCTTCCCGCCGTCCCCGCGACCTGCGGTGTAAAAAAACCTGACACTAGGTCCTAACTTCACGTAACTTTGACCCTATAAGTGCTCAATTTTTAAACCTCAAGTTTCACCCTTCGGTTCCGATAACCTAACTTAGCCACACAGAACTGATGTCTACGATGTGGCAGGGCCAGGAACCATGGGCAGAGCAAAGGGAAAACAAGGACTACTACATCGGCGATGCAACGGTCTTGAAGTTGCCTTGCTGATGTTAGGTTTACTTTTTACCCATGAGTCCGTAGCCGCGGCTTCTTACTTTCCTCTCGTCTACGCGGCACGACTGACGAATGCTAACGGTTCGCCTATAGATGGGCCTCTCGACATCGATGTGAGGTTTTACACGGCTGAAACAGGTGGCACTCAACTAGGCCAGAACTACCCTTACACTGGGGTATTTCCCACTAACGGCGTCATAAGTCTTAATATCAATCTCATGTCTTCTCAGGTCGAGGCCATATTTGGCGATGGCTCTGAGCCAGTTTTTATTGAGATCACCGCAGGCGGCAAAACTTATCCGCGCCAGAAGTATAGCTACGTGCCTTTGGCTTTGCGGGTACCAGTTGACGGGAAGACGCTCTCATTTGGTAGCGACGGCACGCTGGGACTGGCCCTGAAATCTCCGCCGGCTGCGAACCAGTTTCTTACAAAAAACTCCAGCGGTGAACTTGTCTGGGGCACTCCCGCCGCGGCAACAGCCAGCAGCATCCAGGGACAAACGGTATCTACTACCGCGCCGCAACCAGGCCAGGTGCTGACCTATAGCGGCACAGAGTGGGTG